>Ga0170475_122153209_pt1 | contig 11867 bp, 7 predicted proteins | sample Soicark_Litter_5_FD_111474 | JGI IMG/M metagenome (GOLD analysis project Ga0170475, IMG submission 111474) | Avena fatua rhizosphere microbial communities from Hopland, California, USA. Combined Assembly of 48 SPs | reverse complement strand
GTCCACGCCATGCACGTAGCTGCACCTTTGACTGAGAAGGTCCCACTCGCGCAGCCGGCGCAAACAGCATCGGCTCGCGCGCTGGCTGGGGTCTTCAAGAACGTGCCTGCAGCACAGGTGCTCACCGGACGACACGCCGCTGTGTTGAGCTCCACTGAGAATGTGCCGTTAGCGCAGGGGCGACAGCGCCGGTCGCTCGTTGTTGAGCCTTCGACCTCCACGAACTGCCCAGCTTGGCAATTGGTCCATGCTTGGCACTCGGCCTGGTTCTGCGCTGCGGCCGACCAGGTTTCGCCGGCGCAAGCGAAGGGCGGCTTCGGAGGATCCCCAGAATCCCCGCCCGCTCCCGCCCCGTTTGGTTGTCCGCCGCTGCCGTCGAGACCGATGCTCGCGCTTCCACAGCGGAGAGCCAGTACTCCGATCAAAGCGAGAGGCAGCCTGTAGCAAGTGCTCAAGGCCAGCGCCCACCGTCGACGCGGACTGCGCGAGATCAATTCGCTCATTTGAAACCTGAGCACCGTATCCGCCCTCGGAGAGCGCGTCCAGCGCGGTGCCGCCCGGAATTCGTCGGTGATCTGAAGTTGCTGTGGGCTTCAGAATGCCGACATGCGCAGTAGCAATCGACAGGAATCGGGTTGGCCCGGAGCTGCGGACGTGGGCTGATACGTGACGCCCTTCCATTCGAAGGGAGTGTCCCATTCGCCGCTCACCCAAACGCCACCCAGCGTGTCGACGGCTATTTGTGTGAGCCCGTTCCCGGTGGTCAGGTTGAGGGTCGGACCGAGCGTTCCGTCGGGATTGATGCGCGTGAGCCGCGCGCCTCTGGCGCTGACATCGCCCAGCGGATCGCCATAGCGACCAGCTACGTAGGTTTGATCTTGCTGACCCAAGGCCATCTTGGAGCTGGAGATGCCGACGTCGCCGAAGTGAACCACGCGTTGCGCCTTACCTGACGAATCGAGATCGATGACAGCGTTGCGGTCGCTTCCCAATCCCACGCTCGTGCCAAAGAGTGTCAGTGTTCCGCCCGAGTGTGCCGTAAGCAGCCGGAGCATTCCCGAGCTCGTGAGTTGAGCGTCCACCGTGGAGTCGCTCACCGTGCCGCCGAAAGATTGCGCAGCAAGCGGCTTGCCGTCGCCGGGATTGAGCCATGCTACCCAACCGTTGTACACGAAATCATCACTGCGAGCCTCGACAGGCTTCTCGAGCACAAACGGCCCAATTGTCAGCGTACGCGAGTACAAGCCAGCGGGGGCGATGCGCCCGTCGGGAAGAATCGCAAGACCGTAGATGAGTGCGGGCATGACCTCATGCTTGAACTGCGTGGACCACACCTCCTTCAAATTTTTTCCAGAATACTTAGCGACCACGGGGTGCATGCTCCCCGCCGCGAAGTTCGCCACAGCAGTACCGACGATCAGATCGCCCTGCGCATCAACGTGAAGCGCGTTGAGCTGCGCGCCCACGGACTCCACCATAACAGCCGCAACGACCTCAAACGTCGGCGAGAGCTTGAGCAAGTAATAGCCGTCTTGAACGTCCGCGAGCGCGAGCGCGCCGAACGCCGTCCGAGCACGCTCTTGCCCCGCGAGGAACACGGATCCATCCGGAGCGACCGCCATCTGCTCTGGCCCGAAGGCATTGGGGAACGTGTAGCTCCGAACCACAGCGCCTGCAGTCGTGAGCTCGGCCAAGAACGGGATGCCGGTTGAACCCGGAAACAGATCCGAAGGGGCGCTGGCCTCGACGACCAGAACTGAGCCCGTGGCGGTGGCAGCGAGCAGTGGGCCACTGTTGGGCGGGCCGGTGCCCATTGGGAAGCAACGAGCGAACTCGCGCTGCTCGGGAGCGGCTCCGCCGTTCGACGGCGCGCCGCCGTGATCTCCGGCGAGGCTGCCGCCTGCGCCCGCGGAGTCGGATCCGCTCATGCCGCCGGACGTGGCTCCGCCGATCCCGCCGAGCGCTCCGCCGGCGTGGTCTACGTTCGCCTCGCCGCTCGAGCCGCCGCACGCGGAGCAAGTCGAGCCTGCTGCCCCGCCTTCCGTTGCGGCTTCTCTATCGCCGTCGCGCGCTCCGTGGCCACAGCCGAGTGCGCAAAACAGCAGCAGACAATTTGCGATGGGCTTCATGCCCTTTTATCCAGACTCGCTCACTGGTACGCCGGCCGACAATCTCGTCCGCAACCGCTCACATTGCACTTGCAGTAGTCTTTGTAATTCCGGACGGGTTCACTACAACTCACCATCGTCGAGGCGATTTCCTCGTCCGTGCCGTAAATACAGACCAGATACTCCCGGCTGCCCCCGCACTTCTCCGCTTGAGATGCCAGGCATGAGTCGACCCAATTGGGCCACACAGTTTGGCCACCTGCTCCGGAGTTCCCGGAACCTCCGCTCGACATGCCCGCATGCCCGGCAGCCCCGCCATTCACGCTGCCGGCGGCGCCGCCAATCATGCTGCCGGCAGCCCCGCCATTCACGCTGCCGGCGGCGCCGCCATTCACGCTGCCGCCGCTATCATCTGCGTTGCCGCCATCGCTTTGCCCACCCGGCTGACCTGCGGCGCCCGATGATCCAGCGGAGGGGACCGCACCGGATCCGGCCATATTGGTAGGCTGATTTCCCGGGTCATCATCTTTACCGCTGCACGCCAAACCAAGAGAACAAACCAATAAAGCGGAAAACGCGGCGCGTTTCATCGATCCTCCCAACTGCGCCCGCAACGGGCGTAAACAACCGCGGCCCCGAGAGCATCACCAGCGGCGAGCCCCGAGGCCATTTCGCAAGCCTCCGGGGCTCACTTGAAAGTGAGTCCCGAAGGTTGTCTCAGTTCCCGTGCCTCCAGAAAATCAGGAGGCTGCTTCTGTACGCTACTGGCAGCTTACCGCAACCGTGCGCACGATCAAGTTGCGATCACCAGAAGGCCCATTGGCGTCGTTGTCGAATGCCACGCGTACTTCTTGCGGGCCACCGACGGCGTTGAACGTGAATTGGTATGGATTGAACCCGCTGGTACCTACATTTACCCCGGCGGTCGGGTTGATGAGCGTGCCACCCACTCGCACGGTCATGTGAGGCAGGACACCCGCAAACTGTTGGCCGAACGCCGAGACGGTGATCAAATTCGGACCAGCGGTGAAGTTGTGCGTCGTTGAGATGTAGCCGTTCGTATAGATGTTCCACCCGCCTTGCCACCAGGCATTCCCCGTCGAGTGGAACATACTCTCGGCCTGGTAGGTGAAGGCATTGCACATAACCGGGCACGCTGCGCACGTACTCCCGCCGCAGTCGAGACCCGTCTCAGTGCCGTTCTGCTGACCGTCGGAACAAGTCGCTACCTGGCAGATTCCGCCAGTGCACACCTTGCTCGTGCAATCGCCACCGACTAGGCAACTGACGCCGTTGCCGCAGGCCTTGCATACTGGCCCACCGCAATCGATCCCGGTCTCACCCGAGTTCAGCACGCCGTTGCTGCACGAGGCTGGTACCTGGGGCGCGACCGATGGGTCGCAAACCAAGGTCGACGCTGGAGTGACGTCGATACTCTTCGCAAAGAATGAGCCGGTGAAGGTCATACCGTTGGCAGTCCCGACAACAAGGTCACGTTGCGGGGCGATGACCGTGCCTCTGAACGGCGCGTAGAGGGCTAGCGAACCCGAGCCCGAAACCCCGAGGACCACCGGAGCAAGTTGACTCGAACCGACGGCGCTCACGATGCTGGTGTTGAAGGTGACGTTGCCGCTCACGAAGATGCGCGTGCCCGGCTGAGCCACCACGATCAGCCCCGAGGAGTTGAAGTACAGGTTGGTGAAGAAGTAATCGCCCGCCGAGAAGCGAACGATCGCCGCCTGATTGGGATTGGGATTGCCGTTCACACCGATCTGCCCGTACGAGCCCGGCGCGAGCGACAAATCAGTGCCCGGATTGATCCACTTGTCACCGCCGGTCGGAGGCGGAAACACCGGTAGAGCTGGCGGTGCCGGCAGCGCGACACTCGGGACCGTGACGTTGTTCCCGAAGTGCTTCGTTGGGTCATTGACTGTAATCGTGCCCACAGCTGTGATGTCGCCGTACACGAAGCCGTTCCACGCGACGGTCACGTTACCGCCCGCAACGATGGGCCCCACCTTCGCGTTGTCGCCACCGATGCTGGTGATGCCCTTCCCGGAGTTTAACACTGCGGCGGGGTTTCCGCTGGTGTCCTTGACCGATGCCCGGTCCCGCACTTGGTAGGTATCGCTAGCCACAATCGCTGCGCCCACCGTGACCGTTTGGTATTTTACCACTTGGGGGTTCAAGCCGTCGGAGACCGACCACTCGATGACGTAGATTCCGGGAGCTAGTGTGACTTGTCCTCCGCTAACGGCGATGGGCGGCGATAGCGCCGTGCCGTTCTTGCTGATGACGCGCCCGGTTGGCACGAGACTCATCGCGCAGTTGTCCGTCGCGGTTGCCGTTCCGACGGTGACGCTTTGGGTTGCCTGGCACAACGTTGTGGTCACATCCGCCGGTACGGTGAGCTGAGGCGGGGTTTGATCCGATACGACGAAATTGACGGACGAACACAAGGCGGCAGCGCCTAGCCCATCGCTCACCTTGATCGTCACGGGGTAGCTGCCGACGCCGGTTCTGGAGACGGTTCCGCCCTGCGATTGCAAGGTAGTTGGGTCGACGGCCTCGAAGGTCAGCGGATTGCCCTCAGGGTCGGTGGAGCCCGCGTTAAACGTTGAAGCCGGCACGCTCGCCTGACAAGTTGCGTCTGCAACGCGCGGAACATCGGCGCAGACTGCGACAGGAGCCCGATCCAGTGTTGTCACGTTGGCGACACTCCACGCACCTCGCCCTGCGGTCGCAACGACCAACGTATCCGCAGATGGCAGGTAATCGAGTGCAGCTGCCGGGGCATGCGGAAGATTGGTTCCAACGCGCATCCAAACGCCCGGATTGTTCATCGCCATCATGTAGACCCCGACCGCGCCGGCGGCCGCAGCAACGACGATGCGATCGCCGCCGGTTGCGCTCTCGATGTAGATGATGTCTCGCAGGACGTAAGACCCCGTCTGCGTGCCATCAGTCGTTTTCGTCAGGTCGCCGGTCACGTCGTTCCAATGCGCGCCACCGTCCGGTGTGCAAAAGACCCCGTTCCAATCGGTGCCCACGCAGGCCACCTGAGGATTGGACGGTTTCATGGTGACGGAGTGGGGATTAGGTGCGGTGAACGCCGCGACCTGCGCCATACCGCCTGCCGCGAAGCGTTGAAACACTTGGTACGGTTGACCCGCTGCGGGTGCGCCAACCGCCCACATGGCCTCGACATTCGATGCCACGCCCGCGGCGATACTGGATGCGCCTATAGGGCTGCCAGTCACGAGCGCCACGGTGTCTCCGCGGTCGTGGGACTCCCAGATACCCTGAACACCAGCGCCAACGAGCAATCGATTGGGATCGAAAGGGTTCGTGACCAGCGTCTCCAACCAGCTGATCTCGTCAACGTCGCGGAGAAGGACCGCGGGCATAGCTTTGGGCAAAGTCTCGAGCTGTAGTGTCTCAACGGGCCCGGCAGCAGCGCCTGTGCTGTCATGAGTATGGCGATAGAAAAAATTCTCGACCTGGACCGTCGTGTAGCGATACGAGAGCGCCCGACCCGTGACCGGATCGTTTTTCTGGGCGTTGACTGCGGCGACACCGCGCCCATCCCCTCCTTCGAGGGGAGTCCACCGCACCGGGCCGCCCGCCATTGGGCCCGGTTGCGTCGACACTCCGTTGTCCTGGAGGCCGCCGAAGATGGACTTCGACACGGGGTCGATCGCGATCGTGAGCATTTCGGCGGTGACCATGTTACCCGCTAACGAATACCAATCGCCGGTGCTAGTGGTTGGATCCGTTCGCAAGAAGGCGCCGCCATCGCACGTCACCAGGAGCCTGCCCGCGCCGTCAATGACCAGGTCTCGCACGTCCACATGTGGCTGTGTCCCACTGGCGGTTTGTGCATTGACCAGGCTGGTCCATTGTTTAGAAGGGAGCTGGCCGGGAGTTTGCGTGTGATCGCCGCGTGCGATGAAGCTCTCCGCTGCGTCTCCCGCGAGGTAGGCGAGCTGTGGCGTCGTCGGGTCCACTGCCAGGGCAAGATGGACGTTGGCTTGGTCGCCCTCGTTAGTTCCTTTGAATCCGAGCCAATTCCCGCTGGCCACCGACGCGCCTGTGTTCGCGCCGGTGCCGTCGAGACCGCTGTAGCGATTGTGAAGAACGAACTTGGTCTTGGACTCCAGCATCGTCATGGGATCGGTGTACGGGCCGATCCTCCAGTCGCCATTCAGATTTTCGTTTGCAGGGCCGAAGGCGGGAACGCCGCTCAGCCGCACGCTATGACTACCCGTATTCAGCTTATTGTCCGTGCCAGTGTCCACGACGATCTGCTGGGAGCCCGCGGCGCGCGAGATGCTCACGACAGCCTGCGCTACTCCGGACGTGGCGCTGGTTCCTGCGAGGACGCTCGCAACATCCATGGAGCCCCATGTTGCTCCTTGATCGCTAGTGAATGCGATGTAGATGGCCTGACCCAGCAGCGCCACGACGGTGAAGAGCTTGCCGGTCGGGCTGATGGCCAGCCGGGCATTGGTCACGTAATTTTGGGGGTCCCTGTTTGGCGGCACCGGGGGAAGGTACTGGTTGAGGAGAAAGTTCAGCCCCTTCGCGTTCGCGTCGTTATCCGAAACCCGCACCCAGGTCGTGCCAGCGTCGGCCGTGCGATAGAGTCCGCCGTCGTTGCCGGAGCCGTTCGAAGCAACTACCGCGTAGTAGCGGTTCGGATCTGTCGGATCCGCGACGAGGTCGTAGACCGCGCCGAAGCTTGCCGGTAGTCCCCCAGCGCCCGCGAGGCTCTGAAAGGTCCCGGCGTCCGATGTGCGGCGATAGAGGCCGCCAGTGCCACCCCACTGCCCCGTGCCGACTAGGATTGTCTGACCGCGCACAGTCACGCCATGAATCACCTGCCCGGCGAGGTCGCTCGTGATCTTCCAGGTGGAGCCGCCGTCCGCGCTCACATAAAGGTACCCGCTGGCACCACAGAGACCGCCTGAGGTCACGCAGCCCGCTCCCGCCACCACGTGCTGGTTGTCCGTTGGGTCGATCGCGATATCCCCCATGCTGAGCGTAGGGAGCTGATCCGTCCGAGCACTCCAGGTGGGAGGAGTCCCGGAAAGGATGGTCGTGTAATCAGCAGTCTTGAAGACTCCGCCGTTGATGGTGGCCACGTAGGCGCCATTAGGAACCGCGGGGTCGACGAGAATGCGCTCGACGGCGCCCGTCGCGTCGCTGTTGAAAGGCGGATGCGTGTTCACGTACCCCGGCTCGTTGAGTGGAGCCGGCCCTTCGCTCGGCCAAAGCGCAGGCGAGACTCCCAACCTTTCCCGCTTGTTGCTCGCCACCCCCTCCGACTTCGAGCCGCTCGTACTGCAAGCTACCAATGTAAGAGCGCACGCCAAAGCGCCTGTTCCGCGCCAGCCGAAGCTACTAAGGCCCTGTTCACGTCGATTTATGAATGCCATCCGACCACCTGCTTTTGCTCAACCCCAAAACGTCCCGCCCTCGTTCACCCGAAGAAGGCGGGAAGGTATTCGCACGAAGCAGAAGAGACGTCTTGTCGGCATCGCGTCTACACGCAGCAGCAACCTGAGACGGCTCGCCCGCTGCGGGCGCTCGCCTAGTCAAAATGCCAACCGAAACGCGCAGTCTAAACATGCGGCGTAAACCGCCACCGGCGCACTCCTTGACGCGATGCTTGTGGGGCTGCAGTGTAGCTGCCGAGCTGAAGAGGAGCTTGTCATGGATGGGGTTGTGGGATGCTTGGCCGGGGGCTGTTGCCCGATCACCGCGTTCGTGAAGAAGAATCAGCTGAGCGCGCAGGAAATTCGGGTCCTCGAGGGTGCGCTGCGAGAGCTCTCGAATGATGAAATTGCCGATGAGCTCGGTTGTTCATCGTCCACGGTTCGGACCTATTGGACGCGCATTTTTCAAAAAGTCGGATGCACCCGAGAAAATCATGTATTGGCGCGCATCGCCCGCTTTGCGGCGTGCGTCCCGCAGGAACGGACGCGCTGCTCTCTTTCACGAGCAGGTGCGAAAGTCGCAACCGAGAATGAACGCGGTACCTTTTTGCGAGGGAGCCCTCAAATGAGCTCGGATCTCCTGGGGGTCGAACATGGCGGCGCTACGAACCGCGAAAGTTGAATCCCGATCTAGAGCTGCTATTATGCTCCGCTAGTCGATCCGAGGGGTTCCATGAGAGAGTCGCGCCTTGCGTTGTCCGCCGTAGCCATGGGCGTGTTCGTGCTCGGGGCTGCCTGCGCTGTGGGGTGCGGCGGCAATCCGAAACAGGGCGGCTCGCCGGCAGGCGCGGGTGGCGAGCAAAACGGAACGCTGCGTGTCTCGGGGAACGCTGGAGATGACAGCAACGACTGCGAGCGTGAGGTGTCGTTTCAGCCGGTAGTGCTTGGAGAACCGCAGCCCTTCGATCTGGTGATCGTCGCTGATAATTCCGAGAGCGTTGCGTGGTCGCGTGGCGCACTCGCTTCCGGACTTCAAGATCTGCTAACGCACGTCAGGGGGCGCTCTGTGCGTGTCTTTCTGCTCACGCCGACCCAATACGGCGCGTCGAGCGAATTCTCGCCGCTGCCCAAGGCCGCTTGGCAGGATCCCGCGACGGGTAGGCCCTACTCGCCCGCAGCGACCTCCTACCGGCAAGCGTGCACCGGCGAGGTCGGCACCTCCATCCCATGCCCCGAGACGGACGAGACTGCCTATCGGCTGGAGGGGAATTGGGACTTCGCGTCGCCGAAGCCGATCGCGGTCATTACTCCGACCTTGACGGATGCTGAGTTCGCGGTGCAGCAGGCGACCGTTGCCTCTGAAATTCTGAACCTCGTCGGCTCGGGATCTCCCACCGAACAGCCGCTCTGTACGCTAGGTCGCTACGTCAGTCAGGACGCGGCGCTGCTCCCGAAGAATGCAACTTTCCTGATAATCACAGACGAAGACGACATCAGCGAGCCGAAGGACTGCCTTATCCGCTACCGGAAGGAGGTCACGGCGCAAGATTCCGTGACCTCCACAATTCCATGCGATTCCGGCTGCGATAAATATCAATTCAGCATGAAGGTCCGATCGCAGACCCTCCAGACCGCGATCACCTGCGTGGCCGTGACGGACACGGGGGACCCCATCCCCGGCACCGAAAAATCAGTCACTGGTCCATTCAACTACGGCTGCGACGACTTGCCGGGTGTGGGGCCATGCACCCCATTCGACGAGAGCGACGCCAAGCAGCGCTGCGGGGCCGGGTACAACGTATCGACCTGTGACCGGAAGTGCGTGGACGCCACGAGCATCTGCGAATTCACCATGGACCAGTCCACCAGCGATTGTTCTATTTGCTTGTCCAAGGGGACCCAATCGCTCGGGCCCTGCACTGCGCAAGGCGGTGTGAAACTCAAGTACGACGTCCGCTATTCAGCGGCTCTCCAGAATGTGCCTCTGACACCCGGTTCTACTACCGACGCGCTCGCGGCCTACTTCCGTTCGCAGGCAGAGGCCGTGTTCGGGCCGAGCCACTACCTGGTCCAAGGAATCGTGCTCGATCCGGCATTCTCGTGCCCGCTTGGTCCCGGGCAGAGCTATGCCGCGAACCTTGCGCGCATGATCGGCGCTCGCTCGCACCTCTTCCCTCTCTGCGAGTCGTACGCGCCGGCGCTAGGAGGTGTGCTCGACTTCGCGAAAACGTTGATCCAGACCGAATTTACGCTCTCCGGCCTCAAGGATGACGAAGACGTCACTGCGGTCACCGTAACCGATGCAAACGGCGCAACGAGACATTTGACCGAAGGTCAGTATCACTTCGACTTGAAAACGCGGGTGCTCCACGTAGACCCGTCTGCCATCCTCGACACCGACACGGATCTCAAGGTGGAGGTCACGTCCGCTTGCCGACCCATCGTGCGGTGAGGATCCCATAAGATTGTAGCGCTCCCGCATTCGGAGCACCTTCACAGAAGCCAGATCTTGTTAGCCTGCACTCATTCGTATTCGGGCCGACAAGATCGCCCGCTGCACCCGCTCCGGTTGCAGTTGCAGTAATCTTTGTAGTTCCTGACGGGCTCCTTGCAACTCACCATCGTCGATGCGATTTCCTGGTCCGTGCCGTAGATGCAGACCAGAAACTCCCGGCTGCCCCCGCACCTCTCCGCTTGAAATGCCAGGCATGAGTCGACCCAATCGGGCCACACAGTTTGGCCACCTGCTCCGGAGTTTCCGGAGCCTCCGCTCGATTTGCCCGCGTGCTCCGCAGCCCCGCCATTCATGCTGCCGGCGGCCCCGCCACCATCCTGATCGCCGCCACCTCTTCCGCCAGTGTGTTCCGACGCACCGGACGATCCCGATGACGAGCCGGCACTCGAGCCTGCCGTGCCACCAGGGGGCGCGCCAGAGTCACTCTGTTTGTCGCTACAGCCCCAACTGAGCGCGTAGACCAAAACCGCAGAAAAAACGGCGCGCGTCATGTGATTCCTCTGAGCATTTTCCCCGCCCGGCCGGAGCGAAAGATACGAATGAAAGGTCGTAAAAAACATGGCGTACGAGCACAGGCTCGTACCTCCCGCCCACCATCGGATAGGTTATCGTGTACTATTATCGAACGCTGAGCAAACCGGTCAGCGAGGGAACCCATGTTAGCTAATCTCGCGCGAGCCTCAGTGCTTTGGGCAGCGCTCACCTGCGTGACCGCATGCGGAGTGAGCGCCTCCGGGCCACCTGCTGGCGCTGTCGCACAGTCAGAGGCCGGCGCGGGCGGCGAGGCGGGCGTGAGCGGCGACGCAGGCATGAGCTCGACGACAACGTGCCCGAATGGAGATCTCCCCGGCTCCGACCTGGCCACAACGTGTCCGGGTTCGCTTCCCGAAGCTGGCTCCTGTTGCGGCCGAGTCGGCGTGTCTTGCACTTATCCCGGAGACGAGGCGTCGCACGTGGCTGCGCTGTGCATTGACGACTCCGTACACCCGCTGTTTTGGGGCCAAACCGCGGTCCTGGATCGGCTCGCCTGCAGCGCGAGTGACAAGGTCACGCCTTTTGCGATGACCGGCGCAGCGTGCTCGTCGCGGCAAACGGAGCCCTGTGCGGTTCATGATCTGATCACGCCTCAAGAGCTATTGAATGAGCAGTTCGCGACGGTTGTCGAGGGTTGCGGCGGCCCGCCAGAGGAAAGTAGCTTGGAGGCCGAGTTCGAGGCTGGCTGCGCCACGGGGCTTTTCGCGCAGTTGGCCGGTGTCTCGAATTACTCCGCGCTGCTCGGCTGCGTTGAGGAAGCGCTTGCTGCCCGGCATTTTAGCTGCGCTGACGACTTAGGCTGCGCGCGCGTCGAGCGTTCGACTCTGCCGCGTTAGTGCGCGCAGAGGAGACACCGTTGCCAAAAAGCGACTGCTATGGCGCCGGGCGGACGCGCGCAGCGGTTTGCGACACCCAAGCATGAAGTGGGTTCGCGCTTTGATTGGCAAGTAGCGGCGGCGCCAACGTGGTTCCGATTTGCACGCCGCCAGCGAAATACGTGCCGGAATCTGAATCGGGGAGGATGTCGTAGGTGTACGCTTCGGTGTACGGCACGCGCCGTACCGACTCGAGGCCGACGCCGTCGAGGGCATCGCCCTTCGACAGATCAGCGAAGGTTCGTCCGTCTGCGGTCGGGTGGGAGGGGCTGATCGAAAGGACGCGGCCGGTGCTCAGCCGCACCTCAACCATGTGATGGACGCCCGTGACGGGCACACGGTTGGTCAAGATGATCGGCACCGCGATGAGCTTTCCATGGTGCACGCTGTAGACGAG
>Ga0170475_115490991_pt1 | contig 11874 bp, 7 predicted proteins | sample Soicark_Litter_5_FD_111474 | JGI IMG/M metagenome (GOLD analysis project Ga0170475, IMG submission 111474) | Avena fatua rhizosphere microbial communities from Hopland, California, USA. Combined Assembly of 48 SPs | reverse complement strand
GGTGCGGCGAACTTCCGTCCATACACGTCGGAGAGCACGGCACGAGACTTGTTGTGCCTCGGGCCGCGTCGCTCCGGCCCGATTCCACCGCCGCCCGCGCGCCCAACCCAAGGATGCCCATCATGAAGAAGCTCGCGATCGTGACGTGTGTCGGAATCGCCATGTACTTCGGCGCACACACTGTGCTCGAGGCGGACGGCGTGTCGCAGATTCAGTCCTCCAGTTACTTTGGCAGTTACGCCTACGACGAAGCGACCGATACCGCGGTCGATGCCAGAGGCTTCCTCTACGTCGCCGGATCCAGTGAGCTCTTCGGCGGCAATGCCGATGCATTCGTGCTCAAGCTGACGCCGGACGGATCGCAGGTCGTGTACTCCAGGTACTTCCGTGGCAGCGGGTTCGACATCGCGAACGCGATCGCCGTTGACGCCGCCGGTGCGGTTTACGTCGCCGGGCACACCACGTCCGCCGACTTTCCTCTGGTTCACCCGCTGCAGTCGAATCTGCGGGGCTCGTCGGATATCTGGGTCGCGAAGCTCGACCCCTCCGGATCGATCGCCTACTCGACGTATTACGGCGGATCGTCATTCGAAAACGGAGACGCGCTCGCGCTCGGCCCCGGCGGCGAAGTGTACGTCTCGGGCGGCACCGGATCGACCGATCTGCCCGGCGTCAACGGCGTGCAGCGCGTGAACGCGGGTGGATTCAGCGATGGTTTCGTCGCGAAGATCGCTGCCGACGGCGGGTCGGTTCAATATGCTACGTATCTCGGCGGCACCGGCTCCGACGAACTCAATCAGGTCGCGCTCGGCGCCGACGGCAATCTCTATGTCGCCGGCTACACGTCCTCGACGGATTTCCCGGTCGCGTCCGCGTTCCAGCCGACGTACGGCGGCGGCTTCACCGACGGCCTGTTCGCAAAGATCTCTCCCGACGGAACACGACTCGTCTTCTCCAGTTATCTTGGCGGCGTGGACCACGACGCGGCAATCGGGCTGGCTGTCGATGCCGCGGGGGCGATCTACCTGGCCGGGAACACCGGCTCTTACAACTTCCCCACTCGCAACGCCTACAAGCCGAACAACTACAGCAACTACTCGGACGCATTCGTGACGAAGATTCAGCCGGACGGCGCAGCGCTCGTGTTTTCGACGTTCTTCGGCGGACAGGGAGACGACGGCGCCGTCGACGTAGCGGTCGACGCGGCCGGTCAGATTCATTTTGCCGGCCAGACCGCCTCGTATGACTTCCCGATGGTCGGAGCCGTCCAGGAACAGGTCCTCGGGTTTGACGCGTTCGCCGCGCAACTAACCCCCGACGGCAGCACGGTGGTGCGCTCGACGCCGATTGGTGGCACTGGTTTCGACACCGCGAACCGGCTCGCGTTCTCGCCGTCTGGCGACGTCTGGGTGGTCGGGCGAACCGACTCCCAGGACTTCTCCATTCTGAACGCGTTCCAGTCCTGGCTCGGCGGATCGACAGATGCGTTCGTCACCCGGCTCTCCGCCTACACCCTGGCCAACAACGCGCCGCTGGCGTTCGCCGGTCACGACGCGCTGTATCGAACCCAGGGCTGCACCGCCCGCGTCTTCCTCAACGGCGCGGCGCGCGACGATGACGGCGATCCACTGACGTTCACGTGGAGCGGAGATTTCGGTACTGCCTCGGGAGCGAGCGCGGTGGTTAGTCTCCCGGGCGGCCGCCACACGATCACGCTCACCGTCACCGATGGACGCGGCGGCGTCGCGACCGACACGGTGGACGTCTCGGTCACCGACGTCGACGCACCAGCGATCGCCGGCGCGACGGCCACGCCGAACGTGATCGGACCGCCGAACCACCAGATGGTGCCCGTCTCGGTTGCGGTGTCGATCGCCGATGGTTGCGGGGCATACACGACGTGCCGCATCGTGGGCGTCAGCAGCAGCGATCCAGTGAACGGCGTCGGCGACGGCGACACGGCCCCCGACTGGGAGATCACCGGCCCGTTGTCGCTGCGGCTGCGAGCCGAACGCAGCGCCTCGGGCCCGGGGCGCACCTACACCGTCACCGTCGAGTGCGTCGACGGATCTGGCCTCACGTCGCGGACGTCGGTCGCGGTGATGGTTCCGCGGACGTAGGGGTTCAAGGCTTAGGGCTTAAGGCTTAAGGCTTAGGGCGTCCGTAAGCCTTGGGCCTTGAGCCCTGAGCCCTGTAGATCCGAATGTCAGGTCCGGGACGCAACCGTGCCTTGAACTCGACGTACGGCAGGAAGAATTTGTCCTGCTGATCGAAGGCCCACGAGCTCTCCGCGCTGCGGGTGGCGGAAAACGTGGCCACCTCCGAATACGACGAGTCGAGGATTGGCAAGAGAGCGACAGGCACGGTCGTGTACACCGTCAGTGGCGAGGTGGCGACGACGATCCATTCCGGGGTCACCACCTCATCCCTCTCAGAAACAAACAGGCGACGCTCCGCATCGAAGTGGGCGATCGCCAGCCCCTGTGGGCTTCCCCAGACGGGATGGAGAATCCGCTCGGGGGTCTCAGATACCCATCCAGACGATTGCGTTCGTGCACCCAGCCATCGTGTCGCCAGGACCCGGGTGTCTGTTTCGGTGAGCAGACCGTCAAATGCGATAACGCGCTGGATCGATGGCAGCGCGATCAGAATCGCGACGGCGGCCGAGATCAACGTGCCTCTGTTTCGCGAGCTCGTCGAAAGGCGGTTCGTCAGTGCCACAACCGATACCGCCGCCGTGATACACAGAAACGGGACGATCGGAATCATGTACCTGACAAACACCGTCGTCCCGCGGCCGAGAACAAGATAGTAGAGAACCGGAAAACTGCAGACAAGAACCGCCTTCCGCCATGAGGTCATCGCAAGAATTGGTATACCGACAATACTCGCGACGAGAAGCGGCGTTCCCAATCCGTACCGGAGCGTGAACATCAGGTGATAGATCCAGCCGTAGCCCAGTTCAATTCCATGCCCGGTCGTCAGATGGTGGCTCTCGAATCGCACGCCCTCGACGAATGCCGGATACGCGAGGACCGCGTATGGCGTCCCGGCGACGAATCCGAGAAACGCGCACGCCAGAAAGATCGCGGAGCGTCGCGCGGCGTTCCCCGGAGACCACGGTTCGTCCTTGCCGCCGATGATGATCGTCGCCGCGAGTACGCCCACCGACGTCATCACCGCGCCGCTGTACTTGGTTGACGCCGTCAGGCCGGCCATGACGCCTGCAAGTGCCCAGCTGCGAAGCCGGGTTGGAGCGCCGACGGCGCGATTCACGCACAGCAGCGTAGCGAGCGCGAGGGCGGTCATCGGCACGTCGGTGACGCCGAAATGCGAATCGCGAACGTGCAGATAGGCCACCGCAAGGAAGAACGCGGCCACCAGCGCGGTCGTCCGGCCGAAAAGCTCTCGGCTGATCCGATACACCAGCCACACGCTGAGCACACCCGCCGCGACCGAAAGGGCGCGCGGCACGAGTAAATAGGGAGCGGGATTCACCATGGCGTCGCGGAACATGTCGAACTTCAGATGGAAGATTCCGCGGAAGTGCGCCACCTCGAAGGCGATGCGATACGGCACCGCGACGACGTAGAATTCGAGGCTTGGCCAATTGAAGAAGTGGGGGTTCAGTCCTCCGAAGAGCATGCCCAACGAATTCTGAACGACCGTGATCTCGTCGGGGCGGACGTCGCTATTCGGCAGACCGAATGTGATCCCCCACACGCGGACGGCCGCTGCCACAACCAGAATGAGTGAAAGGGCCAGGGCGTGGTGCGTCTTGTGCGCACCCTGTTCGCTTTTCAAAATCGAAACGTTATAGCAGGCATGGAGTCCTGCGTCCACAAGGAGTGAACTATGGCACGCTCTCGGAAATCTCGCGTATCCCGATCCACCGCGCCGGCATATGTCCCAAAACCACGGTGCCGCAATTTGCCTCGACGGGTCCCGCCGCTGCCTCCGTCAGTCGCCTCCGATCCGCGACGAGCCGCGGCGATTATTTTGACAAAGGCAAAGTGGATGAATGGAACGGTGCTGCACTATTCGTTTTTTGGCGGCGGTTCACACTTCGCGGTGCCGAAGAAACAGGCCGACGCAGTCCGCGACGCCTTCGCGAAGTGGAAGGCGGTCGGCGTCGGGCTCGAGTTTCAGGAAGTCGATCAGCTCAGCGAAGCCGAAGTTCGTGTCGGTTATTCAACCGCCGACGGTTCGTCGGCGTCTGCAGTCGGTCGCGAGGTGCTGGACGTTCCCTTGAATGAGCCCACGACGGTCTACGGGTGGGACCTCACGACACCGTATGGCCGCGGGACCGCGCTGCACGAACTCGGGCACGTGCTCGGAATGGAACACGAACACCAGAACCCATTCGCCGGCATCAAGTGGCATGAGCAGGCGGTGTACGACTCACTCGCCAAGCCGCCCAACAACTGGGACCACGAGACGACCTTCCACAACATCCTCGAAAAGCTGACGTCGCAGCAGGTACAGGGCTCGACCTGGGATCCCGATTCGATCATGGAATACGAATTCGAGCCGGGTCTGATCGACGAACCAGAGCAGTACGACATCAACGGCCTGGTTCCGCCGGGGACGCTCTCGAGCGCCGACAAAGAATGGGCCTTGAAATGGTATCCGCCTGCAAAGACAACGGTGCCGACGCTTCAGCCATTCCAAACGGTGGCTCTCGACCTCAAGGCGGGTGAACAAGTGGATTTTGCGATCACGCCCGCAGGATCCCGCACCTACAAGATAGAAACCAAGGGAGCCTCCGATACCCTCCTCGTGCTGTTTGAAGACATGCAGGGAGAGCCAAAATTTCTCGCCGGCGACGACGACAGCGGCGAGGACAGGAATGCATCTATTACTTACAAGTTGTTCAAGGGACGCCGCTACATCGCGCGGCTGCGGCTGTACTATCCCGGCAAGTCGGGCAAGACATCGTTGATGTATTCGTGAACGTAGCGACGGCGAGCTTGCCACAGGGAGGGCAAAGGAGAACGGCCAGACGTTGGTGTTGACAGCCGACACCAAGATCCTGCGACCTGCTGGGCATGAACGTGCTCAGAGGACGCCTCTTTGCTCCCGCGGAGCGCAGCCCAATCCAAGCGCTACCCTCCGCGCCGATTGAGCGGCTACAATGTGCACGTGGCGCGCTGCCGTAAGCCAATTGCCGTCGCCTGCATCGCGTTCATCCTTGTAGCTGCCGTCCTGCCGCTCGGGGGCGTGTCCTTTGACTGGGTTGTCGTTCCAACGGCATTCGTCCTTCTCGACTGGCTCACTCCTCATGGAGCACTCGTAGAGTCGCTCCGCTGCGACGCGACGACCACTCCATCTCTCCGCAGCATCGAGCCCCGCGGTCCGCCCAGCCTTTCTTTCGTCTGATCCGGTCAGCTCTCCAGGTATGTCTGCGCGATCGGACGCGCTGAGAGGCTTTCGTGTCCATCAGGAAGAAGCTGCGCACGATTTTCCTGTGTGCTGCGCTCGAGCTCGGCGTGCTCGCCGGCGTGCCGATGCGCCCGGAAGAGATCCGCGCGTTGATGAATCAGATGAACCAGCCGACCGTCGCGCACGTCCTGCCGAGCGAAGACGAGAGGGGGAACGACGGATCCGACGATCCGCCGCCGCGGCTGCCATGACCTGCACGGCGATGGCCTGGGCGGCGCGACCGCGTGGGTACACGCATTGCTCGGCTCATCGCGCACATCTTTGGGAGCGTCGAACATGCCGGGCGGCACTTCTTCTATATCGGATGAGGCACGATCAACGGGATTGGTCGCGCATGCCGATGCCGTGCAGTCGCGCCGCTGGTCCTTTCTGCGCAGCCGCCCCGCGCACGTCCTGCTCTTCGTACTGATCGTCGTTTCGAGTTCGGCCGTATCGCTCCGCGATCTTGGACACCCGTACATTAGATTGTGGGATGAAGCGGTACACGTCGTCGTGGTTCGGAATCTCGTCGTTGACTGCTGCACGCCCAAACTGCATCACCAGGCATTTGGCGCCGACCAACAGGACTGGACCGACAACTACGTCTGGCTTCATAAGCCACCGCTCCCCTTTTTCGTCCAGGCATTCATCGCACGCCTGATCGGGACGGGTCTCTTTCAACTGCGATTGTCCGGATTACTTCTCGCTGAGCTCCTGGTCGTCCTGGTCTTCTGGATCGGGGCCAGATATTTCGAGTCGTGGATCGGAGTGTTGAGCGCTGCGGTCGTCGCCTTCAATCACTACACCTACGAACTCGTACAGGGACGTCAGTTCAGCGGTATTCCGGATCTCGCGCTCGCTTGCGCGCTGATGGGTGTCCTGTGCTGCCTGCTGGAGATTGTGCGATCACCGCGACCGCGGCACTATGTCTGGTTTGGCGTGCTCTCGGGCGTGGCGTTCCTCTGTAAGGATGGGCTCTCGCTGATTCCCTTTTGTGTCCTCGCCCTGGCCCGGCCATCCGAGTCGTGGCGGCGTCATGCGGTGGGTGTGGTCTACGCGGCCGCGTCGGCAGCATTGGTGATTCTGCCGGTCACGGTATACATCGCGTATCTTTTCCCAACTGAAGCGCTCCACGAGCAAGAGCAACGCCTCGGACATCTTTTATGGAACATCGAAGGTTGGGCCCGCCCGTTTGATTTCTACTGGACCGTCTATTTCCCCCGGATCATTTCACCCTTGATTGCGGGCGCTTCGTACCTGAGTGCGGCGCTGGGGTTGACGCTGTTGAGCCGCGACCCTCGTCTGCGTGTCATGTCGCTCTGGGTAGGCGTCTACCTCTTTGTACTGAGCTTTGGGGTCAGCAAGGTATCGAACTTCATTTACCCCACGGTGCCGGTCGTCGCCCTGCTCCTGCCGGCCACTGCGGCGGCACTTTGGCGACAGGGGCGCTACGAACTTCTCGTCGGCCTCTCTGCGAGCGTGATCGTCACGGCCGGTGTATTCCAGTGGCACCTATTCGATCGCTCGAATTGGCTGTCGGACTTTCCGCGCTGGCAGGTCAGACCGGCGTTGATTCTGCTGCAGGGCGCCGTCGCTTTCGCGACCGTCGCCTCGCTGAGATTTGTGCGTCTCCCAAAGCCTGCCCTGGCCAGCACTGGAGCCGCGACTCTCGCGATTGCGCTCGCTATAACCGCGTCAATCAACGCCAACGTCGCGGCCGCGCGCGGGCATCGCCGCGATTACGATCGGCAGATGGCACTCCGCAACGCGTCACTGACACTTCACAGCGTCGTGTCCGACCACGACATCGTGCTCGTGCAATGGCCCAGTGTGCGAAAGAGCCACCTGTATGTCATGTATTGGTCCGGTATCGAGAGCTTCGAAGTCACGCGGGACAAACCCATGGAAGCGCGCATCGCTTCAGTGGCGCGGGATCGCCGTGTATTCCTGCTTCGCGATTCCTCTCTGCCGCGAGCGGGTGAAACCCGGGTGAGCGCTGCGCCGTACGACTTGGTTCGACTCAGGTGAGCGCTGACCTCGATCGAAACGTCTTCGTGGGTGTGTCTTCCAGATGCCGTGGGGAATTCCCGTCACCGTCCATCGATCGCACGGATCCGTGGGATCGCGATGAGGATCACGACGAACGCGATCACGTGCAATGAACCAACGATATTGAAGACGGCATCGTAGGTGAATCCGGTGTCGAGCAGGCGGCCGGCCACGAGGTTCATCAGCAGCCCGCCGATTGCACCGCCGAACCCGACCAGTCCCGCCACCGAGGCAACCACTCGAGGCTCGAAGAGGTCCGTCGGCACGATCATCACCAGCGTGGACCACGACTGCTGCCCGAAGAAGGCGAGACTGAAGATCACGATCGCCCATTCAATCGGTGCGTGCGTGACGAACACAATCGGCGGCATCAGGGCCGCGCTCAGGCCGAGCACGACCTTGCGTGAAACGTCTATCGATCGGCCGCGCCGCACGAGCGCGCTGGAAAACCAGCCGCCGAGCACGCACCCGACGCCCGATGCCGCATACGGCACCCATGCGTAAGCGCCGACCTGCTTCACGTCGAAGTGCCTGGCGTCGTAGAGGTACTTGGGCAGCCAGGAAATGTAGAAGAACCACGCAGCGTCGGTGAGAAACTTCGCCGCGACCAGTCCCCAGACCTCCGGGTATGTCAGCAGGCGCGACCACCGCATGCGAGGCGCGGACGTGATCGCGCCAGTGCCACCGATTGGCGGAAAGGCAACCGACCACCAGGCGGCCCACAAAAGGCCGGCCGCGCCGCACGCGAGGAACACCCAGCGCCAGCTTGCATGCAGCAGGATCGCCGCAATAGCAGGCGGCGCAATGACGGCGCCGACTGCGGTCCCCGCGTTGACCAGCCCCATGGCCGTCGAGCGCTCGGCGATCGGAAACCATTCGGCGATCGCTTTCGTCGCGGCAGGAAAACCGCCGCCCTCGCCCATGCCGAGCAGGAACCGGCTGACAACGAGCAGTCCGAAACCGCTGGCGAGGCTGTGACTCGCGCACGCGAGCGACCAGAAAATCATGATCGTGAGAAGTCCTCGTCGCGTGCCCAGGCGATCGACGACCACCCCGCCGCCTGCGTACATCAGCGCGTAGGCCAGGAGGAACGACGACGTCAGCTCGCCGAACTGAGTGTTGGTGAGCGGAATGTCCGCCTCGATCGCCTTGACCGCGACCGGCAGCGCCTGGCGATCGAGATAGCTGATCGCAATCGCCGCACTCACGAGCATCGCTACGCGCCAGCGCATTGGCATGAAGACCGCGCGTCATGTAATACCATGGACCGCGCTCGATGGTTCGGATCCCGGATCTCGGATCCCGAATAGTCTTACGGTCATGACCCACCTCGTTCAGATCTGTCGCGGTGATAGGCGTGCGATTGCGGTGTGCGACGAACCACACCTGCGCGTGATCGGCGGCTTTCTTTCGATCTTCGATCTCGCGCAGAAGGCGTTGGCGGCGCGCACGACTGTCGTTGACCTCGTGCGAACGAGCGTGGTGGTCGAGACTCTGGACTACGACGCGATCTATACCGGTCGATCCGAATGGCGGCTGCTGACGCCCATCGATCATCCGCGCGAGCCGGCGCGTTGCCTGGTGAGCGGGACCGGTCTCACCCATCTCGGGAGCGCAGCCAACCGTCAGCAGATGCACGAGGCCGCCGAATCGGACCTGACCGACAGCATGAAGATGTTCCGGTCAGGCGTCGCTGGCGGCAAGCCGGCGCCCGGGGAAGTCGGTGTCCCGCCGGAATGGTTCTACAAAGGAAACGGTACGATTCTCCGCGCGCACGGCGAGCCGCTCGACGTCCCCGCGTTCGCCGAAGACGGCGGCGAAGAGGCGGAGATTGCCGGCGTGTACGTGATCGGTGAGGGCGGCGTGCCGCACCGTCTCGGCATGGTGATTGGCAACGAGTTCTCCGATCATGTGTTCGAGCGGCAGAATTACCTGAACCTCGCGGGATCGAAGCTGCGCACCTGCGCAATCGGACCGGAATTGATTCTCGATGCGCCGTTCAACTCGGTCGCAGGCACCGTCACCATCACACGCGGCGGCGCCACATTGTGGTCGAAAACCATCGTCACCGGTGAGCAGGAGATGAGCCACAACCTGCGGAACATCGAGCATCACCACTTCAAGTTCGATGCTCACCGCTGCCCCGGCGACGTACACGTCCATTACTTCGGCGCGTGCGCCTTGAGCTTTGGCGACGGTGTGCGGCTGGCTGACGGCGACGTCATGGAGGTGGCGTTCACCGGGTTCGGCCGTCCGCTCCGCAATCACGTGCGCATTACCGCCGGTAAGGGATCGCCGGTCGTCGTGACGGCCCTGGGGTAGACGAGATCTTAATCAACGTTATCACCGCCACGCTGCCAGCAGCAGGTGACGCGAGCTTGTGGTGCAGATAATCGGTGAGTGACGGCATGTAGCGATGCGGATTTCATCTCGGAAGGAATGAAGGAACAGGAGCGACCATGAGAAGGCTTCGCCTGATGATGCTTCTGATTGCGTGCGGTGCGATGACGGCGTTGGCGTCGCAGCTGCCGACCGACCGTTCGTGGACGCCTGGCGTCCGCAACGCCCCCGCCGAATCGCCGCCGCTTTCGCCACAGGAAGAGATGCAGCATTTCGTCATGCCGCCGGGGTTTCACGCGGAGCTCGTGGCGAGCGAGCCTCTCGTTCAAGATCCGATCGCGATCGATTGGGACGCGGACGGACGACTGTGGGTCGTCGAATACCCGGAGTTCGTGCCCGACCTCCAGGCGCCGGAGCCGAATCTCGATCCCATCGGGCGCATCGTCGTTCTCGAGGACACAAACAATGACGGCGCAATGGACAAACGGACGGTATTCGCCGGCGGCCTGGTGCAGGCGCGGGCGGTCAAGGCGCTCGACCGCGGCATCCTGGTGCTCGAGCCGCCGAACGTCTGGCTGATGCGCGATACCAACGGCGATCTGAAGATGGACACCAAGGAGCTCGTCGGCAGCGATTACGGCAGGCGGGAAGGAGGCGTCGAGGGCAACGCGAACAGCTTCTACTGGGGACTCGACAACTACCTGCACTCCGCCGGAACGAACGTCAGCTACTCGCTGCGACTGAAGGACGGCGTGTTCGACCGGAAGCCCACGCTGTCGCGCGGCGAGTGGGGCGTGAGTCAGGACGACTTCGGCCACACATTCCGCAACTCGAGTGAGTCGACCATCCAGGTCGACCTCGTGCCGACACCGTACTACGCGCGCAATCCCGGGCTCGTCCGCACGCGCGGCAGCTACGAGGTGATGACCAACGACGTCAACAACATCAACGAGGTCTGGCCGGTACGGCCGAACCCGGGTACGAATCGATCGTACCAGTTCGGCGTGACGCGACCGTCAGACGGCACGGTGGTGCAGGTCACGGCCGCGTGCACGCCCAGCGTCTACCGCGGCGACCGGCTGCCGCGAGAGCTCTACGGCAACGTCTTCGTCGGCGAGCCGACCGCAAATTTTGTGAGGCGGATCGTTCTTGAAGACGACGGGACGACACTCAGAGCGCGGAACGCCTACGACCGCGCGGAGTTCATGGGATCGACCGACGAGCGGTTCCGTCCCGTGTTCATCTCGAATGCCCCGGACGGGACGCTGACGGTGGTGGATTTTTATCGAGGCGTGATCCAGGACCGCGCTTCGACGACGCTCTATTTGAAGGACTACATCCAGAAACGGAAGCTCGACGCGCCGATCGGCGTCGGCATGGGCCGCGTCTATCGTATCGTCCACGACTCGGTCCAGCGGGATGCGACGAAGCCGCAGCTCTCGCGCGCGACGCCGGCCGCTCTCGTCCAGGCGCTGTCCCATCCGAACGGCTGGTGGCGTGATACTGCGCAGCGGCTGCTGGTCGAGCGCGGTGCTCGATCGGTCGTGCCCGAGCTCAAGGCGCTTGCGACGGGTTCCGCTCCTCCGCACGTACGCGTCAAAGCGCTCTGGGTGCTCGACGGTACCGACAGCATCGATATCGCGACCATCACCCAGGCGTTGGCCGACGGCTCGCGTGACGTCCGCACATCGGCGCTGCGTATTGCCGAGCGTTGGCTGGGCGAGCCGAATTCCCCGATTCAGTCTGCGATCGCGAAGCTCGTGGACGATCCCGACTGGCAGGTGCGGGAGCAGCTAGCGGCGTCGCTTGGCGCGCTGCCGGCGGGGCTCAAAGAGACGACGCTCGCGTCGTTGCTGAAGCGCTACGGCGACGATCCCATTGCGATGGATGCCGCGTTGAGCGGCCTCGCGGAAGCGAGCCGGCGCTCCTCGACAAGCTGCTGCAATCGGATGACCCGCAGACCGCGGCGCACGAAGCAGCGATCGTGATGGTCAGCGCAACGATCATGCGCGCCGGTCAGGACGCGGCCGTGCAGACCGCGCTCGCGGCGGTCGGCGATGCGGT
>Ga0170475_103986354_pt1 | contig 11875 bp, 6 predicted proteins | sample Soicark_Litter_5_FD_111474 | JGI IMG/M metagenome (GOLD analysis project Ga0170475, IMG submission 111474) | Avena fatua rhizosphere microbial communities from Hopland, California, USA. Combined Assembly of 48 SPs | reverse complement strand
CTCTATACTCCGCACCTCTGTTCCTGACTGCTTATGTGTGTGACTGCTTTATTGAGTAACAGTATATGTATTCGTTACAAAATTCACTTTGATCTTATATGATCCGGCAGCTGATGGCGTTGGTATCGCATCGGGATCACTACCGCTACCATAATTGGCACCCAATGTTCCTCCAGTTGCAGAACTTCCTCCAAATTGTGGTTGCCATTGATTCTGCGTGGAAAGGAATTTATAATATTTCCCAGGAGCCAATGTTGCTGTGATGCCATATTCAGAACTGTTTAAACGATTAAACTGTTGGGCAACTGGTGGAGTATTGGTCCATCCTGCCGCTGTTGCATCACCTGTCATATACAACTCCTGTGGCAGATCATTGCTTACAGGTGTAACTGTATATTTTCCTGTCTGGAAATCAAGGATTATTTTATACCATCCCGCAACTGAAGGACTTGGGAATCCGGGATCAGCATTTTCCTGAATGAATGATCCTGTTGCTGAAGTACCGCCATTTACCATATGGAACTGGGTGTCCCAATTGCCCTGTGTTTGCAATAGCTTCCAGGCGCCGCTTCCTTTTAGATACATGATCCCCCCCCAGGTTGTTTCATCCAGCTTTGCAAACTCTCTTGCAGCAGGGAAAGCAGGAGCGGGATCATTGGACCATCCAAATGTTGTGGCATCTCCTACAATAAATACTCTGTTAGATGCAGGTAAGGCAACTTTCGGAGGAATTTTATAAGGCGTCATCCTTATCTTGACAGTATTGGATATCAGACGTTCATTATTATTTGCATACGAAGAGATAACTCTTACGTCCATATCAACTGGAACATTGAATGCATATCCTTTACCGAGTAAAATCGTATTCAGTTCTTTAGCAGTAAAAGAAGTACTAAGACTTTTGAGTACCGACTTGCCAGCAGCATTGGCAAAATTTTTACCGGTAGAATCAATTTCAATCACAAATTTGATGTTCGTGGAATCAGTTGCATAATTCGGATTGGTCCAGCTAAGGGTCAATGCAGTTTTATTGGAATCTGCGGCAGGTGGTGCCAGCGTGGTAGCTGAACTGGTAAGTTCTGGTTTCTTGCCATTTTCATAATAAGGAAGATCGTCTACCTTATCACAGGCTGTATACAACACAGAAACTACAGCAGACAACAGTATTATTTTGATCAAATTTTTCATATCCTTTGATTAAGCATGTTAGAGTTTGGTTACTGTAAATTTTCCGCGCTGGAAGTCTACTGAGATCTTGTAGTTACCAGTTGCGGCTGGTGCCAGGATATCACCCCCATTGGCTTTGAAATCATCACCATTCACATTATTAGCGTTATTGCTGCCTGTGAAACCATATTTTGCTCCCCAATCAGCATACTTTGGTAATAACAGATAGGAACCTCCTCCGGTTAATGTAATACTCGGGAGTTCATATAATGTTGCACTTACTTTGGTAAACTGCTGAGCTGTGTTTTCCGCTTCACCACAGGCACACTGCCAGCCGGCAGGTGTTGCACTACCCGTAATGAATAATTTATTAGTTGCAGGAGGATCAACCTTGGGAGGAATAGCGTAAGGTGTTATCTTATAAGAAAGGGTATTTGAAATAACTGTGGCTGCTCCATTCATGCTTGCCTTCACTCTTACTTCAATATCAGCTGCAACACCAGGCTGTAATTGAAGCTGATTTAACAGGTAATCATTGAGCTGGCTGGTCAGTAATGACAGCGTTAACTCTTTACTCACGGCAACAGTCTGCTTACCGGCACCATTGAAGTTGGCACCTTTCTTATCTATTTCTACCAGGTAAGACACATCCTGTGAGCTAATACCTGTAGTAAACCGATAATCTGGATTGGTCCATGAGAACTTCACTGCTTCTTTATCTGCATTTGCATATGCAAGATTGATGGTAGCTGAGGAAGCAGTTAACACAGGATTTTTGCTGTCCTGAAGGAATACTTTATTCTCATCTTTTTTACAGGAATTGATCACCGTAAAAAGCAGGGAAGAAAGAAAAACAATTTTTAATAGCTGTTTCATATATGATTTTTTTCCGGTGATCATTTTAATATCCATCGTTTTGGGTGAGATTGGGGTTGGCTGATCTGTTCTCAGAGGGAACCGGGAAAATATTATACTTGTCATTCACCGCAGTTCCGGATGATACCCCACCTTTCCATGGCCACAGGTAAGTTCCGGTTGTCAGTAAACCATAACGAATAAGGTCAGTTCTGCGATGCCCTTCCCAATACAATTCCCTTCCACGCTCTTTTAAAATAAAATCAAGTGTAAGATCAGATGCAACAATATTGCCTCCAGCACCTCCGCCGTAGGCCCTTGTACGGATCGAATTTATATATGTCAATGCTGTTGCGGCATCACCGCCTGTACCACCACGCAATACTGATTCTGCATAGATCAGGTAAATCTCCGATAAACGGAAAACAGGAAAATCAACATCTGAGAAATCCCTCTTGGAATCAGATACGGCAGCACCATCTGAACGGATATTCTTCCATTTATTTACATGTAACCCATTGGCGAAATCGCTTACATCGTTAATAGCTATCTGGCCCGGACTGGTGCCATACTTGCTGGTAGTAAACATTGCTCTTTTATCAGAACCACCTGAAAGATCAGTAAACAGATCTGCAAGACCCTTGGTAGCACGGTATCCATTCCATCCGCCTCCAACACCAAATTCATCATGATCATCCCCACAGGATGCATGAACAAAGAAAGTTGTATTACCATAGGCTTGCGTACGCAAACCATCACAATTGATCGCGAACATGAATTCATCCTTACGCTTGTCATTATCAGCCATGAATAACTGATCATATTTGGGTTGCAGCGTATATCCTGCCCCTATCACTTTTTTGGCGTAAGTGATCGCCTCTGTGTACTTTGTATTCCCTGTATAAGTCTTTGCATTCAGGTACATACGTGCCAGCAACGCCCATGCTGCTCCCTGGTCAACACGACCATATTCTGCTGATTTAGCTGGGGCAAGACTTCCTTCTATATCCTTTAATTCTTTCTCGATATAGCTGAAAAGATCTGCACGGTTGATCTCTCCGGGAAGATCAGTTCCCACTTTATTTTCTTCTGTAATGAATGTGCTCTTGCCAAACAGGTCCATCATAACCCAGTAATTGAATGCACGCAGAAACCTTGCTTCAGCTCTCGACTTCTTAATATCATCGGCGCCTGTTCCTGTAATTTTCCGGCTTGCCAGTTTTTCATCTGTTGACTCCCTCAAATATTCATTGATCAGTGTGATATTATAGATGGGTCGCGCATAGATACCTTTCAGGAAAGGATCAGCAGCCGTCCATTTCAGATCATGGAAATCATGAATGGTCTGGTCATTCCAGGCAACTACTGCCTCATCTGTTGGCAATTCCTGGCAATTGAATAGCATACGGATAAACGCAACCTGTGAACCCTCATCCAGTCCGCCAGCAATATCGGGAGCACCGGCAGCGCCCTGGTTCCCGGTTATCGATAATGTTCCGTATATTTTGGCGAGCACACTTTTATAACCGGCAACATTTGAATAAGTAGTTTCCGGAGTGAGATCATTCTGCGGAAAAAGATCAAGCTTCTTCGCGCAGGATACCAGTATTACTGCCAGTAGCAGTATAAGCGATATATTTTTAATGAATTTGCTTTTCATATCCTCAATCATTTAAATAAATTAGAAATCAACGTTTACGCCGAGTGTAAATACTATGGGTCTTGGATAGATATTATTATCTATTCCGAAATTATCTGAGTTCTCAGGATCCAATCCTTTGTATTTACTGAATACGCCTACATTCTGAACATTGGCTGATATGCGCGTATTGGTAGTGTTACCTAATATTTTACCCGCATTGTATCCAAAGTTGATATTATCTAACCTCAGGAAGGAAGCATTTTCAATATAATAATCTGAGAAATACTGGTTGTTTACAAACTGGGTGGATTGAAAATAATCAGAAGACGCATTGCCGATAAAGCTGAGCGGGTTCTTTATAGCCCTGATCACCCCGTTGTTTGAATTAAAGTTATTGTACAGGTAATTACCAAAACTTCCATGAGCCGCCATGCTAAATGACCATTTATCATAGGTTAACTGTGTATTGATCCCCAGCAAAACATCCGGTGAAGGTTTTTTGTACAGGTAACGGTCCAGCTCATCCACCTTTCCATCGCGGTTGAGATCTTCATATAATCCTTCAATGGGTTTGCCTGATTTACCATCATACACCTGCTTGTAAACAAAGAAACTTGGAGGTGCATAACCAACAGCATATTTACCAATAAGGTTTCCGGTACCACCACTTATTTTACCAACAGAAATTCCTTTGAAATTTGGATCCGGGAATTTCAGAAGATTTGTGATCTTCGATTTGTTATACGCTACATTAAAACCAAAATCCCAGCTTACCATTTTTGTTTTTACTGGCGTGGTATTCAAAACAAACTCCACTCCTTTATTTTCCATATTACCCACATTCGTCAACAGCTCAATATCAAAATTTGAACCCGGTGCAACTGGTATTTTGCTCAGCAGGTCCTTTGTCTTTTTCATATATACATCCACAGAACCTGATATCCTGTTATTCAGCAAACTAAAATCAAGACCCAGGTTGGTAGTTGTGGTTGTTTCCCATTTTATTTTTTCATCATAAGCTGATGGTCTTAAAAAGTCATAAAAGGAATTACCAAACTGGTAAGTTGCTGCCAGGTTAACGCTACGTGCATAACGGGGCAAATAAGAATAATAATCAATTCCATCCTGCTGACCTGTGATACCCCATCCAAATCTCAGTTTCAGATCAGAGAAGAGTGGAGCATCCCGTAAGAATTCTTCTTTTAATTTCCAGGCAGCAGCAAAAGCGGGGAAATAACCTACCCTGGTTTCAGGAGAGAATTTGGAGCTCGCATCCCGACGAAGTGAAGCCGTCAGCAAATATTTATTATTGAAAGTATAGTTCAGCCTTCCCAGGTAAGATTCCAGCCTGTATTCTGGTTTATCTGTAAGGAATTTGGGTTCCGAACCAGCAATGGTATCTTTTTTCTCCGGGTGAGCCGCATCCGCAATTTTGCGATAACTGAAAGCAGCATAATTGAACTTATCAGTCAGGAAATCCTGGTAGCTATGTGTGACCAGCACATCTATCTTGCTTTTTATAGACGGTAATTCCTTTACATAAAAAAGTGAAACATCAATCAGGGTGTTCTCTTTTCCTTCCTTATAGAATACTCTGCGACCGCCAGTTTTATATTGGGTAGCAGATAAAGAGTCTGTATTATCATTACCACGTCCCCATCCTCTGTCTATTCCGGCATTTAACATTATATGGAGATCCGGAAAGAAATGGAGTTTATAATCCAGCTGAACATTCCCAATAAGCCTCCTTACCCTGGAAGTGTTATCACGCAGTTCGAGAAGGGCAACCGGATTACGGGAAGCAAGATCAATGGGCAGACCATTTGCCTGCAACCATTCATAATAACCGCCAAATTTGCTGCCGTGTACAGGCTGGGTAGGATCAAAGGCAACTGCAGAACCTACCGCACCACCATCCGCAAAGACATTATTGGTCTGACTAAATTTTACATTCAGATTTACTGATAAATGATCATCCAGGAATTTGGGAGACAGATTCAGGGAAGAGGAAAAGCGTTTGAATTTATCAGTCTGCAGAATACCTTCCTGGCCATAATAACCAACCGATGCACGAACAGGCATATTCAATACTGCGCCATTTAAACTGACATTGGTATTGTTACCATAGGCCAATCGGTAAATTTCATCCTGCCAGTCAGTATTGGCAGTGCCCAGCAGGCTCTTATAGGAATTATTGCCGGTAGTGGCTGCATCAGCTGTAATTACTGAACGAATTTGATCGGCAGTCATTACATCCACTTTCTGAGCAATATTGGAGAAAGAACTTTGGTGATTGAAATTATACCGCAGTTTTCCTTTTGTTCCTTTCTTGGTAGTGATGATCAACACACCATTGGAGGCACGGGAACCATAAAGTGCGGTAGCAGATGCATCTTTCAAAACACTGATAGACTCAATATCATCAGGGTTAATGGTATTGAGCAGATTGGGTGAGCCGGCAATACCGTTGCTTTCAACAGGAACACCATCTATCACAATCAAAGGATCATTACTGGCATTGAGGGATGATGTTCCCCGAATGCGCAGCCTGCTTCCCCCACCGGCAGAACCTCCACCGGAAGTAATTTGAAGACCGGCCACTTTACCTTGCAGCAATTGCTCTGATGAACCAATATTTCCTTTCTGGAAATCTTTGGCCCCAACAGCAGTTACTGATCCGGTAAGATCACCTCTTCTTCTTGTACCATAGGCTACTACTACCACTTCACCTAAAGCAGAATTATTAATGGCAAGCGAAACATTCACGGAAGAGCGATTATCAATCAGTACTTCCTGTGATACAAATCCAACCGAAGTAAAAACAAGTGTAGTAACAGAAGGACCAACCGTCAGGCGGTAGCTTCCATCGGAACCGGTTTGTGTGGCATTAGTTGTGCCTTTGGCTGCTACAGATACGCCATTGATGCCTCCACCATTGGCATCGGTCACTTTACCGGTAACTACTTTGTCTTGGGAATGGATGCTTTGAAAGAGAAAAAGCATTGTACATACGAACAATGCTCTAAGCAAGTTTGTGCGGAACATAAGCAGTCGTTAATTGTTAGCAATTATGATTAAAAATGCAATGTGTATAAGAGACACAATGTTAAGTCATTTTTATTTCCGGGAAAAATTTAATTTGAATTTTTCCTGAATACGTCAATATCTATTTAGAAATCAAAGTATTAGGGGAAGGCATTTTGTGTTAAACAGACACAATGTTATTTTCGCTACTTTTTTTGCGATTTGTTTTTTTTCGGAATTCAGGCTTCAGTTTATATAATTTACCTGGCCGGTGAGGCACATCTTCTTCCATCTGGTTAAGATCAATCAGCCAGTCTTTGATAGCAATTTTCTTTCTGAAATTTCTTCTATCAAGTTCTACAGACAGGATAGCTTCATATAGTTCCTGCAATTCACGCAGTGAAAATTTCTCAGGTAATAAATTGAATACAACAGGATGTTCCATGGACTGCTCACGTAAACGATTGAGACAGGTATCCAAAATAGTCTTATGATCAAAAGCCATTTTCTTGATACCTTTTACAGAATGCCAGTGCAGTTCATTGTTATTAAGACGAAGGTTATGATGCTTTACATCTATCAGTGAATAATAGGCGGTGGTAACTACGCGACCCGATGGGTGGCGGTTAATACTGCCAAAAGTATGCACCTGCTCCAGGAATACATCTTCCATCCCGGTTCGCTCTCTTAAAATTCGATAGGAGGCTGCATCAAGATCCTCATCCAGCCGAACAAGATCCCCCAGCAATGAATACATTCCTGAAAACTCCTCCAGGTCCGATTTGATCAATAATACTTTAAGCTCTTTTTCATCATATGCGAATATTACGCAGTCTACCGAAAGGGCTATATTAAAATAATCGAGGTGGCTGATCTTCTCAAGCTCCGCGGTTTTCAGACCAATTGATTTTGCCATACAAATAATGATGTTATTGAACAAGGATTTTTAAGGACCGGGTATGGTTCTTCGTCTGAATTCTCAACAGATATATTCCTCCCGGCAAATTATCGATTTTATTCAAGAGTGGCATCCTGTGCACCCCCCTGGAAAGGCCACCTGAATAAATTGTTTGTACCTTTTTACCCGTGATACTATAAAGGTCCATTCTTGCATTGCCCGTTTCAGGCACATTCAGTTCCAGGACCGAACTGCTTTTCACCGGATTAGGATAAACAACAGCCCCAAATCGGCTCCCAGGGTTATCAATATCAAACACTGGAGTGGTAATTACATTGGTGATATTATGGTCTAAATAAACATGATATTCCCCCGGCAAAAGAGGTAATAATTGGGAAGCACCAGTTGCTGTAACTGTCTCACCAGTAAGGTAATCATACCAGGTTCCTGCACCTGGGAAAGTAACAGGTGTTACAGTGCTGACCACATCAAAATTTGCAATGATGAATGCGCTGAGATTGGGCTCACTGATCCGGAAATACTTCACATTATTCACCAGGTTATAACTGAAATTGGTACTGCTGAATAAAACCGGTTGCGTATTTCGCAGCTTTAACAATGATGCGGTTATATCAAAGAGTCGTTTTCGTTTTGCATCCTGCATATATTCCCAGCGAGGCTCTTTACGACTGAGCTTACAGCTTTCATTGGTTCCATAAGGTTGTGGAATGGTATTATTGGCACAGGCAAATATGGATTTATCATATCCTCTCTCCCCAAATTCCCAGATCATTTTGGGACCGGGTATGGTTAAGAATAGACTTGTAGCAGCTTCCATTCTTCGCAAGGCTATTGAATCGTTTCTTACATCATAGCTGGGAACTGAATTATTTCCTTCAGCCTTGGTTTTATACATCAGTCTCTCCTCATCATGGCTCTCCATATATCCAACCAGGTGAGGGTTTGTATAGCCCCGTTCATTGCTATTGTAAACGATGGATGAGAAATTGGAACGATTATTATCATTGAAACCCTTGGTAGCTTCATTAAAAGCCTTGTTTTCTCTGTTGCCACCCCAGAGCAGGAAACCCATATTCTGCAGAGTCTGTTCTTCCGTATTTCCGGTAAGATGCTCCAGGATAATATAGGCATTGGGAAAATATTTCCAAATGCTGTCCGCATAATCCTTCAAAATGTTGACCCTGCTCTGGTCAAATGCGCTGAACTCAGCATCATTGGTAGAAGTTTTCTGCGTGAGTCCTTTCGTGAAATCCATTCGGAACCCATCCATTTTGTATTCACGTAACCAGAAATCAAACATGCGATGCCAGAAATATCTGGTTGCACTGCTTTCATGGTTAAAATCATTCCCAAATCCAAATGCATGTGGCTGCACAGGGTTTAGCCAGGGGTTATTGGAGGCAGGCCGATTTAATGAAGCGTCCCAATAGAGTTGAGCTAACGGAGATTGATTATAAACATGGTTTGGGACGACATCCATGATCACCGAGAGGTTACGACTGTGGCAGGAGTCAATAAATTCTTTCAGCCTGTTCTTTGTTCCATAATATTTATCAGGAGCAAAGGAAAAGGAAGGGTTATATCCCCAGCTGTCATTTCCTTCAAATTCAGTGAGTGGCAATAATTCAATAGCGTTCACACCCAATCGCTGTATATAACCAAGCGTATCGATGATTGTTTGCCAGTTATGCGCATCGGTAAAATCCCGCATCAATAATTCATAAATGATCAGGTCCTTCTTATTCCTGCCCGTAAAGCTATTGTTGCGCCAGGTATATTGTGGCGCGTTTGTCTGGAGGATACTCACATTACCCGATTGACCAGAAGGATATTGCTTAAGTCCGGGATATACATCATTGGTAATAGCGCCGTCACTGACGGGATCCAGTATCTTTTCTGTATAAGGATCAGCAATTTTCAGGCTGCCATCTACCAGGTACTGGAATACATACTCAGTTCCTGGGGTGAGACCATTGAGCTGAATCCACCAGTAATTGCCATCCGGCGTCTTATTCATCTGGTAAGAAGGTTGCTCCTGCCAGCTGCTTCCGGCAAAATCTCCAATTACCGATACCCTGGTTTTCCCGGGAGCATACAAAACAAGGACGGCGGATGTATTTCCCGCCAGGTAATTGATCCCATCTTTCACGCCTGCAGGCAAAGCACTCACATTGATAGCTGCAGGGATATAGAAGGTAACCGAATCTTTCCGTGTATTCGTTCCATCTGTAGCTTCGGCAATTATCGTCTTGCTTCCGGCTGTTGACAAAGCAGGATTAGCAGAAATAGTAGTAGCAGATGAGGCCGTTTGGATCAGGGAACCATTGAGATAAAGATTAAGGATAGTTGCCTGGTTAGACACTGCAGTGAGTGAAATATTATCTCCAATATTCTTTACGATTGGCTCAGGCTCGGGAAGGAATTTTGGCTGGAAAGGAGGAACGGTGAATCGAACAGCAAGATCTGTTGTATAGATCGGCACAAACATATTGCTTCCGTCTGTATTTCGCTGTGCCAGAGATCCACTTCCATTACGGAATAGTATTGCTATCTTCTGAATTGTTTCCCCTGCGTCCAGCGGAAAAAATGTATTGATATTATTGATGGTGAAGCTGTATTTATTATTGCCAAGGAAAGTGGCTTTTCCAGCAGCAGGTGTGGTGGCCCATTGAAAAGGAACATGTTTCCAGTCGTCCGTATTTGCGCTTAAATTAGTGATCACACCAATATGAACATACACATCATTGGTGTTCGCATAATTGTTCAGCCCCTGGTTTCCTTTTGTGGCATCAACAGTAATGGTAATATTATCATTGGCTTTGGCGAAATCAGGTGTCCACGTGAGTAATTGGGAATGCAGGCTGAAAGAAAAACAGGAAACAGCAATAAGCAGTGTTAGCAATCGTTTGGTCATAAAACAGAATTTTTCGCAAGCGGGAGATCGAAGATACATAATATGTACTTACAACACATTATTATTTTCGGATAAAATTTCTGTTTGATTGCATGGTATTAACTTTAGGCCGTAAAGATTATAGATAATGTATTCTAAAGAAGCAACACAGCAACTTCAAAAACAAACTCTTGCGCTTTTGAAAGGCAAAGAAAAGCCCGCCGTTAAAAATATAGAAGTGCTGCGTAATGTTTTACGCTTTCACGAGCACCGGTATTATATACTCAATGAACCCCTGGTTTCAGACTTTGAATATGATACGCTTTATAAGGAATTGGAAAAACTGGAAGCAGAAAATCCAAAAATAATAACACCGGACTCTCCTACCCAGCGTGTGGCCAAGGGACTTACAAAAGAATTCCCAACGGTTCAGCACCTTGTGCCCATGCTATCACTGGATAACTCTTATAATAGTGATGACCTGATCGACTTTGACCGAAAGGCACGTGAAGCCACTGGTCTTAAAATCATTGAATATTGCGTTGAACCGAAATTTGATGGCGGTAGTTTATCATTGATCTATGAAAATGATATGCTGGTGCGCGGGGCAACAAGAGGAAATGGGGTGGAAGGAGATGATGTAACGTCTAATATTAAACAGATACGTTCCCTCCCGCTGTCTGCAAAATTTTCGGATTATGGAATCCAGCAGATAGAAGTCCGTGGGGAGGTGTTGATCAACAAGAAAAATTTCGCGAAGTATAATGAACAATTAGTGGAGCAGGGGCTGGCGCCGTTGGCCAATCCTCGAAATGCTGCCTCCGGAACCATGCGAATCAAAGATCCTGCAGAAGTCCGCAAAAGAAACCTGGAAGCGTTTATATACAATATCAGCGACTATACCTTATTGCCTAAAAAGAAGACGCCTGATGAATTACAAACGCATTCAGGATCGTTGCAAATGCTCTGGGACCTTGGATTTCGTAGTCCACAAAAAGAAATGAAGATCTGCAAAGGAATAGAAGCAGTCATTAAATTTTGCGCGGAATACGAAGTGAAGCGTGATGATCTTGGCTACGAGATCGATGGAATGGTGATCAAGATCAATGATATTGAATTGCAGGAAAAACTGGGCATGACCAGTCATCATCCCCGGTGGGCCATTGCCTTTAAGTTCAAGGCACGGCAGGCTACCAGTAAATTATTGAATGTAGAGTTCCAGGTTGGTCGCACTGGATCAATTACACCTGTTGCAAAGATCCAGCCGGTGGGAATAGGAGGCGTTACCGTATCGAGCATATCATTATTTAATGATGATGTAATCAGAGAAAAGGACCTGAAGATCGGCGATTCAGTATTGGTAGAAAGAGCAGGT
>Ga0170475_125775143_pt1 | contig 11876 bp, 8 predicted proteins | sample Soicark_Litter_5_FD_111474 | JGI IMG/M metagenome (GOLD analysis project Ga0170475, IMG submission 111474) | Avena fatua rhizosphere microbial communities from Hopland, California, USA. Combined Assembly of 48 SPs | reverse complement strand
CGCAGCGGCATGACAGCCGCTGTCCAAACTTGGGTTCTGGAGGGGCGCATGGAATTCCACAAGTCATTTCCGATCGCAGTCATCGACGAGGATTTCGACGGCAAGAGCGCTGCCGGCCGCGGGATGCGCGATCTGGCGGCCGCCATCGAGGCGGAGGGGTTCCGTGTCGTCTCCGGCGTCACTTACGAGGATGCGCGGCGGCTGGTTCATATCTTCAACACGGAGTCCGCCTGGCTGGTTTCCGTCGACGGGACGGAGGACAAGGCGTCGCGCTGGCAGGTGCTGGAGGAGGTTCTGAGCGCCAAGCGCCGCAAGAACGACCGGCTGCCGATCTTCCTGTTCGGCGACGACACCACGGCTGAAGACGTGCCGGCCAGCGTGCTGCGCCACGCCAACGCCTTCTTGCGGCTGTTTGAGGATTCCGCCGAGTTCATGGCGCGCGCCATCGTGCAGGCGGCGCGCAATTATCTCGACCGACTGCCGCCGCCGATGTTCAAGGCGCTGATGGATTACACGCTGGAGGGGGCGTATTCCTGGCATACGCCGGGCCACGGCGGCGGCGTCGCCTTCCGCAAGAGCCCGGTTGGGCAGCTTTTCTACACCTTCTTTGGCGAGAACACGCTGCGGTCGGATATCTCGGTGTCGGTCGGCAGCGTCGGGTCGCTCCTGGATCATGTCGGGCCGATCGCCGAGGGAGAGCGCAACGCGGCGCGCATCTTCGGCACGGATGAGACCCTGTTCGTCGTCGGCGGCACCTCGACCGCCAACAAGATCATCTGGCACGGCATGGTCGGGCGCGGCGATCTCGTGCTTTGCGACCGCAACTGCCACAAATCGATCCTGCATTCGCTGATCATGACCGGCGCGACGCCGATCTATCTCATTCCCTCGCGCAACGGGCTCGGCATCATCGGACCGATCTCCAAGGATCAGTTCACGCCCGAGGCGATCGCACAGAAGATCGCGGCGAGCCCGTTCGCAGGCGAGACCAGCGGCAAGGTGCGGCTGATGGTGATCACCAACTCGACCTATGACGGCCTCTGCTACAATGTCGACGCCATCAAGGTGTCGCTCAAGGATTCAGTCGAAGTGCTGCACTTCGACGAGGCCTGGTATGCGTACGCGAATTTCCACGAGTTCTACGACGGCTTCCACGGCATCTCCTCGACGCAGCCGGCGCGCTCGCAGAACGCCATCACCTTTGCCACCCATTCGACGCACAAGCTTCTCGCGGCCTTCTCGCAGGCGTCGATGATCCACATCCAGCACGCTGAAAACAAGAACCTCGACGTCACGCGCTTCAACGAAGCCTTCATGATGCACACCTCGACATCGCCGCAATACGGCATCATCGCGTCGTGCGATGTCGCCGCGGCGATGATGGAGCAGCCGGCCGGCCGCGCGCTGGTGCAGGAGACGATCGACGAGGCGATCAGCTTCCGCCGGGCGATGAATGCGGTGCGCGGCCAGATGGGGCAGAGCTGGTGGTTCGACGTGTGGGAGCCCACGATCGCCGAGGAGACGCCGAGCGATACGCATGCGGAGTGGGTGCTGAAGCCCGGCGACGCCTGGCACGGCTTTACCGGGCTTGCCGAAAACCACGTGATGGTCGATCCGATCAAGGTCACCATCCTGTCGCCGGGGCTCTCGGCGGATGGGACGATGCAGGAGCACGGGATACCGGCCGCCGTCATCACCAAATTCCTCTCCTCGCGGAGGATCGAGATCGAGAAGACCGGGCTTTATTCCTTCCTCGTGCTGTTTTCGATGGGGATCACGCGCGGCAAGTGGAGCACGCTCGTCACCGAACTCATCAATTTCAAGGATCTCTACGACAGTAACGCGCCATTGACGCGCGCGCTGCCGGCGCTCGCCGCCGCCCATCCCGAGGCTTACGGCAATATGGGCCTGCGCGATCTCTGCGAGCAGATCCACGCCATCTACCGCAAGGACGACGTGCCGAAGGCGCAGCGCGAGATGTACACAGTGCTGCCCGAGATGGCGCTGCGGCCGGCCGATGCCTATGACCATCTCGTCAAGGGGCGGATCGAGAGCGTCGAGATCGACAAGCTGATGAACCGCATCCTGGCGGTGATGATCGTTCCCTATCCGCCGGGTATTCCGCTGATCATGCCCGGCGAGCGGATCACCGAAACGACGAAATCCATCCAGGATTACCTGCTTTACGCGCGCGATTTCGACCGCAAGTTCCCGGGCTTCGAGACCGATATTCACGGCCTGCGCTTCGAGGCCGGCGGCAACGGGCGCCGCTACCTCGTCGATTGCGTGGCAGAGGGGGCGGTCCAATGATCCCGCGCGACGTGAAATCCCCGACGGTTGCGATACCGTTCAACAAGATGCTGAAGATCGTCGCCGTCGTCGATCGCGACAACCGCCAAGTGCAGGAGCTGCTGGCGCAGCTCGCCGCCGACAATTTCGAGGTCGAACTCCGCGATGACTACACGGCCGACATTTCGGAAGACGCCTCGGTGGGCGCCTATATCGGCTCCGTCGAAGGCGGCCTCTTACCCTATGCGCGCGGCTTTCTCCGCTCGCTGCGTGAGGCGGGTTTCCGCACGCCGGTCTGGGCGATGGCGGATACGCTCAGTATCTCGGACATGGATGTGGTGGAGATGGCGGGCGAGGTGGATGGCTTCGTCTATCTCGGCCAGCAGACGCCTGCCTTCTACGCCAAGCAGATCGTCTCCAGCCTGATCAACTACGGCAAGTCGCTGCTGCCGCCGTTCTTCGGGGGCATGATGGCCTATGATGGAGAGGCCAATATCGCCTTCGATTGCCCCGGCCACCAGGGCGGGCAGTTTTATCGTAAATCTCCAGCCGGCCAGCTGTTCTTCAAGTATTTCGGCGAAAGCATCTTCCGCAACGATCTTTGCAATGCAGACGTCGATCTCGGTGATCTCCTGATCCACGAAGGCCCCGCCGTCGAGGCGCAGAAGCAGGCGGCGCGGATTTTCGGGGCGGATCGCACCTATTTCATCCTGAACGGGACCAGCACCTCCAACAAGGTGGTGACCAACGCGGTGCTGCACGCTGGCGATCTCGTGCTCTTCGATCGCAACAATCACAAGTCGCTGCATCAGGGAGCGCTCGTACAGGCGGGGGCTATCCCGATCTATCTTCCGACAGCGCGCAATTCCTTCGGCATGATCGGCGCCGTCGACTGGGCGGCGTGGGACGAGGGCTGGCTGCGCCAGCAGATCGCGGCCCATCCGCTTCTGGCAGACAAGAGCCGGGCCAATGCCGAGCGGCCCTTCCGGCTGGCCTGTATCCAGCTCGCCACCTATGACGGCACGATCTACAATGTCCGCCAGGTCATGGAGAAGATCGGCCATCTCTGCGACTACGTGCTCTGGGACGAAGCCTGGATCGGCTACAACGCGTTCCATCCGCTGTTCGAGGGCCATAGCCCGATGCGGCTCAAGGATCTCAAGCCCGACATGCCCGGCCTGTTTTCGACGCAGTCGGTGCACAAGCAGGGGGCGGGCTTCTCGCAGGCGTCGCAGATCCACAAGCGCGACGAACATATCAGCGACCAGCGCCGCTTCATCGAGCACAAGCGCTTCAATGAATCGCTGCTGATGCATGTCTCGACATCGCCCTTCTACCCACTGTTCGCCTCGCTCGACGTCAATGCGAAGGTGCACGAAGGCAAGGCCGGCGAGATGCTCTGGGATCGCTGCATCGGCCTCGGGATCGAGGTGCGCAAGAAGCTTCGCGGCTTCGTCCAGCATTACGAGAGCAAGGCGACGAGCGCCGAGGAGCAGTGGTTCTTCGATCCCTTCGTGCCGGACAAGATCTCCGTCACCGGCTCGAAACACACCGGCGACCTCACGGGCATAAGGTGGGAGGACGTGCCGACCGATGTCTTGAAGCGCGAGCAGCAGTGCTGGCGGTTCGATCCGGAGGCGACATGGCATGGTTATACCGGTTATGCGCCCGGCTACACGATGGTCGACCCCAACAAGCTGACGCTTCTGACGCCCGGTATCGACCGGAAGACGGGCGAGTATCGCGAGTTCGGCATCCCGGCGACCGTCGTTGCCAACTATCTGCGCGAGCAGCGCGTCGTGCCGGAGAAGTGCGATCTCAACAGCCTGCTCTTCCTGCTGACGCCGGCCGAAGACGAGAGCAAGCTCAACACGCTGGTCGCCAAGCTGGTGAAATTCAAGAACCTGTGGGATCGCGACGCGCCGCTACAGGATGTGTTGCCGACCGTCTTTGCCGCCAATCGCGAGCGCTACCAGGGCTACACGGTGCGGCAGGTCTGCAAGGAGATGCACAGCTTCTATCGCTCCGCCGGCGTCAAGGAGCTGCAGCGCCTGTGCTTCCGCTCCGAGAGCTTTCCGGAGCCGGCGATCTCGTCGAAGCAGGCCTATGAGGCGCTGGTCGCCAACAATGTCGACTACGTGCCGCTGTCGGAAGCCGCCGGGCGCATTTCGGCGACGCTGGCGCTGATCTATCCGCCCGGCATCGGCGTGATCGTGCCCGGAGAGCGCTGGGACAACAGGGCGCGGCCGATGCGCGATTATTTCCTGGCCTTCGAGGAGTCCTTCAACCGCTTCCCGGGCTTCAACTACGAAGTCCAGGGCGTGTTCCAGGAACGGATCGATGGGCGCATCAAGTTCCACACATATGTCGTGCGCGAGTAGGGCGAGGGGAGTGTCATCATGACCGATCACACAATGCATGCTGCGGCCGATACCACGGCCAAGAAGAAGATGAACCTGATGCAGCTGACCTTCATCGTCGCCGTCAACATGATGGGGTCGGGCATCATCATGCTGCCGGCGAACATGGCGCAGGTCGGCGCCATCTCGCTGCTCTCCTGGATCGTTACCGCGCTCGGTTCGATGGCGATCGCTTACGGTTTCGCGCAGGCCGGGCTGTTCAACCAGCGCCCCGGCGGCATGTCTGCCTATGCCGAGGATGCCTATGGCAAGGACGGCTATTTCCTCGTCTTCTTCCTGTATTTCCTGTCGTTGGCGATCGGCAATGTCGCGATCGGCATCTCGGCGGTGGGCTATCTCGCCGGCTTCTTTCCGGTGCTGACCTCGACGCCTGTCATGACCTGTGTCGCGCTGATCGCTCTCCTGTGGCTGACAACGGCAGCCAATTTCGGCGGCCCGCGCATCACCGGGCGGATCGGGTCGATCACCGTGTGGGGCGTCATCATTCCGGTCGGTCTGCTCTCGATTATCGGTTGGTTCTGGTTCAGTTCGAGCACGTTCGGTGCTGCCTGGAACCCGAAAGGGCTCACGCTCGCGCAGGGGATGGGATCGAGCATTTCGCTGACGCTCTGGGCGTTCCTCGGCATGGAGTCCGCGGCGCAGAACTCCGATGCCGTCGAGAACCCAAAGCGTGACGTGCCGCTTGCCTGCATGTTCGGCACGCTCGGCGCCGCCGTCATCTATATCCTGTCGACGACGGTGATCCAGGGCATCGTGCCGAACGCCGATCTCGCGGCGTCGACTGGTCCCTTCGCGCTTGCCTATGCGACCATGTTCAATCCGACGATCGGCTCGATCATCATGGCGCTCGCGGTGCTTGCCTGCGTCGGGTCGCTGCTCGGCTGGCAGTTCACCATCGCGCAGACGGCGCGCACGGCGGCGCAGGAGCGGATGTTCCCGGCGATCTTCTCGCGCGTGAACCAGATGGGCGCGCCGGTCCAGGGCATGATCATCCTCGGCATCGTGCAGACGGGGCTCGCGCTGATGACGATCTCGCCGACGCTCAACGAGCAGTTTTCCGCGCTCGTCAACCTCGCAGTCGTCACCAACGTGCTACCCTATATCGTGGCGCTTTCGGCTCTCTTCGTGATGATGAAGAAGGCGGGCGTGCCGCCGGCGAAGTACCGGCTGAACTCCATCATCGCCACGCTCGGCATGCTCTACAGCGTGTTCGCGATCTATGCCTCGGGCAAGGACGCGGTGCTTGGCGGCATGCTGGTGACAGGTATCAGCTTCATCATCTACGGCCGGATCGCGCCGCGCTTTGCGAGCGGCCTGAATCGTGTCGCGGCGGCCGAATAGTTCCGGGGAGGATGCGTCATGCAACAGAAGAAGCGTTTCAAGACATTGCTGACCGCGTCGATCCTCGCCGGCGCGGCCGCCTCCATGGCGCTGTCGTCCGCCGAGGCGCAGACGCTCGATCGGATCAAGACGAGCAGCTCGCTGAAGCTCGGCTATGAGCCCGATGCCCGGCCATTCTCGTTCAAGACCGAGCAGGCGACACCCGGCGGCTACGCGGTCGCGCTGTGCGGCAAGATCGCCGATAGCCTGAAGACGGCGCTGAACCTGCCGCAGCTGAATGTCGAGTGGGTACCGCTGACCGATAAGGGGCGGGAGCCGGCGATAAAGGACGGGACGGTGGATCTCGTCTGCGGTGCCGAGCCGATCACGCTCACTCGTCGCGCCGAGGTGTCCTTCTCGCTGCCGATCTTTCCGAGCGGCACGGGCGTGGTCCTGAGCAAGAGCGCACCGCTGGCGTTGACCGAGGTTCTGGCATATGGGCAGCCCACCAGCCGGCCGATCTGGCGCGGCTCTCCCGCTCGTACCATCCTCGAGCACAAGACCTTCTCGTCGATCGCGGGCACGACCAGCGAGCGCTGGCTGGCTGACCGGATCAAGACCTTCCAGCTGGCGGCGACATCGGTGCCGGTGGAAAGCTATGCGATCGGTATCGAACGTGTCGTCGACGGCAGTTCGGCAGCACTCTTCGGCGACATGCCGCTCCTGATGGATGCGGCCGCCCGCAGCGACAATGCCGGCAATCTCGTGGTGCTGAGGCGGCATTTCACCTATGAGCCGCTGGGGCTGGAACTGGCGCGTGGTGACGAAGACTTCCGTCTCGCCGTCGATCGCGCGCTCAGCCAGACTTACGCCTCGGCCGATTTCGTGGACCTCTTCACGACATGGTTCGGCGTGCCCGACGAGGCTATCGTCACCTTCTTCCGTCAGACCGCGCTGCCGGAGTAAACCTCATGCCGACCCGCCTCATCATGGTTGTTTGTCGATAAAAAGCGATATTTGTTGCATCGCGGAACAATCCGACACCCTCAGGGATTCGTACAAGGAGTAGCGAATGCGGAGGTAAGCCATGAACCGGGAGCGCGGACGGAGGAGGCTGATGCTCAGACTGCCGGATATCCGGCATGTGCTGTCAGGTGTGCCCACGGAAGCGCTCGGTGACATGTTCGAGTCCTACGCATTGGCCGCCGACGCGCTCGACCGGTTTCGCAGCGAGAAGCCGCTGCAGGAAAGTCTGATCGCGGAATATTCCGAGCTTTGTCGCGAGATCGAGCAGGAGGTTATCCTCTATTGCTCCGGCGGGCTCAGATCTCAGGGGTGAGGCCGTTCAGCCTTCTTTTGTCTCGTCTCAATCAACCGGCACAAGCGGCTTTGCTTCCGTGCTGTCTCGCGGCGGCCAGGCCCAGGCGCGCAGCAGTTCGTAGAACACGCTGAGCACGATCGGCCCGAGAAACAGGCCCAGTAGCCCATAGGATAGCGTGCCGCCGATAACCCCGATCAGGATCACCAGCATCGGCGTCGAGAGACCTTTGGCCATCAGGATCGGCTTAAGCACATTGTCGACAAGCATGATCGGTACCGCCACGACTGTCAGTGCCAAGGCGACCGATGTCGGCCATGAGAGCCAGCCCCAGATGATCGCCGGCACGAGGACCAGCCCCGGACCCAGCTGCATGACGCAGAGCATGAAGATGATGAAGGTCAGTGCGCCCCGTGCGGGCAGGTCGAAGAAGGCGAAGCACAGGCCGCACATCAGCGTCTGCAGGAAGGCAACGCCGATGACGCCGCGCGAGACATTCCTGACTGTCGTTCCCGCAAGCTTGGCGAAGCCGACGCCCCGGTCGCCGGCGATGCGGCTCGCCAGAACCTGAATGGTTTCGGCCAGCCGCGTCGACTGGGTAAGGAAGAAGCCGGAGAGAATGACGGAGGCGACGAAGCTCAGCACGCCGCCGCTGATCGAGGCGAGCTTGGCGACGACGATACCCATCACATGCAGGATCGGCTTTTGATACTCGATGATGTTGGAGGCGAGATCGCCCGCGACCTTGTTCCAACCCGCATAAAGGCGTTCGCCGATGACGGGCCATGTGCGAATGCTCTCGGGTGCTGCCGGCAGCGCGAAGCTCTCCGCCTGGAGCTTGCCGACCAGTCCTTCCACCGCGTCGGCGAAGTTGACCGCCACGAGCGCCACGGGGGCGATGATCAGCACGAGGCAGGCGACGACGATGACCGTAGCCGCGATCACCGGCCGGTTGCCGATCAGGCGCGAGACGCGTTGAACATCGGGTAAAGCGCGACGGCAAGGATGGCCGACCAGACGACGATCAGCGCGAAGGGCGCGATGAGCAGCACCGTCCAATAGGCGAAGAGGCCGATGATCCCGAGGCGCACGAGGTCGCTGACCCTTGCCTCGATCGAGATCTGTCCGGCGTCCTTCGCAGCCATGCCCACGTCGTTCGTCTGGTCCATGATCATAACCCGCGCCGCGAGCCCCCTTGCGCGCCTGGCGTCATTGCGTCGTGTCGGGCACGACGTGGCGGACGCTGCCATCCTCGATGAAGTCCGACGGCCGCTTCTGGCGCTTGCCGAGATCGGGCTCCTCGAACTTGATCCGCTCGTAGGGGATGGACTGCAGGATGTGCGAGATGCAGTTGATCCGCGCGCGCTTCTTGTCGTCCGAGGGGACGATCCACCAGGGCGCGTGGTTGCTGTCGGTCATCCTCAGCATCTCGTCATAGGCGCGGGTATAGTCCCACCAGCGCTGATAGGATTCGACATCCATCGGGCTCAGCTTCCACTGCCGGACCGGGTCGTCGATGCGGCGCCGGAAGCGCCGCTCCTGCTCCTCCTCGCTGACAGTCAGGAAGTATTTGAGAAGCGTCACGCCGCTCTCGACGATCGCCGCCTCGAAACGCGGCGCGAGCTCGAGGAAACGCTGCACCTTCTTCTCGCTGCAGAACCCCATGACGCGGTCGACGCCGGCGCGGTTGTACCAGCTGCGGTCGAAGATCACCACTTCGCCGGCCGCCGGTAGATAGTTGATGTAGCGCTGCATGTAGATCTGCGATTTCTCGCGTTCGGTGGGGGCGGGCAGCGCGATCACGCGGAAGACGCGCGGGCTGACCTTCTCGGTGATCCGCTTGATCATGCCGCCCTTGCCGGCGGCATCGCGACCTTCGAAGACGATGACCACCCGGGCGCCCGATTTCTTGACCCACGCCTGGAGATGCGCCAGCTCCACCTGCAGGCGGGCGATCTGCTTGTCGTAATCCCACGCCTTCTTTTTCTTCTTGTCCTTGCCGTTGGACTTTGCCGATGGCTCCGGGTCGTGCCCCTTGGTTTCCAGTATCTCGTCCATGGTTCTCCCTCCGTGCTCTTAAACCGTGCTGCCTGCCGATGTCGTGACTGTCTGATCGTAATTTCCGATCAGCGCCCGCAGCGCCTCTTCCCTGCCGTTGAAGATGTTGTCCGGGCCGATCGTCCTGATGACGCCGGCGCGGCTCAGAATGCCGCGGCTCTCCTCGCTGAGATCGGCGATCGCGAAGGTTATGTTGCGCTTGGCAAGGATCTCGGCCACGGCTTCGAGCGCGGTGGCGCCCGTGCTGTCGATATGGGTGATCGCGCTGGCATCGAGCACAAGGCAGCGAGTCTCGGCGGGCAGGTTTCGCGCCACTGAAGTCAGGCGGTTCCTGATGTAATCGGCGTTGTAGAAGAGGATGCTGCCCTGGACCGCGAAGACGGCGGCGCCGTCGACAGGGCGCGCTTCGGGGTGGCGGGCGAGGTCGAAGAAGCCGTGCCGGCCTTCGATGCGGCCGAGCAGGCCGTCGCGCGGAAACATCGTCTGACGCAGCAGATAGACCAGTGTTGCGGCCACCGCGACGATGACGCCGTTGAGGACGCCGAAGCTGATGGCGCCCCACATGGCGATCAGCGCGAAGATGAACTCCATGCGGCTGATGCGCCAGATCTTGCGCAACTCGTGGACGTCGATGAGGCTGATCGCCGCCATGGCGAGGATTGCGGCCAGCGCCGGAATGGGCAGGATGCGCAGCGCGCTGTGGAGGAAGACGAGGGCTGCGATCAGCGTTGCCGCCGAGACGAGGCCGGCCGCCTGCGAGACGCCGCCGGTCGACAGGTTGATCGCGGTGCGGGAATCCGAAACGCTGATCGGAAACGAGCCGAACAGCCCCGGCGCGATGTTGGCCGCGCCGAGGCCTATCAGCTCCTGGTTCGCATCGACCTCTTCGCCGGTGCGCGAGCCGAAGCTGCGGGCCGCCACGATGCCCGCGCCGAAGCTCACCAGAAAGATCGCGGCGGAGCCGAGTATGATCTTGTCGAGTGGCATCTGGTGGAGCGCGGGCAGCGAGAAGCTTGGCAGGCCGCTCGGGATGTCGCCGACGACGGCGATGCCGCGCCCCTGAAAATCGAAAATGGCCGAGAGCACGACCGAGAGGACGACGACCAGCACCGGCCCCGGAATTTTCAACTGGAAGGCGCGCACGAGCCACAGCAGCGCGAACATCGCAAGGCCGAGGAGCAGCGAGGGCCAGTGGATCAGCCCGCTCTTGCCGGCGATCTCGACCAGCGGCGGGACCAGCCCGTCGGATTCGATCTTCACGCCGGTGAAGCGACCGATCTGGCCGACGAGGATCGACAGAGACACGCCGGCGAAGAAGCCGACGAGGATCGGGCGCGAGAGGAAGCTTGCGAGAACGCCGAGGCGCAGCAGCTTGGCGGCGATGCAGCAGATGCCGACGCCAAGCGCGAGCGCTGCCGCGATCGCGACCCGATCGACCGGGGTGCCGGCGGGGTAGGCGGCGACGATCGTTCCCATGGCCGCGGCAAGCACCGTCATGGTGGCCGCATCGGGGCCGACGACGAGGAGCCGCGAGGGCCCGAAGATCGCGTAGGCGATCGGCGCGACGATGCTGGCGTAGATGCCCGTTTCCGGGGGCAGGCCGGCAATGGCGGGATAGGCGATGGCGCTCGGTAGGCCGACGGCCGCAATCGACAGCCCGGCTGGGATATCGCTCTTCAGCCAATCCCTGCTGAAACCGCTCAGGCCTCGCAACATCGGAAGACTGCCTATCACCGCGGGCTCCTTATCACTTCGTCATCGCTGTTCCCGTATTGGTGCCGGCCCCACCGTCAAGAGCGGGACCGGCCTTCTCCCCTCAGTGTTCGAGGAAGACGTAGTTCATCCAGCTGCTCATTCTGAGCAGCACCTTTCTCAAGACCGCGACGTGGTGCCAGTGGTGGGTGTAGACGGCCACCTCGGCAACGACACCGCCGGGTAGCTGGTAGCCCTCGGTGCTCTCGAGGAGCTCGATGCTGGCGATCGTCTGGCCGGGGGCTGCGCGTTCGGGCGATTGCGGGTCGATCAGCGCGCCTGAGGGCTGCAGCTGGCCTTGCGCCATCACGTCGATGATGCCCTGCACGCGGGCCTTGAAGATCTTGCCCGGGACCGCCTTGAAGGCCACCTCGGCGTCGTCGCCGACATTGACGCGTTGCAGCGAGTTCTGGATGAAGGCGGCGCCCAGCATCTGGTCCTGGCTGTCGATGAAGACCATGACCGGGCGCAGCGGCAGCGGGTTCGCCATCATGCCCGGACGCAGGAAGACCTGGGTGACGTAGCCGTCGCTGGGGGCACGGACCGTCGTCTGATCGAGCTCGTATTCAGCATTGGCGAGCTCGGCCTGAAGGCGGGCGACGGTGGGGTTCGTACCGTTGATTTCCGATTCATAGGCCAGTTTTGCCTGCGTGGCCTGGGCGCGGGCGGGATCGACAGCGGCCTCGGCCGTCAGGTAGAGGCCCCTGCGGTTTTCGACT
>Ga0170475_131238217_pt1 | contig 11877 bp, 11 predicted proteins | sample Soicark_Litter_5_FD_111474 | JGI IMG/M metagenome (GOLD analysis project Ga0170475, IMG submission 111474) | Avena fatua rhizosphere microbial communities from Hopland, California, USA. Combined Assembly of 48 SPs | reverse complement strand
GTTGCGAAAGCAGATCTGCCCTGTATTGCGTTACCAGAAGCTGAGTGACGGCCAGCAGCCTTTGGTTTGCCTATCGAGAAAATTTTGTGCGATAAAGTAAAACGCGCGTAAGGACATCGGATGGGCGCACTTCTCGCAGGGAGTTTATGGCCTCAAGCTGAGGCCATAACGTTGCCCGAGCTGTCCTGTCCCAAGCTCGGCCTCTAACCGTTGATCGCCCGATCGGACCGCGGCAGCGCCGCTTCCGCTTCCGTGGCGGCAGTATGCTGCTTCAGCCAACCACTCACCATGGCGTAGATCTTCCTGACCGGCCGCACGTGCAGCCGAACCAGGGACTGATATTCCGCAGCCTCGTTGTTCGCCAGCCCGAAGCGGAAGTGCTGTCCCGGGGCCGGGGCCTCCAGCGTGCCGAACAACCGGTCCCACACCGAGAGCAGAAGACCAAAGTTCTTGTTGTAGTGGCGCGGATCAACGCTGTGATGAAGTTGATGATAGTATGGGCATAGAAACACTTGGTTGAGCCACTTGCCGTATGACATCTCCAGGTGGGTATGACGCACCACGTCCATCATCAGCAGGCCGCGGATCGTATAGGCGCTCAGGCCGAATACCGTCACCTCGACAGGATCCAGCGCGAAGAATAGCCAGACGCCGTAGGTCAGGCCGGGAAGCATGCCATCCCACCAGCGATCCAGCAGTTCCTCCAGCGGATGCACCCGATCCTTGGTGACGCCGACAAGAACCTCGGCCGAGTGATGCACCTTGTGCAGCTCCCAGATCAGCGGGACATGATGCGCAACATAATGATACGTATAATAGGAGAGATCGTAGGCGAGCAGCATTGACAGTGTGAACAGACATAGCAGCGCGGTGCTGGGCTGGCCGGTATGGGTGGCCGGTCCGAAGATCAGGCTGAGCCCTTCGTAGGCGACATACCCGGCGGTCACGGTGGATATGGCCAGCGGCAGCACGAACAGCGGCATGAAGATCTTGCGTGACAGCCAGAACAGGAAGTCCGCCCGGGCCGACGGATGCGTCAGCGTCCCCTTCGGCAGGCAATGGCGCAGGAAGCCGCTGATGCCGGGTTTGCTCTTCCAGGTCTGCCAGTAGGTGAAGCCGGCCGCGAAGACGACCGTTCCCCATACCAGCGAAAGCGCGAGCCACTCGTGATCGAATATCCGCGTATGTATCTCGGTCAGCAGGTCGAAAGAACTGAACCCTGAGATGCTCATGAAGACCTCATGATGTGGTGAAAATCAGAGAGGGCGTCTGACGCCGGATCAAAGTGACTGTCTCGTGTTGCGCGGCGCCGTCTGCTTGATTCACATCAAAACCTGGCTCACACTTTGGCTAAAGTGGCCGTATGATCTCGGTGTTTTGACGAAAAGACCTGGAGCCCGGGGCTTGGCTTGGTTGCGGTCTGGCTCGACGGCACGTCGGCCAAAGATATACAACAATCACGTTCTTCTGTTGCGTTGCCCCCCGATCCGTGCTTCAAGCCGCGCCTTCCCTGCCGGAGGCGACGGCATCGCGTCCGGCTATGCCCGGTTTCCATCGTGGAAACTGGCCCGAGCGGGCCGTGGGCAGAGACAAGCCATAGGGGGTTCATGCATGCCGCTTTATGAAAGCGTGCTGATCGCACGGAATGATGTCACGCAGCAGCAGGTCGAGCAGATTGCCGATGATATCGGCACCGAGCTCGATACCGATGGCGGGGCGGTCAAGAAGCGCGAATACTGGGGTCTGCGCAGCCTGGCCTACCGCATCAAGAAGAACCGCAAGGGCCATTACCTGCTGCTCGGCCTTGACGCCAAGCCGGCCTTCATCACCGAGATGGAACGCAAGCTCGGCCTGAACGAGGACGTGCTGCGCTTCATGACGGTGCGCATCGATGAGATCGAGGAAGCCCCGTCCGCCATCCTGTCGCGCAAATCCGATGACCGGGAACGTGGCTTCCGTGGTCCCAAGCCCGCCGGACGCTTCGAAAGCGGCCGCCGCCGCGGCTTCGACGATCGTGAGGAGTTCCGCGCACGCGATACCTTCGCGGGTGACGATTTCCGCCCCGGCGTCGAGGAGTAGCCAGCCATGTCCGATACCGAGATCAATCCCGCCGCCCGGCGCACCGCCGTCGGCCCCCGCCGCCCGTTCTACCGCCGCCGCAAGTCCTGCCCGTTCTCCGGTCCGAACGCGCCGAAGATCGACTATAAGGATGTCCGCCTGCTGTCCCGCTTCCTGTCGGAGCGTGGCAAGATCGTGCCAAGCCGCATTACCGCGGTGTCGGCCAAGAAGCAGCGTGAGCTCGCGGTTGCCATCAAGCGCGCCCGGTTCCTGGCGCTGCTGCCCTATATCGTCGCGTAAGGAGCGGAAGCATGGCCGCCGTTGAGCTGATCCTGCTGCAGCGTGTCGAGAAGCTGGGGCAGATGGGTGACAAGGTGAAGGTGAAGCCGGGCTATGCCCGCAACTTCCTTTTGCCGCAGAAGAAGGCGTTGCGCGCGAACAAGGAGAACCTCGCCCGGTTCGAGCAGCAGCGCGCGCAGCTTGAAGCGCAGAACATCAAGCGCCGCGAGGAAGCCGAGCGTCTGGCCGAGCGTGTCGGCGGTCTGACCGTCGTCATCATCCGCCAGGCCGGTGAGTCGGGCAGCCTGTACGGCTCGGTGTCGGCCCGCGACATCGCGGATGCCGCCACCGCTGCCGGCCTGACGATCAACCGCAGCCAAGTGGTACTCGAGCACCCGATCAAGACCCTGGGCGTCGCGCAGGTTCGTGTGGCGCTGCATCCCGAGGTTTCCATTCCGGTTTCCGTCAACGTCGCCCGCAGCCCGGAAGAGGCCGAGCGTCAGGCGCGTGGAGAGCGTGCAACCGCTCCGGTCGAGGACGACGAAGAGCAGGCCCCGACTGCCGAAGATATTTTCGAAGGCGATACGCAACCCTAGGCCAAACCAGAAGGCGTTCCGTTTACAGATAGAACGGAACGCCTTTTTGGCACGAATTCTTGAACACAAAGCCGCTGTCATCGTTGTGACAGGACCGCGTTGTCGATCCATGCTTGGCTCAACCTCCGGGTCGAGATGTTGGATTGGCGCGCGATGCGGTTTGTCCTGGATACTATTCTTCGGCGATTGGTGACCGTTGGCCGTTTGACGGTTATCTGGCCAGACGGCTCTCGCAAGACCTATACAGGCGAAGATGGACCAACAGCCGTCATGCGCCTGCGTGATCAGGAAACGGTGCGCGGGCTGACGCTGAATCCCGCCCTGGTTGTCGGCGAAGCCTACATGGACGGCAGCATGACGGCCGAAGACGGCAGTATCTACGACCTGATGGACGTGGTGATGGCCAGCCTGGGGCATAATCCGGCCGGCCACCCACTCCTCCGGTTGCAGGAAATACTCAGTGCCATCGGCCGCCGCCTGGTCCAGTACAACCCGACAGGCAGATCCCGCCGCAACGTGGCGCATCATTACGACCTCAATGGCCGTCTCTACAGTCTCTTCCTGGACCGCGATTGGCAATATTCCTGTGCCTACTTCCCTGCCGGCGATGAAACGCTGGAGGAAGCGCAGGCAGCGAAGAAACGTCACATTGCCGCGAAGCTCTGCCTGGACCGTCCCGGCCTGCGCGTGCTCGATATCGGCTGTGGCTGGGGCGGCATGGCCCTGACCCTGGCCCGCAACCACGGCGCCGTGGTCACCGGCATTACCCTGTCGCAGGAGCAACTCACCGAGGCCCGGGCGCGTGCCGCCGCGGAAGGGCTGCAGGACCGGGTGCAGTTCGAACTGCTGGATTATCGTCAGGTCAATGAAACGTTCGACCGGATCGTTTCGGTCGGCATGTTCGAGCATGTCGGGATCAGCCACTACCGTACGTACTTTAGGAACGTCGCCCGCTGCCTAAAGCCCGACGGGGTGGCCCTGATCCACGCGATCGGACGTAGCGACGGGCCGGGTGGAACAAATCCGTGGTTGCAAAAATACATCTTTCCCGGCGGCTATTCTCCGGCATTGTCCGAGGTCCTGCCGCCGATTGAGTGCAGCGGCCTGATGGCCACCGATATCGAGATCCTGCGGCTGCACTACGCCGAAACCTTGCGCCACTGGCGCCGCCGCTTCGCTGCCAACCGCGACGCTATCGCGGCGCTGTATGACGAACGTTTCTGCAGGATGTTCGAATTCTACCTCAGCGTGTCAGAACTGACCTTCCGCTATCGCGGCCATATGGTCTGGCAAGTGCAGCTTGCCCACAGGCATGGGGTGGTGCCAGTGACACGTGACTACATTGCGGCAGCGGAAGGCGCAAAGCCGGCCGCCCAGACCATCGTAGCGTCAAATCCGCTCCAGCGGTAACGCGCCCTCGATCCGCGGCCGTGGGATTAACGGCGTCTCCTGATCATGCCAGAGTGACGGTAAAAGCGGCATAATAACAGGAGACGAGCCATGCATTTCGGCGCTTCCATGTTCTTCACCGACTATTCAATGACCTCAGCCGCCCTTGCGAAAGCGCTGGAGGAGCGCGGCTTCGAATCGGCCTGGGCGCCGGAGCACTCCCACATTCCGCTGTCGCGGCGCTCGCCCTGGCCGGGAGGCGGGGAACTGCCAAAGATGTACTATGACGTGATGGACCCGTTCGTGACCCTGACCGCCGCCGCGGCCGCCACGACAAAGCTGAAAATCGGCACCGGCGTCTGCCTGGTCAACCAGCGCGACCCGATCCAAACGGCGAAACTGGTGGCGTCGATCGATCAGGTGTCCGCCGGCCGTTTCCTGTTCGGCATCGGCGTCGGCTGGAACGCCGAGGAGATGGAAGACCATGGCACCGTGTTCACCACCCGTGCCAAACTGGTGCGCGAACGGGTAGAGGCGATGAAGGCGATCTGGACCCAGTCCAAGCCGGAATATCATGGCGAGTTCGTCAACTTCGATCCGATGATGACTTGGCCGAAGCCGGTGCAGCAGCCGCACCCGCCAGTCATCGTCGGCGGCGCGTTTCCCCACGGCGCCCGCCGCGCCGCCCGCTACGGCGACGGCTGGATTCCGCTGGCTGGGCGGCCGGGTTACGGCGACGTGTTCGACACGGTGCCGAAGTTCCGCGAGATGCTGAAAGAGGCTGGCCGCGAGGCCGCGTCCTGCCCCATTTCCATCTTTTCCGCGCCGGACGATGCCGACACGCTGAAGCGCTATCGCGATCTTGGCATCGTCCGGGTGGCGGTCAGCTTGCCTGCCGAGACGGAGAGCGTTGTGCTGCCAATTCTGGATCGCTGGGCGTCGCTGATTCGTCAGATCGCATCCTGACGGCAGTCCGGGGTGGGCGGCAACCATCCCGGACCATGCAGGACATGATGAATCACGGGTCCGCCGAACCGGCGGACATGGTTTCAGGCCTGCCTGAACAGGGCCATGCTGACGGCATGTGGCGTCCAACGGGCATGCGGTCCAATAATTATTACATAAAATTAATAATCAGATTATCCCATTGCGTGGCCGGCTCCGGCGATCGCATCCATTAGAGCAGATCCCGTTCGCGTCTGAACACGCGAACGGGTAAAGATGCTCGCGAAGACAAGGAGCTAGAGTCGTTGCCGGGAGCAAACGCGAACGGAAACGGCTCTGGCGTCCGGAAATCCTTGCAATCCTTGGCTGCGAAATCGCAAGGAAGATTCCTTGGCCGCCGGACATCCAGCCTTTTCCATTGCTGTATCATTTTAAAAACTTGAGGTGCATCACGGGTCATTCCGCCCTCGCCGGATCCGTCTGTCCCCGTTCAGACGGCAGCCTTGAATGAGACATAGTTGCAACTTTAACGATGAGAAGACGATAACTCGGCGTGTCAAGCGGCGGGTGACGTTCGCTGGAGCCCGTACGTGTCGATCATTCAGAATTTCTCCATTCCAGCCACGGCGCCGGTTTCGGGATCATATGCCCCCGTCGATCCGGGGCGGGTGCTTGGCCTCGACCTGCTCCGGACCGTCGCGGTCATCATGGTGCTGGTCAGCCATTGGACCGGCCACTTCAGTTATTGGTTCGGCGTCGATGCACCGGTGGTTGCTGCCGTGGCCGACGTCGTTGGCGATACCGGCGTCGAGCTGTTTTTTGCGCTCAGCGGCTTTCTCATCGGCCGGATCCTGATCGGTATCATCCGGACCCGCCCGGCCTGGCGGGATTTTGGCATCTTCATGGCCCGCCGTGCCATGCGCACGCTGCCGCTGTATTGTCTGTGGCTGGCGTTGCTATTGTCTGTCTTTCCGCCCCGGCAGGATATGGTGGCCACCGCGGTGCGGTTTGCGACGCTGACGCAGAACCTGCTCGCGCCATGGCCGCCAGATTACTACTTCATGGTCACCTGGTCATTGACCATCGAAGAATGGTTCTACCTGCTGTTCGGCTTTGCCTTGATCCTTCTGGCCCGGCGGTTCGGTGGCGCGCGGGCCCTTGGCTGCTGCCTTGCGGTGTTCCTGCTGGGACCGTTGGCGTTGCGCCTGGGCTTTCACGAACGAGGGCTGCTGGTGTTCCTGCGGTTCGACGAAATCGCCTACGGCGTTCTCATGGCGTGGCTGTATATCGGTCGGAGCTGGCTGTTCCGTCACTCATGGGCACCGCTGGCGGTCGGTCTGGCGCTTGTCGGCGCGGCGCTGGGCAGCGTTCTGCCATTGCCAGACCGACTGGTGATGCCGTTGACATCCAACGCTCAGGTCATCGGCTGCGCATTGTGTCTGCCAGCGGCACTGCGCCTGTCGCGAACCACCGCCTGGCTCGACGCACCGGTGCGTTGGATTGCCGCCCGATCCTACGCACTATATTTGATGCATCTGACAATCCTGGTGGACATCGCAGAGCACCGGTTGTTCGAGCCAGGGCTGCTGCCGGCATACGGCTGCGTCATTGTGGCAATCATGCTGCCTTTTCCGGTGGCTGAACTGTCCTATCGCGTGCTGGAAGTGCCGCTGCTGCGTTTGCGCCCGCGCCAAGGGCAATTGCTGACCGTACCAATATAGCTGCACGAGTATAGCTGCCGGTCGTGGGCTCAGCGCTGCGGGTCTCGTGCTGGCTCGCCACACTGTTAGACTTGCACCCGTTATCCACACTCGTCCACAGGCGTGCCCCGATGCACACCATCGCAGGGTGCGCTAATGTGCCTACGTGAACACCATCGATCCGCCCCTGTTTGGCCTCTCCCATCGCCTCCCGCCCTCCAACCTTCAGGCGGAACAGGCGCTGCTCGGCGCCCTGCTCGCCAACAACAAGGCCTATGAGCGGGTTTCCGAATTCCTGGCTCCCGAGCACTTCGCGGATCCGATCCACGGCCGGATCTACCAGGCGATCCAGCGCCGGGTGGAGGCCGGCCAGCTCGCCGACGCCGTCACCCTGAAGGCCGAGTTCGAGCACGCCGGCATCCTGGAGGAAGTCGGCGGCACCGCCTACCTGACCCAGCTCCTCACTGCCATGGTCGGCATCATCAATGCCGGCGACTACGGGCGCGCGATCCACGATACCTGGCTGCGGCGGCAGTTGATCGATGTCGGCGAGACAGTCGTCAACAACGCGTTCGGCGCAGACGCCGAACTGGACGGCGCCCAGCAGATCGAGGCGGCGGAGCAGACCCTTTTCCAGCTCGCCGCCGAGGGCGGCAGCAACGGCGGCTTCGTTGCCTTCGAGCGCGCCCTGACTGACGCGATCCTGGGAGCCGAGCGGGCCTTCCGCAGATCCGGCACCGTCTCCGGCCTGACCACCGGGCTGCGCGATCTCGACAGCAAGATGGGCGGCCTGCACCCGTCAGACCTGATCATCCTCGCCGGCCGTCCGGGCATGGGCAAGACCGCTCTGGCGACGAAGATCGCGTTTGGCGCGGCCAAGGCGCTGCAGGCCGAGGCACGGGCGGCAGACCCGAACGCCGTGGCCAAGGCAAGCGTCGCCATCTTCTCGCTGGAAATGAGTTCGGAACAGCTCGCCACCCGCCTGCTAAGCGAGGAAGCCCGGATTTCCGGCGACCGTATCCGGCGCGGTGATATCGGCCAGAAGGATTTCGACAAGTTCGTCCAGGTCTCGCGTGAAATCGCCTCGCTGCCGATCCAGATCGACGACACGCCGGCCATTACGATGTCGGCGCTGCGCACCCGCTGCCGGCGGCTGAAGCGGACCAAGGGGCTGGCGCTGGTGGTCGTGGACTACCTCCAGCTCATGCGGCCCGCGGCCGGGACCAAGCCGGAGAACCGTGTGCTGGAAATCAGCATGATCACCCAGGGGCTGAAGGCGCTGGCCAAGGAAATGGAAGTGCCGGTCATCGCCCTGTCGCAACTCTCCCGCCAGGTCGAGAACCGAGAGGACAAACGGCCGCAACTCGCGGACTTGCGCGAATCGGGTTCGATCGAGCAGGACGCGGACGCAGTGATGTTCGTCTATCGCGACGAATACTACCTGGAGCAGAAAATGCCCAAGGAGGTCGGCTTCGAGGGCAGTGCGGATAAATTCAACGCCGCGATGGACGATTGGCAGCAGCGCATGTCGAAGGCGCACAACCGGGCGGACCTGATCATCGCCAAGCAGCGCCACGGTCCCACCGGCACGATCCCGCTGCTGTTCGAGGGCGAGTTTACCAGATTCGGCGATATCGACCTCGTCCACTCCGATTATGTCGACTGACACGGCGCACGCCGTTCTCGGCATCGATTTGGCGGCACTCGTTGCGAACTGGCGGGCGTTAGGGGCGCGGCATCCGTCCGGCCCCGTCGCCGGGGTAATCAAGGCGGATGCCTACGGCCTGGGGGCTCGGCCGGTGGCCGCGGCGCTGTATGCCGCCGGCTGCCGGCATTTCTTCGTGGCGTATCTGGAAGAGGCGCTGGCAGTCCGCGACCTGTTGCCCGGCGCGATGATCGCCGCGCTCAACGGTCCGATTCCGGGCACCGAGGCGGCCTATGCCGCCAATGACCTGACGCCGGTTTTGTGCTCCCTCGACGATATCGACCGCTGGCGGAACCTGGCAGGACAACACCCTGCTATCCTGCATGTCGATACCGGGATGTGCCGGCTTGGGCTGGATGCGGACGCCATGGCGGTGCTGGCGGCGGATCACGCCCGGCTCGACGGGCTGGCCATCCGGTATGTGATGTCACACCTGGTTGCAGCCGAGGAGCCGGATGATCCGCTGAACCAGCTTCAGCGCCGGCGTCTTGCACAGGCGCGGGCGATACTGCCGCCGGCGCCGCTCAGCATGGCGAATTCCTCGGGAATGTTCCTTGGGCCTGATTTTGCCTCCGACCTCGCCCGGCCGGGTGCGGCGCTGTACGGGATCAATCCGACGCCCGGGCAACTCAACCCGATGCAAACCGTCGTGCGCCTGCACGTGCGGGTGCTGGCGGTGCGGGATGTGCCGGCTGGCGCCACCGTCGGCTACAATGCGACCTGGACTGCTGCGCGGCCGACTCGAATTGCCACCGCGGCCCTGGGTTATGCCGACGGCTACCACCGCAGTCTGTCCGGTCGCGCATCGGCGTGTTTTGACGGCACCCCCGTTCCACTGGTAGGCCGCGTCTCCATGGACCTGACCACATTCGACGTGACCGGCCACCCCGCCGTGCAACCCGGTTGCTGGCTGGAGGTTCTTGGCCCGCATCTGTCTCCCGACGACGTCGCCGCGGCGGCCGGCACGAACGGGTATGAGGTGCTGACATCCCTCGGTCGCCGCTTTCAACGGGTGTATCGCTCAGCGTGACTTCGATCCTGGATTTCCTGGCCGCCACCGGCAGGCCTGTCATTGCCTTGTGCCGCGCGGCTGGACTGTTGGCGCTGTTCGCGCTGGAGGGGCTGTCGCACCTGGTCCGGCCGCCATTCTACTGGCGTCTGTTCGTGCGGGCCCTGTTCGACATCGGCTATTTCAGCCTACCGGTGGTGGCGCTGACGGCGGTGTTCACCGGCATGGTGCTGGCCTTACAGTCCTATACCGGATTTGCCCGGTTCTCCGCCCAGGGCGCGGTTGCTAACCTTGTGGTGCTGTCCGTCACCCGCGAACTTGGGCCGGTGCTGGCCGGCCTGATGGTCGCCGGCCGGGTCGGCGCCGCGATGGCGGCCGAGATCGGTACCATGCGCGTCACCGACCAGATCGACGCGTTGTCCACCCTGTCCACCAACCCGATGAAGTACCTGGTGGCGCCGCGCCTGCTGGCGGGGATCATCGCCTTGCCGGCGCTCGTCGTGGTGGCCGACATCCTGGGCGTGCTGGGCGGGTTCATTGTCTCCACCCTGAAGCTGGGCTTCAACGTGGACAGCTACGTGACCAACACGGTGAACTTCGTTCAGGCGGATGACGTCGTGTCGGGCCTGGTGAAGGCAGCGGTGTTCGGCTTCATTATTGCGCTGATGGGCTGCTACCAGGGATACAACAGCAGGGGCGGGGCCCAAGGCGTAGGCTCTGCCACGACGTCGGCGGTGGTGAGCGCTTCGATCCTGATCCTGGCGTTCGACTACGTGCTGACGGAGATGTTCTTCGCGCAGTAGCGTTCACCATCCTGGCCCGGCTTATCCAAGCCAGGACGTGAGTTGGAATTCAGGGCTGCGGGAACCAGTCGTTGACTACCTGATCGAGGCTATACCGAAGTTTATCCAGCGGCATTCGCGCTGTTTCGCCGTGGTGCGCCAGGGAGGAAGCAGCGAGCTTGAGCGCTCGCGGCAACTGTTCCGCAACCATGGCTTCTAACTTTGGCCTCAGGCTCGGGCTGGCCTGCAGCAGATCCTCAATGTCGACCCGGGCGCGTGATACCGTGTCCTGCCACCCGGCACGCGGATTGGCAGCCGGTGAAGCTTCCAGCTTGGCGAGGTGTTCGAGAACAAGCCTGACATGGCTCGCCAGACTGCGGCGTTCAGACTGGCCCACGCTCTCGATCTCCTCAGCGACGTTTTCCCAGTCGATCTGGTCGTTGATCGTCTCTCCAGCCGCAACACGCCGCAGCAGGGCCGCCTGCTGTTCAGACCAGGACAGGACGTCGATGTCATAGGCGACCATACCACCAGAACCAGTCAGGTTCGCTGCAGTGTCATGGATCCTGGTCATGTCCACTGTCCCTTTCTCGACAACCCGTTCTGTCATGATAGACTGGCGCAATTATACAACGAGATGTGGCGGTTTCTGCACGCCTGCTCAGCGCATTCTCTTGCGGGACCGCTACGGGTCCATCCAGCACTGTGATACCACTTATACATGGTTCTGTGCATTCTCAGGTCCCAGTATCATCGCCGGCCGTTATGGCGGACTTCGTCAGAGCGTGTATCGCGTCATTGTCGAGCACATCGGCTCTTCGCTCGCCGCGCCCGCGCCATCAGATATCCTTCGCGCTGTCGTCACCGGTTACCTCATGCTCGGCGCCCGTCACCATGGCAGCGGCATCCGGCGCCAGGAATACCGCCGCTGGTGAGATATCACCCGGCTGCAGCCAGCCCACTTGCAGCGCCACCGTCTTCGACCGCACATCCCAGGCCTGCTGCGGCGTTGGGTGCTCGGCGGCTTGTCCCCGGTCCCGGCCATGCTTTCACGCAGGCGTTTGTCGTATCGGGTCAACGGTGTATCGACCAGGCCCGGGATCAGAGCGTTAACGGTAATGCCGTACGCCCCGAACTCCAGCGCCGCCGACTTCATCAGCCCGAGGATGCCCCATTTCGACGCGGAGTAGCTGGCAGCGTCCTTGGTGCCGTGCTTTCCCTGCATCGACGACAGCACGATGATTCGCCTCTGCTTGCCTGCCACCAGCTTGGGTGCAAAGGCGCGGATCGTATTGGCCGTGCCGTTCAGGTTGTTGTCGATCACGTCGTACCAGTCGCTGTCCTGCATCTGAAGCAGCGGCATCCAGCGCTGGGTCGCCGCATCCGCGACCACGATGTCGATCTTGCCGTAGGT
>Ga0170475_105282891_pt1 | contig 11884 bp, 10 predicted proteins | sample Soicark_Litter_5_FD_111474 | JGI IMG/M metagenome (GOLD analysis project Ga0170475, IMG submission 111474) | Avena fatua rhizosphere microbial communities from Hopland, California, USA. Combined Assembly of 48 SPs | reverse complement strand
GGCATCGACTGCAATATGACGCTTTTGTTTTCGCTGGCGCAGGCAGCTGCGGCGGCCGACGCGGGCGTGTTCCTTGTCTCGCCGTTTGTCGGGCGAATTTTCGATTGGTACACGAAATCGACGGGCGAAAAATACACGCCGGAGACCGATCCGGGCGTACGATCGGTGCGGCAGATCTATTCCTATTACAAAGGCAACGATATCCCCACCATCGTCATGGGCGCCTCCTTCCGCAATCAGGGCGAGATCGAAGCGCTCGCCGGCTGCGATCGCCTGACCATCTCGCCGTCGCTGCTCGAAGCGCTGGCGAAAGATGAGGGTAAACTCGAGCGCAAGCTGTCGTCTGAATCGGCCCGCGGCAATGCGCCGTCAAGGATGTCGCTCGACGAGAAGAGTTTTCGTTACATGCTGAACGAGGATGCGATGGCGACCGACAAACTCGCCGACGGCATCCGGCTGTTCGCGCAAGATCTTACCAAGCTGCGCGAGCTCGTCTCGAAGCGCATCGAGGCGTCCGCCGCCGTGCCGGCGGAACTGCCGTAGTTACTTTCTGCCAGCGAGCGCTTTCTCGCGGATTTGGGTGAGCGTCGTCGTCGGCGTGATCGCTTCCGGGTCGACCTTGGTGTGAATGATCGCCGGTTTGCCGGACTTCACGGCGCGCTCGAATGCCGGGCCGAAATCCGCGGTGCGTTCCACGGTCTCACCATGTCCACCGAAGGCGCGGGCGTACGCAGCGAAATCCGGGTTGTTCAGCACCGTCGCCGAGATACGGCCCGGATAATCCCGCTCCTGATGCATGCGGATCGTGCCGTACATGCCGTTGTCGAGGAGGACGACGACGATCGGCAGATCGTATTGCACGGCGGTGGCGAATTCCTGTCCGTTCATCAGGAAATCGCCGTCACCGGCAAAGCAGATGACGGTGCGCTCGGGCTGCACGCGCTTGGCGCCGACGGCCGCCGGCACGCCGTAGCCCATCGAGCCCGAGGTCGGCGCGAGCTGCGTGCCGAAGCTGCGGTAGCGCATATAACGCTGCACCCAGCCGGCGAAATTGCCGGCACCGTTGGTGATGATCGCATCGGCGGTAATATGGTCGCGCACATAGATCGCGATTTCACCGATATGCACGGAGCCGGGGGATGGCGACGGCTTTTCCGTCCAGGCGATGTAATCGGCGTGCGATGCCGTTGCATCGGCCCAGGCGATTTCTTTCGGCGGCTGCAGCTGCGCGAGCGCGGCGCAGAAGGCGGCCGGCGTCGCATGGACCCCGAGATGCGGGTGATAGACGCGTCCGAGCTCTTCCGCAGCGGCGTGAACGTGGACGAGCTTTTGCCGCGGATTGGGGATTTCGAACAGCGTGTAGGATTGCGATTGCAGTTCCGCCATGCGGTCGCCGACGATGAGCACGAGATCGGCGGATTCGATGCGCGCTTTAAGCTTCGGATTGGGCGAGATGCCGAGCTCGCCGATGTAACATTCATGCCCGTAGTCGAACAGCATCGCACGGCGAAACACGGTCGACACGGGAAGCTGGAACCGCTGGGCGAATTGGCGCATGTCAGCAACGGCTTGCGGCGTCCAGCCGCCGCCGCCGAGAATGACAACAGGCGCTTTTGCTTGTGACAAAAGCTCCTGCAATTGCTCGATCTGCGGCTTGCCCGGATAGGTTTCGATGCGCTCGACGCGTGCGGCGTCTTCGACTGCAGCTTGGTCCGTCAGCATGTCTTCCGGCAGGCCGATGACGACCGGCCCCGGCCGCCCCTGCATCGCGACATGAAACGCGCGAGAGACGATTTCCGGAATGCGCGCGGGATCGTCGATCTCGGTCGCCCATTTCGTCGTCGAGCCGAACAGCGCACGATAGTTCATCTCCTGGAACGCGCCGCGCTCGCGCATCTCGCGGCCGACCTGTCCGATGAACAGAATGAGCGGCACGTCGTCATGCTCGGCAATGTGGATCGCCGGCATAGCATTGGTGGCGCCAGGCCCGCGCGTAACGAAGGCGATGCCAGGGCGCCCGGTCAGCCGCGCGCTCGCATCCGCCATCATCGTCGCGCCGCCTTCCTGCCGGCAGACGGTGACGTTGAGGTTGGCGTCGTGAAACGCGTCGAGCACCGCGAGATAGGATTCGCCGGGAACGCAGAAGACATGCTCGACGCCTTGCGCGACGAGCTTATCGACGAGGATTTGTCCGCCGGTGCGGGTGTTGGATGCGCGCATTCTATCCTGCTCTGGCTTGCGAAGAGTTACCGCCCCATGCGGGATCGCTGAGCACATCCTGCGTATGCTCTCCCAATCCCGGCGAGGCGCGCGCGGATGCCGCGGGCGCGCCGTCGAGCACGATCGGCGTGCGCAAACCTGGCGTCGTGCCGCCTTTGGCGCGTGGATTGACGGGATCGATGCGCATGCCACGCGCGATTACCTGCGGGTCGGCGAAGACTTCCGAGAGCGTGTTGATTGGCCCTGCTGGAACGCCCGCGGCCTCAAGCTTCTCGATGAGATCGGCACGGGTGAATTTGGACGTGAGTTCGTTCAAGATGGGCGTGAGCTCGACGCGATTGGCGATACGGTCCTTGTTCTCGCGGAAACGCGGATCCTCGGCAAGCTCGGCGCGGCCGAGCAATTGCATCAGCCGCTTATATTGCCCGTCGTTGCCGCTGGCGATGATGAAATCGCCGTCCGACGCTTTGAATACATCGTAGGGAATGACGGTCGCATGCGCATTGCCCATGCGCGGCGGCTCTTTGCCCGATACGAGATAATACAAAGCCTGATTGCCGAGAATGCCGACGACCGAATCGATCAAGCAGCAATCGATGAAGGCGCCTTCGCCGGTGCGCTCGCGCCGCACCAATGCCGCCTCGATTGCGATCGTTGAATAAAGCCCGGTAAAAATGTCGCCGACGGCGACGCCGGCTTTGTAAGGCGGCCCCTCGATCGGGCCGGTGATCGACATAAGCCCGCCCATGCCCTGCACGAGGAAGTCGTAGCCCGGGCGCGGCGCGTAGGGCCCGTTCTGGCCGAAGCCGGTAATCGAGCAATAAATCAGCTTCGGATTGATCTGTTTGAGGTTGTCGTAATCGAGGCCGTACTTCTTCAAGCCGCCGAACTTGAAATTCTCGATGAGCACGTCCGCGTGCGCCGCCAATTGCCGCACGATCTTTTGGCCTTCCGGCGTTTCGAAGTCGGCAACCACGCCGCGCTTGCCGCGATTGCAGGAATGATAATAGCCCGCCCCAAGATTCGAGCCGTCGGCGCCCTCGACGAACGGCGGGCCCCAGGCGCGCGTGTCATCGCCGGTCTTCGAGCGTTCGACCTTGACGACGTCGGCGCCGAGATCGGCGAGCAATTGCCCGGCCCAGGGGCCGGCGAGAATGCGGGCAAGTTCGAGAACGCGGATGCCTTGGAGAGGTGCGGACAAGATTGCTGCTCTGTCGTTATCGCACCGTCATAGTGACATCGTGCCCCGCTGTCATTCCCGACGCGCGTAGCGCGATCGGGAATCCAGGAGTCAAGCGATCAACGTCTGGATTCCCGGTCGTCCTATGGACCGCCGGGAATGACACTTACCCCGCGCTGATCTCAACTTTGTTCGGATAGAAGGCGAGATATCCCGTAATCTCTTTCATCGCGGGAAAAGGCGTCTCGTAGGACCACACCGCGTTCTCGACGCGCGTACCGTCCTTGCCAAGGATCGAGAAATAGCTCGCGTCACCCTTGTAGGGGCAGTGCGTACTGTGCGCGGTCTTCTCCAGCCGGTCCATTTTAACCGCACTGCGCGGCACATAATGCACAACGGGATAGGTGGATTCCTGGAGATCGAGCGCGTCGCTCGTGTCGGCGATCACGTCGCCGCCGAGCCGCACACGCACGCGCTTCGGCGATCCAGAAATCGTGATCGGGTGATCGGGGCCGGGAATTTTGGGCTGTGCAGCGGCCATGCGCCTCTCCTGTTCGGCTACTCGGGAAGGAGATAGGCGCGCCGCAGGGGCTCCGCTACATTTTCTTCAGGCTCAGCGCCTTGCCCTCTTTCGGGTCCTTCTCCCAGCTGCCCTCGCCCTTCTGATCGAAGAGCGCGTGATGGCCTTTGCGCGCGGTGAGCTTCAGCTTCCCTTTCTCGAGCGTCCAGCCGACAGGGTCGAAAATGACGATGCCCTGATCGCGGCAGGCGGGCGCGAGCAACGCCTTGTTGCCGCCCTTTAGGCCACGCGCCTTGGCGTCGAGGGTAATCATGCAACCCGTATCTTTGCCGCCCTCGCGCAGCACGGAGTAGCGGCCGGCAATCTCGTCGGGCTTGACGGAAGATGGCGGTGCCGCGGGCGCCGTATTTGCAGCGATCGTCAGCGGCGCCGCGGCAGGCGGCGGGATCTCGAAGCCGGGCACCGGTACGGCGGGCAGGTCGCTGAAGCGCTGTCCTTGCGCCGATGTGTCGGCGGCGCTCAGCCGGTAGATCTCACCCTCCGGGCCCTTGGCGAGAAGCGGCCCGTCCCCATCAGGCAGGAAGGCCAGCACCTCTTTGCCCTTAGGATCGGCGAAGGTCACATGAGCCCCGGACTGCAGGTTCCAGCCGCCGACCTCGGTGAGCAGCGGCATGGCGCGGCGGCAGCCGGCAGGCATGGCGAGAGCCAGGCTCGGGCCGACCTCATCGGCGCGCAGCACCAACCGGCAGCGGCGGTTGGTATCGTTCAGCGACAGATCCCATTGACCGGTGAGTTTCTCGACGCTGGTCAGATCGATGGCGGCGCTCGCCTGCGCCATAAGCATCACGCTGAAGGCAAGAACGACAGCCGGACCGCTTCGGTTAAGCCGCAGCGGCAATCGGCGATGGTCAGGCATTTATCCGGCCTCCAGACGTGAATCGCGACTAACGTGCACCGCTCTTGTTGCGGGGCCAAGGCGTTTCCGCAACTGGCGTGAGCGGGCAGCGCGCGGCCGCATACGACAAAAGATTGTCGACGACTAGCTGGCCCATCGCATTGCGCGTATGAACGGAGGCCGAGCCGACATGGGGAAAGAGCACCACATGCTCCATGTCGATGAGTTCTTGCGGCACGCGCGGCTCGTTGGCGAAAACGTCGAGCCCGGCGCTCATGATCTTACGCTCGCGTAAGGCGGCGATCAGCGCCGCCTCGTCGACGACCGTGCCGCGCGCAACGTTGATCAGCACGCCCTCGGGACCGAGCGCTTCCAGAATCTCGGCATTGATGAGGTGCTTGGTCTCGGGGCCGCCCGGCGTGATCACAAGCAGGATATCGACGGCGCGGGCCATCTCGATAAGAGAGGGGAAATACTCGTATCCGGCGTCCGCCTGCGGCTTTCGCCCGTGATAGACGATCTTCAGGCCGAAGGTTTCGGCGCGCTTGGCGATGGCCTTACCGATGCGGCCAAGGCCGACAATGCCGAGCCTGCGGTCGCGCAGCGTCGCGGTCAGCGGAAACGGTTTTTGCAGCCATTTCCCCTGGCGCAGATAGCGATCGGCCTGCGGGAATTGCCGCACCGCGCAAAGGATCAGCCCGATCGCCGTGTCGGCGACCTCCTCATTGAGGACGTCCGGCGTATTCGTCACAACGATGTTGTGCGCCCCCGCCCATTTGGCGTCGATGTGATCGTAGCCGACGCCGTAGCTGGACACGATTTCGAGCTTCGGCAGTCGCGACAAGAACGTGCCGTCGACGCGGGTATGGCCGCCACCGGTCGCCAGGCCGCGAATGCGCGGCGCGAGTTCCTTCAGCGCTGCGTCTTTGTCGGGCGCCTCCCAAAGCTTGTGCAGCTTACATCCCTGCTCCAGGCCGCTGACCACAAGCGGCGGCATGCGGTCCGGCATCAACACTTCGAAATCACTCACGCTCTCAACACCTCATCGAACTTTGGTCGCATAGGCGGGACAAAGCGGCCCGGCGATCCGCCGCCGCCACAATTACCCGCTTGCTTTCTAGCAGCCGCTCGCCATCATGCGCGAGCAAAAACCGCGCGGGCAAGCGTAGGCCGGACATGTCCGGTAAGAACAGGCGGGGACCAACCCTGCGGGATCGGGAGGAGTACGAATGGCGTCGGTGGAAATCCGGGGCGTGCGCAAGGCATTCGGCGCGACTGCCGTGATCCATGGCGTCGATGTCGATATCGAGGACGGTGAGTTCGTCATCCTCGTCGGGCCCTCCGGCTGCGGCAAATCCACACTGCTGCGCATGATCGCGGGGTTGGAAAACATCACGGGCGGTGAAATCCGCATCGGCGGGCGCGTCGTCAACGACGTGCCGCCGAAAGAGCGCGACATCGCGATGGTGTTCCAGAACTACGCGCTCTACCCGCACATGACCGTCTTCGACAATATGGGCTTCTCGCTGAAGCTTCGCGGCGCGCCGAAAGCCGAGATCAAGAGCCGCGTCGAACGTGCGGCAAATATTCTCGGATTGAAGGCGCTGCTCGACCGCTATCCGCGCCAGCTTTCCGGCGGACAGCGTCAGCGTGTCGCCATGGGCCGCGCCATCGTGCGCGATCCGCAAGTGTTCCTGTTCGACGAGCCACTGTCGAACCTCGACGCAAAGCTGCGCGTCGCGATGCGCACCGAGATTAAGGAGCTGCACCAGCGGCTCGAGACGACCACGGTCTATGTCACCCACGATCAGATCGAGGCCATGACGATGGCCGACAAGATCGTCGTCATGCACGATGGTCTCGTCGAACAGATCGGCGCGCCGCTGGAGCTCTATGACCGGCCTGACAATCTCTTCGTCGCCGGCTTCATCGGCTCGCCGGCGATGAATTTCGTCAGCGGGCGCATCGATGGCGGCAAGGTCGTCACGCAGACGGGCGCGGACCTACCCTTGGTCAACGCACCGGCCGCTTCCGACGGCAAGCCGGTCATCTACGGCATCCGGCCAGAGCATTTCCACATTGCCGATGACGGCATTCCCGCCGAGGTCGTGGTCACCGAGCCGACCGGCTCGGAGACGCAGGTCGTCGCCCGCACCGGCGACCACGACATCGTTTGCGTATTCCGCGAGCGCGTGATGCCGAAGCCCGGCGAGACGATCCGCCTCGCGCCGAACCCGCGACTCGCGCATCTCTTCGATGCGGAGACCGGCAAGCGAATCCTGAACTGACAGCCGCTGCAACAAATCAAAGAACCGAGAACTAACGGGAGGAAAGAATGAATCATTTTTCAAGGCGCAAACTCGTCAAAGGCGCGGGCGCGCTCGGCCTCGCCGCCGGCGGCGGGCTGCTTGAATTTGCCCAGGCGTTTGCGCAGGACTCGCAGTGGAAGCCTGAAGCCGGCGCATCACTGAACATCATGCGCTGGAAGCGCTTCGTCGAGGCGGAAGATCAAGCCTTCCTCAAAATGGTCGATGCCTTCTCAAAGGCGACGAACGTCAAGATCAACGTCTCCAACGAAGCGTTCACTGACATCCAGCCGAAGGCTTCCGTCGCTGCCAATACCGGACAGGGTCCCGATCTCGTTTGGGGGCTGTTTTCCACGCCGCAGCTTTTTCCCGACAAGTGCATAAGGGTGAAGGACGTCGCCGATTATCTCGGCAACAAATACGGCGGCTGGCTCAGTGCGCCCGAATCATACGGCAAATACAAGAACGATTGGATCGCAATTCCCGTCGCCGTCAACGGCGGCTACATGAATTATCGCATCTCGTCGATGAACAAGGCGGGATTCAAGGAATTCCCGAAGGATTTTCAGAGCTTTCTTGAGCTCTGCAAGGCGTTGAAGAAGAACAATACGCCCGCCGGCTTTGCGCTCGGCCACGCCGAGGGCGACGGCAACGGCTGGCTCCACTGGGTGCTCTGGGGTCACAACGCCTGGCTCGTCGACAAGGACGACAAGATCATCATCAATTCGCCGGAGACCGCCAAGGCGCTCGAATACGCCAAGGCGCTGTCGGATACGTTCATCGAAGGCGTCGCCTCGTGGAACGATTCGAACAACAACAAGGCTTTCCTATCCGGCGACCTGCATCTGACGTCGAACGGCATCTCGATCTATGTCGCCGCCAAGACCGCCGGCGCCGCGGGCGACGCCAAGCATAAGGCGATCGCCGAGGACATGGACCACGCCTTCCATCCGATCGGCCCGATCGGCAAGCCGACGGAACTGCAGCTCGCCTTCCCGATCTTTGCCTTCAACTATTCGAAAGTACCGAACGCCTGCAAAGCGTTCATGGCCTTCATGATGGAGGCGCAAAACTATAATCCGTGGCTTGAAGGCGCACAGGGCTACCTGACGCAGACGCTCAAAGCCTATGAGAGCAATCCCGTGTGGACCGCGGATCCGAAGAACAAGGTCTTTCGCGAGGCCTCCGCGCGCACGCTGCCGGCGAGCGGCGTTGGAACGCTCAGCCCGAAAGTGGCCGCGGCGCTCGCCGAATTCGTCGTCGTCGACATGTTCGCGCGTTACTGCACCGGGCAGGAAGACATCAAGACGACGATGCGCACCGCCGAACGGCAGGCGCAGCGAATCTTCCGGTAAAAGACAGCGAGCGGCGCGGTTGGTCCGCGCCGCTCACGTGGAATAGGATCGTAGGCTGCAATGAGCCAAGCGGCTTTAGTCTCCGGCCGGCAGATCGTCCCCGCCAGGCGGACGAACCTGCAACGCCTGATCAGTCATCGCGACTGGCAGGGTTTCTGGTTCATGCTGCCTGCCGTCGCGATCCTGATCCTGTTCCTCGCCTACCCGCTCGGTCTCGGCGTCTGGCTGTCGTTCACCGACACCAAGATCGGCCGCGCCGGGCAATTCGTCGGCCTCGATAATTACGATTGGCTTTCCGACGATACCACCTTCTGGATGGCGACCTTCTTCACGGTCGGCTACACCGTCTTTGCCTCGGCGATCAAATTCGCCATCGGCCTTTATCTCGCCCTGCTCCTAAACAAGAACCTGCCGTTCAAGGCGCTGCTTCGTTCGATCGTGCTCATCCCGTTCGTCGTGCCGACGGTGCTTTCGGCAATCGCGTTCTGGTGGATTTTCGATGCGCAGTTCTCGATCATCTCGTGGTCTCTGCGCCATCTCGGACTGATCGACCACAACATCAATTTCCTCGGCGATTCCTGGAACGCGCGCATGTGCGTGATCTTCGCCAATATCTGGCGGGGCGTGCCATTCATCGCGATCACGCTGCTCGCGGGTTTGCAGACGGTCTCGCCGTCGCTCTATGAGGCGGCGACGATCGACGGCGCCTCGCGCTGGCAGAATTTCCGCTTCATCACTTATCCACTGCTGACGCCGATCATCGCCGTCGTGATGACCTTCTCGGTGCTCTTCACCTTTACCGACTTCCAGCTGATCTGGGCGATGACCCGCGGCGGTCCGGTCAACGCAACGCATCTCATGGCGACGCTGTCCTATCAGCGCGCCATTCTCGGTGGCAATCTCGGCGAGGGCGCGGCGATCTCGACGGCGATGGTGCCGTTCCTGCTCGCGGCGATCATGGTGTCGTGGTTCGGCCTGCAGCGCCGCAAATGGCAACAGGGCAGCGAGTGATGCCGATGCGCACATCCGGCGGACCTTCGCGATGACCGACACCATCGTCCAGCCGACCGCGGGCGGCATCCTCCACGACTCAACCGAGGGGATGAGCTATCTCGACACGCTGCCGAAGCGCATCGTGACGACGTGGATACCGCTTGGCCTCATCCTCATCGTGCTCTTGTTTCCGTTCTATTGGATGGTGCTGACCGCGATCAAACCCGACGATCAGCTCATCGACATGGAGCATTTCAACCCGTTCTTCGTCATCGGGCCGACCTTCAAGCACATCTACAAACTGCTCTTCCAAACGAATTATCCGCGTTGGCTGTGGAACACGACCTACGTGTCGGTGCTCGCGACCGCGATATCGCTCATCGCCAGCGTGCTTGCGGCGTACGCGATCGTGCGCCTGCGCTATCGCGGCGCGCAATGGGTCGGCGGCGCGATCTTCCTCGCCTATCTCGTGCCGCCGTCGATCCTGTTCATCCCGCTTGCGACCGTCGTGCAAAGCTACGGCCTCTTCGATTCGCCAATGGCGCTCGTTCTCGTCTATCCGACGATTTTGATCCCGTTCTCGACCTGGCTGCTCATGGGCTATTTCAAAACGATTCCCTATGAGCTCGAGGAATGCGCGCTGATCGACGGCGCCAGCCGCTGGCAAATCCTGACCAAGATCGTTTTGCCGCTCGCGGTGCCGGGACTGATCTCGGCCGGCATTTTCTCGCTGACGCTCTGCTGGAACGAATTCATCTACGCGCTGACTTTCATCAGCTCGGTGCAGAACAAGACGGCGCCGGTGGCGATCGTCAACGAATTCGTCGATGGTGACATCTACCGTTGGGGATCGCTGATGGCGGGCGCGCTTGTCGGCTCGCTGCCGCTCGTCATTCTCTATTCGTTCTTCGTCGAATATTACGTCTCGGCGCTGACCGGCGCGGTCAAGGAATAGCGGCGCGCCTGACGCGCTCCGGCGTGAGATCGGCAATGCGGACGCAACCGAGCTGACCGAGAACGCGGTCGAACTCGTCGATGAGGATGGCGATCGCGCGCTTGACGCCGGCGCCGCCGGCGGCGCCAGCGCCATAGAGCGTCGCGCGTCCGACCAGCACGAAATCGGCGCCGAGCGCCAGCGCCTTGGCGATATCGCTACCGCGGCGGATGCCGCTGTCGAAAAGGATCGGCACGCGTTTCTCAACCGCCTCAGCGATGTCCGGCAATATCGCGATCGTTGCCGGTGCGCAATCGAGCTGCCGTCCGCCATGGTTGGAGACGACGATTCCGTCGGCGCCGATCGCGATGGATTGCTGCGCATCACCGACGCTCATCACCCCTTTCACAACCAGATTTCCGGACCATAGCGAACGGATATGCGCGAGGTCATCCCAGGTGATCGCCGGCGAGATCTGCGAGGCCATGAACGCGGCGAGTGAGCCGCCGCCCGATCCAGCCGCCACATAGGGCGCGTAATTGGCGAAGTGCGGCGCGCCGGCCTGCAAGGTCGCGAGGGCCCAGGCGGGATGCGACAGAATGTCGAAGACCATCCTGGCATTCGGGCGCAGCGGCAGGCGAAAGCCGTTGCGGAAGTCACGCTCGCGCTTCGACGGCAGCGGCACGTCAATCGTGACGAGAAGATTGCGTACGCCCGCCGTCGCGGCGCGGCGGATCAGGTCCTCCATCATGCCGCGATCGCGCGGCACGTAGAGCTGGAACCAGGCGCCGCCCGGCACGATAGACGCAATTTGCTCGATGGATGTCGTCGCCGGCGTGGACAAGCAGAACGGAATGCCCGCCTCTGTTGCCGCGCGCGCGATCGCCTCATCTGTACCGGGCCAGATGAGATTACCGAGGCCCGTCGGCCCGATGCCGAACGGCGCCGCGTAATCAACGCCGAACACCCGCGTCGCCGCGCTGCGCTGCGTGACATCGACGAGATAATTCGGAACGAGCGTCAGCGCATCGAAGGCGCGGGAATTGCGCGCCAAGCCGCATTCGCTTTCAGCGCCGCCATCGACATAGTCGAAGGCGATGCGTGGGGCGCGACGACGGGCAAGCGCGCGCAGATCCTCGATCGACAGCGCCCGCTCTACCGCTGTCATGCGCTACTCCCGCGCGTCAAGAACGTCGCCGAAGCGCACCCATTGCTTGCCGTCAAAACGTATCATCTGCATCTGCTCGACGGGCAGATGATCGGTCGGGCTCGTGTTGACCTTGATCCCCGGCAAAAGCATCGGCAGCTCGATGTCTTTCAAATTGAGCGCCTGTTTCAGGATGTTCTCGGGCGAAACCTCATCGCCGCACTGCTTCAGCACCTGCACCATCGCCATCGCGCTGTTATAGCCGTTGACGAAACCCTGGTCGCGGAGATCGCCATCGGGCACATATTTCTGCAGAAAGGCTTTGTAGGCCTTC
>Ga0170475_127586520_pt1 | contig 11885 bp, 8 predicted proteins | sample Soicark_Litter_5_FD_111474 | JGI IMG/M metagenome (GOLD analysis project Ga0170475, IMG submission 111474) | Avena fatua rhizosphere microbial communities from Hopland, California, USA. Combined Assembly of 48 SPs | reverse complement strand
GTTCAGGGAGGAGGCAATGGCTGTAGCAAGCGTATCAAAAATCACCGCAGCTTCGCCGACCAGCTTCGATGCTGCAGTCCAGGAAGGCCTTTCGCGCGCAAACAAGACCTTGCGCGGTATAACCGGCCTTCATGTGATCGAGCAGAAAGCAAGTGTGAGGAATGGCAAGATCGATGAGTTCCGAGTCACCATGGAAGTGACTTTCATCTTGGAAGTATGAAGTAATTGACCGATGGTGGGCTAGCCACGGCCAGAGTGCTAATTGGCTCACCTGACTTCTAAGTCGGAACGCGTCCAGTCTGCGCATCAGTTCGTCATAGTCTTCTCGCCGCCGCTGAGATCGCGCTGTGCACGCGCTGGAACGCCGCCAGCTGGCGGCCGGTACCGTAAACTCAGACGCTGATCCCAACGTTCAGGAGGTCTCTCGCCGCTGAAGGAAAGGACTCGGCGAACAGGGGCCTTCGCATCGCCGACGAGCCTCCCTGTTTTGCCATTCAAACAACGACGAACGAGGGCAAGCCGCTTTACATCAACGGGCGCGGAGCCAACTGTGTGCGTGGCGCCGGCTTTCGGTAGCGGAGGTCAGTCTGCGCCAAACGCCTCAGTGACCGCCTGCCGGATCGGATCTTGAGCAGTATTTGGCGGCAGGAACATTCGATTGTGGCAGATCGCCACTGCCAACCGCTTATCAGGATCCGCCCAGGCGATAGACCCGCCCGCACCAGGGTGTCCAATGGCCCTTGGGTTATCACCGATTTGACGGCCAAGATTTTCGGGTTGCGAGTTCCCGCCCAGCCAGAACCCGGAGCCGATGCGCAGCGGAATACCTTGGACATCGTCTGGTTGGTCGGAAGCAGGTCGAAGCTGACTGAAGGTTTGCACAAGCGCCTCAGGCAATATCCTGACGCCACCGAGCGCACCGCCGTTGGCCAGCATCGCGAAAAAGCGGGCAAAGGCGCGGGCCGTGGCAAAGCCACCAGCGCCGGGGATGCAGCTTTCGCGTACATCCTTGCGACCAAATACATCTTCGCGGGTGCCAACCTGCAGGGGAATGGCACGGAGTGGCGGTGCATCCGGCGGCAATTGACGAGGCGGCGCATCAATCAGTCGCGCGATACGCGGATGTTCGCTGACCGGGAAACCCATCCAGAGATCGTCAATCCCGAGTGGCTGGATAATTTCATCCTGCACGAAGGTCTGAAACGACCGGCCTTTCGGATCGGTACGGCGCACGACCTCCGAAATCATCCAGCCGAAGGTTAGACCTTGGTAGCCATTGCGTGTGCCCGGCTCGAACATCGGTGGCAAGCGGGCGATCGCATCAACCATCCAGTCATAATCAGCCAATCTCTCAGGCGTGACTGCTTCGGGCATCTGCCACACGCCAGAGCGGTGGTGCAGCACATGTCGAACTGTCACTTTGTCCTTTCCGTTGACCGCAAATTCCGGCCAATAACGCGCCACCGGCGTATCATAGTCGACCAGCCCGCGAGCGACCTGGATATGCAGGGCGGTCGCAGTGACTGCCTTGATGACGGAGAAAGTGGGGAACAGCGTGTCCGCCTGCACCTCTCGTCCCGTTGTAGGCTCAGCGATGCCGGCCCAGATATCCACGACAAGTTTGCTGTCTGAGTAGGCAGCGACCTGAATACCGACTTCACCACCTTCCCAGATCGAGCGCTCTACTGCCCTACGAAATGGCTCCACGAGATCGATCCGGGTCTTGCCGACACATATGTTCATTCTGGTCTCCTCCGCTGAATGACGCGCTGGGCTACTAGGCAAGCAGATTATACACCGTGCTCAAGGTGCAGCCTCTGGCGTGGAGGGTAGCAAGGTCTTCTATCGCAGATCCGTCACTGCTTCCGGCACCAATTCGTCTCCCTCGAGTTCCAACCCAAATTAAGTTGACAATTCCGTCCCGACGGCGCACCCACGATGATCGTCTTGGTCCTCGACCACGCGGAAACATGGTAACGGAGCTAACGACTGTAGATACAATTTAAAGGGGAGGCGGCTCTATGAAGCAGCTCGAAGAACGCACCATGAAAAAGGTGTTCCGACGCCTCGTCCCCTTCCTAATGCTCTGCTATTTCTTTAATTTCCTTGATCGCGTTAACGTAAGCTTCGCCGCTCTCGACATGAACAAGGACCTTGGCTTCTCCGCCTCGGTGTTTGGTTTTGGTTCGGGCATCCTGTTCCTCTCCTATATGCTATGCGAAACCCCCTCCAACGCTTTTTTGGCCCACGTCGGCGCGCGAAAATGGCTCGCACGGATTATGGTCAGTTGGGGCATCATCGCCTCGTGCATGATGTTCGTCACTGGTGAGTATAGCTTTTACACCATGCGGGTGTTCTTGGGTGCCGCCGAGGCGGGGTTCTTCCCGGGCATCATCTATTATCTGACGATGTGGTTTCCAGGCGTCTATCGTGCCCGCGTGACCGGGCTGTTCATGGCCTGCATCCCGCTCTCCGCTGCGGTTGGCTCACCACTGTCCACATCCCTGCTTTATCTCGATGGTATTCTCGGCCTCAGGGGCTGGCAGTGGTTGTTCCTCCTGGAAGGCATTCCTTCCATTGCGCTCGGTGTCGTAACATTCTTCTATCTCACCGAACGGCCGAGGGAGGCGACGGGGTGGCTGGCGCAGGACGAACGGAACTGGCTCGACGCCCGCATGACTGCCGAGCACGACCGCAAGCGAGCGGAACTGTCTCTGGGGATGTGGCAAACCCTGATCAACCCGCGAGTGCTGGTGCTCAGCTTGGTCGCCTATTGCCTCGCCTCGATAACTCTCGGTGTCGGCTTCTTCCTGCCGCTGATCGTCAAAGGGTTCGGCCTGACCAACATGCAAACCGGATTGGTCGCGATTATACCGCCAGCCTTCGGCGCGGCGGGGATGATTTGGTGGGGGCGTAAGTCCGACCGAGCGATGGAGCGTAAATACCATTTAGTCGCTGCGATGGCATTGGCCGCCACGGGCATCGCAGCCGCGGCACTCATCGACGATCCGGTTGGAAAGATGGTGTGCCTAACTCTCTCAGCGATCGGGGTATACTCGTGCTCACCAGTGTTTTGGACCCTGGCGCCGAATTTCCTGACCGGGCCGTCAGCCGCCGTGGGCATCGCCTTTATCAACTCCGTCGCGGCCCTCGGCGCGTTCGTGGCGCCTTGGTTAATCGGCCTGCTCAAGGATGCCACCGGCAGCTACTCATATGGATTGCTGATGCTCGCTGCTCTGGTGGTGGCGGGAGGTGTGCTCGTCCTGAGCATCAAGCATGACATCGTGCTGGAACATGCGCCGGAACAGCCGCTGCCGAATTTGGCGTAGCAACCGCAAGGTGGACGGACGGGCGCTTGGGCGATCCGGCCAGACGGCTAGGGCGTGATGGCTGGCCGCCGCCCGTCGGGACTGAAAGAACCAGATTGTTCCTGAGCAACCAGTAATTCCGGTTCGCCCGCACCCGACAACCATGGTGCATCGTCCCGGGCATCGCAGGATGGAGGATGATCTCTAGAGCGCGGGGCATCAGCGCTGCTGATCGCTTTGGGCTCTGAGTCCGTCAACGGCTTCCATGATACGGCCCCCGACGTGGGACCCATCGATGTGCGGCTCGTGCAGCAATCCCCGGCTAACTGCGCGCCCGCGCGCCATCGCGAGGGGAGAGCCAAAATTGCACGCCGATCACATCACGAGCGCCTGACATTCCACATATATGCGGCATTTCCCTCGATCACACCCGATAGGTAAGCCCTGTACGCGGTGCGGATCTGGAACTGACCGCATAGCACGAACGGGACCTGATCTATCGCACGTGCATGAATGGCCGCAGCGACGGCGGTCCGGGCTTCTGGCGTTGTTGCAACCATCCATTCTCTGGTCAGTTGCTCGATCCTCTCGTCTTCAAACCACCCCGCCCACGCCTTTTGCCCAAGGCCACGCATGGCAAAATGCTCGACCGGCGTGCCGATAATGGTGGAGGCGGCCCATGTATGAAATATCGACCAACCACCTTTCTCAACGGGCTCGCGTAGGGCGCGACGATTGGTCAAGGTCGCCCAGTCCGTGGCAGCAAGTTCGGCATTCATTCCCAACTTCTTTAGCAGATCGTAGGTGATCTCGCCCATCGGTCCGATGGTCGGAACATCAGACGGGCTTAGGATGACGACTTTTTCGCCGTTATATCCGGACGCTTTTAGCATCGCGCGCGCTTTGTCTATGTTGTCTCGCATGGCTTCCGCGCCGATCTCCTGACCATATGGGGTGCCACAGGGGAACATCGCCTTGCACTCTCTATAAGCGGTCGGGTCGTTACCAGTGATCGACGCCATGTAATCGGGTTGATCGACCGCCATCATCACGGCACGCCGTATCGCGACATTATTGAAAGGTGGGTTCATATGATTGAAGCGCAGGATGCCGTTGAAACCTCCCGGGTTCGCGCTACCAATGTGTATGTCCGTATTCTTTCGCAATTGAGGGATGAGATCCGGCTGCACCTGCTCATACCAGTCAATCTCACCTGAAGTCAGCGCTGCAGCGGCAGTCGCCGGCTCCGGTATGGTCGGCCACTCCATTCTATCGAAATATGCGATCTTCCCGCCCGAGGTGAAGTCCGCCTTCTCCGGCCGCGGCACATAGTCTACGAACTTGCTATAGCTCGCGAAGGAACCAGGAGCGAACTCGCTTACATTGAACTTGTACGGGCCTGATCCTGTCGGATCGGTGATCTGCTTATAGGGATCTGTTCGGGCGATATGTTCCGGAACCATGAACGGGAACGAGGCGCTGCCGCGCGCGATGGCTTCCAGGAAGATCGGAACCGACCGGGAGAACGCGATTCGCATCGTCCGGTCATCCTTAACGCTCCAGTCATCGATGAACTGCGCAATCGTTTGGCCGAAGGTCTCCCGTCCCGCCCATCGCTTCAGGCTCTGGAGACAATCTTGTGCCCGCACCGGCTCGCCGTTGTGGAATTTTAGGCCTTCGCGCAGCGTGATCTCGTAGATCCTTCCATCGTCGGACAAGGTATGGCCTTCTGCCATCTGCGGCTTGATCTCGCCCTTGCTGTTCATGCCGAATAGTGAATCGTACACCGCCCAGCCGTGATTGGTGGTGACAAGCGATGTATTGAAGATCGTGTCGAGAGAATACAGTGATGTAAGTGGGACGAGCTTGAGCGTCCGTTCCCGTGCCGACTGCGCACGAACAGCGGGCGCTGCCAGTGCGGAAGCGGCGCCATAAAGGAAATGGCGTCGGCGCATGTTTTGTTTCTCCCCTGATCGGATGATTTGAGACAGAATGGGCTGTGACTTTGCTTCGGACCAGGTTGCGAAATCCTGAACCCATCAATGGCAAGTCGAGAATCACCGCGATAATCCAACACCTCGAGGCGAACTCCGCCGTCGCGTCGCCGACGGAGTGTTCGTCCCAGCGGCACCGCTGCGCTCTTAGCAGAATCGGCAGCGGGCCGCGACGAAGCCCGAGTTAACCGTTGGCCGGCTCGAGCAGATCGACCGCGAACTGCGCCGCTGCGTTGCCTCCCATCATGTGGGCAATCATCTCTTCCGGGACATCCGCTCCGGCGAGCATCGCCATCGCTTCATGGGCCGACGTTGTGTCGTGCTGGGGATACCGTGATCCCCAGACCACCTTCTGGGCAAAATCCTGCGGCAGCTTTTGGATCAGCCGTTCCTCCGCGTCGAAGCCCAGCATCACCTTGCCTTCTTCCCACATCTCCTCGGCATCGGTGCGAACGGGGTAGGCGTGAAGCAACGGAATGACTCGGGACGATGCCTCCATCTTCTCGAGCACCTCCTCCATCCATGATGCCTTGCCATGCGCCACCACGACTTTCATCTCCGGGAAGCGCTGCATGACCGTAAAACCGATCAGCACCGAGGCAACGAACATGTGGTTGTCCAACCAGCCGGAGGCGATGGGCGCCAGTGGATGACCGAGTTGTGGAAACGCCGTGAAGAACGACGTGCTGGGGAGGCCGGCGCTACCTCCCGCAAATGGCCCACCTCCTCCTCCAGGCAATGCCGTCTGCCCAAGCCGACGCCTTATCTTCTCGATGAACGGTCCATGCGAGGTCCATTCCGGACTCCAGAGACCTGGCGTCGGATGCACCGCGGCAACCAGCCCAAGCCGCTCGAGCTCCGCCCAGAGCGGGTCGAAATAGGGGCTGGTGAAGTACTGTCCCTGCAAAAACATCGGACGAATGAACGCGCCTCGGAAGCACGGAATTCCGGCGACGCGGCGCAACTCCGCCAGCGTGTGATCCATGTCCTGCAGCGGTAACATCGCAGCAGCGTAGAGCCGGTTCGGCGCAGCCTGGCAAAAATCCGCAATCCAGTCGTTGTAGGCCCGCGCCAGCGCATAGGCGGTATCCGGATCGGCAATCAGATGAAAGCCTTCAGCGAACCAGGTCGGGTAGAGAAAGGCTTGGTCAATACCCATCGAGTCCATATCGGCCAGCCGTGCACGAGGATCCCACGCGCCGGGATTCATCGGATGCCTCACGCTCGCATCCAATTCTCCGATCGCATCCCAGCTCATGCCTGGCCGCCAGATGGCATGGCGTGGCAGGTTCGGATTCATCGTGTCCCGGACGACTTCGCCGTTGATCTTCAGATACGAGTTTGTCGCACCGTCGTGCCGCCACAACGCCTGCTTGCCCAGAACGCGGAATTCCGGATCGAGGTAGCTCTCCCAGAGCTCCGGTGGCTCGACAATGTGCTGGTCGCTGTCGAAGACGGCGATGGACTTGGTGATGGTTGTCATGGGTCAATACCGATCTGCAGGAGGGTTGCTACCAGAGCGTAACGGAGGCGTCCGGCGCCAGCGCCGCTTTGACCTCATCTTCCGTCGGCCACCAGTTGGGGCGTTCGATCTCCGTGACGCGATCGCGGATGATCTTCTTGGGCGGATCGATCCGGTACAGCCGGCGTGCATTCCCACCGAGAAACTTGGCCTGGTTCTCAACCGGCAGACCATATCGCTGCATCGTCTCCATGGCCCGCCAGGCGTCGTCCCCGTCATGATGATAGACGTCAGACGACCAGATCAGGATATCACCATAGAATTCAGGGAAGCGCGGCGGCGGTGCTTCGTCCCCTTCGAAACCGGTCATGCAGTGGGCAAAGAAGGTCTCACTCGGTAAGCGCTTCAGCGGGGGCATCTTGCGCTCGTTTCGATACAGGCGATACATCTTATCGCACTCGTCCAGCAGGAAGCTGAGCCAGGTGGACGATGCTTCGAACACCGCCGCCCTCAGCTTGGGATGCCGCTCAAACAGTCCGGACATCAGTGCGGCAGTTACCCAGAGTGCTGCCTCGGACTGGAAATTCTGTACGTTGGTCAGGAACGAGTGTGGTATCCCAGACGCTGAAATGGTCCGTCGAATCAGCTCGGCGCCAGAGTACTGCTCTGTGTACCCCGGTGGCTTGAGCGCCGCGCCGGCAGGGAATGGGTGCATCCCGTACACCATGTCGGTCTCTTCCAGCGCGTTCCACACCGGCTCGTACTTGGGTTGCAACGGGTAGTTGCCCATCGCGTCAGTAGGCCGCACCAAGGCAACGCGGCAACCTTGCGCGGCGACGCGGTGGATCTCCTGGATCGCAAACTGAGCATTCTGGATCGGCAGCAGCGCAGCGAAGAACAGTCGCTCCGGGTCTGCCTTGGTGTATTCATAGGCCCACTGATTGTAAGCCTTGCAAAATGCCTTGGCGCCTTCCACGTTGAGCAGCCACGGATACGTATCGATGTCGGTTGGGATGATCATCACTTGATCGATTCCCTGCACATCATGTCGCGCAAGCGCGGCTCCGGCTCGTACGAACCGGCGAAGTCGATGTAGCCCACCTGCTCCTGCGTAAGCGCGGTCCCGGCCTTGAGATTGCGTACGTTCAGCGCGCGTTGGATGTCGTGCTTCACGCCGGGCCCTGCGTTGGAAATGACGCGCATGGTCCCTGGGATTCCGCCCCGCCGCTGCGACCCGATCCCGACGCCGGCACGACCGTTGACGATGAGTTGCTGGCTTTCGCTGTCCCACCAGATCGTTGAACGCAGCGCAGCCAGTTCGTCCCGGGTGAGGTATTCAGCTGCGCGCTCCCAGATCAGCGGTGGTTCGGTGACGTGAGCGTCGCAGTCGAAGGTGGCGAAATCCTTCGTCATGGGCACGAAACGCTGAACCGGCATGGTGTTCCTCCGTTGCTTACTTGTCTCTTATTCAGTCAATCGGATCGTCCTCCAGCCAACCTGGGGGCTCGGTGACGACGTCATGGCGGGCAAAGATCGCGTTGATAGCATCCATGTCCGCAGGAGAGATGGACCAGCCCAGCGCGCCCATGTTCTCTTCCACTTGAGGGCGGCGGAAACCCACCAGACCTGTGTGGATGGCGGGATTGCTGAGCGTCCAGCGGAGTGCGAATTGCGGCAAGCTCTTGCCGTACTTCGCCGCCATCACCTTGAGCTCCTCGACTGCACGCAGGTTTCGGGTGAAATGATCCTCACCGAACATAGTTCGGAACAGGTTGAGGCCGCCCAGAGCGCCTCGCTTCGATCGCCAGTCATTCTCATCAAACTGCATGTCAGCGGTGAAAGCGCCGGCCAGCATGCCATAGGCAAGCGAGCCATACGCCATCACGCCGATATCGTTCGCCGTGCACCAGGGGAAGATCTCCCGCTGCATGCGACGGTCGAACATGTTCCAACCGTACTGGACAACATCGATCCGCCGCAGCGACATGCACGTCTTGAGCTGAGACAGTCGGAAGTTGGAGACCCCCACATAGCGCACCTTGCCCTGTCGCACGACGTCATCCAACGCCTGCATGGTTTCGGCGAACGGCGTGTTCAGGTCGGGCCAATGGATCAGGTAGACATCGATATAGTCTGTATTGAGATTGCGCAGACTCTGCTCCAGCGAGGCCATGATGCGGGCTCGGCTGCTGTCGCGGCGATTCGGAGCCTCCGGATAGCCGACGCCAACCTTGGTGACCAGGCAGATGTCGCGTCGGCGTGATCCCAGTGCACTGCCGAGCGCCTGTTCCGAAATGCCCATACCGTAGGCTTCGGCCGTATCGAAACAATTCACGCCGCAATGCAGTGCCTGATGAACTGCTTGCTCAAACTGTGCCGCATCAATCGGACCGTAGGTACCGCCGATCTCCCAGCAGCCAAAACCTATGGCGGAAACCTTGATATCGGACCGGCCGAATTGACGGTACTCCATAGTCGTTTCCTCCCTTCTGGGTCGCATCCGCCGCGCTCCGCGCCAAATGTCGTCCCACCTCCTGCCGCACCGCGACGGCGTCGCTGTTACGGATCAGCCGGATCAGGTGCGCAACCCGATGGCGAAACTTCAGCTGAGAGTGCCGGTCAGCGCTCTTTCCGCGAGCAGCACCCTATCGGCCCTTCAATTTGCCGCAAACCGCTGTTCGTCCGTGAGTGCACCCAGTCGAAAACCTTCGTAGCCCTTGGCCGCAACCTCATCGCATTTCTTCTTATAAGCGGTGACGCCGCCGACATAGGGCATGAAGACACGGGGCTTGCCCGGAATATTGGCGCCGACATACCACGAATTGGCCAACGGATAGAGGGTACGATCAGCGACTTCGTTATTGTGCTGGACCCAGGAGTCCTCTGCATCCTGCTCCGCCTCGATGCGCGTCAGGCCACGGTCGCGCAGATACTGGAGGCAATCCGCGATCCAATCAACGTGCTGCTCGCACGCCAAGATCATCTGACTTTTGACTCCAGGGCTTTGAGGACCGGTGATCATGAACAGGTTGGGGAAACCGGCCACCATGATCCCGAGATAGGTATGTGGACCGTCTTCCCACTTTGCCCGTAGCGACAGCCCTGCATCGGTGTGGATGTCGATCTCCTTCATTGCTCCGGTCATTGCGTCGAAACCGGTCGCAAAGACGATCGCGTCGAGCGCGTACTCGGTATCAGCAGTGCGCAACCCAGTCAGCGTGATTTCCTTTATCGGCTTGCTTCGGATGTCGACCAGGGTGACGTTGTCGCGATTGTAGGTCTCGTGATAGTCGGTATCGAGAATAAGCCTCTTGGTGCCGATCGGATGGTCGTTGGGGCACAGCAGCTCGGCCGTCTTGGGATCCTTGACGGTGTCGCGGATCCTTCGGCGAACCAACTCCGATGCAGTGTCGTTTGACTCCTTGTTGACCAGCAAATCCGTATACGAATAAAGAAAGCTGATACTGCCGCCCTCGGCCCACTTCGCCTCGTACGCACGCTCCCGCTCCTCTTCAGTCGCTTCGAGCGCGGACTTCACCGGCGGCGGATACCCCGCAATCCCGAACGGCGTGTCATAAGCGGCACGCCGGCGCTCGGGATACTCGGCTTTATGTGCGTTTTCCTTGTCGAGAGCCATCGGGACATTGCGGGCGGGCAGGCTGAAGTTGGCCGTCCGCTGGAACACGTAAAGTTGCTTCGCCTGCTTGGCGATGATTGGGATCGACTGGACGCCGGATGAGCCTGTCCCGATTACCCCCACACGCAGCCCAGTGAAGTCCACTCCCTCATGCGGCCACAGACCGGTGTGGTACCATCTGCCCCTGAAGCTATCCAAACCAGGAATGTTCGGCTTGCGCGGTGTGGATAGGTTGCCCGTCGCCATGATACAGTAGCGCGCGGTCGCGACGTTGCCCTTATCAGTCGTCAAGGTCCACAGATTTGTCTTGTTGTCGAAGACGGCTTCTTTGACCCGTGTGCTGAATTCGATGTCGCGGCGCAGGTCGAAGCGGTCTGCGACGTGGTTGATGTAACGCAGGATTTCAGGCTGCGTGCCGTAACGCTCCGGCCAACGCCATTCCTGCTGCAGCTTGTCCGAGAAGGAATACGAATATTCCAGGCTTTCGACGTCGCAGCGGCATCCCGGATAGCGATTCCAATACCAGGTGCCGCCGACCCCATCGCCAGCCTCGAAGGCGCGCACTTTGAGGCCGAGCTTGCGCAGGCGATAAATCGCGTAGAGCCCGCCGACGCCGGCCCCGACGATGATCGCATCAAATTGTCCGATGTCCGAGGTGCGTTGCGGCATTTCAAGGCTCCAGTGTGTCGTACTCACTCGGCCGCTGCTTTCATGGCTGAGGACTGCGCCTTGAGGACCGGCAACACTTCCTTGGCGAAGAGTTTTAGCCCACGTTCCGACACCTCGTACGGCGTGCCGCCAAAGCGGAAGGCGACATTGAGCTCGAAGTCGCCGAGCAGCCTGCGGCGCTCCTCGAGCCCGCGCAGGATCTTATCGGGCGTGCCCCAACTCGCGGCCCGCATGAAGCCAGCGACTGCGCCTTCGAGGCCGCCCTTGCGGGCGATTTCCGCTTTCTGCTGGTAGGCGTCGTAGCCCTTCACGGTCTTGAAGTGCTCGCCGAGGAATTCGTAGTGATAAAAGTTACTCTCGACGAATTTCCCTTGGTATCGCCGCGCCTCCTCCTCGCAGGTGGCAAGGTCGTGGCTGCAGATACAGAACTCGGTCAGCATTACGTGCGGCGGCGTGGTGCCGTGGAACTGACGGTGCAGTTCGCGCCCACGCTCGATGACCGGCAGCCGCATCTCCCAGGGGCGGTCGGCAAACATCACCATGTGCGCGCCAAGCTTGGCGGCGGACACGACGGAATCCTCGCTCGAAGCCACCGCGTAGATACGGCCATCAAATGAATGCTGCGGCCTTGGGCGGATTTCGATCCGTGGCTGCTTGTAGAATTTGCCGTCGCCTTCGATAAACCCGGTCTTCAACGCGTTGACGATCATCGGCGCCGCTTCGTCGAAGCGCTCGCGCGATTCGTCCATGCTCATGCGAAACGCGGCGAACTCGCGCCGCGCCAGGCCGCGGCCCAGACCCAGCCGCAGCCTCCC
>Ga0170475_114770650_pt1 | contig 11885 bp, 7 predicted proteins | sample Soicark_Litter_5_FD_111474 | JGI IMG/M metagenome (GOLD analysis project Ga0170475, IMG submission 111474) | Avena fatua rhizosphere microbial communities from Hopland, California, USA. Combined Assembly of 48 SPs | reverse complement strand
CGTGGTTTTCCCCTCAATGGAGCTGGTCCGCAGCAGGTGATTCGGACTTGCGGTGATCCGACTGACATACGCACCTGCTCGAAGATAACGGCCCCGCTGGGCGGCGACCAACTGTTGCTGGTCAACTCCGAGTTTCGCATTCCAGTGCCGCTGAAACAGGGACTCGGGATCGTGCCCTTTTACGACGGCGGAAACGTGTTTCGCACCATCGGCTTCCATGGCCAATACACGAACACAGCAGGCCTTGGCTTCCGATACGCAACTCCGGTGGGACCGATTCGGGTGGACTTCGGTTACAACTTCAATGCTCCACCCGGACTCTCATCATTTCAATACTTCATAACCATCGGCCAGGCATTCTAAGCGGAGTCACAATACGTGAGCGCAGCACCGAATTTACCTCCTTATTACAACGAACCACCCGAAGAGCCGCGGCAAGTCGAACGGCCTGCGGCTCCTCGACGGGCACGCTGGAAGAAAGTAATCGCGTGGACCGCCGGACTCGTTCTGTTTCTCATCATCGCCGCCGTTATTACGGTCTACGTGCTGTTGCACAGCAATTCGTTCCATCAATACGTACTAAAGAAAGCGGAGCAGCAGGCCATGGCGGCGCTGGGATCGCAGGTCCATGCCCGCGACTTCGCCCTGCACTTCCACGGTATCTCTCCTACCCTCGACTTATACGACGTGGTGGTGAATGGCGCGAATCCATATCCGACTCCGCCGCTGCTGACCGTCGATCACCTTCACCTCGGCATTCGCGTCGTCTCCGTGCTCAGCAAGACTTGGTACATGGATGACGTGACTATCAATCATCCGGTAGTTCGGCTGTTCATTGACGCGCATGGCATCGACAACCTGCCGCAGACCAAGAGCAGCAATCAGAAGAGCAACACCAATATCTTCGATCTTGGAGTGCGCCACGCGCTGCTCGATAACGGCGAGGTGTATTACAACAACAAGAAGAGCGTGATGAATGCTGACCTGCACGATCTGAATTTTCAATCGGCATTCGATAACTCGCAAATGCATTATTCCGGTACTCTGAGCTATAAAGATGGGCACCTGAATCTTGAGAACTTCAATCCCATCCCACACGATTTGAATGCGCAGTTCGATCTCACTCCTCAACAGTTCAAACTGAATAACGCGACTCTCCGCAGCGGCAACTCGCAGTTCATCCTCAACGCCACAGTGACTGATCTTGCGAATCCGCACGTGAACGCGACCTACCAGGCTGCGCTCGATGCAGGGCAGTTCCGCAAGATCATGAAGAACGCTTCCCTGCCGATTGGCGTGCTGCGAGCGGATGGCTCGCTCGAATATCAAGCCAAGCCGGACACGCCGATGCTGGCCGTGATTGTGCTCGACGGCGGCCTAAGCAGCCCTGCGCTGGAAGTAGTAACGCCGACGATGCACACAAACATCCGCGATCTGGGTGCCCGCTACACGGTTCGTCAAGGAAACCTGGAAGTGAAGAACATCAGCGCGCGTCTACTGGGCGGAGCGCTGACCGGCAACATGACCATGCGCGATCTCACGGGAAAATCGCAGTCGCATCTGGTTGCCGCCCTCCACGGAATTTCCGTCTCGGATTTGAAATCGCTGATGAACTCGCCGTCGCTGAAGCAGGTTGCTCTCACCGGCAGAGTGAACGCCGATGCCGATGCAACCTGGGGCCGGACGTTCGATGACATGAAGGCAAAGGCGAATGCCACGCTGAATGCAGGCATCGCCCCCGCCAAGGGCAACGCCGCGCCAGTTCCACTCAATGGCGTGATTCACGGCAGCTACGCCACTGCGACCAAACTCATCGCGCTGTCCAACAGTTACATCCGTTTGCCGCAGACCTCGTTGAATCTGAACGGGACCGTCAGTGATCGATCGGCGTTGCAAGTGGGATTGCAATCGAACGATCTGCACGAACTCGAGAACATCGCCGACGAATTCCGCGCTCCCGGGTCACAGCCTCTCGGTCTTTACGGCACCGCCAATTTCAACGGAACGGTTCGCGGATCGATGGCCGCTCCGCACCTGAATGGACAGTTCAATGCGGCGAATCTGCGCGTCCACGGCACGCAATGGCGGCTGCTGCGGACCAACGTCGACGCCAGCCCGTCAACGGCAAGCCTCACCAACGGCGAACTCGATCCCGTCGAGCGCGGACGAGTGACCTTCAACTTGAGCGTAGGCCTGCACAACTGGGCGTTCACGAATGCAAGCCCGATCCAGGTGGGACTCAATGCAAACAATCTAAATGCGGGCGAATTGGCCAAAGCCGGTGGGGTAACTACGCCGATCAAAGGCATACTCTCCGCCAACGTCGCTGTCCACGGTTCCGAGCTGAATCCCATCGGGCAAGGGACCCTCAGCCTGACCAACGCGCAGATTTCGACAGAGGCAATCAATTCACTGAATGTGAACTTTAACGGCACTGGCGAAGTAGTGAACGCGAAGCTTGCGGCTCGGATGCCGGCCGGGGCTGCTAACGGCAATCTTGTGTACTACCCAAAAACCCAGACTTACGATCTGCAACTGCAGGCGCCCGGCATTCAGCTGGCGCAGTTGCAAACCGTGAAGCAGCGCGGCATGAATCTTTCGGGAGTTCTCAACCTAGCTGCTAACGGCCGAGGCACGGTGCAAAACCCGCAGCTCACGGCTTCAATCCAGATTCCCAAACTGGTCATCGACCAGCAGACGATCAACGGCATCGCTTTGAATGCGAACGTCGCCAATCGCGTTGGCACGTTCAATCTCGATTCCCAGGTCCTCAACACCGCGATTCGCGGACGCGGCACCGTAAACCTGACCGGCGATTACAACGCAAATGCCACGCTAGATACGCAAACGATTCCGCTGCAGACCATCGTAGCTGCGTATGCCCCCTCGCAAGCCGGCAAGCTCACAGGGCAAACCGAACTGCACGCCACCCTTAGAGGGCCACTCAAAGACAAGAATCGAATCGAGGCGCATGCCGAGATTCCGATGCTGAACGTGAATTATCAAAATACCGTACAGATCGGGGCGGTGAGTCCGATTCATATTGATCTTGTCAACGGCGTGCTCACGCTACAACGTACACAACTGCGTGGTACCGATACGGACCTGCAATTCCAGGCCACGTTGCCGATGAACAATGCCAATGCGCCAGTTTCTCTCTTGGCACTGGGAACGGTGGATTTGAAGCTCGTACAGCTTTTCGATCCCGACGTTGTCACATCCGGGCAGCTCCGCCTTAACGTCAACTCGTACGGGCAACGCACAAATCCGGACGTGCAGGGACAGATTCAGGTCATCAACGCCGGATTCGCAAGCGGCGACATGCCGCTGGGGTTGCAAAACGGGAATGGAACGTTGACTCTCACCAAAGATCGCCTCAACATCACCAGCTTCAAAGGCACGGTCGGCGGTGGAGAGGTAACGGCGAGCGGCGGAGTGGTATATCGCCCGGCACTCAACTTCAATGTGGCGCTTACCGGACGGGGCATCCGTCTGCTGTATCCGCAGGGCGTGCGCACGGGCGTGGGTATGACGATTGCGTTGACCGGTAATCTGAATTCCGCACTTCTCAACGGGCAAGTACGAGTGAACCAGCTGTCGTTTGCGCCAGACTTCGATTTCACGACATTTGTCAGCCAATTCTCCGGCGACACGGTTCCGGCTCCTTCGCAGGGGTTCGCCGATAACCTAAAGTTGGATCTAACGGTGGCCGCAACCAACGGCATTAGTCTGGTGAGCCGCACGTTGAGTCTGGACGGCACGGCCAATCTCCAAGTTCGGGGCACTGCGGCGGATCCCGTGATCCTGGGGCGCGTGAACCTCTCTGGCGGCGACCTTATTATGCAGGGCAATCGCTATGTCCTGCAGAACGGCACTATTGATTTCGTGAACCCGTATCAAACGGAGCCGGTGGTGAACGTCGCGGTGAATACGACCATTCAGGAATACAACATCATGATGCACTTCGACGGGCCGGTCGAGCAGCTGCACACCAATTACACCTCGGTGCCGTCACTGCCACCGGCGGACATCATCAGCCTGATTACTCTGGGCAAAACGCAGGAGTCAGCGAATGCAAATCCTAGCCAGGGCAGCTTAGGCGCTGAATCGCTGGTCGCCTCCCAAGTGACCAGCCAGGTAACTAACCGGCTGGAAAAGGTAGCGGGCATCTCGCAACTTTCGATCGATCCCGAATTGGGAGGCAATCAGCAAAACCCAGGTGCTCGCGTCGCGATTCAGCAGCGTGTCACCGGTAATTTGTTCGTGACCTTCGCTACTGACGTTACCCAGACGCAGAATACGACCATCAAGATGGAGTATCACCTGAACCCGAGAGTCTCGGTCAGCGGCACGCGCGACGAGAATGGCGGATTTGGATTCCTTACCAAGATTCATAAGAGCTGGTGAGAGTAGCAAGCCACCGTGGTAGACACGCAGCATGCTGCGTCTCTACAACCCGGCAAGCTGAAGATGCGACTTCATCCCAATGCGCATCTTTCTGATACATTCTTCAGGCTGAGTGAAAACGGAATCCGCCTGTGCTGGCAGGAAAATCTTGATGAACACACGGAGACTTGTTAGCTGGCCTGAAGCCGCCTTGGTATTTGTCTGGCTATCGGCCATTTCGTGTGGTGGTGGAGGCAATTCAAGCAGTTCTACTCCTACATCAACGTCTCAGCAGAGCATCACCGTTTCGGTATCGCCACCTTCAGCCACTGTGGCGCCAAACGGCAGCCAGCAGTTCACCGCGACCGTAACAGGTACCACCAACACAGGTGTTATCTGGAGTGCGAAAAACGTCCAGGGCGGCAACACCACGTTCGGGACAATCGATCCTTCGGGCGTATACACCGCTCCAGCATCCGCTCCGAGCCCATCTGAGGTTCCTATCACAGCAGTATCCGTCGCTGATGGAACCAAATCGGGACAAGCGCTAGCCGACATTCTGGTTCACCATATTAATCAGGATTTTCAGAATCCGCCTATCAAATTGGGGACTAGCGGCGGAAACAAGACCGACCAGAACACGAGTAACAGCAAAATCTTTTGCTGCTCCGGAACACTCGGTTCAATAGTCTCGCGTGGTGGCAATTTGTACATCCTGAGCAACAATCATGTTCTGGATAAATCCGATCAGGGTGCTCCGGGAGACCCGATCTCACAACCCGGACTGGCAGATACAAACTGCGGGCACAATCCGAACACAATCGTGGCCAACCTTTCTCAGTCGGCTCCACTCAAGACCAGCAACGTTGACGCAGCAATCGCGCAAATTGTAGTTCCAGAAGTCGATCCCAGCGGAAGCATCCTCGACCTCGGCGGTCCGGGACAACCTGCACCGCCTTCCCTCACTCTCGCGACCGCATCTCCCAAACAGCCAGTAGCGAAAAGTGGCGACGCAACCGGACTTACTTGCTCCACCGTAGACGTGATTGGTCTTAACGTCAGCGTGGACTACACCACCGAATGTCAGGGAACCACGAAATTTACTGTGATATTCCGCAATCAAATCGCGGTCGCCGGCGGGAACTTCAGCAACAACGGCGACTCAGGTTCGCTCATTGTTGCTGCCGATAACGCGCGGCCGCTTGCTCTCCTCTATGCTGGAAGCAACACGGACACTGTCGGTAACCCAATACAGGATGTACTCGCGGCGCTCAAAGACTCCGGAGGCGTGGAACCGCAAATGGTTGGTGCGGGTGATCATGCGGTAGGCTGTCCGACAGCTTCCCAGTCACAAGTCGTGGCGCAAAACAGATCGCTCTCGATCACGCGCCTGGCAGGCGACGAAATCGTGAGAGCCACTGCGGTGAAAGATCGTCATAGTGCTGAACTGATGCGCGATGCGGCTATTACTGGCGTAGGGGTGGGACAAAGCGATGACAATCCCAACGAATCCGCAATTGTTCTATTCCTGAAAGACAGGCCGCGAGTACCCATTCCGGCACAGATCGGTGGAGTGCGCACTAAAGTTATCCTTGGCTCCGAGTTCAGGCCACTGCAAAACGCAACCACGGCAAAGTTGGGAGCGCGAGGTTTCGTTTCGGAAGCAGAGATCATGCGCGTGAGAACTACGAAAGAAAAGCACGCGCAGGCCATGATGGGTGATCCAGCTGTTCTCGGCGTGGGCGTCGGTGCGAGCAATGACAATCCTGAGGAAGCAGCGCTTGTGGTTTTCGTGGAGAAAGGTAAGTCAGTTTCAGTACCTGCCGAAATCGATGGTGCCCGGACGCGCGTGATCGCAACCGATCGCTTCCGCACGTTCAACTGGGGACAGCGAACTGTGCCAGCTTGTTCCCGAAAATAGGAATACTTGCAGGCTTCTCGCTGCTAGCGCTACTAAACAAGACACCGCCGTCTTTAGCGCCTTGTCGACCAATGCTTCCTTCTTCGAGCGGCAGTCATCAATGTTCCGGTTCCGAGCCCTTGGCGTGCTAGAATCCGGCCCACTTTATGGGCTTGCTCCGATTGAAGCCGTTTTGCAACGCGTCGCTCTGCGCAATGTGTGTCGTCAGTTCCTTCTTGCTGGCGCAGAACTCCGCTCGCCGGATTGACCAAAATCCCACGACGACCATCAGTCCGGCCGTGAATCCGGTCGAAGAGACTTCCCCGGTTCATCACTCACCCGCAGGAAATTACAGCGCTAAAACCGATCTGCGGATTGGTTCAGGAGACTTGCTGGAGATCAAAGTCTACGGATTCCCGGAACTGAGCAACACAGTGCGTGTGAGCGACGCTGGGGAGATGACCATGCCGCTGGTTGGTGCGGTGGAAGTTTCGGGGCTCACCCCTGAGGAGGCTCAAAAGAGAGTCGAGCAGCGGTTACTGAGTGGCGGTTTTTTGCGCGACCCTCAAGTGAACATCCTGGTAAAAGAGTTCGCGACACAGGGAATTTCCGTATTGGGAGAAGTGTTCAAACCCGGAGTGTATCCCCTGCTCGGCTCGCGACGGCTTTTTGACGCGCTATCCGTTGCGGGCGGAACAACTAATCGGGCGGCAAAAACAGTCGTCGTAACCCATCGCGACCAGCCGGACACGCCGGAAGTGGTGACACTCGCACGCGATCCGAAGGAGGCCGCACGGCAAAACGTCGAGTTGAAACCGGGTGACACAGTCATAGTCGCAAGATCGGGAATCGTTTACGTGAGTGGCGACGTGAAGACCCCAGGAGGTTATGCAATCGAGAGCAGCGAGAGCCTCACGGTACTGCAGGCAATAGCCTTGGCGCAGGGATTAAATCCGACCGCCTCGAGCAAGAACGTCAGGATCATTCGCAGGAACTCAGGCAGTTTGCGGGAGATTCCGGTCGAACTGAAGCAAATAATGCAAGCCAAGGCCCCGGACATCGCTCTCCAGAACGACGATGTACTCTTCATCCCCAACAGCGCGTCAAAGTCGGCCGCACGACGGAGCTTGGAATCCATTGTGCAGGTTGCAACCGGCTTAGCCATTTATCGCCGCTAACGGGCGAAGGCTTAGAGCAAGCCTGAGCGTACCAACCACATCGATCCAGCGGCGACAACTGCCCACAAGAGCACTCCCTGCGCCAGCGGACGCATGCCGACCCGTGCGATGGCTTCGCGTGAGAGTGCGCTCCCGATGAGGAACAACGTAAGCGCGAGCCCAATCTTGGCCACAGCGAGCAATACACCATATGTCGCCATAAGCGACGGGGGCGAGTAGCTCCTCACCACTGCGGCGAGAAGGAAGAAGACAATGAACCACGGGATCGTAAGGCGCACCTTGCGTCCGCTGAACATGGCCACGCCAAGCGTCACTGGCACGATCCACAAGGCGCGCGTGAGCTTTACTGTGGTTGCCACAGCCAGAGCAACGCTTCCGTACTTGGCGGCCGCACCGACTACGGAACTGGTGTCATGGATGGCCAATGCAGCCCAAAGTCCGAACTGGGTTTCCGAGAGCGAGACGCGATGGCCGATCATCGGAAAGACGAACAGCGCGGCGGCATTCAGGATGAATACAGTTCCCAGTGAGACGGCCATGTCATCTTCGCTGGCGTCCAGCACCGGCCCCACGGCGGCGATCGCGCTGCCTCCGCAGATGGCTGTACCGACGGAAATCAAGAGTGCGGGTGTTCGCTCGACAGAAAACAACCTGCCCAGTAGCAATCCGGAGGTGACGGCGAAAGTGATCCCCACGGCCGTATACAGGAATCCTGCACGACCCGCACGCAGCACTTGGCCGAGGTTCATGCCAAAGCCAAGTCCCACAACTGAGACCTGTAACAGCAGCTTCGACCACCGCCCAGTGAACTCGGGAAAACCATTGCCTACAGTGAGCGCGACAGCCAAACCCATCGCGAGAGCTACAGGCGGGGATGAGAAATACGCCGAGCAGCAGAGTCCGACAACATACGCAAATTGACGAATCAACTTCAACAATCAGAATAGCAGGGACGAATGGGGAGGCCCGGAGCAGGGGCCATCGATGAAGGGTGTCGCGTCCGCGCCGATACGTGATTGGACGCTCACCAAGATTCTCGAATCAGGCAATCTACTTTGGCCTGGAAATCCACCACACGACCCGGCCTAGAATGCGCCAGTTTGGATCCAGAGTGAGCGTGCTGGACCCGCCGCGATCGCCTTCGGTGACGAGCACTTCCGCGGCTCCAAACTTTTTGATGCGTCGAACCAGTAACCCGAAATCCTTATGCCAGGCGAGCACGATGGAATTGTCGTGCCTCGCGGAGCCGAATTGCGCAACGTCCACTGCGACTACAGATCCATCGGCAATGAGAGGGGCCATGCCGTCGCCAGCTACGCGGATGCAACGAATGCTCTCGTAATTTTCATTCCAATCGTTCGGGACCATCACCTTCGCCACCACCGGGCTCTCGTCTATGTTGGGAATGTTTTCTCCGGCGGCGCTGGTGCCAGCAGTCACGCCCAGCAGCGGCACTGCATGGTTCTCAAGTTCCTCTAACACGGAATGCGGAGCTCTTGCGGTCTTTGATTTGCGGAGCGCGCGCTTCAAATCGCTGGCAGGCAGTCCGGCGCGTTGCCAGAAATACCAGCAATCGGGATCCCCGGAAAGGGTTCCCATATGGATGTAATAAGCAGCTTCGGGTTCGTTGACGGCCCGCTCCCAACGCGAAACTGCCATCGGAGACACGTTCAGCAAACGAGCGAGCCCCGCCTGATTCAGGTGCAACCGCTCACGCAGTCGTTCGATTTGAACTGCCCATTCTGCTCGAGCTAGCTTTGTGCCGGCGCGCATACCTCATTCCTTGACAGACGAACCTGCGGGAGCTATGCTCACTAACACTGGAGTTATAACTCCGAGAAAATTGAGCCCTCTGTTACTCGGTTCGAGCGTTACTTCGCGTCGCGCCACGCTGACCAGGACAGCGGGTCACGAATCATGACCATGGATAATAGCAAAAATCCCAGGTTGAATCGACTGAGCCTCTATCGAGGCATTTATAGCCGGGTCGCAAGGCAATTAGGTATCGATCCGTCTTACGTAAGCCGCGTTGCGCGTGGGGAACGCCAATCCGCGAAAGTTGAGGCCGCGTTGATGAAAGAGATACGCAGGATCGAAAAAGGCGCCAAGTAACCACCAGCCTGTCTTCTTCACCCGTTTGCGATAGTGTACTCCTCCAACTCAACTCCGTCCGGCTTCCTCATTCCGTGCTTCTCAGATCTGCCATTTCGGAGTTACATTCAGTCTTCATGGCACAACAATTTATCTGCTCACAATGCGGATTGGACGAGACTCACTGCGCTTGCGAGAAGTACTGCATCTTCTGCCAGGGCAGGTACGATGTGCGCCTCTGCGTTGACGGCTCGTACTACTGCCAGGACTGCCGTGAGGCCTGCGATCTCCGGGCACAAGTCTGACACGTGAGTCGTTGGTAATTACGAGGAAGGTTGCTGAGGTGGGGTTGCCTGCTACAGGCATCTGTCTAAATGGTCACGGTCTCGCGATGTTCGCCGAAGACTTCGCGCAGCTGATTAGAGATTTCTCCGACAGTGCAGTTTTTTTCCACAGCTTCGACGACCGCCGGGACTAGATTGTTCCCAGCGGCTGCGCTCTCTCTCACATGTCGCATTGCCAATTCCCAATCCCCAGCATCTCGTCGTGTGCGCAAGGCTCGCAGTCGCTCGACCTGCTTGCGTTCCAGAGTTTCGTCGATACGCTGAACAGGGATTGGTGTGTCATTGTCGATCTGGAACCGGTTCACACCAACCACGACGGTCTCCCCAGAATCGACCATTTCTTGGCTCTCGTACGCAGCACTCTGAATTTGCTGCTGAACAAAGCCCTGCTCTACGGCTTTGATCATTCCGCCTAGAGACTCAATTTTCGCCAGATAAACGCTAGCTCTAGCCTCGAGATCGTCGGTAAGCGATTCAATCGCATAGGAGCCCGCAAAGGGGTCGACACTCTGAGCCGCTCCCGATTCGTACGCAATGATCTGCTGTGTCCGCAATCCGATGCGAGCGGCCTCTTCGGTCGGAATCGCCAGTGCTTCATCATATCCGTTGGTGTGAAGCGATTGTGTACCGCCTAGCACGGCGGCCAGTGCCTGGATCGCAGTCCGAACAATGTTTACTTCCGGTTGTTGGGCGGTCAGCGTCGATCCTGCGGTTTGGGTATGGAAGCGCAGCATCCATGATCTCGGATTTTCTGCGCGGAAGCGCTCGCGCATGATCCGCGCCCACATACGCCGAGCAGCACGAAATTTGGCCACTTCCTCGAGGAAGTTATTGTGCGAATTGAAGAAGAAGGAGAGTCTGGGCGCGAAGCGGTCGACATCCAACCCCGCATTCAGTGCTGCTTCAACGTACGCGATTCCGTTGCCCAGAGTGAATGCTAGTTCTTGGACGGCAGTGCACCCGGCTTCGCGCATGTGATAGCCGGAGACCGAAATCGGATTCCACTCTGGCAAGTGCTCATTCGAGTAAGCGAAAATGTCAGTGACAATCCGTATTGCGTGGTGCGGCGGATAAATGTAAGTGCCACGCGCAATGTACTCCTTCAACACATCGTTCTGTACTGTGCCTGAAAGCTTGCGTGGATTCGCGCCGCTACGCTTCGCCACCGCAATGTACAAGGCAAGCAGTACGATCGCAGTAGCGTTAATCGTCATCGAGGTCGAGATCTTCTCGAGGTTAATCCCCTCGAAGAGCAGCTGCATGTCTTCAATGGAGTCAATTGCGACTCCAACCCTTCCAACTTCTCCCTGCGACATGGGATCATCCGAGTCGTATCCGATTTGTGTAGGCAGATCGAAAGCAACAGACAATCCCATGGTGCCGTGCGCGAGGAGGTATTTGTAACGCCGATTCGACTCCTCCGCGTCGCCCATGCCTGCATATTGCCGCATGGTCCAGAGCCGTCCGCGGTACATAGTGGGCTGAATGCCGCGAGTGAATGGATACTGGCCGGGGTATCCGACCTCTTGGTCATAACGCCATCCAGAATGGGATAGATCGTCATCGCTGTAGACGTGATGTAGCTCGAGGTCAGACTCTGGTTTCAGATTGTTCGACGATAGCTTCGTCGAAGGCCTCAACTCAGCCATTGCTTTCCTCTCCAGCTCTTGCGTCCCGGCGAGCACGCCAAAAGGAGTTTGCGGAGAAGTAGACGAACACCACTGCAAATGCGAGCGCAACAACGATGTGGGAAGCCGGCGCTGATGACTCGCCAGCTTGCATCCTATTCCATTGCCGCCACGCAGCTGCCACTCCCATCACGGCGAAAACGGCGAAGAAGAAACCGGTGATTTCTAGTACCAGAATCCGCGTCGTTCGTGCCGCCGCTTTTCCCATCGTTTTTGCAGCAGCGACTCCGCCACGAACGGCGTAGTGACGATTACTCATCCGCCACAGCGCTCGGCCTACGGCTTGCGCCTTCTGCAT
>Ga0170475_132283789_pt1 | contig 11886 bp, 9 predicted proteins | sample Soicark_Litter_5_FD_111474 | JGI IMG/M metagenome (GOLD analysis project Ga0170475, IMG submission 111474) | Avena fatua rhizosphere microbial communities from Hopland, California, USA. Combined Assembly of 48 SPs | reverse complement strand
GTCGATTCCTATATTCCTCTGAATGGCTGTGCCGCCGCCCTGGCGCACATACACGCACCGGTATGGCAACTCGCCCCGAAGCTCGGCCACGACCCGTTGCGTCTCGTCCTTCCCGGCCGGCGCGCCGTCGACCAGCAGAATCTCACCCGGTAGCAGCGACTGCGCCGCCAGATTCGACAGTAATTCCCGGACATGCTCCGGCCGCCCCAGCGTAGGCGTAACGACGGAAATGAAGGGCTCAGGCATGCGCAGCCCGCCCTTTGTCCTGGGATGCCAGTTCGAGCAGAGTAGTCGCCACCCGGCGGCCCGACCCTCCGTCCAGCATGTCGCCGAACATCTCGCGCAGCAGGGACTCCGCAGGCTGCCGGTTCGTGGCCGGAGCTTCCAGACCTCGATGGATCATCGATTCCAGCTCCTGTTCGGAGCGAGCCACCATCACGGCGCCGCTTTCCGCCACCGGCCGATAGTGGTCGAACGTCAGGTGACGCTCGTATCGCATGGAGTGCGGCAGATTCGAGCCCGGCGGGTCGAAGCCGAGGTTGATCACCGGCTTATTGTGTAGGAGAAGTTCCAGGCTCACGGTTGACGCTACATTGATGCCGAGGCTCGCATGCCGGAGCATGCCCGCATAGACCGCGAGGTCGTCATACAGCGGCGTCAGCCAACGCTTGGTCCAAAGCACCTGCGGGAAGACGACATCGTCGAGCTTGCGCGCCGCCAGGGCTTCCATCTCGGGGCTCGTGCCCTTGATGTATGTGCGGACGACCAGTTGCGGCTTCGGCCGCATCGGGAGGCGCTGGACCATCCGCGCCACCGCCTCAACCGTCCGGTGCTCCTCGGGAAAATGCGTATCCATCCCGGCGGTGTACAGCACAATCGGACGCGCCGGATCGGCCCCGATCCTCTGGCAGAGATCCTCCCGGTCGAGCGCAAACTCGGGCCTGAAGTGGAAATCGAATTGCGGTGTACCGGTCACGATGACGCGATCGGGAGCGACATGCGGGTAAATTCGAAGCAGGTCGCAGCGCATTTTTTCGTGCCAGACGAAGTAATAGTTGTACGGTGTATGAATGCGCGAACGGGATGTCAGATTGTCCCACGAGAAAATGAAGCCCGCTGTTGGAATGCCGAGCTTCGCTGCGGCGCGCAACGGCTCTTCGGCGGCCGGCCCATGAATGTGCGAGCAGTTGAACACTATGTCGGGCCGGTCCTTGCTGAACAGCCGCACGAACTCCTCGGTTCGCCGCATCCTCCAGCTGAGCGACTGCTCGAGAGAATCGAGCGCCCGGAGGCCCGGCTGGTGCGCCAGACAAGCGGCGAAGGCGTTCGTCGTGCGGCGGCGGAGCCGCTGAACGCCGGTCTCTGCCTCGTCGATCCTTCGCTGCCACACTTCCTTCGCGACCTCAGACCACAAGTGGCGGAAGTGGGCCAGCTCGCTGACTCCGCGCACGGCGGCGACCGCGGGATGCTCGCGGTAATACCGCAGCGGGAGAATCTCTGCCTGGGAGCGGAAGCGCGAGAGAATCTGGTCGTCGTCCACCACGCTGAGCACGGTCACCCGGGAGTTCTCGCTCAACACCCGGAGCGTGTCGGAGTACACGAAATTCCGAAGGGCTTCCCCGCGCGGCGCCACCAGGACCACCTGGGGGCGGCGTCTGGCCCGTTCGGGCGGAGGCAGCGGAATAACCTGCGTCTTGGTCGCCATAGTCGCCTCTGTGGGTCAAGCGGTCGCTGGAACCTGCTTCACGCGGCGCAAACGCCGCATCGCCGGCATCTCGCTCTCATAGACTCTTTTGACGCCATCCCCCAAGGCGGCTTCAATGACGCGGATGTCCCGCACCAGGCGAATCAACCCGTGCGGCTCCACGGATGCAGCCTGGTCCGATCCCCACATGGCCCGATCGAGCGTGATGTGACGCTCGACAAAACATGCCCCGAGCGCAACGGCCGCATAGGTCGTCTGCAGCCCTACCTCGTGCCCCGAGTAGCCCACCGGACAGTCGTACCGCCTTTGCAGGGAGGGTATGAGGCTCAGGTTCAACTCGGCCGGCTGGCACGGATATGTGCTGGTGGCATGCGCCAGCAGCAGCCGGTCCTCCGACAACGAGCGCACCGCCGTGTCGATCTCGTCGAGCGTCGACATACCCGTGGAGAGCATCACCGGACGTCCGGTTTCGTCGAGCCGCCGCAGCAGGCTGCCATCGGTAAGGCAGGCGGAGGGCACTTTGTGGCAGGCCGGCTCGAACTGCTCGATAAAGTCGACGGCCGGCTCGTCCCAGCAGGACGCAAACCAGAAAATCTTCTTCGACCGGCAATAGGAGTCGATCTCTTCGTATTCGCGGCGTCCGAACTCGACCCGCTCGCGATATGCCATGTAGGTCATGATTCCCCATGGAGTTTCGCGCCTGAGGTCCCGTTGCTCGGGAGGAACGCACAGTTCCGGCGTGCGCTTCTGAAACTTCACCGCATCGCACCCCGCCACCGCGGCCGCGTCGATGAGCTTCTTCGCCGTTTCGAGATCGCCGTTGTGATTGATCCCGATCTCCGCGATGACGCAGACCGGATGTCCGCTCCCGACCTGCCGTTCACCTACCGTGACCTGCTTGGGCATGCATTGCTCCTTTCGTTTCCACAATGAGATCGCAGACCTCGCGGACCGCTCCCTGGCCGCCGGGGCGCGTCGCCACATACACCGCGATCCCCCGGACTTCCTCGACCGCATCGGCCACCGCAATCGGCAGACCGGCCCATTGCATACACTCGAGGTCATTGCGATCGTTGCCGATGTATGCGACCTGACGGGCATCCAGACCACGTTCTCCGGCCAGCGCCCGGAGCGCGGCCAGCTTGTCGTCCAGACCCTGAAGGTGTGAGATGTTCAGCTTGCGGCATCGCGCCGCGACTACCGGATTTCGCTCCGTCGAGAGCACCACGACTTCGATGCCGGCGCGCTTGACCTCCGCGATTCCCATTCCGTCGGCGCGCGAGCATCGCACGGACTCGACGCCGTCCTCGTTCACCTCGACCAGGTTGTCGGTCAACACGCCGTCGAAGTCGAGCACGAGCAGCCGGATCGGCCCGAACTCGGCGCGCGGTCCCTCGGGCCCTCGGTGGCGCATGAGCGTCTCGAGGATCTCCAAGTCGGCGGCTTCGTCGATCTGAAAATAATGCTCGCTCTCCATCCGGTACACGGACACGCGCCCGCCAAGACGGTTATTGAGCTGCCGGAGAACCCACGGCTTGAAGACGTAGATCGAGCCGTTCTCGACTACGTCGTCAGCGGCGTCCTGTCGCATGGGCCGGCGGGCATGGTCGTAATTGAACGCGCGCGGCGCGCCCTCCGCCACGCGCCATAGGAAGCCCTGCAGGGCGCAAGCGGAGAACAGCGAGTCCGCCCCATCCCTCGACAGCGTCTCGACGGCGTTCCGGACATCCTCGGCCCGCCTCAGCGGCGAGGTGGCCTGGAGAAAGACGACCAGATCCGGATCGCCCCCCTCTCCACGCGCGAAGTAATCCAGAGCGTGCAGCAAGGCCGACTCGGAGCTGGCTTTGTCGCCCGAAAGCTCCGGCGGACGCCACACCACCTCGGCTCCATGCTGCCAGCTGACTGAAGCGATTTCCGTATCGTCGGTGGACACGAGCACCCGGTCAACCACGCCGGATGCAAACGCCTGCTGGATGGAATGCGCCAGGAGAGGCTTTCCCGCCACAACCCGGACGTTCTTTCGCGGGATGCCCTTTGATCCGCCCCGCGCGGGGATGATTGCGATGTTCATGGATCACCCGGCCGTTGTTCGATTGATGCGGTCCGAAGCAGGCCTTTGATTTACCGGGGCGCCGCGGCGCCGGCGTGTGGAGCCTCGGAATTGACGGCGCGGCTCGACGAGTTCCGTGGAGCCGCCCACTCGACCCGCGGCGTCAGCGCGCCATAGAGCATTTCCGGCGCGACGTCGCCGGAGACGTCCAGCATGATGCTGTCCGAGATGTAGGTGGATTTTCCCGAGTTCAGGTCGTTCGCCTGCAGCCGGAAGTGCAGGCTGTAGACGCCGGGGCGAAGCCAGAGCGGAGGGAAGCTGGCATGCAGCTCGTGAATCCCCTCCTCATTGAGATGACGGAATTCATGGTGATGGAGCGGTGCCACCGCCAGCGCATCGCCATTCACACTCTGGATCGCGCAAAGAATGCGGAACGACGGAAGCGCCGCCGCGAGCGAGAACCGGCACGACGCGGTGAAGGGATCGCCCGACTGGATGGAGCCCGTCGGCCGCCCGCCGATGCGAACTTCCGTAAACGAAACCGGCCCGTCGGAGCTGGCCGCCGACGGCGTGGCGAGGCTTTCGAAGTACTGATAGATCGCGCGCTCGATATCGCCCTGGTAGCTGACCTCGCCCCGATCCAGCACGATTCCTCGCGTGCAGAGCGTGCGGACCGCCGCCATATTGTGGCTGACGAACACAATGGTCCTTCCCTGCTTCGCGACCTCGCCCATCTTCCCGATGCATTTCTTCTGAAACGCGGCGTCTCCCACGGCGAGGACTTCGTCCACCAGCAGAATGTCAGGCTGCAGATGCGCCGCGACCGCGAAGGCGAGCCGCATGTACATTCCCGTCGAGTAGCGCTTGGCGGGCGTGTCGATGAATTGCTCGATCTCGGCAAATGCGACGATCGCGTCGAAGTGCCGCCGGATCTCGGCGCGCTTCATTCCCAGAATCGCGCCATTGAGGAACACATTCTCGCGTCCCGAAAGCTCCGGATGGAATCCGGTGCCGACCTCCAAGAGCGCGCCCACCCTTCCGTACAGATCGGCGTACCCGGCCGTCGGCTCCGTGATCTGAGACAGGACCTTGAGCAAAGTGCTCTTGCCGGCGCCGTTGCGGCCAATCAAGCCGATGACCTCGCCACCCTGGACGTCGAACGAAACATCGCGAAGGGCCCAGAACGTTTCGCCCGCCCGGCCGCGTCTGCGCGTCCCCCGCAACAGGCCGCGCGAGGATTGCCAGATTCTTGACGCTCCCTCCGTCAGAGCGTCCCGGACGGTCCGGTACCGCTCCTTCCGCGCCCCGAGCTGAAACTGCTTTCCCAGTTGGTGGACCCGAATGGCTGTTGAAGGCATGATTGAACTTCAGACTGTGTCGGCGAACGTCCGCTCCATGCGGCGGAAGTAAAATGCGCCGCCGACGAGGATTACGGCGGCCGCGAGCGAAGAGACGAGCACCATCGGGCCGGGCGCGGTGCCGGTCCGCAGGAGCGCCCAACGGAAACCCTCGACCACCCCGACCATCGGATTCAAGCTGTACACGGTCCTCCAGGGCTCCTGCAGAAGGCTGCTGGGGTACGCAATCGGAGTCGCGAACATCCAGAACTGCACGAGGAACGGAACGACATACCGGATATCGCGATACTTCACGTTCAATGCCGAGAGCCATAGTCCGACGCCCAGCGCGCTGACGAGCGCCAGCAGGAGGAATGCCGGAAGCCAGATCACCCGCGCGCCCGGATGAACACCGTAGAACGCCATCATGCCGAGAAGCACAACGAACGCCAGGCAGAAGTCGACGACCCCGGCCAGGGTGGTCGCGATCGGAATCGCCAACCGCGGGAAGTACACCTTCGTCACCAGGTTGGTGTTCAGGACAAGGCTGTTGGAAGACTGCAGGAGGCCATTCGCGAAAAAAGTCCACGGCGCCAGTGCGGCGAAGGTGAAGATCGGGTACGGCACGTTGTCGGAGGGCATCTTCGCCAGTCGGCCGAAGAACAGACTGAAGACCAGCATTGTGAGTAAGGGTTGAATGATGGCCCAAGCCGCTCCGAGGGCGGTCTGCTTGTAACGCACCTTGATGTCGCGCCAGGTGAGAAAATACAGCAGCTCCCGGTACTCCCAGAGCTGCCCAAGTCGCAAGGAAACCCATGACTCCGAGGGCGCCAGATGGAGCATCGGCGTCCGCGCGGGTACCGCAGCCTGATCGGACATCACCGGACCGAAGCCTCCTGTTGCCGGGACCCGATCGATAGGCCGGCGCCGCGCGCGGCGACAGTGGCAATCACGTCCCGCCTCACCTGTCGGAGCCAGATACGAGCCCCAACAACCACCATCAGAATCATGAAGATATCCGATGGCGTTCGCACCCGCGACACGCCAGATTCGACCAAAACCGAAACCATCATCGTGTACCCGACCAGCATCGCCGATAGCAGATACGCCACCCAATCCTCCGCCGGTCGGCCGATGGCAGCCAACAGCGTGCCGCCTGGCTTGACCATCCGCCAGCGCGCTCCCAGGTAGGCCGTCGCGCCCGCGACGAGGAAGCACTGGAGAAAGAACGCCGACAGCAGCGCGAAATGGACGAGCGACCAGACGGATTGGAGCGCGCGGCTTCCCAGCGACGCCACCGGCGTCACCGATGGAAGCCAGTACGCGCTCGACGCGCGAAAGACTTCCATCACATATTCCAGGGGAGCGGCCGCGATCAACCGCAGGTTCATCTTCATCATGCGGTGCGACAATTCCGCGGTGCTCATGCCCGTTGCTTGCTGCAGTTCCGGCAGCGCCGACCAGATGTACATGTAGCCAGTGTGCGAGCTGTTCGGTCGGGTCAACTGCTCGTCCCGGTGCCGAATGAGAATTTCCCTGATCTGCCGATCGCTCTCCGGAATGCGTTCCAGAACCCGGATCGTCTTCGTCGAAAGATGGAAGCCCAGCATCGGCGTCACACCCGGGTACCGGAACTTGGCGTAGTTGTAGACGGCATACCCGCCCGAGATCACCGCCGAGACGACGGTCAACGCGACAGCCGCGCGCGTCAGGTCCCGTCCGCGGTCCTGGAAAATTCGCCGGCAACACGCAAGCGTCCCGGCAATCGCAAACGCTAGCGCCTGATAGGTTGGCCGCGTCAAACCCGCATAGGCGAATGCCAGGGCGGACACCGCCAGCCATCCCACGCTTCGGCTTCGGAACCAGTGAAACAACCCGCCGAAGCCGCACACCAGCATGAACTGCGTCAGGTTCTCGCTCAGGACGTACGCCGCATTTTCCACGAAGGGCGGCAAGAGCAGAAGCAACCCGAAACCTGCCACCAACCAACGGGGGAACGATAACGCATCCAGCACCGTTCCCATCAGCCAGACGGCTGTGAAGTGCAGAGCCAAAGCCACGTAAAACAGAAGCCTGCGCGGGTGTTCTACGGATCCCGTCACCATCAGCAGCAGGGGATAGCCGGGCGTTCGGAACTGCAGTTGGTCCAGCCGAAGGTCGGCCAGGTCTCGCGCCGCCTCCTGATATCGCGGCGTGTCGATCCCGGCCAATGGAGCGTCTCGCCATAGCGAGACATACACCGCGAACGCTATTAGAAACAGGAGGCCATAGGCCAGCGCGAGTTCGCGGTCCAGACCCAGGATTCTTCGCGAGGCCCGATACGAGGGCGCAAGTGGGCGTGTCATTGGAATACGTGAAGAGGTCTTACTCGGCCGCGGCGCGTTGATACCGATAGTTGTATTTATTCCGGTACCGCCGGGTGGAGGTGGGGGTCCAGTCGTTGAGGATCGCGCCGAACAGGGGCGAGCCGTCGGCAGCCAGGCGCTGCACTGCGTCCTGGGCCGATTGCCGCGTGGTCGATCCTGCGCGGAACACGAGCACCACGGCGTCTGCGGACTTCGCAAACAGCCGGGCGTCGGAGACCAGCAGCATCGGCGCGGTGTCGATCAGAACGAAATCGACGTCCCGCCGCAGGCGTTGAAGCAGCTCCGGCAGCCGCGGCGAGTACAGCAGGGTCGAAATATTGGCGGTCGGCGGGCCGGCAGGGAGCACATGCAGGTTGGGGATGCTCGTTTTCTTGACCAGGGCTTCCATCGGGCTGTCCGCCAGCGACGAGCGCTCGCTCAATAAATCGCTCAGCCCCCACGAGTTCGCCAGGTCGAAGATGCGGTGCAGGCTCGGATTCCGCATGTCGCCGTCGATCAACACCACCCGGCGGTCGATCTCGGCGAGCGCCAGCCCCAGATTCGAGACCATCGTCGTCTTCCCCGCCGAAGGATCGGGACTTGCCACCACCAGCACCCGCGGCGAAACTCCCGTGTCCCCGGAGAACAGAATCGAGGCCAGCGTCGCGCGGAACGATTCCGCGAGGAACGACGGTCTGCGCTGCAGCGTGACGAGCTCCACACAATCCTTCAAGCCATTGATCGTGCTATCGACCGGCTCCCGTTTCCCCATCCCGAGGCCCAGGATCCCGAACGAGCTCCCGCTCAGCCGGTCCTGAAATCCGTACTCCGATGCCTCCGACGGGATGACTCCGAGTTCCGGCACCCGCAAGAACGTCCGGGCTTCACCCGGTTCGCGGAGGCTGTGATCGGTCTTGACGCGAAGCGCCGCCGCCAGCATCCCGAACAACATCCCGGCGCTGAGCCCCAGCCCCGTGCTCCGAATGGGATTGGGAGAATACGGCGCCAACGGTGTTTTCGCCGGCTCGACTACTCGCAGGTTGCTCGCTCGCAGTGCCGCCGCGATACTCGCCCCGCGGACTTTTTGCAGCGTGTTCTCGTACATCTGCCGGTTGGTCTCGACCTCGCGTTTGAGGATGTTGTAATCGACCGATTTCGCCGCTTGCGTCGCTACCTGACGATACTGCTGCGCGTAAGCCTTCTCCAGATAGTCCTGCCGCCGCAGCGCGCCCTGATACGACTTCTCCAGACGGGCGACAATCCGCTTCCAGCCGGCCCGCAGATTCGCTTCCACCTCTTCGATTTGAGCGGCCAGCCGCTTCACCCGGTAATGCTCCGGGGTCAGTGTCGCGTTGAGTTCGGCATATTGCCGCCTCAGATCCCCGAGCTTCGCCACGTTGTCGCGCACCGAACCGTCATCCAACTCGAGCGGCAGCGACTCGGCCGTGCTGCCGAGCGCCGTCTGGTACTGGGCGTCCTTCGAAATCCGGTCCGCCTCGGCCCGAGACAGCTCGTCCTGCGTGCTCCTCAATTTGGCCTGCTCCGCGCCCCCGCCGTGCTCGTCGGTGAACAGCATGCCGGCGTCTCTCGCGTAGGCCTGCAGTTCGGCCTCGGACTCTTCCAGCTTCCCTTTGAGATCTGCCAGCTGAGTGGAGAGCCACTCCTGCGTGCTTTGCGTCGTATCGCCCCGCAGCTCGACGCTCTGTTCGATGAATTCGTGGACCAGCGCGTTGGCAAAGTCAGCCGCGATCTTGGGATCTGTCGAGTCCGAAGTGATCTCCACGATCCGGGCCGTTCCGAGCGGCCGGACGCGCGTGGTCCGGCGGGCCATCGCGAGCGCATCGGCAAGCGTCGCCCCGGCTTCAAGTCCGAGTCTGGCCCTCCACCACGAGGGCGGCGCGTAGACCTTTACGTCGCCGCGCTGTTCCGCGCGTAGCGCCGCCGCGGCTCGTTCCGCAAGAGCCCCGGTCTGCAGGATACGGATCTGCGTCTGCAGATACGAGGGCTCCCACGTGTAGCCTGCCGTCGGGTCGACCTCGCGGGCGTTCATGAAGTTCTCGTTCAACCCGCGAATCTCGAGCAGCGTGCGCGCCTCATAAACCGGCTTGGTGAAGGCCGCGAACAACCAACCTATCGTCGTGCCCACCAGCGCACAGAACACTACCAGCCATTTATGTTTGACGAAGATCGCCCAATAGTCTGCCGGACTCTGCGCCGCCGCGCCGCCGGACTGCGCGCCAGGACCCTCGAGATCGATCACGCGGAACGGAGAGCCGCCGTGAGGCCCGGACAGCCATTCGGGACGACGGTCCAGGGAGCTGCCATCGTTGGTCATTTTGAAATCCGTTTTCCTTTGCTCGCCGCCGGCTTACCGGATACCCCTCGAAATTCCGAGATACGTGCCCGATTGGATCAGCGCGCCGAGCGCCGCCGCCATGCTGCTCTTCGCAACGCTTGACGGGATGAAGAGGATGTCATCCGGCAGGAGTGGAACGTCGCTCGCCTTGCCTTCCAGGATTCGACTCACATCCACCGGCAGCTCCGCGCGCTTCGGACCGCCCAGTAAAGGCCGCAGAATTTTCGCCCCGGAGGGTGACGACGCGCGGCTCATGCCCCCGGCCATCGAAATCGCCTCCAGGACGGAAACCGTGTCCTTCTCGTGCAGCGGAAACCCTCCGCCTTTCTCCACGTTTCCGATCACATACACCATCTTCGCGGCGGGGACCGAGAGCACATCGTTGGTGCGGATCTCGATATTGCGCTCGGGATTGCCCGCGTCCATGATGTTCTTCAGCGGAACCTCCGCGACATGGAAGTCCCCATCCTCGCTCGACGTCGCCAACGGAATGGCCCCCTCTTCCCGGCGCCGCGTGATTTTCACCGCGCTTCCGGCGTCGCCGCTGAGACCGCCCGCCATCGAAAGCACCTCGATCAAGGTCTTGCGTCCGCGCAATTGGTAAATCCCCGGCGTGTTGACGGCGCCGATCACCGAGACCGGCTGGCTGCGGAAGTCCACCATGTTCACGACCACCTCGGGCTGGCGGATGTATTTCGAGAGCCGCCCTCGAAGCACATCCTCGAACTTCTCGATGGTTAAGCCCGCGGCCGGCACACGCCCAACCAGCGGCAGGTTGACCTCGCCTCCCACCCGGAATACCTTGCCGGTGAATTCCTCCGACTCCAGGACCCAAATGCTGATCTGATCGTCCGCTCCCAATACGTACGAGCTCCGGACTACCTTGTCGTCCGGCTCGCTGGACTTCTTCGCGCTTGCGCCGGATGGCGCCGTCTGGGGCGCGCTCTGCCCCAAAGCCGGCCCGTGGCTGACGAGCACGCAAAACGCGAGGCTCGCCGCCGCCCTGCATACGCACTGACCATGTAGTCCACGCATGTGACTGTCACTCTCCTTGGTGTCCACGGCCCATGATGCGGGCCGCTGTTAGACGGGGAAGCCGCCTTGCGCGAGGGTTCTCCCGGAGAGCGCCGATAGCCACTCCCGGTCCACTTCGACGGCGACTGCCCGTCGGAGCAGCGTGATCGAAACCACCATCCGGTCGCGGTTCTTGGCGCGAACGACGATGCCCTCGACGCCGCGCAGCGGTCCACAAGCAACGCGCGCTTTATCCCCTGCTTCCAGAAACGCCCATGGCTGCAGCGATAGTCCGGATTCGACTACGCGCTGTAGGCGGGCAATCTCCTCGTCCTCGACTGGCAGCGGCATCCGGCCGTTTCCCACCACCGACGTCACGCCTGGTGTCTTCAGAACCTGACTCCGCTCCTGAGTCCCGAAGCGGCAGAACGCGTACCCGGGAAACAGCGGAAGGTCCACCTGCTTCGTGCGGTCCGACCAACGCCGCAGGTCTCGATACAACGGCACGAAGGACTCAATGCTCTTCATCTGGAGAGCAGCGGCTACTACCTTCTCGTGTCGTGGACGACAGACCAATGCGTACCACGCCGGTGCTGAAAGCTCGACCATGATCGCTTGCTCAAACCACCTGATACGGCTCCGCCCTGCCGGCGGACAAAGCTCACGCTCTCTGAGTCACACGGGACGTTCCCGGTTCAGGCGAAACCTCCCGCAAGACACAGCTCACGCTATCTAAGTCCCAGACCGGCTATCGAACTAACCGGCCTGACACGCAGACTTGACGCCGAAACGAACGAGCCGCCGCGGCAGCTGCAAATGTAGTGAAAGTGAATTAGTCGTGCAGCCTAACTGGTGAAGCTGAGTAAGGTACTGAGGGTGAAGTAGCGCCGCACTCCCGAAACTCTACCACCCGCCGAAAGAGGCAGTCAACAGGATTTTTGCCGTACCCCGCCCCACAGGAATCAGGGGGTGTGCGAAATTACTCTCTGCGTAAGTGATGTATTTACACTGGTTTTGTCCGGATGGCGGACACGGCAGCGGCTGCCAACCCGCCCGTTGGTCGCCAGCACTCCCCGGTG
>Ga0170475_101375629_pt1 | contig 11886 bp, 12 predicted proteins | sample Soicark_Litter_5_FD_111474 | JGI IMG/M metagenome (GOLD analysis project Ga0170475, IMG submission 111474) | Avena fatua rhizosphere microbial communities from Hopland, California, USA. Combined Assembly of 48 SPs | reverse complement strand
TGCCGCGTTGCCCGTCGCATTGTGTAACCCGTTACACGGCGCTCCGGGCTCCTTGCATCGCATCCCGCTAATGCCCCCAGCGGGTATGTTCTTTCCCGGAAGTCGCCTTATCACCACAACTTTGCAATTGGCAGCACGACGCCCGTAAAAAGCGACCAGTCAGGCGTGGCATTGGTCAAGCCTTTCGCCATGCCGAAATCAATCGCCAGCCGTTTGCTCAGGCTATATGTCAACGCCGCCAGAAATTGCGCGGTATCGGGGGTGCCGCCGCGCCGTGTGCCTGACAGTTCGGCAGTCGCGCTCCAGCGGTCTGCGAGCGGAGTGGAAAAGGAGGTGGACAAGCCGGTCTGGGTGCGCGCGGCACCCACATCGATTGCGCCCATTCGAGTGAAGTTGAGATTGGCATCCATGTGCAATCTCGCATTAATGTCTTTGCTGAAAATGCCATTCAATGCGTAATCGGCCTTGCCGCTGCCGATGGTGCCTTTTGCCGTGGCCAGTTTGGTGCCGAATTCGAGACCATAGGCGGTCGCGTCGTCGATCAGGAATGCGCGTTTCAGCACGACCGACGTATCGCCGGTGCCGTGCCCGACGTTGCCGAGTTCCTCGCGTGCCGACACGTAAGCCTCACCGCCCACCAATACACCCCATTCCTGGTTGAATGCGAGCTTGAAGAGATAGGGCAGGCTGTTGCGCCGGGCGTTCCCCGTTTTGGCGCTTAGACCACCCAGTTCCAACTCCAGTTGCCCTGCCAGCGGCAATTGCGCGGCGTTGGAGACCGACGGCCGGTACGGCGTGACCGCGCCGTCTTCTTCCGCGGATGCGGTCAGGCTGAGCGTGCCGAGCAACAAGGAGATGAGGAATTTAGTCGAATGCATAGCGCTTTCTTTTTAAATGACCATGGCTGCCTTGATGTTTCGGGCACGGTTACGTCATCTTGTTTTTCGCCAATGGGGGATTCTTCGCGAAGTAGCGCTTGACCCCTTTCAGTACCGCATCGGCCATCTGATCCTGGTACGCGTCGTCGGTCAGCTTCGCTTCTTCTTCCGGATTCGAGATGAACGCGGTTTCAATCAGGATGCTCGGGATGTCGGGTGCTTTCAACACCGCGAACCCGGCTTGTTCCACCGCGCCCTTGTGCAGCCGGTTGATGCCGCCGATCTCGCCCAGTACCGCCTTGGCCAGCTTCATGCTGTCGTTGATCTGCGCAGTGGTGGACAAGTCCAGCAGCACGCTGGCGAGCTGGCGGTCATGGGACTTGATGTTGACGCCGCCAATCAGGTCGGCGGCATTTTCCTTGTTGGCCAGCCAGCGCGCTGCAGTCGATGACGCACCTTTTTCGGAGAGAGCGAATACCGACGAGCCGCGCGCGGTCGATTCGACAAATGCATCGGCGTGGATCGACATGAACAGATCGGCCTGCACCTTGCGCGCCTTTTGCACGCGCACATGCAGCGGCACGAAATAGTCGGCGTCGCGCGTGAGCATCACCCGCATGTTGGGCTGCTCTTCGATCTTCGCTTTCAGGCGCTTGGCAATCGCCAGCACCACGTCTTTTTCGCGGCTGCCGCTGCGTCCGACCGCACCCGGATCTTCCCCGCCGTGGCCGGGATCGAGGGCGATGGTGATCATGCGCGTCAGTCGCGGCGCCGGCTCTTCCTTGGCGGCGGCTTTGACGCTTTGTGTATCCGGCTGTTTGGGTGCTTGTTCCGGTTTGGTCTCCACGACGGGCGGCGGGATTTCAGCCGGCTTGTCGGCGGGCCATTCGCCTTTGGCAATCAGTGCCGCGATCGGGTCGGGTGCATGGACCGGATAAAGGTCGAATACCAGGCGATGCTTGTACGTGCCGACCGGCGCCAGCGTAAATACCTGCGGATTGACTTCTTCTTTCAAGTCGAACACCAGGCGCACCACGTTGGGGCGGTTCTGGCCGACCCGCACTTGCTTGATGTAGGGGTCGTTCGATTGGATTTTGGCGACCAGCTCTTTCAGTGTCGGGTTCAGCTCCAGGCCTTCGATGTCGACCACGAGTCGTTCCGGGTCCTTGACGACGAAATGGCTGGTCTTCAGGTCGCTGTCGTTTTCCAGCGTCACGCGGGTATAGTCTTCCGCCGGCCACACGCGTACCGCCATGATCAGTGCAGCGCGTGCAGGCAGTGGAGAGAAGACGGATAGCAGCAGCGTGCCGCCGGCTTTGATGACGGTGCGGCGGGTTTTGGAATTCAGGTTCAAAGGTTTGGTGCGAATTTCAGTCGATCGAGGCATTGAAAACCCTTGTCAGACAACGCTTGCAATTCTACATCACGTCCCTGGCCGGCAACGGTCAAATGCAGGTTGATGTCGGGCGGGGGCAACACGGACTCGGCTTTTTCCGGCCACTCGACGATGCAAATATTATGGTCGTTGAAGTGCTCGCGAAATCCGGCATCCAGGAATTCTTCCGGGCTGGCCATGCGATACAAATCAAAATGGATAACCTCGGTCGGACGTCCGGCAATGACAACGGTGTACGGCTCGGCCAGCGTATAAGTCGGGCTTTTGACATGGCCGGTGTAACCAGCCGCATGCAGCAGGGCGCGGGTGAGGGCGGTTTTGCCGGCGCCGAGGTCGCCGTGCAGATAAATCACGAGGCCCGGCGTCAGCGCATGCGCCAGCGCAGCGCCAAGCGCGGCGGTGCCGGCTTCGTCGTGGAGGAGGGCTTTAAAATGCTGCATCGAATAAAATGGTTCCACTCAGTTGAATAATCATTATTGTGCCCAATAAAACATCCATCGATTTCACGTCGCTCATGCACACCATCAAGTCGTGGGGACGCGAACTGGGATTTGCCGACGTTCGCGTTGCCGATATTGACCTGGCGCATGCCGAGGCCGGCTTGCAGGCGTGGCTCGATGCCGGCATGCACGGTGAGATGGATTATATGGCAGCGCACGGGATGAAGCGCGCCCGTCCGGCGGAACTGGTGCCCGGCACGGTACGCGTGATCACCGTGCGCATGGATTATCTGCCGCAGGGCACGGGTGCGGATTGGCGTGCGCGGGAAGAGGCGCGCAGCCGCGATCCAGGTGCGGCGGCGGTGTCGGTCTATGCGCGCGGACGAGATTACCACAAGGTATTGCGCGCGCGCCTGCAGCAGTTGGCGGACCGCATCAAAGGCGAAATCGGCGAGTTCGGTTACCGTGTATTTACCGATTCGGCGCCGGTGATGGAGGTGGCACTCGCAACGCAGTCCGGCCTGGGCTGGCGCGGCAAGCACACCTTGTTGCTCAATCGCGAAGCGGGGTCGATGTTTTTTCTTGGGGAGATGTATACCGATTTGCCGCTGCCGCTCGATGCGCCGACCGCAGCGCATTGCGGCCAGTGCAGCGCTTGCATCGAGGCCTGTCCGACCCGGGCGATTGTCGGGCCTTACAAGCTGGATGCGCGCCGTTGCATTTCGTATTTGACGCTGGAATTGAAGGGCAGCATTCCGGTCGATCTGCGCCCCTTGATCGGCAACCGCGTGGTCGGTTGCGATGATTGCCAACTGGTGTGTCCGTGGAATAAATTTGCTCAGCGCGCGACGCTGGCGGATTTCGATGTGCGGCATGGACTCGATCACGCCACGCTGCTTGACCTGTTCGCGTGGAGCGAGGACGACTTCAAGCGCAAGACCGAAGGCAGCGCGATGCGGCGCATCGGGTACGAGCGCTGGCTGCGCAATATGGCGGTGGGTTTGGGGAATGCGTTGCGAAGCGGCGTATCGACATCGGAAATCCGCGCGGTATTGCAGGCACGTGCCGATCATCCGTCAGAACTGGTGCGGGAGCATGTTGCGTGGGCGCTTGAGCAGCCAATCTAAATATCACAATGTTTCGTATATTGTTGGTCGCGTGCGCGAGAAAAATTTTCCCTTTTAGGAAAACACATAACCATTCGAGAACTCGGAAATTTTGCTTTTGGACGAAGAGATGGTGGCAGCGACCCCGGATACTTCATATTTGAAGATCAGTATCCGGGTTTTGAAATGAACCGGCTTATGTCCATTTTTATATCACTACCCAAAATTTGCTTTCAGCTTTGTACTTTTACAGTGCCATATTGCGAGCCTATGTAAATTGCAGCTAGTGTCAAAACAATGCCAACTACAGAAATCCATGTCGGACTTGCTGAGAAAAACATGATATCCACAAGATATGTACCGACTGGTTCTGCCAACAAAATCAAGCCGGCAACGGATGTTTTGACATGAGGTACTGATGAACTCACCATTAACCACGCTACTCCTTGCACGACCAAACCATAGGCTAGCAATGTAAAGAAATTTTTGCTGTCTGGGATTGCCAGCGACTCGCCGTCAATGATGGAAGTTACTAACAAAAACACGGTTGCCGCACCACACAAATACACCATATTGACGATTGGATGAATGGTACGTCCTGGTGATTGAGACAATTTAATAGACACTATGCACAATGCATATGCAACTGCTGAGGCGAGGCCGAGAAGGACTCCCCAAATATATTCCGATGACATGTTGACATTGTGATTGAAAATCCCTCCCATTCCTGAGATCAGGCCGATGCCAAGCATGGCCATAAGAAGTGAAAGGAAATAGATGGCAGTAATTTTTTCTTTGAACAAAAAATAGGCAAAAATCGCTAGGCTAAACGACTGGCAATTGGTCAGAATGGCTCCAAGGCCAGGTCCAACCATTCGAATGCTCTTGTGCCACCAATACAAATCCAAAGCAAGTGCAAAACCGGCAAGGCAAACATAAAAAAAATGTTTTGCGATTTGTCGCAAAACTCAGTTTTCGCACGAAGGCGACAATCGCTAAGCTAATACCACCTAAAAGCATGCGATAAAAGCCCATCGCACTGGTACCCATCGTGGCATAAGCAACAGCAACACCAGATAAGGCCAAAATAAACCCCCCGATAGTTAAATGGACAAGGGGTTTGTTTGTTTCATTCATTGTTTGGCAATCTCAAAGGTTTCATCGCCACAGAAAAAATATTGGGTAGTTCCAAATATTGGTTAGTTCCTGCAGCGGGATGAAGGAAGCCGTAACCGCAAGCAAGAGATCTTTTGGCAACGGCTGGTTTTGTTGTACAGCTTTTTATGCACTCACCAGACTTGCTGTGTAGGCAGCATTCTGCGTAGCCAGTTGCTCAGAAAGCGAGTTGACGATCACTCCAGACCGAAGTGAGAGAATGCTGAAAGAACCTGCATCACCCATGCCGTGCGAGCTTTCACACAGGCCATTCAAATAGCATGGAGCGACGTAATCTCCCGTCACTTTCATCGGCACCGAATAGTCCTTGTTGATCCTGAGGACGCCATCATGATCGATTTCCGCATGATCGATAATATTCGCAAGGATGCTCGGGAATTTTTCCTCATCTTCCAGCGGGCCGAGGTTTTTGAATCCAGTCGCCAAAATGACCAGGTCAAAATCGGTTTTTTTCGCTTGCGGTGCCTCAAGTGTGGAATACGAGAGGGAAATCTTGCCATTATCCTGAGGCGCTACGCCCAGAATATTTGAGCATCGTGCGACAAAGATGCGCTCGCGTCGCTCAATTTTTTCCTGATACATTATCAAATAAAGTGCATCAAGTACGTCGCTATCGGTTGCCGAATAGTTGGTGAAACGCAGGTCTTTGTTTAATGTGCGCTTCTGCTGATTGCTACTTGCATAGTAGGTGTCGACGAACTCGGGAAAATAAACTTCGCCGGTAAATGGGCTCACATCTTTCATGCGATAACCAAAACTCCTGCTAAAGCCATAGAGTTCGGTATCGGGCAACTCTCCCGCAAGATGAAGCATGATTTCCACTGCGCTCTGACTGCTTCCGACAACTGCAACTTTCTCTAGAGATTGTTCTTTCTTTTTGCCGAGTGTTGGAATGAACTGATTCAAATGAATGACATTTGGCGAAGAGATATTGTTAAACGGTGCCGGAATATAAGGAGTGCGCCCCGGCGCCACGATCAGAGAACGGCCAAAGTAAACTGTATTTTTGTTGGTGGTGACCTTGTAGATCGGTTTGTCTTCGGAGTGAAGATACTCGACCGACTTGACTTCGGTGTCATAAGAAACGTTTTCTGCAAAATGTGCCGCTACCCATTCGACATATTGCGAATATTCAGTTCGCAACGGATAAATTCTGCCAAGGTTTAAAAATTCGAATAAGCGACCTTTGACATGAAGAAAATTGGTGAAGCTGTACTTGCTTCTCGGATTGCGTGGTGTGACCAGATCCCGCAGAGGGTGGTTCTGAATGTCTGATTGGCCGAATTGCATGCCTACTTGCCAAGCGGAGGTTTTGTTTTTCTCAAAAAAATGCATCCGCAACTCGGTGCCGAGTTCTTCATTGGCGGCCGCAACGGCGATGTTGGCGGGCCCGAACCCGACGCCTAGTACGTCAAAAACTTCCATGTTCATTACTTTCAAAAATTGGAGGGGCTTGAACGATTAAATTTGCTTCAATGCGTTTCGAAGAATTTGCAGGATCATGTCTGCTTCAGCGATGCTGAGGTTCAGAGGAGGAAGCAGTCGAACAACCACATCATTGCGTCCGCCCAGTTCCACGATCAGTCCGCTATGCAGACAGAGTTGCTGCACCTTGCTGGCGATTGCATAGGATGGCTCTTTGGTGACCGGATCACATACTTCCAAACCGATCATGAAGCCGAGACCGCGTACTTCTGCCACAGCCGGAATTTCGGCGGCAAGCTCTTTTAATTTGTCTAACAAATAGTCACTGACTTCAACAACGTTCTCAAGGATTTTCTCTTCCTTGAAGACTTTGATGGTCTCCACACCTGCCGCAAAAGCAATTTGATTTCCTCTGAATGTGCCGATATGCGCACCGGGACCCCACGCATTCAAGCGCTTGTTATAAAGCATAAGGGAAACTGGAGCTCCAATACCGCTTAAGGCTTTGGCGGCAAGAATAATATCGGGATCAATGTCGTACTGCTCAAACGCAAACCACGTTCCAGTACGGCCGCAGCCCGTTTGAACCTCATCGATAATGAGAGGAATATCCAGTTCGCGGGTAATGGCTCTGATTCTTCGCACAAAGCTCTTTTGCGCCGGAATGACGCCACCTTCTCCCTGAACCAGCTCCATGATGACGGCGGCCGGTTTCTTGATGCCTGAGTTAGCATCCCTTAGAGAATTTTCAAGATAAGTCGCGCAATTGGTGGCGCACGACTCTTTGCGCAAACCAAGGGGACAAGAATGGCAGTTCGAGTAAGGAAAGAAATGAACGCCAGCCATCACGTTGCCGATGTTTTCTTTTACGGAGCGCAATCCTGTAACTGCCATAGTGGCATGGCTAGCACCGTGATATCCGCCTTGAAAGCTGATGATTTCATCGCGCCCTGTATAAATTTTGCACAACTTTAGTGCAGCTTCAACGGCATCGCTTCCGGTGGGGCCACAGAAGTGCACTAACATGTTCTCTTGCATTGGTGCTGGAAGCATGGACAGGTGTGCTTGCCGGAACTCTGTTTTGATCGCAGTCGGAAAATCAAGGCCCTGTGTAAATTCGTCCAATTGTTTTTTGGCTGCTGCGATAACCCGTGGATGGTTGTGTCCTAAAGGCATTACGCCAGCGCCGGTGAGACAATCCAAAAATACGTTGCCGTCCATATCTTCGATAAAACTTCCTCTGGCAGAACGTATGGCGACAGTAAGCTTGCGCGGGTATGACACCGCACCGGATTCTTCCTTTTTTTGAAGATCAAGATGAATCTTTGAATTCGGTCCCGGGATAGCAGTTTCAATCCGGGGAAACTGATTTGGCGCCAAAAATTTGTGCTTGGAAACTTCAACTGTTTTATGTGGCATTTATATTTCCTGGGTGTAATTTTTTTTATTGAGTGGCCAAGCGTAACGAGTTTAAATTTAAGCTTGGGTTGTTTTTTATGCGCGAGCGTTAAAGTGGCCCCTCTAGGGCTGTCAAGGAATGAATTGTGCATTTTGGCAGCCCATGGCTAGGTGCAATGCAGCAGTGCGCCAGCTTTGTCGGGGGCCTGCCAAGCAGGGTCAGGGTAAACGCATGAAGAAAATCAACTCATTGAATGAATATCTTGAGAATGCCAATGGGGCAATCTTCAAAAAGTAGTAAAAACAATGGGTGAAAAGCTCCCTGCGGAAGGCCATGATGACCAACTGAACCCGCTTCAGGACCCATATCGGCGTCAGACAGACGCTTGGCAAACTGCTGTCGCTCGATTCATTTAATGCATTAACTCAGGACCGAGCGTTGCGTTGAGCCATGGAAAGTTACTGTATGCGCAAGACGAGTGTTTTATTTATTGTTCTGAGGCCGCGAGTTCCAGCCAATGTTGCACGTGTTCATATGCGAGAACGGTGCGTGCGTATTCCATCAAGTCTGAAGGTATGACCACCTCATAGCGCCTAAAGCGGAACAATACCGGCACAAACATCGCATCGACAATACCAAAGCTCCCACATAGAAATTTTGTAGATCCGCTCGCCTGCCGCAAATCTCGCCAGATTTGATATATGCGCTGGATTTCCCATTCGGTTTCCGGCAACAGTGTGTCGGCCTTGTCACCTGTAGATAAACCAAAAGACATTTGAGTCCGAAGATTCGTAAAGCCTGAATGCATTTCCGCTGCGGCAGAGCGTGCAAGCGCTCTTACATCTGGATCCGTCGGCCATAATTGAGAATTCGGGTAGGATTCCGCAATTGTCTCAGCAATAGCCAAGCTGTCATTAATGGCGAATCCATTTTTTAGTAGGGCGGGCACTTTTGCCGACCGAGAATATTTTAGGATATCCGCCTTGGTGTTCTCTCCCTCCAGCTTGATCTGAACTGTCTCAAATTCGACGCCTGCGGCTTTAAGTACAAGCCATGCACGGAAAGACCAGGAAGATTTTTTGTAATCGCCGATAACAAGTGTAGGAGTCATAGGATTTAATTTTTATTGAGGTTTATTGAGGTTTATTGAGGTTTATTGAGGTTTATTGAGGTTTATTGAGGTTTATTGAGGTTTAGGCAAGATGGCTTTGATTATAATAAGGAAACATGGATCAAATCAATTAATTTTTAAACAATTAATTTGGCAAAATCCCTTTTGACTTTCAAGTATTGATTGCGCCATGCGCTTTCGGTCGCCGATGCGATGCTGCGACATGCCTGCTCCCGCCACGGCCCTGCCGAGCGAACTGGCCGCGTTGTTTGAATTCCTCATGGCCGGCTGCGGCATCAACCTGTATCTCCGCCTATAACAAACTACCGCTACTTCAGCAAGCGCGCCAGTTCCACCGCAGTCTTCACCTCCATCTTGTCGAAAATATGCGCGCGGTGCACTTCCACCGTGCGCATGCTGATGCCAAGCTGGTCGGCAATGACTTTATTCATTTTTCCATCCAGGACCAGGCCGAGCACTTCGCGCTCGCGCACCGACAATGCTGCCAGCCGGGTCTGGACAGCCGCCATGGCGCCGGCCTGCTGCGATGCGGCGAGTGCTTCCTGTACGCGGTCCATCAGCTTGTTGTCGTTGAACGGTTTTTCAAAAAAATCGAAGGCGCCGCGCTTGAGCGTATCGACCGCCATCGGCACATCGCCGTGGCCGGTCAGGAATATGATGGGCAAGCGTTGCGCCAGATCGCGCATGGTCAATGTCTCGAACAGCGCGACACCGCTGATAACCGGCATGCGCACGTCCAGCAATACGCATTCCCCTTGCGGATCGAATTCGGCCTTGCCGTCAAGCGAGGCCAGGAACGCATTGCCGCTTTCATAAGCGGCCGCGGCGATGCCGCGCGACCTGGCCAGCCAGAGGAGTGAATCGCGGATGACTTCTTCATCGTCGACAATGTGCAGCATCGGGTCTCCAGCGGATTGGCATTATTTTTGTGAAGGCAGGGAAAACCGGAAAATTGTACCGCCTTGCGGATTGTTTGCATGCGTCAGTGTGCCGCCGTGGAACTCGATCGCGGTACGGCAGATATTCAAACCCATGCCCATGCCTTCCGCCTTGGTGGAAAAAAACGGCGAAAACAAGCGATCGGTGACGTCATCCGGAATGCCGTGTCCCTGGTCGATAACCGAGATAACAACATTGGGCGTCGCTGCCGCTTCGTCGGCGACGATGCGCAGCAGGCGTCGCTGGGGCGGCACATTGCGCATCGCTTCGATGGCATTGCGCGTCAAATTCAGCAATACCTGCTCCAGCAACACATGGTCGCCCAGCACCGGCGGCAGCGCGGGCGCAATGCTGCTCTGAATCACGACGAAGAACTGGTGCGCCTGCAGTTCAACCAGCGGCATGACGCTATCGATCAAGGCCTGAATGGCGACCGTTTCCCGCATCGGTTCGCGCTTTTTGACAAAGGCGTGCACGCTGCGAATGATCTGGCCTGCGCGTTGGGCCTGCGCGCCGGCCTTTTCCAGCGCCGACTTCAGCAGGTTAAGATCGAGTGCGCCGGATTGCGCGTCGCTGCTATTGAGCAGGTTCAGCGCGCCGGTGGTGTAACTTGAAATCGCCGCCAGCGGCTGATTCAGTTCATGCGCCAGCGTCGATGCAATTTCGCCCATGGTGGACAGCCGCGCGCCGGCTTGCAGCTTTTCCTGCTGCTGCTGGTTCAGCGCTTCCACCCGCTTGCGATCGGAAATGTCGAGGATCGATCCCATCCAGCCGGTTTGCTTGCCCGTGTCATCGACCAAGGGCGATTCGAAAATCAATACCGGAAAGCGCTCGCCGCCAGCACGCTGAAAAATCGTCTCGAACTGCGGCGTGACCGTGCCCGCCAATACTTGCGAAAACCGCTCCTGGTATTCATCCATGGCCTCCGGCGCCCAGTACGGCATCGGCGGTTTTTTGCCGACCAATTCCTCGGCCGGCGTCCCCACCATCTGGCAGAACGCCGGATTGACATACGTGACGCGCCCTTCCAGGTCGCGCGCGCGCAGGCCGGTCAGCAGCGAATTTTCCATCGCGGTGCGAAACGATACCTGTTGCCGCAATGCGCCTTCGGCCGCCAGGCGCCGGTTAATGTCGCGCCACAAGGCCCACAGACTCCAGAGCAGGCCGATTGACAGGATGATCACCGAACCGACCAGCAGGTTGGGCAGCAGCTTCGGCGCACTCTTGACGCTATTGGTGCGCAGGGTCAGCGTCAGGCCCGGCAGATCCAGTGCGCGACTGTGGGTGTATACGCCGCGGCCCGGACCGCCGGATGCGCGCTTGTCGATGACCTTATCGTCGCCATCGGCCAGCAGGATTTCGTTATCCTGGGCAAACCACCACGGCACCATCTCATCCAGAATGCTGGCGGTCGAATAGCTGGCGATCAAGCTGCCGATATAGCGCTCGCCGGCCAGCAGCGGCAGATGGAAATCCATCTGAACCGGTCTGTTGACGCCGGGCGGTGACGCCGGCTGGCTGTATTGGGCGGCCATGGTTTTGCGCACGTTGGTTTCAGCCAGGCGCGACGGCGCTGAAAAGTCGGCGAGGGAGACCGGCACATCGTCGGTGGATTCGACCAACTTGCCGTGCGCATCCAGCCACACGATGCGGCGCATTTCGCGACTGTTTCTGAGCAGTGTCGCAACCCGTTCGCGGAATTTGTTTTTTGATAAGTTGCCGGCGACGATGTCGTTACCGGCCAGCCGGATGCTTTCTTCATCCCGGCTGAGCTGGAAACGGATCGTCTGTTCGACCCATAGCGAATCGGCGATCAACTGCTCTTGCCGCTCGTTGGATTCCATCCGTTGCGCCTGCCATGGCAGCCATATCAGCGTTGGCAAAAACAACAGCACCAGCAAAATCGGAATCAGCCAGCGCCACGCTTGCCTGCGGCTGGGGAGCGTGACGCTGAATAGGGAGTGGAGCCGGGGCATTTTCATGGGTTAAGTTTAT
>Ga0170475_101391852_pt1 | contig 11887 bp, 8 predicted proteins | sample Soicark_Litter_5_FD_111474 | JGI IMG/M metagenome (GOLD analysis project Ga0170475, IMG submission 111474) | Avena fatua rhizosphere microbial communities from Hopland, California, USA. Combined Assembly of 48 SPs | reverse complement strand
GATGAAGATGAAACTCGCCCGGCGCGCTGTTTCGATCGCGACGTTCGTCTCGGCTGGGCTCGTGGTCCTGCCCGCCGTCGCGCAGGCGCCGACGCCTCCTGCCGGTGGTCAGCCATCGGGCGGGCAGGCAGACCCGCGTCTCGAAGAGGCGCGCCAGCGCTACGAGCGCGGTCTCCAGCTGTTCAACGAGGCGAACTACGAAGCGGCGCGCGTCGAGTTCGAGCGCGCATACCAGCTCGCGCCCTCGTACAAGATTCTCTACAACATCGGTCTCTCGTACGAGCAGCTCGGTGACTACGTCCAGGCGCAGACGACGCTCCAGCGCTATCTCGAGCAGGGCGGGAAAGACATCAGCGAGGAGCGTCGCTCCGAGGTTGCGAAGGAGCTCGCGCAGATTCGTCCGCGCATCGCCCACGTCATGGTGCGCACGAACGTCGACGCATCGGAGATCCTGATCGACGATGCATGCGGGACCGACGCGGCGTCCGAGAACGTCAACTGCGGTGCCGTCGTAGGACGCTCGCGCGAGATCCTCGTCAACCCAGGCCGCCGCCGGATCACGCTGCGCAAGGAAGGCTTCCTGCCCGAGACGCAGTCCATCACTGTCGCGGGCTCCGACAAGCTGGAAATCCAGGTCAATCTGCGTGAGCTGCCGAAGGGGTACGTCGAGAAAAAGACGAATCCGTTCCTCCTCCCGATGTGGATCGGCTGGGGCATCACCGGCGCCGGTGCGGTCACGACCACCGTCTTCGCGATCCTGGCGAAGAACGCCGAAAAGAAACAGAACCGCGACCGCGAAGAGTTCGGCTCGACGCGACAGCAGCTCGACGATGACAAGAACAAGACGAACACGCTCGCGACCGTTACCGACGTTGCGCTCATCGGCTCGATCGTCGCGGCCGGAGCGTCCACGTATTTCACGATTCGCGCGCTGAGCTGGCACGGCGAGCCGTCACCGGTGAACGTGCAGGTTGGTTTGGGCAGCGTCGCTCTCGACGGTCACTTCTGACGTCCCGATCGATGCTTGCCACTTTCACTTCACACTGTTTACTATCGGCACGAACATGAAACGCTTGGCGTCGACTGACCGGCTCCCCCGAACAAGGCGCGCGCAGCGCGCGCTGTTGCTGACTGCTGCACCCACGCTCGCGGTGATCGCGACCGGAGCTGCAGCATTCGAATGTGCATCGTCGGAAGACACGTCCGTCGACATCGTGTCGGCGTGCGATCCGGCGAAGCTCGGCACGTCGCCTGCGGAGGCGACGGTCAAGGAATTCGTACAGACCTCCGCGGATCTGCTGACGCGGGCGCAGTCGCTCGAGTCGCGTTTCAAGGACGTCTGCAACGCGATGAACGCGGACCTCGGGCAGCCAGCGGGCAACGATCTGCGAGGCGCCTGCAACAAGCTCGCGGTCAGATTCCTCGCCGCGGCGCAGCTGCCCCCGATTCCAGACGGAGGCGTGCTTCGCCCGGTCTGGGTCAACATCGGGTTCAACGACACGTGCACGTTCGATCACACGGTCGAACCGAAATGCGTCGACGGATGTTCGGGCCAGCCTCCTTGCGATCCCATCGCGGCTTGCGATCCGCAGACCAAGGTAGCGTCGAAGTGCGCCGGCAATTGCGGCTCGACCTGCGACGTCATCGCAGCGCCGGGCAGTCCGGTCGCGTGCAAGAATCAGTGCTCGGGAACGTGCGACATGCCGGGCGATGCGGGCACCGAGGGCGGCCCCCCGGCGTTCGCTTGCGCCGCGGAGTGCACCGGCAAGTGCCTCGCTCCGACGTGGACCGCGCGCTGCACGGGCGGCTGCAACAAAGGGTTCCTCGGCAAGTGCGAAGGCACGTGCACCGGTAGCTGCGATGGGAAGCCGATTGCCCCGCCGGGATTCCCGCCGGACGCAGGCGCCGACGCAGGAGACGGAGGAGAAGCAGGAGCAGGTCCGCCGGCGGTTGCTCCGACGGGCGCCGACGGCAACTGCCCAGGAACGTGTGGCGGACAGTGCAGCTCGAACGCGAGCGGTACGTGCGCGGCACCGTGCACGGGGACGTTCTCCGCCGGGGCCTGCGCGGGACTCGGGACTTGTATCGGAGCCTGCGCCGGCACGACCGGCTGTCTGACGACATGCGACGGCACGTGCACGTCGCCTGCGGGAGCTTGCACCGGCATCTGCCGTGGCAGCTGCGATCAGGGCGCGACCGACAAGGTCTGCGAAGGGACCCTCAACTGCCCCGGCGGCGATCTCTGCAAGGCGATCTGCCGCGTGAAGGGCGCGCTCACCGTCAAGTGCACGCCGCCTGGCGGAGTCAATGTCCAGATCGCAGGCGACTTCGCGCTGTACGACGCATTCAAGAAGCACGCGGCCGAGTTCGGACAGTTGGTCAACGAGCTGACGAAGATTCAATTCGCGGCTCAGGTCATCTACGACCGAACGGCTGGAGAATTCCGCACCGCGGGCCTGGTCAGCGACGTCGGATTCAAGTGTGTGGATCAGGCATCGCAAGCCATCACCCAAGTACGCACGACACTGAATAGTTGTGTCAGCGCGAGCCAGATTACGACCGGCCAGAGCTTCTGAAGCTAGGAGTCAAACGACGATGGAGCCCTCGAACGTGTTGCGACGTGGCGTAGCAGTCTTGATCATGGGAGCTGGGGCATTTGCCGGATGCACGGCGATGACGGACCAGCCGGCCTCCCAGTGCCACTCGCAAGCGGACTGTGTCGCGCGGGGAGGCGACTTCGCCGACACGACGTGCAGCCCCGAGCGCGTCTGCGTGAAGATCGCAGTGCAGGCACAGGCATGCGCGACGAATGCAGAGTGCATCGAACGCGCTGGAGGCGCGCCCGCCCGATGCCGCACGTCGGACCATGCATGCACGCTGCTCACTTCGCCCGAGTGCGCGCGCGTGTTCGCCGACAAGGATGACCTCCTCAACGACGAGGCGATTTACATCGGCGGGACGACCGTCGAGAACGTCGACGGTCTGTTCTTCGAATCGTCCGTCGAGCTCGCGCGTGGCGAGATCAAGCAGTCGCTCGGAGGCGGCCTGCCTAACCCTGATCCGGCGAAGCCGAAACGTCCGCTCGTGATCATCGACTGCAACGTCGAGCCGTTCCAGGGCCTCAGCTCCGTCGCCGCGGTGGACAGGGCCTATCAGCACCTGATCCACACGGTCGAGGTCCCCGCCGTCCTCGGCCCGTTCACGACCGGTCTCGTGCTCCGTGAGGAGCAAGAGATGATTCGGCAGAACGTGTTCTCGATGACCCACAATCCGATTCCTCAGCTGACGCAGCTGGCGGCGACGTCGAACGGGCTTCTCTACCGAGCAGGCTTCTCGAACAGCCTCAACGTCGCGGCCGTGAATCCGGTCATCAACGACTTCCTCGAGGCGAAGATTCGCAACGACTTCCCGGCGATTCCCGCCGGGCAGCCGTTCCGCATCGTCGCGCTCAGCGTCAACGAGAGCCAGGGCACCAGCCTCTATCCGTCGATTGCGGACATGCTGAAGACGCTGAAGTGGAACGGTGGCAAGACCATCGACGAAAACCTCGCGATCGATCCCAACGCATTCAAGATCGAGCAGCTCGGCGATTCGATCGATCTCGTCAGCAATCCGAACCCGACGCCCGAAGTGAACCGCGCGATCGCGGACATGGCGAATTTCGCGCCGCAGCTCATCATCCACGCCGGGCCGCCGAATCCGCCGCTCTACGTCGGTCTCATGAAGACGCTGACCGCCAAGGGCGTCCCCATGCCGTACTTCATGAATCTGATCGGCGGCTGGCAGAACTTCATCGTGCCCGTCATGGCGCAGGCCGGCGGCGTGGCCAACCCGCTCATCCGCCAGCGCTACATCGGACTCCGCGCGGTCGGATATAACTTCCAGCAAGCCGACTTCGACTCGTGGCTGTTGAATCTGCGCTTCAAGTTCCCGGAGCTCCAGAACCAGACGGTCGGCACGAATCACACGGCGAACTACGACGGCCTCTACATGATCGCGTACGCGATCCAGGCGCTCGGCAAGGAAGCCGTCACGGGACCCGCGATCGGCCGCGCGATGCGCAAGATCGCGAGCGAGACCGGCGGCGTCGACGTGAAGTGGGGGCCCGACGGTGTCGCGACGGCGCTCGCAGCCATCGCCAAGGGCGACAACCTCAACTACATCGGCGTCCTCGGTCCGTTCCTCTTCGACAAGGATGGCGATCATCCTGGTGACGTCGAGGCCTACTGCATCACCGCCGACACCAACAACGTCCCGAACAAGATCATCCAGTCGGGATATCGCTACGACTCGCGCGCGGGCAAGGGCACCGGCACGTACGTGTGCCCGTAGCTCTCGCGCGGTGACGCGATGGACGACGTCATCATCGTCGGCGGTGGGATCGGCGGTCTGACGCTCGGTCTCATGCTGCACGCGGCGGGCATTCCCTGCCGCATCTACGAGTCGACTCCGCAGCTACGCCCGCTCGGCGTAGGCATCAACCTTCTCCCGCATTGCATGAAGGAGCTCGTGGGCCTCGGGCTCGAGGAGCCCCTCTCACGTATTTCGGTCGTCACGGAGGAGACGCGATTCTTCAATCGCTTCGGCCAGCTCGTTCATCAGGAGCCGCTCGGTCGCTTCGCCGGCTACGACTACCCGCAGCTCTCCATCCACCGCGGTGATCTGCAGCTCGCGCTTCATCGCGCGTTCGTAGAGCGCGCCGGCGAAGACCGTTTTCTGACCGGTTGGAGATGCACGCACGTCGACCAAGATTCGACGTCGGCGACGGTCCATTTCGTCGACTCCGCGCGAGAGTCGCTTCCTCAGCAGCGCGGAGCGGTCGTGATTGGTTGCGACGGCATCCATTCAGCAGTTCGCAAGCACCTATTTCCGAACGAGGGACCCGCTCGATACTCGGGAGTCAACATGTGGCGCGGGGTGACGCGCTGGAAACCGTTCATGACGGCGGCGACGATGCTCCGCGTCGGCTGGCTCGTTCCCGGCAAGGGCGTCATCTACCCGATTCGTCCCGTCGAACCGGACGGGAACCAGCTCATCAACTGGGTGATCGAGATCGAGACCGAGCGCTACAAACCCGAGCGCGACTGGAACCGACCCGGAGATCGCGCAGACTTTTTCGACGTCGTGAAGGACTGGCGCTTCGAGTGGCTGGACATCGCTGGGATGATCGAGTCCGCAGAGATGGTCCTCGAGTTTCCGATGGTCGACCGCGATCCGCTGGACCGCTGGAGCTTTGGTCGCGTCACGCTCCTCGGCGATGCGGCGCATCCGATGTATCCACGAGGCTCGAACGGGGCGGGCCAAGCGGTGTTGGACTGCCGGGCGCTGGTCGAGAGCCTCCTCGCGTCAGCGGAACCGGCGGAGGCGCTTCGGCTCTACGAGGAGAAACGCCTGAAACCCACATCCGACGTCGTTCTGGCCAATCGCAAAATCGCACCGGACGTCATTCTGCGTGAGGTGTACGAGCGGACAGGCGACAAGCCGTTCGATAACATCGACGACGTGATTCCGCGATCCGAAATCGCCGAGATGATGAACCGGTACAAACGCGTCGCGGCGTACGACAAGGACTCGGTCGCGAAACGCCGCTGATCAACGTTCTGCAGAAAGACGGGGCTCCATGGGATATTCGCTGTTCCGGAAGACGGGGCTGGTTCACTACGACGAAGCCAAAGCCTGCGCGGGATACACCGTCTTCACGCAGATCTATGGCGATCATGTCTACATGATCGACATGAGCGGCCGCGTCGTCCACAAGTGGACGCCGCCGGCCGGTCTCCAGACGTACCACGGAGACTTGCTCGAGAATGGCAACTTCCTCATGCTCGCGGTCGACGAGAAAGCAGAGTACCGGCCCGGCGGCGTCACGACTGCGCTCGAGATGACGTGGAGCGGCGAGGTCGTCTGGCGCTACGACAACCCGATGCTTCATCACGGGCTCGTCCGCCGAAAGAACGGCAACACGCTCGTCACCGAGTGGGCGCCCGTTCCAACGGAGATCGCCGAGGCCGTCCGGCGAGACGCTCGACCGGGCGACTACGATCCGAAGCTGCCGATGCTCTGCGATGTCGTGCGCGAGCTGACGCCGGACATGAAGACCGTCTGGCAATTCGAGATCTACAAAGCTCTCGATCCCGAGACGGATCGAACGTGCACGCTACACAAGTACAAAGAGTGGACTCATACCAATGCGATCTTCGAGAACGATGCCGGTGATGTGATCTTCACGATGAGATACATCGACAGCGTCGCGATCCTCGACCGCGCTGCTGGACGCTTCAAGTGGAAGTGGGGACCTGGCGTGATTGGCCACGCGCACGACGCCCATTGGCTTCCCAACGGCAATCTTCTGATATTCGACAACGAATATCACTTCCCGACGAATCTCGATCACTCGCGCATCATCGAGGTCGACCCGAACGACAAGAAGATCGTTTGGACCTATACGTCGGATCCGAGGAGCTCGTTCTCGTCCGGCCACCTCGGCAGCTCCCAGCAGCTCAGTAACGGAAACGTGTTGGTCTGCGAGGGGTCGAGCGGCCGCTTGTTCGAAGTCACGCGTAGCGGCGAAACGGTGTGGGAGTATTCCAACCCGTACTTCATGCCGTACCGCTACGACAAGAAGTCGCCGCGCGTCTACAAGACGCGTCGCTACTCGGCTGACTACGCGAACCTGCGCGACCGTCTGCGCTGAAGAAGCTCAGGGCGAGAGACAGAGCGCGTCTTGCACCAGGCCGATGCGCCGCTTCATCTCGGGCGTGTAGTTGCCCGGGCTTTCCCAAAGGAACGGTGACAGCTTCGCCGAGCCTTTTCGGAACGGCGAGATGTGAAACGCGTTGTCGATGCCGGGATTCTCGGCGGAATGACAGCCGTTGCACGTTCCGGCGGCAAACGCTCGACGCGTCGGCTCGTCGACTCCGTCGAGCGTCCACCGGAAGAGGAATTCGTTGGCGCTCGGGGCGAGCATGTATTCCGGGACGGAGTACTTGTTCTGCTTGATCGCCTCGGAGTTCGTCTTCGCCCACTGGATGAGCTGTGCGCTGTTGTTGAGCGTCGCGGTCGGCGTGTCCGAGGTCGCCGTCAGCGCGAACATACCGCCTGCGTCGAGTCGGAACTGTCGGAGCTGCCAGATCCAGTTCGTCACCGACTCGTTCGTGCGGGCCTGGCGAGTGAGCTGCCCTTCGCCTGTCCAGGAGGCGCGACGTAGCCCTCGGTCAACGCGGCGAGCTCCGCCTTGTAGGCGTCCCCATGATCGGGATACGTCGCGAGGTGATGCCACGCGTCCGCCCACTGCTTCGGCGTCTTCGTGGAAGGCAGCGCGAACTCGAAGATCACGGTCATCGCGAGCGGCACGGATGTCGGAGCATCGCCCGGCCCGTCGGTGAGCCCGAAGACGAGGCGACCCTCGCCGCTCGGCCCTGCCGGCTTCGCCGACGATCGGAGGTCCATGCGGTTCGCGATCGCGAGCAGGCGGAATGGAGCCTTCGCGAGATCCAGCTTCGTCTCGGTACACGTCGAGCACGTGGCGTCGCACTTGTTCTCGGGCGTGCTCTTCAGCCAGGGACACAGAATGCGCGCTCGCATCTGATCACCGCGTGGCTCGAGGTTCAGCGGCTCGTTGTTGTACGAGTCGAGCTCCCAGGTTTGCAGCCAAGACGACGCGAACTTACTCGGATCGGCGTCAGTGAGTGACTCGACGACGTGGCGGAAGCTCCAGACGCCTCCAGCAGCGTTGCTGACCCGCGGATCCGTCGTGATCGACTCGTCGACGATCTCTATCTCTTTCAGCGGATCGACCTGGATGTTCGCGCACGGCGACTGCGTCTCGGTCGTCGCCCCATCCGAGCTCGACGAGCAAGCACCGACTGCGGCGAGTGCGGCCAGCGCTCCGATCACGCGCCAAGAAATCATCTGACGTTCCTCCATGCGAATCGAGTCTGCCCGCCCCACCCCTTTTTGTAGCACGGGACATACCAGCGGCCGTGGCCGGTTTTCCGCGATACCGGCATCGTGTGGTTGCCTGGCGGACGACATCTGCGTCGACACCAGGTCCACAGGAGTGGAGGGACCGTCTTCGCTTTCCGCGCCTACATCAGGCGCAAACGTCAATGGTCCGGATTGATGACGGCGCGCTGGCGGGCAGAGATCGGCGTGATGGAGATCGCCTCGATCTCGACGAGCAGGTCCGGGCGGCAGACATCCGCATTCACGTAGACGACCGGGACGTTCGCGAAGCGCTTCTCGCAGACGGCACGACATGCCGCGAAGTCTTCGATCCGCTTCAGGTAGACGCGTGCCGCGATGATGCTGTCGAGCGTGACCGAAGCATCCGGCGCACCGTGATGTGCGAGGTTCGCGGGCGACAGCAGAGCTTCGATGATGTTGAGCGTGAGCTCCGTCTGCTTGACGACGTCGCCGACGTGCATCGTGGCGGATCGCTCGATGCTCGCGGTACCGGACACGAGAACGATCAGATTGTCACCAACGGTCACGGCCATCGCACGCGAGAAACGCGGCGCCATCGAGCCATACCGTCGCTCGTAATCGTGAGCTGCGACTTGCATCGGGTTCTCGAGCGCGTGCGCCGAAACGTCGGAGCGTGATGTCGAGAGCGCGATGCAGTTCATCACGAGCGACTGTCCGCGCGCGCCGATCCCGGTGCTCGCCGGATAGACCACGCTCACGCCTTCTTCGAGAAAGAGATGCGGCGCGCCGAACGCGACGTTCTCGATGAACTCGGCGCGCGAACGATTGAGAACGCGATACCGTTCGCGCTCACCCTCGTATCCGACGATGTCTCCGAGATAAAGCCAGGTTCGAAGAACGTCGTCGAACCCCATGCCCGCACCGCGGAGCAGCGACATCATCTCGCTGAACCCCGTCTGCGCCTGCGTATAGACGGAGCTTCCGGCCGGAACGAGATCACCCGCGTAGAGCAGCGTCAGTCCATCCGACGCAATCGTGATCGTATGCGCGGTACGTTCCGCAGGAAGTGTCGTCGCCCAAGCTTCCAGCGCGAGCGCTGCACCGTTACACGGCGGCTGCCAGATGTAGCTCGTGACCGGCGCAGCGTCGCCGAAGAGCTCGGCGCAGAAGCGGCGACACGTCTGCTCGTCCGCCGCGTCACGCAGAAAGATCGTTTGCGCGACGACGCTTCGCTTGTCGAGCCGGGTCTTCCCCAGCGCCTCTTCGAGCTGCGCGAACACCCCGCGGAGTTGCTCGTCGAGCGCTCCTGGGCCGGGCGGACAGACGACGATGCCCGCGTGGACGCCGCCGCCTCCTTCGAGACGGGAGGTTGCCGACCATCCACTGCAAGTCTGCATCAATGCCGGATGGCGCGTTACCACGTCAGATACTCGCCATTCGCATGACGGAAGCGTCCCGCCGTTTCCAATGTCAGCTCGTCCATGTTCCGAATGATGCCTGCGGCTGCCTGATCTGGATTCACGTAGTTCGTCGAGTTGAAGAAGTTCTTCGTCATTCCGGTCCTGACCTGCCCAGGATGGATCAGAAGGACGGCGATACCTCGCTTCGACAACTCGTGGTGGAGGTTGAGACCAGCCATGTTCGCGGCTGCCTTCGACATACGATACCCGTACATCCCGCCCGAAGTGTTGTCGCTGAGCGACCCGACCCGACTTGTCACGATACCGACCTTCGAGCCCGAATCAAGGCGATCGCGCATCGCCTGGACGAGCCGCAGCGGACCCATGGCGTTCACCTCGATCTGTCGCCTCACCTGCGCGAGGTCGATCGCGCCGAACTCGTCGAGCACGAGTATTCCGGCCACGCTCAACAGCCAGTCGAGACGCACGTTCTGCGCGCGAAGACGCTGCGCGAGCTGTTCGACTGCTTCATCCGACGTGACGTCGACTTCGGGCTCGACGTGCAGATGCGGCTTTCGCAGGTCGGGCGCATCGCCGAGACAAGCCGCGAAGACGTCGTCGCCGCGCGACGAGAGCTGGAGCGCGAGCTCTCTGCCGATGCCGCTATCGCAGCCGGTGACGAGCACCGTCGCCATTCAGGGATAGCTCGCCGGCGGTTTGGAGGATTTTCGACGAACGGACGACTTCGAAATCCTGCGCGCGATGAGGAAGGCCATCTCGATGGCTTGCCGGTAGTTCAATCGCGGATCGCAGGCGTCTGGTAGCGGAGATCGAGATCTTTCTCGGTCAGCCCGGCGCCGATGCACTCGGTCACGTCCTCGCCGGTGAGCTCGAAGTGCGTTCCGCCGAGAACGCTGCCCGCCTCCTCGTGCACGTCGAACGTCTCTTCGATCTCCTGGAGAATCGCTCCGAAGTCGCGCGTCTTCACTCCCGTCTTCGTCGTTATCGTGTTGCCGTGCATCGGATCGGTCACCCAGAGCACGGTACGCCGGGATCGCATGACGGTCTCGATGAGGCGCGGCAGCTTCTTCGGGACGTTGCCTGCGCCCATGCGGACGATGAGAACGATCTTGCCGGGCTCGTCCTGCGGGTTGAGCACGCGAAGCAGATCGACGATGTCTCGCCCCGTCGCCGTCGGTCCGATCTTGATCCCGATCGGGTTCTGGATACCGCGGAAGAACTCGACGTGCGCGCCGTTGATCGCGCGCGTGCGTTCGCCGATCCACGGGAGATGCGTCGAGAGGCAATACGTGCCGTCACGTCGCGGTACCTCGCGCGTCTGCGCGGACTCGTACTGGAGGTTGAGTCCTTCGTGGCTGGTGAAGAACTCGATGTGGGCGAGGTCGTTGAGCGCACGGTCGCCCATCGCCTGGAGAAAATAGATTCCTTCGCTGACCTGCCGGCTCATACGTGAGTATTCGTCACGCACTTCGGACGGCAGCTGGATGTGCTCGAAGACGCTCAGATCGAAATACTCGGGCCGGCGAAGATCGGAAAAGCCGCCTGCGCAGAGCGCGCGGATGAAGTTGACGGTCAGCGCGGCGTGCTTGTAGCCCTCGACGAGCAGCCATGGATCCGGACGGCGAGCCTCCGGGCTGAACTCCGGTCGGTTGACCAGATCGCCGAGATAGCTCGGAAGCTCGACGCCGCCGCGCACCTCGGTCGGTTTCGATCGCGGCTTCGCATACTGCCCGCCGAAGCGACCCACGCGAATGATCGGCTTGCGTGCAGCATGGGTCAGCACGAGCGACATCTGAAGCAGGATTTTCAGCTTGTTCGTGATCGTCGTCGATTCACAATCGGCCAACGTCTCGGCGCAGTCGCCTCCTTGGAGGAGGAATCGTTCTCCGCGCTGGGCCTCGGCTACGAGCTCCTTGAGCCGATGGATCTCCCACGAGGTCACGAGAGGCGGCATCCGTTGCAGTCTGTCTATGGCCTTCTCGAGCTCCGCTTGGTCGGGATAGGTCGGCAGCTGAGCGGCCGACTTCGACTTCCACGACTGCGGCGTCCACTGCTCGGCGATGGTCCGGCGAAGCGCTGTGCTCGACGAGGAGGTGGAGTCCGCTTCCTCTTCGAACTGGTTCGGCCGCTCGAATCGGAGAACGACAGCCGAGCCCAAACGAATCCGGTCGCCGCTCGTGACACGGTATCGACCCTCGATCCGTTTGCCGTTCAGAAAGGTGCCATTCGCGCTCTTCAGATCCTCGACGAAGTAGTCGTCGCCTTCGGAGGTGATGGCTGCGTGTTGACGGGAGATTCCTTGGTCGGGAACGGAGATCGAGCACGACGGCGATCGACCGATGACGTTCTCCTGACCGGGAGTGAGCGCGAACACCTGTCGCTCCCTCGTTCCGCCGCTCACGACCAGGTACGGACGTGCGGCGAACTCGGACAGCATCGAGCCGCTGTCGAGCGGGCTCGACGCCGGGGTCAAACAGGTCTCCTCCATCTCTTCGTCTTCGACGGCGAGATTCGGGAGCGTGGGGTCAGGCGTCTGCTTC
>Ga0170475_130799544_pt1 | contig 11889 bp, 19 predicted proteins | sample Soicark_Litter_5_FD_111474 | JGI IMG/M metagenome (GOLD analysis project Ga0170475, IMG submission 111474) | Avena fatua rhizosphere microbial communities from Hopland, California, USA. Combined Assembly of 48 SPs | reverse complement strand
GCTCAATCCGGTAGAGCGTTGGTTTGTCGCTCCAAAGGCTGCGGGTTCGAATCCCGTCTCTCCCGTTTCGGTTAAACTCATTTAATATTTGTTTAATACGAATTGTTTTTTTTGTTTATTGTTAACGTCAATTTTTTATATGCAATTTATTTATAACGAATATATTGTCATTATTATTTTTATTGCATTTAATATTATTTTAGCTAGTTTGGTTTTTTTTATTTCATATATTTTAATTTTGCAACAAATTGACTTTGAAAAAATTTCCGCTTATGAATGTGGTTTTAGTCCATTTGAAGATGCACGTATGAAATTTGATATTAAATTCTATCTTGTAGCCATTTTGTTTATAATTTTTGATTTAGAAGTTAGTTTTTTATTTCCCTGAGCAGTTTCTTTGGCATATGTTGACGCTATAGGTTTTTGGACTATGTATATATTCCTAATTGTGTTAAGCTTAGGTTTTGTATATGAATGGCTTAGCGGTGCATTGGAATGGGATTAATAACGCTCAGAGACATAATTTTTGATACGCTTCTTATCTTTGTGAAGTAGCTTCTAAATGAATTAATACTTGTTTTATGGTTTGTTCGGAATTAATATTGCATGTTCGTATACAATATTTGGTTTTTGTTTCATTGTTACTTAAAAATAATACTAATCTTAATATGCAACAATTGGTTGACATTACTGTGATAGATTATCCAGACAGATTGCAACGTTTTGAGGTAGTATATAATTTTTTAAGTATTATGAATAATTCTAGAATCCGAGTAAAAGTAAAAACTGATTATTATTCGTTATTGCCTTCTTTAACTTTTATTTATAATAGTTGTGGATGATTAGAGCGTGAAATTTGGGACTTTTTCGGCATTTTTTTTTTCTTCACATCCCGATTTACGCCGTATTTTAACTGATTATGGTTTTGAGGGTTACCCTTTACGTAAAGATTTTCCCTTGAGCGGATATGTTGAAGTACGCTATGATGATGAACAGAAACGTGTTGTGTATGAATCCTTGGAGCTTTCGCAAGAATTTCGGTTTTTTGACTTTTTAAGTCCTTGAGAACAAAATTTTTATTAAGTGTATAAAAATTATTAAATATGAACGAACAAAAAGATATTAAACATTTTACGATGAATTTTGGACCACAACATCCTGCAGCTCACGGTGTTTTGCGTTTAGTTTTACACTTAAATGGAGAAGTTATTGAAAGAGCGGATCCACATATAGGTTTATTACATCGTGGAACAGAAAAGTTAATAGAATATAAAACCTATTTACAAGCATTACCTTATTTTGATAGCCTTGATTATGTTTCAATGATGGCCCAAGAACATGCATATTCTTTAGCAGTAGAAAGATTGTTAAATTATACAGTCCCGAAACGAGCTCAACATATTCGTGTAATTTTTTGTGAGTTGACACGTCTTCTTAATCATTTATTAGCTGTGACTACACATGCTTTAGATGTAGGAGCATTAACCCCTTTTTTATGAGGATTTGAAGAGAGAGAAAAATTAATGGAGTTTTATGAACGTGTATCTGGTGCACGTATGCATGCTGCTTATATTCGTCCAGGTGGTGTTCAACAAGATCTTCCTATTGGATTGGTTGCTGATGTATATGCTTTTGTATCCCAGTTTAATTCTCGCGTTAATGAGATTGAAGAATTATTAACAAATAATAGGATTTGGCGTCAACGTTTAGTTGACATTGGTACTGTAACGTATGATCAAGCCTTATCATGGGGGTTTAGCGGCGTTTTATTAAGAGGATCCGGTGTACCTTGAGATTTGCGCAAAACTAATCCGTATGATAGTTATAACGATTTTGATTTTAATATTCCAGTGGGTCAAAACGGGGATTGTTTTGACCGTTATTTAATACGTATTGAGGAAATGCGGCAAAGCTTATCAATTATCACGCAAGCTTTAAATTCACTCGAAACAGGCGAAATCAAGATTGATGATCGTAAATTTATGCCGCCTGCACGTGGATTAATGAAATATTCAATGGAATCTTTGATTCATCATTTTAAATTGTATAGTGAAGGTTACGCTTTAGGTTTTGGTGAAACGTATTGTGCGGTTGAAGCACCTAAGGGGGAATTCGGTGTTTATTTAGTTTCTAATAATACTAATAAACCTTATCGTTGTAAAATTAAAGCACCAGGATTTTTACATCTTCAGAGTTTAAATTTTATGACGCGATCTTCTATGATTGCTGATGTTGTCACAGTTATTGGAACACAAGATATTGTTTTTGGAGAAGTTGATAGATAAAAAATGTGAGGTAAATGTCTACTTTCGTAGATATTTGTTTTTAAGCATGGCTGCTATATGTTTAAAAAAAAAAAATATTTTTAGTTAAAAATTGTGTAAAAAAAAATATGCAAATTGCCGTCATAAAATATTTTTGCTTATTAGAATCCGCTTGTACTCTCTATTTGTCTACCATTTTGTAGATTCTTTGATGTCAAGAAGGGCTAAAATTTTAGCTAATGATTAATTTCATGCATTTCTCATATACTTAAATGCGCCTTATAAAAAAGCTTTCTCTTACAAACGCACTTTATCAAACATCAGTAACATATCCGGCGCCGAGTAATATTACGTATTGATGAAATTTTGGTGAACTAGCCCTTGTTTGTTTGGTAATTCAATTGCTTACAGGTATATTTTTAGCCATGCATTATGTGCCTAATGCTGATCATGCTTTTATTAGTGTAGAGCATGTTATGCGCGATGTTAATTATGGATGGTTATTACGATACGTCCATGCAAATGGCGCTTCAATGTTTTTTCTTGTAGTTTACATTCACATATTTCGTGGTTTATATTATGGCTCTTATACGTATCCAAGGGAAGCCTTGTGAATTGTTGGCGTCATTATTCTTTTAATTATGATCGGTACAGCTTTTATGGGCTATGTATTACCATGGGGACAAATGAGTTTTTGGGCAGCTACCGTTATTACTAATTTAGCATCAGCAATAGAAGTTTTTAACATTGGTGAAGCTATTGTACAATGATTGTGAGGTGGATTTTCTGTTGATAACCCAACACTTAATAGATTTTTTAGTTTCCATTTTGTTTTGCCATTTGTGCTAGTTGCTTTAGTAGGCCTTCACTTAATTTTTTTGCATGATAATGGTTCCAATAACCCATTAGGTATTAATTTTCATGTCGATCAAATACCATTTGTTCCTTATTTTGGTGTAAAAGATGTTTTTGGAACAGTTCTTTTTATATTACTTTTTGCCTTTATTGTTGCTTTTTATCCAAATGTTTTAGGCCATTCTGATAATTATATCCCTGCTAATCCTCTAGTGACACCAAGTCATATTGTTCCTGAGTGGTATTTTCTACCTTTTTATGCAATATTGCGTTCTGTTCCTAGCAAACTTGGTGGTGTGCTATTATTGTTAGGCGCTATTTTAATCTTAGTTATACTGCCATTTATAGTTCGTTCGGAAACAAGAAGTTCTAATTTTCGGCCTTTTTACCAAATTTTATTTTGGCTTTTTTTTATCAATTGTTTGTTTTTAGGTTGAATCGGAGGTAAAACTGTTGAAACACCTTTTTATGAAATTGGTCAATTCAGCACAATGTTTTATTTTGCATATTTCATTGTCTTGCTTCCTTTATGTGTTAAACTTGAAAAAATTTTGTGAAAATCATATTAAAAAATTAATTAATTTATAATAAAAACATATGCCGCAACTAGATTTCTATATTATCATTAACCAAATTGTGTATGTATCCATTTTTTTCTTTTTTTTATATTTTTTGGTAGATAAATTTGTATTACCATATTTGTTAATCCGTTTAAAGACACGTCAAAAATTTTTGGAAACAATTTTTTATCAAGCAAGTGAATTAAATACGTTAAGTATTACATTTTCGAAATATATATCATCCTTTTTTTTTGCTTTTTTTTCAGAACTTAAATCTTTAGAACTTATAAATTATCCGACTGTTCCTCGTTTAAATACAGCAATGATGTTGTATCTTTTCCCATTAAAGGCCTCATTAATTAGTACTTTCTATGATCTTTTTTTATCATATTATTTGACTTACAACATCGTCTCTGAGGATTTTTATGTTTTTGTGCTTTATAATCTATTAAAAGGTATAATATATCCAGAGAGCGTTCTAGAAATTCAATCTACGATATCACATTTAAGTGTATCTGATGAATTAACAACTTTAGTTTATTTAGATTTAGAGAATAATTTACAAGAAATAGAATAATGTTATATTATTAAGTATTACAATAAATTTATGATTTTTTTATATTTTTCATTAATTATAATATTAGGCAAGGAGTTATTAAACTTCGATGAAGAGCGTCTGGTAGTGATCAGTTTATTTATATTTGTTTTTCTATTGGTATTAAATTTTCGCGCAAGCATAACTAATTATTTTGATTCTAAAATAAATAATATTGTTTTACTTTATAAATTATTTTTAAACTTTAAAATTGAAATTTTAGAAATAATTATAAATTATTACAAAAAAAATGCACTAGTTGCAGATCAAATAAATAGCAATATAATTTTATTAGATAGAAAATTGGAGGAATTTCAACGTTTAAATGGTAACTTAGCACAAATATTTTGGTCAAGTTATATATTTAATCAATTAAAAACAATTGTTTACGAACAAGAATTATTAAAACAAACATTACAAATTAGTTTAGTACGATATATGATTATTTCATTTTGATTAAATCGCATAGGATATAACATAACTCCTTATAATTTTCCAAGTGCATCTTTTATTAAATTCCTATTTCCGATACGTCGTACAATATCAACAATGAAAAACATATCAATTGGTTCAAATTTGGATTACCAAATAACCCTTTTAAATACAATGAAATTATCGCAACAAGATAATTTTATTTGAATATATTATTTATCATTATTACATACATGATAACAAAAATTAATAACAATATACATATATACAAAACAAATCTATGTTAAATACTATATTATACGATCCTTTAGAACAATTTGAAGTTTACCCACTATTTCGTTATGTGATAGATTTATCAACATTTCATGTGAATAGTGTAGATTTTTTTCAACATTTATTTTTAGATTTATCTATAACAAATTTTGTTATTTATACCTCTTTAATTATTTTTTTCTCTTATGGTTTATTAATGCATATTGCGTATTACCCAAATGTAATACCAACGAAATGAGAGTATGTCCTTGAAACAACGTATAAATTTATCGTTGATATGTATAAACAAAAAGTTGGAATTTACCATCAAAAGTATTTTTCATTTGTATTCACTTTGTTTATATTTATTTTAATGGCTAATTTAGTAGGTTTAATGCCATATGGTTTTACTATAACAAGTCATCTATTTACAACGTTCTTTTTTTCTTTTTCTATTTTTGTATTTTTGATTTCAACAGGATTACTTTTACAGGGTACGAAATTTTTTTTACTTTTTGTGCCAACCGGTGTACCTCCTGCTTTGTTACCTTTTTTAATTGTAATTGAAGTTATATCATATTTTGCCCGTGCCTTGAGCTTAGCAGTTCGATTATTTGCAAATATGATGGCTGGCCATAGCTTGTTGAATATAATTGCATCCTTTGTGTTACGAATATTGAATAACACTTATTGATTAGGCATTGCCCCTTTACTTTTATTAGTTATTTTAATTGGATTGGAAATAGGAATTGCTTTTGTTCAAGCGTATGTTTTTACAATCTTAGTTTGTATTTATATAAATGATTCTGTTAATGGTCCAAGCCATTAATATTTTTTAAATAAATTATAAATTTTTTACAGTATGTTCAACAATATTTACAAAGTGCTCTTATCTTGGATATTAGCAATAGAGAATAATGTGAAGAATTATCCTATTCCTACGATTATTGTATCTTTTGTTATAAGCCTAGGAATTGCGTTTTATTCTATTTGAGTGAGATTCCCTAGTTTTTACGTTTAGATGTACAGTTTTTACTATTAAATCTTATTTTTCTAAAGGTTAAAGACCGTTGTTTTAAACACTTACAATTTACATTTCAATTAAACGTAGTGTTTTTAAAGAGTGGTACTATAGACAGTAATATTTATATAAATTAATATAATATAAGTCCATTTTTGTTAAAATGATAAACTTCGATTGCTGAAATCGGGCACTATAATTTTACCTTTTTATCATATATTCATCGCGGATTACATGGCGTTTTTTAGTGCGTAGCGGATACTGTTTGTAGACTTTTTTAGTCCTTATTTTTGTCTATGGACAAGGAATTTTTAAATAGTTTAACTATTAGTAAAGAAGTTAATCTCGAAAAATCTGAAGTTGGCATTGTTCTATCAGTAGGTGATGGTGTTGCAATAATTTCAGGGTTAAACGAAATTAAATCTGGTGAAATGTTAGAGTTTAAAGGCGGTTTTAAAGGATTAGCTTTAAACTTAAACAAATTTACTATAGGAGCTGTTATTTTGGGAGATGAAAGATTAATCAAACCAGGAGATGTTGTTCAACGTACCAACTTATTAATGAATGTTCCTGTGGGGGAAGGTTTATTAGGACGTGTGGTAGATGCTTTAGGAAATCCAGTTGATGGACAGGGGGTTCTAACAAATACTAGCTTACAAAATATTGAAGTTAAAGCTCCAGGTGTTATTGATCGTAAATCGGTTCATGAACCTATGTTAACAGGCATTAAAACCGTTGACAGTTTATTGCCTATTGGTCGTGGTCAACGTGAACTTATCATTGGTGATCGTCAAACTGGTAAAACAGCTATTGCGTTAGATGCAATTATTAATCAAAAAAATTTGAAAGATTCTTTTTTTTGTATTTATGTTGCGGTTGGACAAAAACGTTCAAGTTTAGCGCAAATCGTAGAAATGTTCCGTGAAACGGGTGCGTTAGCATATACAGTTATTGTCGCGGCTACTGCTTCAGACTCTGCTCCTTTACAATTTTTGGCACCTTATTCAGGTTGTACTATTGGAGAGTATTTTCGAAATAACGGACAACATGCTTTAATTATTTATGATGATTTAAGCAAACATGCAGTTTCTTATCGTCAAATGTCTCTTTTATTAAGAAGACCACCTGGTCGAGAAGCTTACCCTGGAGACGTTTTTTATTTACATTCACGTTTGTTAGAACGCGCAGCAAAAATGTCTGATGCTAAAGGTCATGGATCTTTGACAGCTTTGCCTGTTATTGAAACACAAGCAGGTGATGTATCAGCATATATTCCTACTAATGTGATTTCAATTACGGATGGACAAATTTTTTTAGAGGCGGCATTGTTTTATCGTGGTATTCGACCAGCTGTAAACGTCGGATTATCAGTTAGTCGTGTAGGTTCTGCTGCTCAAATCAAAACAATGAAAAAAATTGCTGGGTCATTAAAGCTTGATTTAGCTCAATATCGTGAAGTTGCTGGTTTTGCTCGATTTGGTGCAGATATTGATGATGCAACAAAGCAATTATTGGTTAAGGGCGAACGTCTTGTTGAGTTATTAAAGCAGCCACAAGGTAAACCTTTAAGTGTAGCAAAGCAAATTTTAGTTATTTTTGCTGGTATGCGAGGTTATTTGGATAACTTTGATTTATCAAAAATTTCTTCTGTAGAAAATATTGTATTGGAAATAGCCGATTCACTAGAAGTATATCAACCTTATATTGATACATTTTTTACATCAAAAGATAAAGATGTAGATAATTATTTGTTGCCATTTCTTAATAATGATATTTATAAAACTTTGTTGTTATCAAAAGTCTGAGAATTAACACGTTAGGAAGTAGCTCAATTGGTAGAGCAGTGGTCTCCAAAACCAAAGGTTATGGGTTCAATTCCCCTCTTCCGTGTAAAGTGTATAATATCAAAAAGAAAAGTCAGACTATAAATTAAAATTAGTGTTTTGAAAAGTTTACGAATTAAGATAATTTATTTTTTATAATGCAGAAAGAAAAAGTACGTTTAATTAAATTAATGGTACCTGCGCGAAAAGCGACGCCTATGCCACCAACTGGTACAACATTAGGTCAACATGGAATCAATATTAGTGATTTTTGTAAAAAATTTAATGATCGGTCCCAATTTTATGAAGAAGGGTTACTGTTGCCTGTTCATTTAATTTTATATAAGGATAAAAGCTTTGAATTCGTTATTAAATTACCATTTTGCACTACGTTGCTCAAAAGTTTATTAACAGAAGGTGATTCAAAAATTGTGTCTATCAGTGATTTATATAAAATAAGTGTAATAAAATCTCTGGATAGTTCTTTGCCTATGTATGCTTTATTTAAGCAAATTTTAGGGACAGCTCGTTCGATGAAACTTGATATACAAATTTAGGTTTAAATATTATAAAATGCAGTTAATTTTTAAAAAGTCACGTTTAAATTCTAATAATCATTTGCTTAAAGAATTTGAAATTATATTACAAAAACATAATGCGGTATTTTGTATTCAACATTTAGGCAAAATTGATGAGTTTTGTAAAAGTTTGCACAATTATAATTATAAAGTAAAATTAATAAAAGATAGTATAGGATCATTATTATTGAGCAAAGCAGCTGTGAATGAAGTATATATTAAAAACATATTTTCATCTTATACATATATCTGTTTTCAAGAGAGGAACGCTCAAGACTCATCTATGTTGCCTTTAAACACTAATATAATAAATTTATTAAAAAATACTAATATAATAGTATCTTGCATTTTAATGGAAAATAGGGTAGTAGCCTTTTCATATTATAATTGGTTACACGACAACTATTACATTTTGCAGATACCTGTAATATTAGGTAAATCGTTCATTCAGTATCAAACTTTACTTTTGTTTTATTATATACATAATAAGCTAAACTTTTAATTTAAATAATAGGAAATTATGATTACATTAAATCAATTAGCAAAAGATAAGAGAAAGCCACGAAAATTTAAAAGACGTTGCCCCGCTTTGCGAGGTTGTCCACAATTACGTGGTATTTGTACGCGTGTAACTACCACTAGTCCTAAAAAACCGAACTCCGCTGTGAGAAAAATTGCTCGGTTAAAGTTATCAAATGGAATTGCTATTACGGCTGCAATTCCGGGCCAAGGACATAATTTACAACAATATGCTCTTGCGTTGGTTCGTGGAGGGCGCGCAAAAGATATACCTGGAGTAAGATATAAGTTAATACGTGGCAAATTGGATTTAGATTGAAAGGAAACCATTATTAGACAACAAGGTCGTTCTAAATATGGTATAAAACAATGGGAAGAAAATAAAGTTAAAAAAATAAGCAAAAAGTAAATATATTTAGAGATGTCTAAACTTAAATTAAAAAGAACTTTTGCAATTAAAAAAACTGTTGCGTTGATAATTAAGCGCGGAAAAAAAGTTAAAGCATTTAATTTGTTATGTAAAGGATTAACAAATATTAAAAAAATAAATACAAAAACAAGTGCACTTGAATTATTTACGCCAACAGTAAATAAGTTGCAGCCTTATGTAACCTTAAAATATATTAAAAAATCTGGGATTAAGCGAGGTATACCTACCTTACTTAGTCCGCAAAAATCCAATTCTAGGGCTTGTCGATTATTGGTTACTAGCATAAGAAAACGTACAGAATATACATTTAGTGAAAAATTTAGCAGCGAATTTTTGGATCTATTATCACAACAGGGGTTAGCAATCAAACGAAAACGGGAAAATGAAAAATTAATTTTAGAGAGCAGATCTAATATTGACTTTATTAGATAAAAAAAAGTAAACATTTAAATAATTCCTTTTTTTATCATTAGCTATAGAGATATACTTTAAGTAAAATATAAAACAAAATATACTATAAAAACAAATTAAGTAAATTATATAAATATGTCAAAAGCAAAATTTGAACGAACTAAACCACACTGTAATATAGGAACTATCGGTCACGTAGATCATGGTAAAACTACATTAACCGCTTCTATAACAAAAGTATTAGCAGATAAGGGCAAAGCCATTTATAAAGCGTATGATCAGATTGATAAATCGCCCGAAGAAAAATTACGTGGTATAACAATATCAGCAACACATGTCGAATATGAAACAGATAAAAGACATTATGCACATATTGATTGCCCTGGCCATCAACATTATATAAAAAATATGATAACAGGAGCTGCACAAATGGATGGCGCTATATTAGTTGTCGCGGCTACTGATGGTCCTCAAGAACAAACACGCGAGCATATTTTATTAGCGCGCGAGGTTGGAATTAAGTATTTAGTAGTCTTTTTAAATAAGGTTGACGCAGTTAAAGATGCTGATTTAGTTGAATTAGTTGAATTAGAAATACGTGAGCTGTTAAGTCATTATAAGTATCCTGGAGATGAAATTCCAATAATTAGAGGCTCCGCAAAATTAGCTATTGAAGAGCCATTAACTAGCACATCAGAAATTGGGCGAAAATCCATCGAAAAATTGTTACAAGCTATCGATACATATATACCGCAACCACAACGTTTATTAGAAAGTGACTTTTTAATGCCTATTGAAGATGTGTTTAGCATTGAGGGTCGTGGAACAGTGGTTACTGGTAGAGTTGAGCAAGGGCGATTACGTTTAGGTGAGGCTGTAGAAATTGTAGGATTAAAAGAAACTGCCAAAAGCACGTGTACTGGCATTGAAATGTTTCAAAAAGAAATGGATACAGCAGAAGCGGGTGATAATGTTGGTATTCTGTTACGTGGTATAAAAAGAGAAGATGTTTTACGTGGTCAAGTTTTAGTAAAGCCTAACACAATTAAAGCATTTTCAAAATTTGAAGCAAAGATCTACATTTTGTCCGCAGAAGAAGGAGGACGATCAAAACCATTCGCAACAAATTACAAACCTCAATTTTTTTTTAGAACAGCGGATATAACAGGTTCAATTATTTTGGATGCAGCAAGTCCTATAGCGCTTCCCGGATCGCAAATAATTGCAACAATACAATTAATTCATTCGGTTGCCATGAAAGAAGGGTTGCGCTTTGCTATTCGCGAAGGACGTTTAACTATTGGGGCAGGTGTAGTAACACAAATAGTTAGTTAAATTTTAAAAAATTTTATTTTTATGTATAATGTAAATAAACAGAACAGTTGTTTTCAACCAACTGCATTGTCTATAGGTTTACATAAAACTGCAGGCAGAAATAATTTAGGCAGAATAACGGTTCGATACAGGGGTGGAGGGCATAAGCGACGGTATAGACTTGTGGATTTTAAGAGAGCATTAATTGATATGCAAGCACGTGTTGTTAATATTATTTATGATCCAAATAGATCTGTGGCTCTTGCTTTAGTATGTTATGAAAATGGGATTTTATCTTACATTATTGCTCCTGATAAATTATTGATAGGTGATATAATATCAGCTGGAACAAATGTTCCTATTAAGTTAGGAAATGCTTTACCTTTAGGTAATATGCCGTTAGGAACACTTGTACATAATATTGAATTATCTGTTGGTACAGGTGGGCAATATGTGAGAGCTGCAGGAACATCAGCACAAGTATTAAAACATGTTAATGGGCTTACGTATCTCCGTATGCCTTCTTTAGTTACTGTATTAATAAGTTCAAATTGTTATGCTACAATAGGCGTTTTATCAAACATTAATAGAAAGTTACAGAAAAAGTATAAAGCAGGACAAACTCGCTGGTTGGGTCGTAGGCCCCACGTGCGTGGTGCGGCGATGAATCCTGTTGATCATCCGCATGGTGGACGTACTGGTGAAAGCCGTCCTTCTGTTAGTCCCTGAGGGCGGCTTACGAAAGGTCCTAAAACTCGGTCACCGAAAAAAAGTAAAAAATTTATTATTACAAAAAAGAAATATGGTTAGAGCTAAATGAAAATTATATTATTCG
>Ga0170475_108185875_pt1 | contig 11893 bp, 17 predicted proteins | sample Soicark_Litter_5_FD_111474 | JGI IMG/M metagenome (GOLD analysis project Ga0170475, IMG submission 111474) | Avena fatua rhizosphere microbial communities from Hopland, California, USA. Combined Assembly of 48 SPs | reverse complement strand
TTTGATGGTCGTGGCAACTATACACTAGGGTTGCGTGAACAATTGGTCTTTCCTGAGATCGACTATGATAAGGTCGATAAGCTGCGCGGTATGGAAGTCAGCATTGTGACGACGGCACGCACAGACCAAGAAGGACGACGGCTGCTCGCATTGATGGGCATGCCCTTTAAGAAGTAACGCTGGAGGTCGCAATGGCAAAAGTATCAATGATTGTGAAGTCGCAGCGCAAACCACGCTTTAGGGTGCAGCAGCATAGTCGCTGCAAAGTCTGCGGGCGACCTCGTGCATATATGCGCAAATTCGGTCTGTGCCGTATCTGCTTCCGCGAACGTGCGTTGCGCGGTGAGCTGCCCGGTGTAACAAAATCGAGCTGGTAGAATCGCGAAGAAAATGATGCGAGAAACGAATTCTGATATATTTTCGCTTCTCGTGATGATGGAGGATAATCCATGAATATGACTGATCCCATTGCGGATATGCTGACGCGTATTCGTAATGCTGCGACAGCACGGCATACTCGCGTATTGGTTCCAGCCTCGAAAATGAAGCTGAGTCTTGCGCGTGTGCTCAAAGAAGAAGGCTATATTAAAGATATAGAAATTCTAAAAGATAATCCGCAGGGGACGCTCCGCCTTACTCTCCGTTATGTGGACAAGAAACCTGTCCTGACGCAGTTGAAACGCGTCAGTAAGCCTGGTCTGCGTGTCTATACTAAAAAGGCAGATATTCCCCGTGTCCGTGGTGGCTTGGGCATTGCTGTCCTTTCGACACCAAGGGGCCTGATGACTGGTTCAAGTGCCTATAAGCAAGGTCTTGGCGGCGAGGTCATCTGCTACATTTGGTAAAACGCGTTTGCAATCCATCCATCCTCTTTAAGAATGGGATTGCAAATGCGTTTCCAAGGGAGGTTTCAAATGTCTCGTATTGGACGTGCTCCAATCGTTGTACCACCAAAGGTGCAGGTGAACTGGACTGAGGACAATTTTGTAACAGTGAAGGGACCAAAGGGCGAACTCAGGAGCCAGATCGATTCCGAGCTAACGCTGAAGCTTGAGGATGGTTCATTGCAAGTAAGCCGTCCCTCGGATAGTAAGCCGCATAAAGCAAAGCATGGTCTCTATCGTACTCTCCTGAACAATATGGTTGTTGGGGTGACCAATGGCTATACAAAACAGCTGGAGATCCATGGTGTTGGCTATCGTGCTGCAAAAGTGGGCGATAATCTAGTCGTTTTGGTTGGCTATTCGCATCCTGTTGAGGTTCAGCCTCCGACTGGTGTTACACTCTCGGTTGATGGTACAGATCCTGCGACCAAAGCGACCAAGATTAGTGTAAGCGGTATTGATAAGCAACTAGTTGGTCAGGTCGCGGCAGATATCCGTGCTATTCGTAAGCCAGAGCCCTACAAAGGCAAAGGTATTCGCTATGCTGGTGAGAAGATTCGACGTAAGGCTGGTAAAGCAGGTAAAGTCGGCGGCAAGAAGAAGTGATGAACTATGATTAAACAATTCAATGCAAGTCGGGCGCGGCTGCGGCGGCACCGGCATATACGGCGGCGTCTAGCAGGGACATCGTCACGTCCACGTCTGAATGTCTTCCGCAGTGGACAGCATATTTATGCACAGATTATAGACGATGTTACGGGTATGACGTTGGTTGCAGCTTCATCCCTCGATGAAAATCTGCAAAATTTCAAATCGGCTCAACCGATTGTGCATGCGGCATCTCCTAAGGAAGGTACTGCTGAAGTAGAGGCAGAGGCTGTTGCTGTAGCCGCAGAGGCTGCACCTGTCAAAGGGAAAGGTGCCAAAGCAGACAAATCTGCTAAGCCAGACAAATCTGCTAAGTCCCAGGCAAAGGGTGGCAAGCCTGGAACACAAGTCAAAACCGTGTTACCAGCTGCACAGAAGGGTGAAAAGAAAACACCCAAAGAGGCACTCGCTCCTATTGCCGATAACCGCAAAGTTGCACTGGCACGCGAAGTTGGCAAACTTGTTGCCCAACGTGCGAAAGAAAAAGGCGTAACTCGAGTGGTCTTTGATCGTGGTGGCTACGCCTATCATGGCCGAGTCGCTGCCTTGGCTGAAGGCGCTCGTGAAGTAGGTCTAGATTTCTAACCAGACTCGGCCTCCAGGGGACACCCTGATTGGGCTACGTTAAACGCGTTTGAAAGAAACGTGTTTGCAATTCATACAACCTCTATAGAATGGGATTGCAAATGCGTTTAATACAACCTCTATAGAATGGGATTGCAAATGCGTTTTAGGGGAAGACAATAAAATGGCAAAAATAGATCCTTCAAAACTGAGCCTAGAAGAGACAGTGGTACAAGTTAGCCGCGTCTCTAAGGTTGTCAAAGGCGGTCGGCGCTTCAGCATTCGTGCCCTGGTAGTAGTCGGTGATCGCAATGGACATGTGGGTTTTGGTTTTGGCAAAGCAAATGAGTACACAGAGGCTATCCGCAAGGGAGTAGAAGAGGCCAAGAAAAACTTGATCGAGGTTCCGTTGTCTGGTACGACGATTCCCTTTATGATCAAGACGACCTTTGGCGCTTCAGAAGTCTTGCTCAAGCCAGCTGCACCTGGTACTGGAGTGATTGCTGGTGGTGCTGTACGTGCAGTGATGGAATCTGCTGGTGTCCGTGACATTTTGACAAAGACACTTGGTAGCACTAACAAGGCCAATACAGTGCAGGCTTGCATTAAAGGCCTTCGTGAGTTGCGCTCTCCCGATGCCGAGGCTGCACGTCGTGGCAAGACTGTTGTGGATCTGCTTGGCAAAAAGCGTGCTGAGCAGCTGGTAATTGCTGCAGCTGCAGCTGCAGAGCAGGCAGCTGCTAGTCGTAGTGCGCGTGATGAAGAGGCTCGCGAAACCAGGGCTGCCTCCGGAGGACGTCGTGACCGCCGTGATCGTGGTGATCGTGGTGGTGGTGATCGCCGTGATAGGAGTCGGTAAATGGCAAAACTGCGTATAAAATGGGTAAAAAGCTCAATTGGCTACCCAAAAGATCAGAAGGCAACGATTAAATGTCTGGGGCTGCGCAAGCTTCAGCATACTGTTGAGCATGAAGATCATCCCGCTCTGCGTGGTATGATCCGTAAGGTGAGTCACCTCGTTGAAGTAGAGGAGGTTATCGGTGCTGAAGCTCTCTAATTTACGGCCAGCTCCTGGCTCACACAAGACTGAGAAGCGTGTTGGTCGCGGTCATGGTTCTGGCCGAGGCAAGACTGCTGGTCGTGGTACAAAAGGTCAGAAAGCGCGTAGCGGTGGGACGATTCATCGTGCATTTAGTGGTGGCCAGACTCGCCTGTCTAAGCGCTTGCCTTTCATTCGTGGTCTCGGTAACAGCAATACTGCTTTTCGCGATGACTATACTATTATTAACGTCGTAGACCTGAGCTTGTTTGAGGCAGATTCCCAGATCAATCCTGAAGCCCTGGTAGCAAATGGATTGATGACACCTGCGGAAGGACGGGGTCTGATCAAGATACTTGGCAATGGTGAGGTTGACCGTGCACTGAATATCAAAGCGCATAAGTTTTCTGCGAGTGCGCGTGCCAAGATAGAGGCAGCTGGTGGCAGCATCGAGATTATTCCGGTCAAGGTCTATGAGAAAACCAAACGACGTAAGGACGAAAAAGCAAATTCACCACAGGGATAGCAAGAGCAGGGTGCCTGGGTTAAGCTCATTGGCATCTTGCTCATCCTAGGTTGTATACTTACATATTGTATCAGATAAGTACTTCCGAACACATAAGATGTGCTATAATCTTGTGTTTTTGTTCTTTCGTTTGCCGTAGTTGAGGAGGCCTCCATGTGGGAACGACTGCGTAGTATCTGGACTGTTCCCGACCTACGCAACAAAATTCTCTTTACGCTGGGCATTTTGCTAGCATTTCGCGTTCTTGCCAATATCTCAGTGCCGCTGACGCAAGCTGAGTTTGCCAAGTTAGTCGATCTTTTTAAGCCGGGTTCGAACGATCCGACCAGTCAGGTGTTTAATCTGTTGGACGTCTTTACGGGCGGGTCACTCGACAAGTTCTCGATTGTCGGTCTCTCTGTTTATCCCTATATCACATCAACAATTGTCATGCAATTGTTGCAGCCAATTATTCCGGCATTGCAGAATCTATCGACACAGGGTGAGGCAGGACGTCTACGCTTTAGCCAAATCACGCGTATAATCACTGTACCTCTTGCTTTCTTATCGGCCCTCGGGAATTGTGCTCTTTACCAGCAAGCTGGAGTTCTGACTGGTTTCAGTCTTTTTGACCCCAATTATGCACTAGAGACATGGTCAATCCTGTTGACATTGACAGCCGGAGTGATGATCCTGGTTTGGTTGGGTGAGTTGATCACGGAAAAAGGTATCGGCAATGGTATCTCATTGATTATCTTTGCCAATATTGTCAGCCGTCTCCCACAATTTATAACCCAAGGATATACTACTGCGTCCACTGGTGGTAGCAATGGTATAGTGAGTATAGGTCTCTTCTTGATCATTGGCTTCCTGACCATTATTGGTGTCGTCTATGTCTACCAGGGACAGAGGCGTATTCCAGTTCAGTATCCGACCAAGCGTAATGTTGGGCGTGGGATGTTAGTGGGTTCTGCGCAGACTACCTATATTCCCCTGCAAGTCAATAGTGCAGGTATGATCCCACTCATCTTTGCATCATCGATGTTGCTCTTCCCGACAGTGATTGCCCAGTACTTGACGACCAGTAAAACTGGATGGTTAGCAGCTACGGCAAACTTTATTAGTACCACAGTCCTTAATCCAATACAGTGGTGGTATTGGGTAATGGAATGTCTTCTAGTTATTGCCTTTACATACTTCTATGCCTATGTTTTGTGGCAACAGCAGCAGATTCCTGAGAATCTCCAGAAACAAGGTGCGTTTATTCCTGGGTATCGTCCTGGGGAGCCTACCAACAGGTATCTGAATACTATTCTGAATCGTGTCACCTTAGCTGGGGCAATGTTCCTGGGTATTGTGACCTTTATGCAGTACTTCACGCGTGTAGGTGGCAATCAGTTGTTCACGGCTGCTTCTGTGCTGATTGTCGTTGGAGTTGTGCTCGATACTGTCAGGCAGCTGGAATCCCAGATGGTGATGCGTAACTATTCAGGCTTTTTATCCTAGTACATGATCAATTGATCCTTTTGGTTTATTCGTGTATACTTATCCTCGTGCAGAGGTGTAGTGGAGGCAAAGAGTCTGCACGCTGTTTTGATCCGGTTTGAGGATACTGCAATAGTGAAAGCTTTTACGAATAACTAACTGTTTCATAGCACTCCCGTATCTCTACTGTTTAGGAGGGGGGGCGCAATGAAGCCCTTCCTCCTTACTCCATCGGAGGAAACACGTGAATATTATCCTGATCGGGGCTCAAGGGTCGGGGAAGGGCACGCAAGCGGAAAAGCTTGCCCAGAATCTTGGAATTCACCATGTTTCTAGTGGTGATCTCTTCCGTAAAGCGTCTGATGATGGGACAGAGTTAGGCAGGAAAGCTAAGATCTATCTGGATCGTGGGGAACTTGTACCTGACGATCTCACTGTTTCTATGATCTTGCATTATATTGCAGACACAGGTTACATACGCGATGGTGTCTTGCTGGATGGTTTCCCTCGCACTATCGCTCAGGCACAGGCTTTGGATAAAGGATTAGAAAGTGCTGGTCGATATATCGACTGTGCGGTTTACCTGAAAGTTCCTCGTGAAGTGCTCCTTCGCAGGCTTTCGGGACGATATATCTGCCGTGCGGCTCAGCATGTTTATAATCGTGAGACCAATCCTCCTCAAGTTCCGGGGATCTGCGATCTGGATGGAAGTGAATTGTACCAGCGTCCTGATGATCAGGGACCAGCAGTGCAAAGACGGTTAGACATTTTCTTCCAGGGAACCATTCATCTCCTCGATTACTATCGAAAACAGGAAAAACTGCTTGAGGTGAATGGACATCAAGCTATTGAGCAGGTGCAGAGAGCCCTGCTTGAGATAATTCGACGTTGTATCGCTGAAAGAATCTAGGATATGCGGCGTTCTCTCATTGTGGTGGATCTATATGGCCAGCACAGAAGGGTGAAATGCCCATATTGAGATTAAAACAAACAAAGAAGAACAATGGCAGCTATTATCAAGTCAAAGCAAGAGCGCGAAAAAATTCGGGCGACAGGTCGTATTATTGCTGCGATCCTAGAGGAATTGCGTAGCGCCGTGTATGTGGGAATGACCACTCGCGAAATAGATAGGCTGGCAGTGGAAGCTCTGCAGCGCTATGGAGCTAAATCAAGCTCTTTGGGCTACCGTGGTTACCCAGCCTCGCTTTGTGCGTCTGTAAACGAAGAAGTTGTCCATGGGATCCCCGGCGAACGTGTCCTCAAAGAAGGCGATGTCGTAACAATCGATATAGCCGCCAGCTATAACGGCTGGCATGCGGACTCGGCAATTACAGTTCCCATAGGAACTGTTGCTCCAGAGATGCAACGTCTACTGACGGTAACAAAAGAGGCACTGTATCTTGGGATTGCCGCGGCTCGGGGCGGCAATCGTCTGCGTGATATTGCACGTGCTGTGCAGCAACATGTCGAGGGCGCGGACTTCTCTGTAGTTCGTCTCTATAGTGGGCACGGTGTTGGTCGTAGTATGCACGAGGATCCACAAGTGCTTAACTATGTTGATACAAACTATCCTAATTATGTGCTGAAACCAGGTATGGTTATTGCTATTGAGCCCATGGTTATCATGGGATTGTCAGAAACAAAGGTTCTCCCTGATGGGTGGACAGTAGTTTCTGACGATGGCACCTATGCCGCTCATTTTGAGCACACTGTAGCGATCACTGGGGGAGAGGCTGAGATTCTGACCCTCGGGGAAGCAAGAGTAGAAAGTCCGGCCGCTGTGACCTTTTAGGGATGTACTTTTAGGTATAGGATAAAATTCCTACTGGACTTTCAGGCAATCGTGTGCTATAATTTATAGTTGCCTGCAGCAGTGACAACTGCTGCCCTTTTGTACTTTGATGCTTCTCCCTGAGCATATCTGCAGGAAAGAGCAAATGTAGTCCCGCCGTTAGGGAAAGGATGTTATGCCAAAAAAGGATGAGATTGAGGTCGAGGGTAGAGTCATAGAATCCCTCCCCAATGCCATGTTTAAAGTCGAAATTGATGAGCAGCATCAGATCTTGGCTGTCCTCTCAGGACGTATTCGTATGAACTTTGTGCGCATCGTACCAGGTGATAAAGTGCGAGTTGTGCTGTCGCCCTATGACCTGACCCGCGGGCGCATTATATGGCGTGTAAGATGAGGTGGTGTGAGTTGTAAGCACATCCTTCATACCTAGAAGCACACCCTTAAAGAGGTACGGCAGTTATTCCTTTTCTCCTACCGGTATCTTTGTTTGAACGTTAAGTATTCTTGTACTTTTTGTTAGTATGTGAGGAGGGCAAGCCATGAAAGTGCATGCCTCAGTAAAACCGCGTTGTGATAGCTGCAAAATCATTCGCCGCAAGCGGGTGGTAATGGTTATCTGCGACAAAAATCCTAAACATAAACAGAAACAGGGCTAATTTAAATGGTTCGGGTTTCAAATTCAACTATAAGTGAGTGAATTTGAAATTCGTAGCTGGAGGAAAACATGGCTAGAATCGCCGGCGTTGACATTCCACGTGACAAGCGTGTGGAAATTTCGCTGTGCTATATCTATGGGATTGGGCTTGCTACAAGTCACAAGATCTTAGAGCGAACACGCATCAATCCAGATATACGTGTAAAGGACCTAACGGAAGAAGAAGTCAACCGTTTGCGTGAAGTCATTGATCGCGAATTTAAAGTTGAGGGAGATCTCCGCCGCGAAGTAGATAGAAATATCAAGCGGTTGATCGAAATCGGCTGTTATCGTGGCATGCGCCATCGTCGTAATCTGCCAGTGCGTGGCCAGCGTACTCGTACTAATGCGCGTACACGCCGTGGTCCAAAGAAGACGGTTGCTGGTAAGAAGAAGGCTGCTGCTAAGAAGTAGAGGAGAAAACAACACTCAATGGCAGATAAGAAGAAAACAACTGGCAAGGTCAGGAGGCGTGAGCGTAAATCTGTACCACGTGGGCAAGCTCACATCCAGGCAACTTTCAATAATACAATCGTGACTCTTACTGATCCGAATGGGAATGTGCTTTCCTGGGGAAGTGCCGGTGCTCAAGGTTTCAAAGGTTCACGTAAGAGTACTCCTTATGCCGCACAGGTGACTGCTGAGTCAGCCGCTCGTAGAGCGATGGAGCATGGCCTACGACAGATTGATGTTTTTGTCAAAGGTCCAGGTTCTGGCCGTGAGGCTGCTATCCGTTCTTTGCAGTCTGCTGGCCTCTCAGTTACTTCGATTACAGATGTTACACCTATTCCCCACAATGGCTGCAGACCGCCCAAACGGCGTCGTGTATAGCCCGCCCAGACGTAAGAATTTCGCGACTGAGCGAATGTAAGAGGAGGATTAAATTTAATGGCGCGTTATACCGGCCCTGTCTGCAAGTTATGTAGGCGTGAGGGGGTAAAACTCTTTCTAAAAGGCGATAAGTGCATTGCTAAGTGCACCCTAGATCGCCGTAATACACGCCCTGGACAACATGGTGCCAGTCGTGCACGTAAAGAGTCTGGTTATGCTAAGCAACTGCGCGAGAAGCAGCGAGTTCGTCGTACCTATGGAGTATTAGAGCGTCAATTTGTCAGGCATTTTGATGTAGCCGCTCATCGCCCCGGCAAGACGAGTGAGAACCTCTTACAAATCCTGGAGATGCGCTTAGACAATCTAGTGTATCGCCTTGGGTTTGCCGATTCTCGTGCGCAAGCCCGTCAGCTTGTCAGCCATGGTCATTTTGCTGTGAACGGTCGTAAGACCGATATCCCATCTTTTATTGCCAAACCCAATGATGTCATTTCAGTTCGCGAGCGCAGTAAGGGGCTTGAGTACTTTAAGATACGTGCGTTGCTCCTTGCTCAAAAGGGTCTTCCTTCTTGGTTGAGTCTGGATATTAATGCGATGTCTGGCCGTGTCATAACCATACCCTCACGAGCCGATCTTGAACTGCCCTTCGACGAGCAGATGGTTGTCGAGTATTATCAGCGATAACCGCTTGCGTCGATCATGTACCTTTAGGTATGGAAGCTTCCTGGCAGACACCCGAGTCTCTTGGGACGGGACCAAGGGGAGCCGCCGTGTACCTTTAGGTCTTACTACGTGTCCCTATATATCTATCTTGTAAAGGGCAAATCCCCTGGGCTTTGGCTATGGGGAGGATATCAAAAGGGCCTGAGCTGACTACGGTGGAGAAAGAAAGGCGGGTTAGAACCTTGCTAGATATTGCACTGCCTCGCATTAAGAATACAAAAACTCAGGGAAATTATGCGAGCTATGATATTGAACCGTTAGAGGCAGGCTATGGGTGGACCCTGGGCAACTCTTTGCGGCGTGTTTTGCTGTCTTCGTTGCCAGGGGCTGCCGTGACCTCTATACGAATCGAGGGTGTGCAACACGAGTTCCAGGACATTCCCAATGTGATGGAAGACGTGACTGATATCGTGCTCAATGTGAAGAAGTTACGCTTACGCTGCTTCTCAGACCATCCTGTCTCGATGCGTCTGGAAATAAGCGGTGAACGTGAGGTAACAGCGGCTGATATTATCGCTCCCAGTACCGTGGAGATTGTCAATCCTGAACTGCATATTGCTACACTCGATAGTGAAAATGCTCGCCTCGATATGGAGCTGGTTGTTGAGAGTGGTCGGGGCTATGTACCTGCCGATTCCAAAGAAGATCAGCCTATAGGGGTTATCCCTGTCGATGCTATCTACACGCCAGTGCAGAAGGTAAGTTATACCGTTGAACATACGCGTGTAGGCCAGATGACAAACTTTGATAAGATTGTTCTTGAAGTCACGACGGATGGTACAATCACACCTGATGAGGCGCTACGTCAGAGTGCGGATATCCTGGTGCGCTACTTCACTTTGCTTGCCAACTACCGTGCCCAGGTACCCGACATCGAAAAGGCTCCTCTGAGCAGTCTGCCTATCCCGCAGAAGATTTTCGATACACCGATAGAGGAATTGGATCTCTCGGTTCGTGCTTATAACTGCCTCAAACGCAGTAATATCACGAAGGTGGGTCAAGTTCTCTCGATGAATGAAGATGATCTTCTGGGAGTGCGCAACTTTGGTGAGAAGAGTTTACAGGAGTTGCGTGAGCGCTTGCTTGCTCGGAACTTCTTGCCTAATCCGCGTACTAGCGCTGTCGGAGCCGATTTGTACGGCGATCAAGAAATGGAGGAATGAGTTGAGGCACCGAATTGCCGGTAACCGGATGAATATGCCCGAGCCGCGCCGTCGCTCTGCGCGTCGTAGTTTAATGGAGGGTCTCATCCGCTATGACCGTATCACTACAACGACGGCACGTGTTCGTGCTATTCGGGGTGAAGTTGAAAAGTTAATTACTGTGGCAGTCAAGGGTCGCGAGGACGCTCGCAAGCACTTGGCTGCTGTCGTGTCTGACGAGGAGAAAGCTACTCGGATCCTCGAGTTTGCTCGTAAGGGACGCTTCTCTCTGGATAAAGAAGTGGCTTCTAATGAAGAGCGTGCTGAGCAGGAGAAAGCTCCCCTGACTGAGAGGGGCCGCAAGTTCCTTGAAGACAAACTCAAGGTTCGTCGCGATGAACTCCTGAGCATTATCTCGAACGAGGAAGAGGCTACCAAAGCGCTTGATGCAGCATATGAGGCTATGGTTATCGAACTGCGTGCTCGCCGTTTGATTTTACGTACCTTGCCTGATGAGCTAGTTGTCAAGAAGATGTTTGAGGAATTGGCCCCTCGCTATCTAGGCCGTCCTGGTGGCTATACGCGTATCACGAAACTGGGTCGTCGTAAAGGTGACGCTGCTGAGATTGCGCAGATTGCCCTCGTATAATGACTAAGTAAGATGTCAGACCAAGTTTGTTGTGTCCATTTAGGACATAAGGGAACTGCTAAAGGACTGCCCGCCACGGTTGCAAAAGGGGAATTCGCGATTGGGCGATTGAAATATGAAAATTGCATGCGGTATTGAGTACGATGGTACTGACTACCATGGCTTTCAGCGTCAATCTGAGCACCGTGGTCCAACTGTGCAGGGGACACTAGAGGGCACAATTGAGCGCATCGGCGGTACCTTCGCGGTAGTCGACGGAGCTGGTCGTACCGATACTGGGGTGCATGCGAGTGGACAGGTAATCCACTTTCGGACCGACAGTCATTTGACTCCCGAAATATGGCAACGTGCTCTGAATGCTGTCTTACCCAATTCCATCGTGGTGCGGTGGGCAAGAGAAGTTCCGGAACGTTTCCATGCCCGCTTTAGTGCTCTGAGCCGTGCTTATCGCTATACGATCTGGAATGATCGTGCACCAACGGCTTTGCTGGCGCGATACAGCTATCACTACCGTCGCGAGTTGAATGCTGACCTTATGCATGAAGCGTGTCACCTCTTGTTAGGGAACAAGGACTTTGGGGCCTTTGGGCATAGTCCGAAAGGGACGAAGTTGGCCTCTCGTGCGGAGGGCACAGCAAAGCCAGATTCTCTTCATTGTGTTCGTACGATGCTAGAAGCACGTTGTATACGCAATGAAGCACAGAAAGAACTCATTTATTGTGATTTTATAGCCAATGCTTTTCTCACGGGGCAGGTTCGCAGAATGGTTGGTACGCTACTCTTGGTTGGACAGAAGCGTCTCAGCCTGGAAGAATTTGCAGAAATCGTGCAACGTGCGGAGAAGGTGCATCCTGGTTCAGCGGCCCCTCCACATGGGCTGTGTCTGGTACAGGTTAGATATCCTGAGATATTTGGAGTAACGAACAATGATGAAGAC
>Ga0170475_134799217_pt1 | contig 11894 bp, 9 predicted proteins | sample Soicark_Litter_5_FD_111474 | JGI IMG/M metagenome (GOLD analysis project Ga0170475, IMG submission 111474) | Avena fatua rhizosphere microbial communities from Hopland, California, USA. Combined Assembly of 48 SPs | reverse complement strand
GTTTTTTATAAAAATCGTTTTAATGATCGTGTTCACCTTCAGCCAAAGGAACATTTTGAGGAATGTAATCCTCTTCTGCTCCGGGCTTAGAGTAATCATATGGCCAACGGTGAACTTCAGGAATAGCTCCAGGCCAGTTTCCGTGCATATGTTTTACCGGTGTAGTCCACTCTAATGTATTTGCTTTCCAAGGATTTTGTACTGCTACCGGTCCGCGGAAAATACTGTAGAAGAAGTTGAACAAGAAGATCAATTGACCAAATGCAGCAATTAAAGCGAATACTGTAATGATAACGTTCAAATCCATGATCATATCATATGAATCGCTGTTGAATTCCTGGTAAACTGTGTAATTGTAGTAACGACGAGGCGCTCCTGCCAATCCAACGAAGTGCATCGGGAAGAATACTCCGTATGCTCCAACGATAGTTACCCAGAAGTGAGCATAACCTAAACGTGTATTCAACATACGTCCGTACATTTTCGGGAACCAGTGATAAACACCGGCAAACATTCCGAATACTGCAGACATACCCATTACAATGTGGAAGTGAGCTACAACGAAGTAAGTATCATGAATTGCAATATCCAACGCAGAGTCAGCCAGGATAATTCCTGTTACACCACCTGTGATGAACGTTGACACCAATCCGATGGAGAACAACATTGCTGGAGTGTAGATATTTGATCCTTTCCAGATTGTAGTGATGTAGTTAAACACTTTTACAGCTGAAGGAATCGCAATCAATAAGGTTGTAAATACGAATACAGATCCCAGGAACGGATTCATTCCTGTCATAAACATATGGTGACCCCAAACGATGAATGAAAGGAAACCAATTGCAAGAATAGATCCGATCATCGCACGGTAACCAAAGATCGCCTTACGAGAATTTGTAGCAATAATTTCTGATGTCAGACCAAGAGCCGGAAGTAATACGATGTATACCTCTGGGTGACCTAAGAACCAGAATAAATGTTGGTACAATAAAGGAGAACCACCGTGATTTTCCATCATTTCCGAACCAACGATGATATCAGAAAGGTAGAAAGATGTTCCAGCCAATCGGTCCATCATCAACAACAATGCTGCGGATAATAATACAGGGAAAGACAATACACCCAAAACAGCTGTTACGAAGAACGCCCAGATTGTTAATGGCATACGAGTCATTTTCATTCCACGAGTACGCAAGTTCAGGATCGTTACGATGTAGTTCAAAGATCCCAATAAAGAAGATGCGATGAAAATAGCCATTGAAACCAACCACAAAGTCATCCCTTGTCCTGATCCTTCAATTGCATCCGGCAAAGCAGATAACGGAGGATAAACTGTCCAACCTGAAGAAGCTGGTCCTGTTTCGATAAACAAAGAGTAAGTCATGATCAATGAAGAAATCATGAACAACCAGAATGATAACATGTTCAAGAAACCTGAAGCCATATCACGTGCACCAATTTGCAACGGAATAAGTAGATTCGAGAAAGTACCGGATAATCCACCTGTCAATAGGAAGAATACCATGATAGTACCGTGAATAGTAACTAATGCCAAATACATTGACTCTTTCATTACACCTCCCGGTGCCCATTTTTCTCCTAAGAAGAATGATAAGAAATCACTTCCTTCCTCTGGCCATGCTAATTGGATACGGAATAATATCGACAAGATCATCGCAATAACTCCCATGAAAACCGCAGTCATTAAGAACTGCTTCCCAATCATCTTATGATCCTGAGTGAAAATATATTTCGAAATAAAACCTTCTTCATGGTGATCGTGTCCATGAGCGTCGTGATGTGCGTGTGCTTCGTGAGCTGCCATGATTTTATTTTTTTACTTTGTATTAATTACTTAACTATTGCTGTTACTGAATCCATCGTTGGTGCTTCTGCACCAGCAGGAATACTATCTGTCGCCGCTGGAGCCGGTTTCGGCTTACCAACCGGATAAACATTTTTAAACGTTTTACAAACGTCTGCTGCTGCAGGATTCAATTTAGATACCTTGTGGTACCAAACTTTGTAGTCTTTTGGTTCAAGTACAACTACAATCAATTTCATTTTGTAATGAGAAGATCCACAAATCTTGTTACACATCAATACAAAGTTGAAGTTGGAGTTGTGCATTTTATCTCTCATTTCCGCAGTCGTTACAGTTGGTTTAAACTTGAAACGAGTTGTCATACCAGGCACAGTATTCATTTGTGCACGGAAGTGAGGGAAATAAGCTGAGTGAATAACGTCTTTTGAACGGAAGTTGAATTCAATTTCGCGTCCTTTACACAAGTAAAGTGTATCATTAGCTCCAAAAACGATATCATCCATTGCTTTCTGATCGTTTTTAGCATTGTGATGAGCTTTCATTTGGTGCAACAAACGAACTAAACGTTCCTGACGACCTAAGCTTTCGATCATTTTCTTACGATTCTTAGGGTCGAACATCAATTTGCGATCGTTCAATTTTGCTTCTAAGGCTTTAATTCCGGTATTACCGCTTTCCATAGAGTCAATTGCATCCTGAATAGTTGCAGTTGTCATTAAGGCTAATGGATTATTACCGTTTGTCAATTTGTAATCAAAATTACCAAGTTGGTTATCATCTCCAGCCATACGAACTGTCCAGTCAAATTGCTTAGAGTATAACTCAATCACCTGAGCACCTTCACCAGCTTTGCTAGTTTGTTTGTTCCATGAAATCAATCCAAGGATGATGATGATCGCCAAAACAAAAGCAGGAATCACTGTCCAAACTAACTCCAATTTATTAGAGTGTGGGAACCAGTTTGCTTTTACTCCCGGCTTACGAACATATTTGTATGCAAATCCAAACAACAAGAAGTTTGTAAGGAAGAATACAGCAATAATGATAATGAAGTTCAAATTCAATAACCAGTCAGTTTGTGCGCCACTTTCAGAAGCAGCGTCACCGCGACCTGCCCATCCGAAATGTAACATCAACCAAATAAAGCCGATAAACATGAATAACATGAATCCTAACAACAATTTTGCGTTAAGACGGTTGTCACGGTTTGGAATATCTTCTTCGCGACGACCATTTAATTTAGAAGAAAGTTCGTACAATCTCACCAATTGGGTGATTGCCAACACTCCTAAAATTACTACGATTAATATAACAAGCTTTGTCATTTCTTTAATTTTTCTGAGCTATCGTGAATATTATATTTCATGGTGAATACTCTCATCCAGGAATGGGTGATTCACTGGGGTAAGAGGTGCCTTCGTAAGATTCGTCAGAACAATTCGAATGAAGAATCCTAAGAATAAAACTGCCATACCAATTTCTAGTGGCCCCATGAACGTTCCGGTTCCAACAGAACCTCCCATAACCATAATGAATGCATCTGTCCAGTGACCTGCGAAGATGATCAAACCAACTGCTGTTAAAACACCAGCATGACGTTTAGCATCTCTTGACATCAACAACAACATCGGGAATGCGAAGTTGATGAAGAACATTGCGAAATACATTAATTTGAAGTGTTCAATTCTCAATTGGTGGTAAGTAACCTCCTCAGGAATGTTAGCATACCAAATCAACATGAATTGAGAGAACCATAAGTAAGACCACAAGAAAGATGTAGCAAATGTCCATTTCCCTAAATCGTGGATATGGTTTTCATTTACTTTAGGTAAATACCCTTGTTTTTTCAAGTATAATGTCAAACAAACCAAAACGATCATTGCAGAACACCACATTCCGGCGAACACGTACCATCCAAATAAAGTTGAATACCAGTGTGCATCGATAGACATGATCCAATCCCAAGAAGATGTTGAAGAGAATACAGCAAAGAATACTAAGAAAACAGCACCTTTACGATAGTTTTTAAAGTGAATCTCAGTTCCACCAACTTTATCTTCTTCCAATGAACGTTTTCTGAAACCATTCCAGAAGATCAAATAAACCCCAACATAAACAATCGTTCTGATCCAGAAGAAAGTTTGGTTCAGGTAGAAATCTTTTTCCTGAAGAATCTTATCATGTTTCATATGCTCCGGATCCATCCAGGCATAAATACCTGCACCATCCATGAAAGAGATAATCAACAATGTACTTAACAACAACGCTACTCCATATGGAATAAATCCTGTAACTGATTCAATAACGCGTTTGATTGATGCATACCAACCGGTTTCTGTTGCATATTGTAGTGTAAGGAAGAACATAGCTCCCATTCCAATTCCGAAGAAGAAGAAACTGTCCACAAGCATGTTAGCCATGAAACGTTGAGTAAAAGTATCTTTACCCATTTCAAGTAACACACCCAAACCGATACCGATGATTCCAATAGCCATTAGAACCACAGTCAACATTTTTGCTTTTGATGTAATTTTGAATTCCATTTTATCTGTTTTTATCGGTTTAGCAATTATTTAATAGAATCTGTTGCAGTCGGAGCACCCCAAGCAGGTTTACCAGTTGCATCATACTTTCCGTAATTCTTATCCTGGAATTGACGAACATAATGTACCAAAGTCCAGATTTCTTTCTTGTTCAATAAAGAAGCATGAGCCCCCATCATATTCTTTCCATAATAGATTGAATAGAACATTTGTCCTTCTTTGATCGAAAGTCCACTCAAAACAGCAGCACCTGTATAAGCTCCTGATTTTACCATTGGTCCTTCACCATCACCTTTTTCACCATGACAGTGCTTACAGTTGATCGTGTACAAGTATTTACCATCAGCAAAAATCTTAGCAGCTGTTTCAGCATCCTTCAATTTGATAGGGTTAACATCATTTGCTGAAGCCAAATATTCAGACTCATCATCAGCAGCACGATCAAAACCATACAAACCATGAGTAATGTTCCACGATCTACCCGGTTTTCTCAAATAAGGCAGCATAATATGAACTGTAGCCGAATCTGTTCCCCAATAAGGAATAGTATACTTCGGTGGCATCAATGCCGAACGTTTCAATTTTTGTGCGTCATCTGTTCTACCTTGAACCTCTGCATAATCCACATATGGTTCAATAGCAGGAGAACGATACATATCAGGCATGTATTCCAATCCTGGACTATCTGGATCAGATGAACAAGCAGCTGCCAATAACGCAACTACTGAAATCTGTGCAAATGCCTTGAATTTTATTTTCATCTCTATTATTCTTTAAAATCCGATCCGCCCGAGGCGGACTAATTATTAAATCTCTTTTTGGTCAATCTCGATTACTCCAGTCTCGTTTAACATAGCAAGTAATTGCTCTGCGCTGTGACCGTGATTATCAGAAGTTCTAATTTCCATTACGAATTTATCGTCTGTTGTACGAGGATCCGGATTGGAAGCCGGCATACCTGGTAATGTTTTATTCAACAATAAATAAGTAATTGCCATTCCGTGAGCAGCACACAATACTGTGAACTCAAATGAAATCGGGATGAACGCCAATACGTTATCTAAGTATGACTCATTCGGTTTACCACCAATATTCATCGGCCAATCCTGAATCATGAAGAAACGCATACCGATTGTTGCCAACATAGTACCTGTGATACCATATAAGAATGCCATAATCCCCAAACGGGTTTGTTTCACTCCAATGATAGGATCAATACCGTGAACCGGGAAAGGTGAGAACACGTCAGCTACTTTAACACCTTTAGCTACCAACTTCTTTGCGCCATCTTTTAGCACATCGTCGTCGTCATACATTGCATAAATTACTTTCTCTGCCATGTCTCTAATTAATGATTGTGAGTATTATCGTGGTCATCGTGAGAGTGACCGTTTTTTACAAAGTAAGGATGAACCGGAGCAGTATCGTTTTTGTACGATTCACCTGAAGATTTCAAGATTGTTTTCAATTCGTTCAATGCCAATACAGGGAAGAAACGGGCAAACAATAAGAAGAATACGAAGAACAAACCAATTGTTCCGATATATACACCTAAATCAATGTGACTTGGGAAGTGCATAGACCATGAAGATGGCAAGTAATCTCTGTGGATTGAAGTAACGATAATTACGTAACGCTCGAACCACATACCGATGTTTACAACGATCGAAATGAAGAATGTAAACAATAAGCTTCTACGTAAAGGGCGGAACCACATCAACTGCGGAGAGATCACGTTACAAGTCATCATCGCCCAGTAAGCCCACCAGTATGGACCAGTTGCACGGTTAATGAATGCATATGCTTCATACTCCACACCTGAATACCAGGAGATAAATAACTCAGTGATATATGCCGTTCCTACGATTGAACCTGTAACCATGATTACAATGTTCATGTATTCTACGTGTTTTGTATGAATGTATGCTTCCAGCTTCATTGCCTTACGCATCACTAATAATAGTGTTTGTACCATGGCGAATCCGGAGAATACCGCTCCTGCTACGAAGTATGGAGGAAAAATTGTTGTATGCCATCCCGGAATTACTGATGTAGCAAAGTCAAATGATACAATCGAGTGAACCGAGAATACTAGTGGAGTTGCAACACCTGCCAATACCAATGAAACCAATTCGAAACGATTCCAGTGCTTAGCACGTCCCGACCATCCGAAAGATAAGATAGAATACATCTTCTTTGGAATTGGTTTTTTGATGCGGTCACGAATCGTAGCGAAATCAGGAATCAGACCGATGTACCAGAATACTAATGATACAGAAAGGTAAGTCGAGATTGCAAACACGTCCCAAAGCAACGGCGAGTTAAAGTTAACCCATAATGAACCGAAGTGATTTGGTAATGGAAGAGTCCAGTAACCAACCCATAAACGACCCATGTGAATTAACGGGAACATACCTGCCATGAATACGGCGAAGATTGTCATCGCTTCTGCTGAACGGTTAATCGCCATACGCCATTTCTGACGGAACAATAACAATACAGCTGAAATCAACGTACCGGCGTGACCGATACCAACCCACCAAACGAAATTGGTAATATCCCAAGCCCATCCAACGGTCTTGTTCAATCCCCATGTACCGATTCCAGTACCAAGCAAGTATAAAATACAACCCACTCCATACAAACCGATCACTAAAGCAATGGCGAATAGAATGTACCACATACGTGGTGCTTTGTCCTCAATTGGCTTACAAACATCCTCAGTGATCTCATGGTACGTTTTATGACCTAAGATGAGGGGTTCACGAATTGCAGCTTCCTTATGACTCATTAGACTTTATTTTTTAGCAATTAATGATTTGACTTTTTTTCTTGCGCTTCTTTCTCTTCGAAAGCTAGTTCCTTAGCTGTTTCTGCAGCTATCTCTTCCAAGACTTCGTTTTCATCGTTGCGCACTTTTACTTTATACCAAACATTTGGTTTAACACCTATTTCTTCCAAGGCGTGGTATGAACGTTTGTCTTCTGAACTTTTTCTAATCTCAGATTTCACATCATTCCAGTCACCAAATACGATAGCTCCGGAAGGACAAGCTTCAGAACAAGCAGAGTTCAATTCGTTATCCTGAATTGTTCTGCTTTCTTTCTTAGCATCCAATTTAACTGATTGGATTTTCTGAACACAGAAAGAACATTTCTCCATTACACCACGAGTACGTACTGTAACATCCGGATTCAATACCATACGACCTAAATCGTCTTGTGCCGGGTTGATCTATGTAAATTTCTTGTAAGAAGGGTAGTTGAACCAGTTGAATCGACGTACTTTGTACGGACAGTTGTTCGCACAGTAACGGGTACCGATACAACGGTTATATGCCATTTGATTCAAACCTTCATTGGAGTGTGTTGTTGCAGCAACCGGACAAACCGTTTCACACGGAGCGTGGTTACATTGCTGACACATCATTGGCATGTGAATCACTTTCGGGTTAGCTGAAGGATCTTCTGCCTGATCGAAAAATTCTATTTTGCTAAGAGCTTCACGTTTTTCAGGATCACGAGTTCCAGGAGCTGCTTCCAAATCTGAAGCGTAGTAACGGTCGATACGTAACCAAGCCATTTCACGACCTCTACGAACTTCGTCTTTACCAACTACAGGAATATTGTTTTCTGATTGACAAGCGATCAAACAAGAACCACAACCGAAACATTGGTTCAAGTCGATAGTCATTGCCCAACGGTGACCTACATCTTCAATCGGATGAGCATCCCATAAATCGAATTCTTCGATTGGTTTAGGACCTTCATGCGTATGAAGAACGTGTTTGTGATTGTAAACACCCGGATCTTTTGCATCGTTGTAAATATCCAATGTTGTCTCACGAACAATTGAATTACGACCCATTGCAGTACTGTGAATTTGAGTAACTGCGATTGGATAAATCCCATCTGCTTGTACTAAAGTTCCTACAGCATCATAATCGTAAGTTCCGTTTGCGAAACCAACAAAACGATAAGCATTTTTACCTACTGGAACACGGTTTCCTTTTTCGTCCATTTCGAACCCACCGTATTCTTTTGTTTGGTATGCTGCTTTTCCGATTTTCTCATTTCCTGCACCACGTCCGTAACCTAAAGCAACACCAATTGTTCCTAAAGCTTGTCCCGGTGATGGGTAAACAGGTAATGTAATTTTTTCGTTACCTACAGTTACCGTTGCCATGTTCAAGCCATGTTCCTGGTCAATATAAGTTGCATAACCACCTTTCTCCATAGTCGCAGGAGACATTGTAAAGTAGTTATCCCAAGTAACTTTAGAAATAGGATCTGCCATCTCCTGTAACCATGGGTTACCAGCATGTTCACCTGTCGCGATACCAGCTTTTTGGTACATTACGATTTCTAAGTCAGAAGTCTTAGGTAATTTTTTAGAGATTCCGTTTAAAGCGGTTTCGTTGAACATCAACATTACTGGCGCGACCGGATGAGTCATCGCACTGTTGTGTACAGCCATCCCCCAATAAGTATGGAAATCTGTGTAAGTCGTTTGTTGAGGGAAACCATACATCTCCCAGTTTTTCATAATGTAGTTGTAACCTACAGTAGAATCTTTTCCACTACGATCAGCTTTGTTAGCCCAAACCAAAATTGATTCAAGAGCAGAAGCTGTTTCGTGCAAAGGACGGATTGTTGGTTGACCCAAAGAGTAATGTCCTTCTTTCGGATTGAAATCGCTCCAAGCCTCCAATGCATGAAGATCCGGTGCGATGAATTTACATTTTGAAGCTGTTTCGTCAGCATAAAGCGACATAGAAACAGTTAAATCTACGCTGGACAATGCCGCTGCAAATGCTTCACCGTTTGGTAAAGAGTAAGCAGGATTAACTCCTAAGAAGAAGATAGCATCAGGTCCTTTTTTAGCGATAACATCCGCAGCCAATTTATGCATCTTAGCATCCTCTGACTGGAACATTTTGATTTCGTTTTCGAACTTGATCGTTTTACCGTAAGCTCCTAAAACTGAATTCAATTTATTTACCAGGATTTGAACTCCAACATTGTTAGATCCGGCAACAACCACTGACATTCCTTTTGATTTCTTCAAAGACTTAACAGCCTCGTTAGCAATTTTCACATTCTCTTTAGACAATGTTGAAGAAACACCCGTTTTTTCACCGAATTTTTCAAGAATGTAAGCTAAAACGTTTGCTTGCTCACTAGGCTTGATCATTCCACGGTAATCTGCATTCGATCCGGTAATCGACATATTAGATTCAAACTGGAAGTGACGGCTCATCCACTCTCCGTCAGGATTACGACGTTTACCGTAATCAGCAGAGAATGTGTTACCCATCAACCATGTAGACAAGAAGTCTGCACCGATACTAACGATAGTCTTAGCATTTAAGAAATCGTAATCAGGAATAGCAAGTTTTCCAAAAGAAGCCAAGTTCGCATCACGCATTCCGCTGTATGAAACAGCATCATATTGTACGTGATTGAAGTTTGGATGCAACATCGGCATTCCAGCTTCTGATTTTGTCTCACCATAAATAGATGTAGACAAGTCAGCTAAAGCCATTTGCAAAGAAGGAGAAATTACCGTATTCGAAACGAATGCGATTGTACCTTTTTTATCAGCGATAGCTTTTAATTTCTTTTTAACCTCACCGTCCAATTTATCCCATGAAGCAGCACCTTCAACTGTTGTCAAACGCTCAGAATCATACAATCCTAAAACAGATGCAACAATCGGAGGAGTCAAAGCTCCTTGCGTGAATCCGTAATCACGGTTTCCTTTAATAAAAATAGGACGACCTTCTCTTGTTTTAACAATGATGCTTGCGAAAGCATTTCCATCGTAGAACGTGGAAGCATAATATGTAGCCAAACCTGGAGTTACGTTTTCCGGTTTGTTTACATAAGGAATTGCTTTAGTTACAGGAGCTTCACAAGCCGCAACTGTAGCAGCAGCAACTGTAAACCCTAAAAACTTCAGGAAGTCGCGGCGATCTGTTGACGTTTCTTTCAACGATTCGTCACCTAAAAACTCATCAACCGTTACCGACTTAGGAAATTCACGATCTCTTGATTCTACAAATGCAGGAGTTTCTTGCAATTCATCGAGACCTTTCCAATATTTTCTTGACATAGCCATTTACTTTATCTTCAACAAGTGATTAATAGTGACATTTAGCACATTCCCAACCACCTAACTCTTTAACTGTTACCTTAATTTTACCGTTCTCTTCTGTCAAGATCTTGTTATACAATTTCTTGTTCTTCAATAAACGATTATGCATTTCAGTGTAATATGCGTTTCCTTTAGTATCCAATGACCCGTCTGTGATTTCTTTCTCAGCGTGACATTCGATACACCAACCCATTGTCAATGTATTTCTGTTTAACGGAATATTACCTTCGATTTTATTTAAATCTTTTACCGGAACCACACGAGCAGTTTCATGTTGTTTCGTCATATCACCGTGACATTGCTTACAATCTACACCACCAACTACTACGTGTTGAGAGTGGTTGAAGTAAACGTGATCAGGTAAAACGTGAACTTTGTTCCAAACAATTTCTTTTGTTTTTCCCGTGTATACTTTTTTCACCGGATCCCATCCTGCCGCTGCATAAATTTTAGCGATTTCAGGAACTTGCGCATCAGCACCAGTGATTTGCTTGTGACAGTTCATACAAACGTTCACAGTTGGCAAACCGGCAGTTCTTGATTTGATTGCTGAATTGTGACAGTAACGACAATCGATTTCGTTTTTCCCAGTATGAATATCATGAGGAAAAGCAATTGGTTGAGAAGGTTGGTATTCTTCCATTACACCAATTGAGTACAACGACAAGAACAAACAAACGATCAATGAAATGGTAACAACTAATCCACCAATTCCAACATAGCGTTTGTATTTCCAAGCCCATGATCTGAACTCGTCCGCGAATGAACGATCATTGTTAACTGCTTCTCCTTCTGAAGTTCTGGTAGCATTGTGTAACTGACGACGTACACCACCAACCGACATAATGATTGCAACGAAGATCACTCCAAGAATAATCCAAACCATTGACAAACCACCCTCTTCTTCTTCAGTTCCACCAGCAACCTCTGTCGCAGCCTCTTCAGCCACTGGAGCTTCCTGAGCATCTACCCAATCAAAAATTGCATCAATGTCTTTATCTTTTCCAGCTAACTCAGGGAAGATAGACATGTTCGCAGGTCTTGAAGCCTTGATCTTAGCAGCGTAAGGATCCGAAGCAGCTGCAGCAGCATTATCTGACACCCATTTGTAAATTGAACCCGGTTTAGCTCCACCTGCTTCCCATCTTCCACGAACACCAGACAAAGCCGGTCCCGTTCCATCCTTAAAAGGACTGTGACAAGTAGCACATTTTGCTTTAAAAAGAGCTCCTCCATCTGCTGCATGAGCAGAAACTGTACTTAAAACGAATACCGTTGAAAGTACACCTATATACCATTGTTTTATACCTCTAAACATCTGATTATTAGATATTTTTGTTCCAAAAACTTATTGTTTAACCCCACCAAAC
>Ga0170475_115502798_pt1 | contig 11895 bp, 10 predicted proteins | sample Soicark_Litter_5_FD_111474 | JGI IMG/M metagenome (GOLD analysis project Ga0170475, IMG submission 111474) | Avena fatua rhizosphere microbial communities from Hopland, California, USA. Combined Assembly of 48 SPs | reverse complement strand
TTGATGCTCCTGACCGCCATTGCGATTGCGATCGACTCCGGGCGGCCGATCCTGTACTGCCAGGAGCGGGTCGGCGAGAACGGAAAAGCGTTCACGCTGTGCAAGTTTCGATCGATGCGGACCGATGCCGAGCAGGGCACGCCGATCTGGGCACGTGATGGCGACGACCGTGTCACTCGCGTCGGGCGCTTCATTCGGCTGGCACGGCTCGACGAACTTCCGCAGTTCTGGAACGTGCTGCGCGGGGACATGAGTTTCGTCGGCCCACGGCCCGAGCGTCCGTTCTTCGTCGCCGAGCTGGCGAAGGCGATCCCGTTCTATCAGCAGCGGCATGCGGTCAAGCCCGGCCTGACCGGATGGGCGCAGGTGAAGTACCGGTATGGCTCCTCGCTCGAAGACGCAATGGAGAAGCTGCGCTACGACCTGTACTACATCAAGCATCTCTCGGTGTTCTTCGATCTCACGATCGTGTTCGATACGGTCAAGGTGGTGCTGTTCGGCAAGGGGGCCGCGTGAAGGGCGAGGCTGAGCAAAGCTGGGCCCCTGGAAGAGAACGGCAGATTGTCACGGTCGCCCGGAACGTTTCGACGCGCTATCTCGCCATCATCGCCGAGACCGTCGCCGGGATGGTGATGCTGCCGTTCAACCTCCAGCATCTTGGCATCGCTGCGTACGGCCTCTGGATTCTGCTTGGATCGATCACGATCCACTTTTCCGTCCTGGATCTCGGCTACGGTGGCGCGCTGGTCAAGTTCATGGCCCAATACCGCGCGCATCGTAACGCGCGTGCGTTGAACGAGATCGCGAGCACGCTCTTCTTCGTCTTCGCCGGGATTGGCTTGGTCGCCTACGGCGTGGCGGTGATCGTCGCATTCAACCTCGAGCATCTGTTCCGTATCACTCCCGAGCAGGCGGAGATGGGCAAGTGGGTCCTTCTCATTATCGCCATTCACATCTGCCTGAACTTTCCATTCAGCGTGTATGGCGGTGTGATTTCGGGTTTCCAGCGCTACGACCAGAACAACATGGTCGCGATTGTCAGCACCACCGCAATCGCCGTCGTCAATTATGTCGTGCTCCGGGCGGGCTTCGGACTGATCGCGCTCGTGGCCGCGACGACCTGTGTCCGCATCGTCGCGTATTTCGTCTATCGCAGGAATGCGTACCGAATCTTTCCCGAGCTGTCGATTTCTCGAAAATTGTTCTGCCGCGGCCGCCTGAGGGAAGTCACCGGCTTCAGCATTTACTCGTCGCTCATCGATTGGGCGAACAAACTGAACTACCAGCTCGACACGGTGGTCATCGGCGCATTCATCGGAAGCGGCGCCGTGGCCGTCTGGGCCCCGGCGGAACGGATCATTTCCGGCACGCAGCGGCTTACGAATCAGTTGAATGGCGTCCTCTTCCCCGCCATCGTCGACAGCGACGTCACCAGACAGCAGCAGCGGCTCCAGCAAATTCTCCTGGTAGGCACGCGTTTGTCGCTCGTGATGGTCGTTCCCATTACGGCTGCTCTCATCCTGCTCGCCGATCCGCTCGTGCATGCCTGGCTCGGGGACAAGGCGGCAAGCGTCGCCGGGACGATCCCGATCATTCAGATTCTCTCGATCTCGGTGGCCATTCGGGTGGGCAATGCCACCGGCACGACCATATTGAAGGGGGCCGGCAAGCACCGCATGCTGGCGTTTGTCAACCTGGCCACAGGGCTCGCGAATCTGGCGATGAGCATCGCGCTCATCAAGCCATTCGGCCTTCCCGGTGTGGCATACGGCACGCTGATTCCGATCGCGCTGGCAGCGATCTTCATCGTGTATCCCGCGGCATGCCGCCGCGTCGGACTTCCCATCGCCCAAGCGGTTAGACATTCGATCTTGCCGGCGGTCTGGCCGGCCGTCGTTGTTGGGATGGTTCTGGCCGTGACTCGTCACATCTCATCGGGCACGCTTCTGGCTGTAGTGCTTCAGGCAAGCGGAGGCGGCCTGCTTTATCTGGCGCTGTTCTTCGCGATTGCCATTGGACGACGAGATCGCGCGCTCTACACCGCGAAAGTCGTCGAGCTTGTGGGCCGCCGTCGGCTGGCGGCGGCGTAAATCGGGGGACCCGAGTGATGCGTGGAATCATTCTCGCGGCCGGCAAGGGCTCGCGGTTGAACGGGACGGCAAAAGAATCTCCGAAGTGTCTTGTTGAGCTAGGCGGCTCGACGCTGATCGAGCGCCAGATTCGGTTGCTGCGGCAGGCGGGTATTCACGACATTACGGTCGTCGCCGGCTGCCAGGCCGACCGGGTCCGTCGGGTGTGTGGGCACAATGTTACCTATGTTGAGAACGCCCACTACGCACATACGAACAGCATGTATTCGCTCTGGATGGCACGACCTCTGCTTTATGAGGGCTTCGTGGTCCTAAATTGTGACGTGATTTTCCACCCCACCCTGCTGGGCGATCTTCTTTCGGCTCGTCACGACAATGCGCTGCTCCTCGCGTATCGCGAGGCCAACCAGCCACCGTTCGGCGACGAAGAGATGAAAGTCAAGGTTCGATGCGGGCGGGTGGTGGACATGTCCAAGACTATGGACCCGGCGGAGGCGGACGGCGAAAACCTCGGGATTGTGAAATTTGGTCCCGCGGGCGCCGCCGCCCTCGTCGACATTCTCGATCGGCTGATTGCCTCAGGAGGAGTGCGCGACTGGGCGCCGCGCGCATTCGCGGAATTCGCGAAGCTCCATCCACTTCACGCCGTAGGCACGCGTGGATTGCCGTGGATTGAAATCGACTTCCCTGAGGATTATCGCCGGGCCGCGGCTGATGTGCTGCCACGAATCGAACGCGATTCGACGATGTATTCGCCATCCGCGGCGGTGTGGGACGGACAGATCGAGCGGCGCCGGGCGCACGCGGACCGCCGGGGGCTCGCACTCGCGAGGCGTTCCGCGAGGCCCTTCTTGCTGACGCTTCATGATGGGCAACATGGTGTCGGCTCGATCGCTCGGCGATACGCCGCGCCCCTTCGGCGTTCAGGCTGACAGACTTCCGCGCGTCGTCGCGATCGGTGGCGGCACGGGGCTGCCTAACGTGCTCCGTGGTCTACGCCCGATTCTGTACGGGCAGGGCGATCGCCTGCGCGACGTGGTGCCGCGCGACCGCCTGGTCGCGATTGTCGCAACGTCTGACGACGGGGGGAGCTCCGGGAAATTGCGGGCGGAATTCAACATGATTCCGCCCGGCGACATCCGCAATTGCCTTGCAGCCCTCTCGGATAATCACGCGCTCATTGCCGATCTCTTCCAATACCGGTTCGGCGCGGGTGACGGCCTCAACGGCCACGCCCTCGGCAATCTCGTGCTCGCCGCGCTCGCGGACGTGATGAACGACTTTCCGCGGGCTGTCGAGATCGCCGCGCTCGTCGTCGGCGCACGAGGGACTGTCCTGCCGGCCACGAGCGAGGTCGTCACGCTGGTCGGCGAATTCGAGGACGGGCGCATACTGAGCGGTGAAACGGCGATTTCGAACGGCGGCGGACGGATCAAACGCCTCTCACTGATTCCAGAACGACCGCGGTGTCTCCCGGAAAGCTGCGATGCGATCCGCCGCGCCGATGTCGTTGTCGCCGGGCCGGGCAGTCTCTACACGAGTATTCTGCCGCCGCTGCTGGTTCCAGACGTATCGGACGCGATCCGCCGATCGTCGGCGACGCGCGTTCTGGTCGCCAACCTGATGACCGAACCGGGAGAGACCGACGATTACAGCGTGCTCGAACACGTGCTCACGCTCGACCGGCACCTGGGTGTGCAGCTATTCGATTACGTGATCTACAACACCGCGCCCATTCCCGGCCATCTGGCGTCGGTGTATCGCGAGCGCGGGAGTCTGCCGATCGTGACCGGCACGTTCGAACTGAGCGCGCTCGAGAAACTGAACATCCAACCGATCGGCGTCCCTCTTGTTTCGGAGCACCCTGCGGGAAAAATCCGGCACCATCCGGAAAGGCTGGCTTCGGCAATCACCGCGCTTGGCCAGGGCAAGCTCGGCGCCTGGCGCGGCCGCACGGAGCCCGGAGGCCTCTGAGATGTACGAACGTTTTTATGACTTGCGCGAGCGCCCCTTCGCGCTCAGCCCCGACCCCGACTATCTGTATCCGAGCCGCGTGCATCGCGAAGCGCTCGACTATCTGCGGTACGGTCTCGAAAGCCATGCGGGCTTCATCGTCATCACCGGTGAAATCGGGTCGGGAAAGACGACGCTGCTCCAGACGCTGCTGCGCGGCATCGATACGCAGACGACCGTAGGCCGGATCGTCAACACACTGCTCGAGCCGCGCGAGCTGCTCGAGACGATCATGATCGATTTCGGCCTCGATCCCGGAGGCCGAAGCAAGCCCCTTCTCCTGCGCGACCTCGCCCAGTACCTCGTCGATCAACGGCTCGCGGGACGGCTGGTCCTGCTCGTGATCGACGAAGCGCAGAACTTGAACCTCGCCGCGCTCGAAGAGCTGCGGATGTTGTCGAACCTCGAAACCGAGAAATCGAAGCTTCTGCAGATCGCGCTCGTCGGACAGCCCAACCTCCGCGACAAACTGGCGTCGCCGGAGCTCGAACAGCTCCGCCAGCGGATCACCGTGAGCTATCATTTGATGCCGCTGGATCAGGACGAAACGGCCAACTACATCAATCACCGCCTGCGGCGAGCCGCGGTCGGAGCGCCGATGGAGTTCCCAAGAGACGTGACCGACCTGATTCACGGCCGCAGCCGGGGTGTGCCGCGTATTATCAACGTGATCTGTGACGCGGCGCTCGTCTTCGGCTACGCTGAAGAGCGGCGTCAGATTGATGTGCCGCTGATGCACGAGGTCATGGTCGAACTGGAAGCAACGGGCGTGCTTCCAGCACCCGAATCTGTTCCTGTCGCAGAACCGGCAGCGCAGGCATCGATTCAGACGCCGGCAAAGCCCGTGGTTGCCCCGTTCGCGACACCCGAAACGATTTTCACGCGAACTCAGACTCCGCAGGTTGCCGCGTTCGCCAGCGCGGGGACTCGCCCGAAGCCGCTCGAGGCGGCGGCTGTTCACCCGGCTGCGAGCGAACCCGTGCACGCCAGAGTCGCCGCTGACGCACCTGCGGCTCCCCCGCGTGAACCTGCCGCCAGCACGGCGCCGGGACTCGCGCCAGCGCATCCGCTGGCGCCGGTCGCCGCGCTTGCCAAAGCTGAAAGGTCGGCAGCGCCCACGACGGCGCCGGACTCGACGATCAGCCCGACGGGTCCGACTCCGCCGCCTCGTGCCGCGGAACCATTTCCGGCAGTTACCGTCGCGCGGGGAACCGCCGCGCTCGAAGGCCGCGCGAAGGCGCTCGACGAACGAGAGCAGATAATCCTGCAGCGGGAGCGCGAGTTGGCGGAACAACGGCGGGTGCTCGCCGAAGAGTATCGACTGCTGCGTGTCCAGCGTTCGACAACGCCCGCCGCCGGCATAGGCCCGCGGGAAACCGTCCGTGTATCGGTGCCGCATCCGGTGCCGCCGGCACGATTCGATTCGGCCCGCCAGGAAACTGCCTGGGCGCGCGTGAAGCGAATGGTGCTCGGACGCACGGACACGGCGGTTGAAGAAAATTAGAACGATTTCGCAGACGATCAAACGCTCGAAGGAGTACGAATGTCCGACTTGGCCGATGCACTACTCAAGAAGATCGAATCCCGCCGCGCGCGAACGGGGGTCGTCGGCCTCGGTTACGTAGGCCTTCCTCTCCTCGTCGAACTTGCGAAAGCCGGTTTCCACGCCACGGGCATCGACCTCGACACGCGAAAGATCGAGGCGATTCAACAGGGTCGATCCTACATTCCTGACGTGACGACTTCCGACGTACAGGCACTGAAGAACGCCGGCAGACTCGACGCCACGACAGACTTTTCGAACGTTGCGGATCTCGACACCATCAACATCTGCGTGCCGACACCGCTCCGCAAGACGAAGGATCCGGACATGTCCTACATCGTCTCTGCGGTGGAAGCGATCGCCAAGCACCTGCACCAGGGCATGCTGATCGTGCTCGAATCGACGACCTATCCGGGCACCACCGATGAAGTCGTGCAGCCGCTGCTCGAAGCAACAGGACTCAAGGCCGGCGTCGATTTTTTCATTGCGTTTTCACCTGAGCGCGTCGATCCGGGCAACCCCACTTTCCAGACACATAACGTCCCAAAGGTCGTCGGGGGCCTGACGCCTGATTGCCTCCGGCTCGCGAGCGCGCTATATGGCACAGCGATCGAAACGATCGTGCCGGTCAGCTCGACACGGGTCGCCGAGATGGTCAAGCTGCTCGAGAACACGTTTCGCGCTGTCAATATCGGGCTGGTCAACGAGCTCGCGCTGATGTGCGACAAGATGAACATCGACGTGTGGGAAGTGGTCGACGCCGCCCGGACGAAGCCCTTCGGGTTCATGGCCTTCTATCCCGGGCCCGGTCTCGGCGGCCATTGCATTCCCATCGACCCGTTCTACCTGTCCTGGAAAGCGAAGCAGACCGGATTCGATCCACGGTTCATCGAGCTGGCGGGCCACATCAACGCGGGCATGCCGCACTATGTCGTCGAAAAAGTTGCCGAGGCGCTCAACACGAAACGAAAAGCGGTCAATGGGTCGAACATCATGATCGCCGGCGTTGCCTATAAGCGCGACATCGACGACATGCGCGAGTCCCCCGCGCTCGACGTCATGGGGCTGCTGCACACCAAAGGCGCGAAGGTGGCCTACGCCGATCCGTACGTGCCCGAAGTGCACGGCCGCGAATGGTCAGGGCGCTACGACATCAAGTCGGTCGAACTGACACGCGGATCGATAAGCCGCTACGACTGCATCGTCATCGTGACCGATCACAAGGCCTTCGATTACGACGGAATGGTCGCGGAGTCTGATTTGATCGTCGATACACGAAACGCGATCAAGAAAGCTCACCCGCACGTGTTCCGTCTCGGTGCGCCGCAGTCGATCGTCGAAGGCGCAAATGCGCTGACATAGCCCAGCTCTGGCGAGAACCTTGCACCATCCGTATGCATGGGCATGGATCGGGTGTTCTGGTTCTCGGCCTTCGTAATTGGATATACCTATCTGGGTTATCCGCTTCTCCTCGCCGCCTGGGCGCGGGCGGCACGACGGCCAAATCGGAAGGCGGATGTCGGCGAATACCGAAATTGGCCATCCATTTCCATTGTTCTGGCAGTCCGGAATGAAGCGGCGCGGCTGCCGGCCCGAATAGACAACCTGCTCCAGCTCAACTATCCGGGGCGCCGCGAATTAATCGTTGTGTCGAACGGCTCGACCGACGGCACGCGCGACGTCCTCGCCGAGTACGCCGACCGCGTCCAGGCAGTCGAGATACCCGCCGGCGGAAAAGCACGGGCGCTGAATGCCGGCGTCTCGATAGCAGCGGGCGATATTCTGATCTTCGCCGACGCCCGGCAACAGTTTTCGGCGGATGCGCTGGTTGAACTCGCCGCGAACTTCATCGACTCGGAGGTCGGTGGAGCGACCGGCGAGCTCGTTCTCGATTCCGAGTGCGGCGAGACGACGTCGTCGGTTGGCGAGAGCGTCGGCCTCTATTGGAAGTATGAAAAGTGGCTGCGCCGCAACGAGAGCGCCGTGTGGTCCACGCTCGGCGCCACGGGCGCCATCTACGCGATCCGGCGGGAACTGTGGCGTCCGCTCCCCGCTGATGCGCTGCTCGACGACGTGCTGGTGCCGATGCGAGTCGTGCTCGACGGACGCAGGATTGTGTTCGATGAAAAGGCGCGCGCCTACGATCATGCGTCGACGGACGCCGCCAGCGAGACACGCCGGAAGACACGTACGCTCGCGGGCAACTACCAGATTCTTGCGCAGGAACCACGCCTGCTCGTTCCCGTTCTCAATCCCGTTTGGCTGCAATACATGTCGCACAAAGTCAGTCGTCTGTTCGTGCCGTGGGCGCTCATCGCGGCGTTTGTCGCGAGTGCCGTGCTGGCGCCGTCTCACTGGTTCTTCACCGCAGCACTGTCGATGCAGATCGCGTTCTATGGCCTGGCCGCGATCGGCGCCGCGCTCGAGGCGCGCGAGCGCCGTGGTTTCTTGAACCAGGTATCAGCGGTTGCCGAAGGTAAGGGGGCACGCTGATGGGCACCCTTACCAGGCTCGCCCGGGTTGCGTTCACCTTCGTCACCATGAACTACGCCGCAATTGCAGGACTGGTCGCGCTTGGCCGCGGTGGCGAGATCTGGGTCGGCGATTCTCGCGATATGGGGCAAAGGCGCTCATGAGCGAGCGGCTTGCGTTCGGATACGGCACAACTGGACACGCTGGCGAAGCGCCGGCGCGTGCGGCGACCCCCTTGGCTGACGCGACGGGGGTACCGGCCAAGGCCTCTCCGTTTGCCGCCCTGATCGCACGACGAGAGGGAACCGACTGGGCGTTTACAGGTCTACTGGCATTCACCGCGATCCTGTTTTTACTGCCGCAGGAGCAGTTCCCACCGTTGAACCCCCTGCATCTCGCCGAGGTGTCGGCGCTCCTTGCGCTGGGCGCGATGGTCATGGGCCGAATGCAGCGAGGCTTGTCGATGACGCGTTACACGCCGGAACTGGGTGGCGTGCTCGCACTGGGGTTCACGATTCTCGCGACCGCACCGTTTTCGATTTGGATGGGTGGGTCGGTGGCCACATTCACGGAGATCTTTTCGAAGATCATCTTGATCTTCATCCTCATGCTGAACACGCTCACCAACCCGAAGCGCATCGATCGCTTTCTCTGGCTAATCGTGGTGGCCAGCGGCTACATTGCCTTCCGCGCCGTGGCCGACTACGCGCGCGGCGTCAACATGGTCGAGAACGGTCGCGTGCAGGGTGCGGTCGGCGGGATGTTCAAGAACCCCAACGATCTGGCGCTGAATATGGTTGCCGTCATGCCGCTCGCGGCCGCGCTCGCGATGCGCTCGCTGACGACCCTGCGGCGCCTGCTGGCGATAGGATGTGCGTTCCTGATGATGGGGGCCGTCGTCGTGTCCCAGTCTCGGAGCGGAACGATTGGTCTCGCCGTGATGATTGGAATACTCGGCGTCACGATCGCGCGCCGCCGTCCTGCCGTCGCCATTGCGGGTGTTCTGGCGCTCATGTTCGCGCTTCCCCTCATGCCCTCTTCGTACTGGCATCGGCTGTCGAGCATTACCGATCAATCCGCAGACGAAACCGGCTCGAGGGAGGCTCGACAGATCCTGCTGCGCGAATCGTTCCAGGCATTCCTCGAGCATCCGATCACCGGCGTCGGAGCCGGGCAATTCAAGAATTACAACCCCGAAGGACGTGAGGAAGCGTGGCGGGAAAGTCATAACGTGGTCCTGCAGGTTGCGGCGGAGCTCGGCCTGGTGGGTCTGGCCATTTTCACTTTTCTGGTCGTGCGAGCGGCGACATCGGGGGCGCGAACGCGGCGGCTGTTGCGACGCGCGGCACTGGGAAGGGCGGGTCGGCGTTCATCGGCTCCGACCGATGCCGTCGTGACGCCCGAGGAAGCCGAGTGGCTGCGATCGCACACGTCGGCGATGACCGCAGCCCTTGGCGGCTGGTTCTTCTGCGCGCTATTTGCCTCGGTTGCCTATAACTGGACGTTCTATTACCTCCTCGCGCTTGCCATCGCGCCGCGCGAGTTTCTCATCGAGCGGCTCGGAAGCGCGAGGGCGCTGAAAAGGCCGGCGCCCGGGTCCGCCTCGGAGCTGCAGCCGGTGCGCGCATGGTAAAGGCGCCGCGGGTGCTGCTGCGCGGGCTTCGCGCCGCAGATGCGCATTTCGGCCGCCGGCACGATCGCCGCCGAATCCTCGTGGATGCACGAACTCCGGTGAACTACACGATGGTTGCGCCGGTAGTCCGCGCGCTGGAGGCCGATTCGCGCATCAAGTTCTATTTCACCGCGAGTGAAGAACCGCACCGCCGACGAGCGATCTATCGTGAGGCGCCTCACGTTCGCGTGGTGCACCCGCGTGTCGCGGCGCTGATCAAGTTCGATGCCTACATCGCATCCGATTTCATGTGGGCCACCCTGCCGTTCGGAACGCGACGGGTGCAGGTGTTTCACGGCGTCGGTGGCAAGTACGGGTTCGACGCACTCGACTGCTCCATGCGGGAATGGCATCGGATCTTCTTCGTCAACGAGCGGCGATTGCGCAATTTCATCAAGTGCGGCGCCATCGATGCCGATAGCGGCGCGATTCGGCTGGTCGGCATGCCGAAGGTGGATTGCCTTGTCGACGGCAGTATCGATCGAGAGACGGTCCTGCAGTCGCTTGATCTCGATCCATCGCGACCGACCGTGCTCTACGCGCCGACATGGTCCCCCGCGTCATCCCTGAACGCGATGGGTGAGGATCTCGTCCGTGCACTCGTTGACATGCCCGTCAACGTGATCGTGAAGCTTCACGATCGGTCGCGTGACCTTCGCGAACGATACTCTGGAGGGACCGACTGGATTGCTCGACTCGAACCGCTGCTTACCGAAGGATGCGGCGTCATTGCGCCCGGTCATGACATTTCTCCATATCTCGTCGCTGCCGACGCGATGATCACGGATCACAGTTCGGCAGCCTTCGAGTTCCTGCTGAGAGACAAGCCGCTCATACGGATACATCGGCCGGCGCTGATCGAGCTTGCAAATATTCACCGCGACTACGTCGATCTGCTCGCGTCCGTTGCCGAGTCCGTGAATACGGTCGCTGAGGCGTGTGCCAGCGTCGAACGCGCCCTCGCGATGCCTTCGCGGCTCAGTCCACGGCGCCAGGCGGTCGCGGCCGACTTGTTCTACCGGCCCGGCGGGGCCACCAGGCGATCCGTCGAGGCGTTGTGTGAACTCCTGGAGCTCGAACCGGTCGCGGTACCTGCGGCGACGTGCGAAGTGCAATGCCAGCCGTCAGCGTAATTACGCCAGCGTACAACGTCGCACCGTATCTTGCAGACGCGATCGAGTCGGTCGTCAGCCAGACGTTCGGCGATCTCGAACTGATCATCGTCGACGATGGATCTTCCGACGCGACTTTCGACATCGCCCGCCACTATGCGCGCCGCGATCCACGCGTTCGCGTGTTCCGTCAGGCGAACCAGGGCATCTCGAACGCTCGGAACCACGCGATGCGCGTTGCAGCGGGGTCGTTCTTCGCGATCCTCGACAGCGACGATATGTGGCTCCCCTCGTATCTCGAGCGACAGCTTGACGTTCTCTCGAACAACCCCGGTTGCGACATCGTGACCGGAAATGCACGATTTCTCGGCAGCGCACTCGACGGACAGGCGGCGCGCCCGAGCCCGGACGCCCGCGGGGAGCCGACACTCGCACGCATGCTCGAAGACGAAACGGCAGTCTTCATCATGTCCGTGTTTCGACGGCGGGTCTACGAGGTAATTGGCGGCTTCGACGAATCGATGCGAACCAACGAGGACTACGACTTCTGGATCCGCGCCGCCATCGCGGGCTTCCGATTTTGCCGGAACGACGAGCCGCTCGGACGATACCGCCGGCGCGACGATAGTCTCTCGGCCGGCGAACGCCGCATGCTTCAAGGCATCCTCCGTGTCCTGGAAAAAACGCGGGCGGCAATCGAACACAGGCCGGTGGAGCTCGCAATTCTCGATTCGCAGCGGCCGCGATTCGAAACTGAACTGCTCGCCGCCGAAGCGCGGGCGGCAATCGAAGAGCATGATTTCCGTGCCGCCGGCGAGCGCCTCGATGCACTCCACCGGCTGCGCGGCGGCTTGGCCATCCGCGTGGCGGGAATGATGGCGCGCTGGACACCTGGCGTCCTCTCGATGGCGTACCACCTGCGACGCGCGCATCTCGCCTCGCGTGCGACCGGTCAGAGGGCGACGCCATGAAATACTCGATCGTCATCGCCAC
>Ga0170475_102761199_pt1 | contig 11896 bp, 8 predicted proteins | sample Soicark_Litter_5_FD_111474 | JGI IMG/M metagenome (GOLD analysis project Ga0170475, IMG submission 111474) | Avena fatua rhizosphere microbial communities from Hopland, California, USA. Combined Assembly of 48 SPs | reverse complement strand
GGCAGGTGGGCGCGAAAGAACGTGCGTGTGGTGGGGAGGGCGGCCGCCCGAGTTCCAACTCCTTGAATCGAAGCGACGACCAATTGAGGAGCGGGGTTCGTGGCAAGACAGCGCTCCTTCAAGAATTTACGAGAGCAGTTGATGACTGAAACGCAGTCTTCGCCGCGCCTGCTATTTGGGCTTCAACGAGCGGCCACTCTCGACATCTGCGTCTCGCCACATCGGAGCGGAACGCGCTCTTGGCCAAATCGAAACACAGGATCATTTCTGCAGTGCCATTGCGGAGGTCTTATCGACTCATCCTCGACCCGGCGATTTCACGGCCCATCCGGGCAGACTGTGGCAGAAACAAAGGCATGCTTCGGGGCTCGACAGGACAGCTGGAAAGCTCGGCGGCCATTGTCTTGAGCGGTACTTTCACGCTCGACTCATTGGTGGCGCCCCTCGAATTGCTACTCCGGGAGACGGCGGGCGCTTGGCCCGTCAGCCTCGCTCCTTACCGGCAGGTTTTTCAGCAGCTGCTCGATCCGACCAGTGAGAGCGCGCGCAACAAGAAGGGAGTGAACGTCTTGCTCGTGCGGGTGGAGGACTGGCTCCCTCCACCGGAAGGCGCCGAAGTGGCGGCTTCATCCACGGTGCGTTCGACCCCAGAGGAGATCGTGGACGACTTCTTGCGCCTCCTCGAAGAGCGCAGCTCCTCGTGGCCTGCCGGTGCCATGGTGGCAGTCTGTCCCTCCCTTCGCAGCGACGCGGCGCCCTGCGAGGCGCGCCTGCGTGAAGGCCTGAATCGCATGGCACACGGTCGCGTTCGCCTGGTCCCATTGTCAAGCCTGGCCCGACTGGACGAAGGCGAGATCCATGACCGAGAGGGCGACCGGCTGGCCAATGTCCCTTACACGCCGCTGGCCTTTGCAGCGATGGCGCGTGACCTCGCTCGTGCTTCTCATGTCGTCCTCGTCCCTCGTCCCAAGGTGATCGTGCTCGATTGCGACAACACACTTTGGGAGGGCGTGGTCGGTGAAGACGGCGTCGACGGCGTGCGATTCTCCGAGCAGCGGCGAGCCTTCCACGAGTTTCTCCGCAGCAAGCGCCGCGCGGGACTGCTTCTTTGTCTCGCCAGCAAGAACGTGGAAGAGGACGTCCTCGAAGTCTTCCATCGGAGAAGGGATTTCGGCCTGCAGCTCGACGATCTCGTGGCTTGGAAGGTCAATTGGCAGCCCAAGTTCGTCAACGTCCGAGAGCTCGCGACAGAGCTCAATCTCGGCCTCGATAGCTTCGTCTTCCTCGACGACAACCCGTCGAGATTGCAGAGATGCAGTCGACATGCCCAGAGGTCTTGAGCCTCCAGATCCCTGCCGAGCCGGAGCTCATGCCGTTTCTCCAGGACATCTGGCCCCTCGATGCCGAGCAAGCGACCGAGGAGGATCGGCGTCGCACCGAGCTTTACCGAGAGAATCTGGCTCGCGAGCGCTTTCAAAAGTCCAGCTCCCATCTGTCCGACTTCCTGCAGGGATTGGGGCTGACCATCGACATTCTCCCTCCCCGGCCCGACCAGGTCGCACGCGCGGCCCAGCTCACCCAGCGCACGAATCAATTCAATTTCACCACCGTCCGCCGGACGGAAGGGGAGCTCGCCTCCGCGCTCGCCGAAGGCTTGCAATGCCGGGTGGTCGAGGTCTCCGATCGCTTTGGCGATTACGGGCTGGTGGGAGTCTTGCTATTCACGTTGAACGCCGAGTCCCTTCAGGTCGACACGTTCTTGCTTAGTTGCCGCGTCCTTGGGCGCGGAGTCGAACACGCCATGCTCCGTCACCTGGGAGAGGCCGCCAAGGAGGCCAAGGCCCGCTTCGTCGACGCATCCTTCCTTCCCAGCGCGAAGAATGCACCCGCCGCCCGCTTCTTGGTCTCTTGGCCATCGATGCAACCTGGCACCGACGGGGCCCTCGACGGCAGGAGCGACGGAATCCAGCACTACGTACTGACCGAGGAAGCGGCGCGCTCCTTCTCCTACGTTCCTCCCAACGAGGAGGCACCTGCATCGGAGGAGACCACGCCGGTCGGCGACTCGCAGCGCGCAGCGCCGGCGGACCTCCTGGCAGAGTCACGTTCCCTGGTCTGGGCTCGCTTTGCGCAGCAGCACCGAACGCCGCAGATCACGTGCGAGCGGCTCCGAGGGATACGGGCGCGGCCGTCTGAAGCGCCCGCCCTCGTGCAGCCCCGCAATGCCCGAGAGGCGCATTTGCAACGCATCTGGCGCGACGCTTTGCTCCTCGAGGTGGGTATCGACGACGACTTCTTCGCGCTGGGCGGTACGTCGCTGCTGGCAGTGACGGTCTTCGCCTGCATCGAACGGGAGATGGGGTTGCGGTTGCCGCTGGCGCTGCTGGTGGAGTGTCCCACCATTGCGTCTCTCGCCGCGAGACTGGAAGGCCCACGCTCTCTGGCTTCGTTGGTCGTGTTGCACCAGGCGAATGACGATGCGAGCGGCAGCTTCAATGAAACCACGCCGCTGTTTCTGGTGCACGACGCCGATGGCGAGACGCTCCTCTACCGCAACCTGGCGCGGCGACTCGGCCACCGGCGATCCGTCTATGGCCTGCAGCCCCGGGCGAATGCTGGCGCGGCCATCGTGCACACACGCATCGAGGAGATGGCGCGGCACTACATCGCCGAGATGCGCAAGGTGCGAAGCCACGGCCCCTACCTGTTGGGCGGCCTCTGCGCCGGCGGGGTCGTGGCCTATGAAATGACCCGCCAGCTCGAACAAATGGGAGAAGCCGTCCGGCTGGTCGCCCTCTTCGATGCGGCAGACGTGGAAGCGGTTCCGCGGCGGCATCTGGAAGGCATGAAGCGTCTCGCGCGACTGCGCGCCGCGATCCGTGCGGCGCCCCTTCACGATTTGCCCGGAGTCTTGGCTAAGAAGGCCGTGGGCTTCTCCTCCTATCGGTTGGAGACGCGGATTCGGCGTACCCGAGACCGTCTTGCAGTGTCGGCTTTGCGGGTATGCCTAGATTATGGGTTGCCCATACCGTCGTGGGCGCGCGGCGTTTCGGTGCGCACGGTCTATACGGTGGCAGAGGCCTTGTACAAGCCCCGCCACAGGGTCCGAGAGGACATCTTGCTCTTTCGCGCCACCTCGGGCGAAGGGCCCGAAGAACCGTCAGCGCAACGCTATGCGGACCCGAACCTGGGCTGGGCGCCACGCACCGCAAAGGCCGTCCGGGTGTTCGACGTCCCCGGAGGTCATGGAAGCATGCTGCAAGAGCCCCATGTCGAAGTCCTTGCCGCTCATCTGACCGACTACCTGGAGGGCCTCGCGGGCGAACCCGAGAGCTCCCCCTTCCCGAAACAAGCCGACCAGAACGTACCGAAAGCGAAGACCCAGACATGGACATAGCCGCCGTCATCGTCAATTACCGGACCGCACAGGCCGCCATCGAAGCGGCGCTCACCCTTCATGCCGAGCTCGCCCTTTATGAACATAAGATCCTGATCGTCGACAACGACTCCAAGGACGACTCGCTCGCGAGGCTGCGCGCAGCCTTTCCACCCGGCGCCTACCAAGGCTGCATTGCCATCATCGAAGCCGGGCACAATGGCGGCTACGGATATGGGATCAACGTCGGCGTACGCGCCTTGCTCGCAGAACACAACCCGCCGCGCTACGTGCACATCCTCAATCCAGACGCGCACGCCGATCCGGGCACCATGCAGCGACTGGTCTCCTTCATGGACGGCTGTCCCGCGGCGGGGCTGGTGGGGAGCACGGTGCACGGTCCCGCTGGCGACGTGCAGGCCCACGCGTTTCGCTTTCCCACGTTGTGGAGCGAGATCGAAGGCACCGCCCACTGGGGCCCGCTCACCCGCGTGCTCAAAGAGCATCAAGTGGCCCTTTATCCGGAGTCCTCCACCGAAGTGGACTGGGTGCCGGGCACCAGCATGCTGGTGCGACGCGAGGTCTTTTCCACCGCCGGTCTCTTTGACGAAGGGTTCTTTCTGTATTTCGAGGAGGTGGACTTTGCAAAGCGGGTCAAGCAAGCGGGATGGAAGGTCTACTACGTGGCAGATGCGGGCATTTCTCACATTGGATCCCTCGCCACCGGCATGGCCGATGAATCGCGTCCAATGCCGGGATATTGGTTCCAGGCTCGGCGGCGCTATTTCGTGAAGCATCATGGGCGCCTCTACGGTGCCGCCTGCGACGCGGCCTGGTTGTCCGGGCACGCCCTCTATCTGACGAAGAAGCATCTCACACGGCGCACCGACGGGGTCCGTCCGCATCTCTGGCGCGACTTTGCCCGCTACACGCTCAGCAACGTCTGGAAGGATGCGCCTGAAGCAGAACAGAATGCCCGTCTTCCTCGAAGTGCGTCGTCATCATTGGGGCCGGCGGCGGTGAGCAAGTGATTCGTCGCTCGCCTGAGCGCGACCATGAGCTCTGCGATGACGACACGATTGAGCGACAGCGGCTCTCCGGCATCGTGTCGCGAGGTTCAGTATGAACGCGGTGGACTTTGGCTCACGCATTGTCACCGAGTCCTCGATGTCGGATCTCAGTGGGGGCATCCTAGGCTCTCAGATCCTGCGCATTGCCGGCGAGGTTCGTGCCCGCAAGGCGGCGGGCCACGCCATTTGCAATCTGACGGTCGGCGATTTCGATCCGCGGCACTTTCCCATTGCCGACCGACTCAAGGAGGAGATCATCAAAGCCCTCGAAGAGGGACAAACCAACTACCCGCCGTCGGATGGTCTCCCAGAGCTTCACGAGGCAATCACCGACCTCTACGCCCGTCGATTGGGCGTGGAATATCCGCGCGACTCCGTGGTCGTCACGGCAGGCGCGCGCCCCCTGCTCTATGCGGCCTACCGCTGTCTCCTCGATCCCGGCGACCAAGTGATCTTCCCGGTGCCATCCTGGAACAATCCGTACTACGTTCACTTGGCTCAAGCCCAGGCAGTGACGATTCCCACGGGCCCGGAGACCGGGTTCTTCCCAACTCTCAAGGCGCTGGAGCCTCACCTTCGGCGCGCGCGGATGTTGGTGCTCAACTCGCCCTCCAACCCGACCGGCACGGTCATTGATCCCGAGGTCCTCCGCGCCTTGGGTGAACGCATCGTGGAGGAGAATCTCCGACGCGAGGCGACCGGGCGTAAGGGGCTCTGGCTCTGCTTCGACCAGGTCTATTGGCAATTGACCTTCAATGGAGCCAAACACGTCGCCCCTTCGGCTCTCGTGCCAGCTCTGGCGCGCTACACGCTGCTGATCGACGCCGCGTCGAAGAGTTACGCGGCCACCGGCCTGCGCGTCGGCTGGGCCTTGATGCCGCCGCCCTTGCGTCACCGCATGGCCGACCTTCTCGGTCACGTGGGGGCCTGGGCGCCGCGCCCCGAACAGTGGGCGTTTGCGCGTTTCCTGCGTGACACCGCCGCAGAAGAGGCCTTTCGCACCGCCATGCTCGCTCGAGTCCAGTCCCGCCTCGACCGGTTGGCGGCGGGCTTTCAGGCCATGAAGCAGGACGGTCTCCCCGTCGACTTCATCCCTCCCCAGGGTGCCATCTACCTCTCGGTCCGCATCGATCGTCCCGGGCTCAGCAATGAGGTGGTCCGCCGCCATCTTCTGCAGCACGCGGGCTTCGCAGTCGTTCCCTTCCAGGCTTTTGGACTGGAAGACGAGAGCGGGTGGTTCCGACTCTCCGTGGGTGCGGCCTCGGAAGAGGAGATTGACGAGGCGTTTCCCCGGGTGCGCAAAGCCATCGAATCGCTGGCGCCCTAGCCTTGGCGGGCGGCGTGGTTCAAGCCGGCGAGCCCCGACCCGCGGGGCTCGCCGCCTTGCTGCTTGCTACCTGCTATTCCCTACCAACCGAGCAAAGCTATTGCGCTAGGTGCGAGCTTGCGACTGTTGCCGCTCGATGCTCTCGAAGAGGGCGCGGAAGTTGCCCGCACCAAATCCCCGGTCGCCCTTCCGTTGGATGATCTCCAGGAAGAGTGGGCCTGCCTGTCGGTCCTTGAACAGGCTCGCTGCCTCTTTCATGAAGACCTGCAGCAGGTAGTTGCCTGGGGCGTTACCGTCGACGAGGATTTCGAGTGATTGAAGCTCGCTGATCTCTTCGTCGATAGCCTGAACTCCGATCTCCTGCAGCCGCTCTGGAAGCATTTGATAGTACGCCGCCGGCGTCGGCATGAATGACACGCCTGCCTCACGCATGCCGCGAACGCTGCTGAGAATGTCCTCCACTTCGAGCGCCACGTGTTGCACCCCGGCGCCGCGATGATCCTCGCAAAATTGGAAGATCTGTGACGAGCCAAAGAATGGCGCAGCCGGCTCGTTGTTCGCGAACTTGATGCCGGACTCTCGATCCCACATGACCACTGACTTGAGGCCCGAGCCCTCGAAATGCCCCCGCTTTACGTCTTGCGTGTGGAATTCGACGCTCCAATATTGCTCCAGCCCCAACACATGCTCCATCCACATCAGGGCCGGCTTGAGCGTCAAGAAGTTGGTGGTGATGTGATCCACCGAGCGGATACCGAACCTGTTGCGGCCGCCCCCGGGAATGTCGAGGCGCACGAGATCGGGAATGAGAGGTGTCTCGCCCTCGTGCTGAATGAAGCGAAAGAGCGTGTCGCCGAAGGCGGTCGCAATGTCGAACCAGGTGACCACGCCCCCGCCGTCGATGTTCCGTCGCTGAAGCTCGGTCACCGGAGTTGCGCCGCGCGAGACGAGCACCGCAAAGACGTGCTCGGCATTCTCCACATCGAAAACCACCCGCCCCACTCCCTCGGGATGCTTCTCCAGCCAGCGAAAGCTCTCTCCCTTGGACCCGAGTGGTTCCATGAAGACGAACCGCGCCCCTCCCGCTTGAACCACGCTGGCGCGCGCTCGGTGCTCTTGTTCGAACTCCGGGGAGCTGACCGCAATCTCCGCGAAGTCCAAGTTCTTCACGTAATGGTTCCGACTTCGCTCCAGGTCGCGCACGAACATGTGCACCGACGAGATTCGCTTCAGGCCTAGGGACTCTCGGCTCTTCATCTCAACACCTCGCAAGGGCACCTTGGTCTGCACGAGACGGGCGTCGATCCTCGAAGTTGAACGGCGAGATGCCAATGACGCCGTTCAATGAATCCCGCGCAATCGTCTGTTCTGCTGTTGTAGCGCACCCCACGTTTCACCGGGGTTACCAAGGGGTTGATTCTCGCACGCACCTTCGGACGATTTAGTCCAAGCTCAATGGTAGGACCGCGTCAGGCCCAGGCTGGGCGTGAGCGTCGCCGGGCTTCTTTGTCGAGGGCCGCGCCGCAGCGGGTCCTGTGACGGCGCGCGGGACGCGAGCGGGCGATCTCGCCTCGGGCTCCGACAATGAAGGACTCCGCTCAAGCGGCAATGGCGCCGAGCGACGAGGCGGCGGCGGTTCAACAGGGTCCTCTGCGTTCTTTGCTGAAGCCTCCGTTCCCGGGGAGCCAGCCTGCTCGCCGTCCGCGCTCGGCCCGGGTGTGTTCTCGCCGTCCGCGGACGATGCGGACGACGGGGACGACGGGGACGACGACGGCACGGACGGGGCGGAGGCAGGTGCAACGGGAACCGTCGTAGACGGACGCGCCTTGAACGTGAGCGGGGCGGGGGACACCGCGACGGGCGTTCCTGTGGTGGAAGACGCGCTCCTGGGAGACGTGCTCGCGGATGGAACAATGGCCGATGGATGGGCCGGAGGTCGCCCGGGCGCCTCCTCCGCGGGCGTGGGGTTGGGCATGCCCGTCGCCTGCGCTGTCGGCTCAGCCAGGGGCACAGGCTCCGCTTCCGACCGTGCAGGTGCCTGCACCGCTTCCCCCTTACGAGGGGCCGCGCCACGCTCGGACGATTGACTCCGAAACGCAAGAACGCCGGTGACGGCCACCACCACCCCCATCAAGCAACCGGCGAGCACGCTCAGCATGAATCTGAATCGCTCGGGTAATCGGAACGGCCTTCGGTGTTGGGTCTTTGCTCTTCTTCCCTCGAGAATGCGACGGCCTTCGTCGAGCACCTCTTTGCGGGAGATGGCCAGCGGAACCGTCTTTGCGGGATCGAGCGCGGCCGGGCGGGTGTCATTGGAAGCATCGCGCCGGATCTGCAAAGGGCTTCTTCGCCCGAATTGCGTCACCCCTAGGCGACCGGCGACCGGCTGATCTTTCTGCTTCGCCGCCCGATCGAGCAGCTCCCGCACGCTGATGGGCGGCGTGACACCGAGCAGGGTCGCGCTCGAGACCCGTTTGGCGAGCGCTGGCCCGGCGGGCTCGTCAGGCTCGAATTGAGAGGTGGTGTCTTCCGGCACCGGTTCATCGAGCTGACGGGCGCGCAAGCTCGCCAGCTGCTCTGGCGATGGCGATCCCTCCATGCTCGTCATCTTAGTGCACGATCGCGCCATTGCACGGCGGTTACTGGTTACTCAAAGAGATTGCCCGACTCGGCGAGGATGGAACAGTAGAGCCATATCTGCCGTTGATGAAACCGAAACTCGGGTGCGTCCCAATGGGGCGCCCGATCAGACCAGCGAACGCCCCACTCCCAGGTCCAATGCGGCGACACGCGATCTCGCACCGGCAGAGCGAGGCTGAAGGCAGTTTCGTCGGGGTTACCAGGCAAGGGAGCGCGCGCCAGGCTGGTGACGAACGAGGCCTCGAGACCCGCCTGCCATTGCGGTGGCGCGCGCCACCAAACATGAAGCTGCGCCAATCCGCGGTTGGTGACCACCGCCAGAACGGGATCGAGCAGGGACTCGGCGGCGAGGCCTCCTCCCACATCCCAGGTCTGCCCGTCGATGCGAGCCACGTGGCTATCCACGGTCAGATTGAACGTGGGGCTCAGCGTCCAGCCGGAGTCAGTGGCTCCCACGCCGGCTACCCCGGTATCACCTCCCCAGCGACGGGATAGTGCCGCGCCCAGCTCGCCTCGGGCCTCCGTCTGCCGCGAGAAGAAGTGGCGCCAATATCCGCGTGGTCCAATGCTCGCCAATGAGACGCCCAACGCAGGATAGCTGTCGTATTGGGCGTAAGCACCGGTCACCGAAAGACCGACCAGATCGCGCCGGGTGGGACGAAGACCCGCCGCGGTCGTCTCGCGCACGATGGTTTGCCGAGGCAAGGGCAGGCCCGGCACCACGTTGCCGCTCGCGTCCGTGGTCTCCACAGGAGTTCCTAGCGTCCGTCGATGTTCGGCCTCTGCGCCGACCTCGATGAGCCAAAGAGCGGAGGGCTCCCAAGCCAATCGCAGACCGCTAGAGACGGCAAAGATCTTCGCGACCGCCGGCAGCGAGCTCTGCGGACTGGCAAACAGAGTCGGCAGAATGGAATAATCGGCCTCTCCCAGCGATGCCAGCGACTGGCCCCGGAGCTCGAGGTGAGACGCCAGCTGGTCGAAGAGCGTGAGGTGAGCATTGTGAAGCAACAGGGGGCGTTGATGGCCGAGCTCGTTGGGCTGCCGCCAAAAGACCCGCGCGCCATAGCCGATCTGAAATCGTAGGTCCTGCTCCATCCAGCGCAGCAACACTGTGGGCAGCGCCACCACGGCGACGCCCGCGCGCGGCGCCTCGCCTACGACGCGGGGTCCCTCCCCTGCCCGCAACTCCGTCGACAGCTGCAGTCTGCTGTCCCACTTTCCGGCCCAAAGCGCCAGAACGAGCGGCGCCCAAAGCGCCGGTGAGGCCCACACTCGTGGCTACTCCACGCTCACCACGTCGCCGTCGCCCAGGCGAAAGGCCGCCACGGTCGGGCCGGGAGACGTCAACTCGCGCACGCGAAAACGCAGACGCGGGCTAGGCGCCTCCCGCTTGACCACGAAGACGCGGTCATGCGAGGCGAAGTCCGTGATCCATCCGGCCGCGGCAAGGGCCGTCAAGAGCGAACGATCGCGGCCCAGCTCGTAGATGCCGGGGGTCTTCACCTCACCAACGACGTTCACCCTGACGGGAGCGGCCTTCATCAAGGCCACGCTGACCTGCGGGCTCACCAGCACGTCCTTGAAGCGCTCGAGCAGGGTCGCTCTAATCTGCTCCGTGCTGAGCCCCGCAGCGGGTACATCGCCAAGGCCCGGAACCAGCAATGCGCCGTCCTCTCTCACCGGGAATTCCCCTGAAAATGCCGGCTGGCTCTTCACGTAGATGAGGAGCGTATCGCGCGGCTGGACCAGTCCGCGCGCATCGACATTGCCACTCGCAGCTGCCACCGCAGGGGCCTGCGTGCCCCAGATGTACGGCTGCTCCGATGCGCAACCTGCGCCCCCTCCCACCAGCAGCCAAAGCAAGAACTCCGCGCGACGAGGGCGCATCATGGAGCGACAGACCGCGCCCCGTCACGGCGCTCGCGCAGCGCACCGAGGTTCTCCGCAATCCTGGACATGGCGGCCGGCAATTCTCGAACCGCAATGAAAAGGGTGGCCAAGAACAACCCCACGAGAAGCCCCAGCGTCATCCTCAGGGCGAGGGTCTTCTTCGGTCCCAGCACCTCCGTATGAGGCGGCGCCACCAATTCGAAGCGAGACTCGGCCGAGACCCGCTCGAGGTTCAATTGCAGCTCGGCCTTCTTCAGCTTTTCGAAGAGCTGATCGTGAAGGCGCACAGTCTCCTCTTCTGCTCGCACCAACCCGTGCAATGTCGCCTCGACCTGCGGCAGGGCCCCCACGGCCTTCTTTGCGCGGGCCAGGCTCGCCTCCGTATCCGCCAAATCGCTGCGCGCCGCATTCAATTGTCCCTGCAGCGTCTCGACCCGGTGTTGCAAGGTCTGCAACCCAACGTTCGATTGCCGGTCCAAATCATTGGTGCTCGATCCCATTTCATTGCGAACCAGATCTTCGACCCGGCGCTTTTCCTCGAGGAGGGTGACGACCTCGGGATGTCCGTTCGCCAGGCCCTGGGCATAGGCCTCGCTCAACCGTTGGTTGACCTTGGCCAAGGAGTCCCGATAGACCTGCGACGCTTGAAAGCGACTGGCGGCCACCGGCGCATCGGCCGCGAGTTGTTTACGATCGGCGTCCAGCTCCCCTTGCATGTGACGGATTTGCCCCAGAAGATCTGCCCGACGCCCCTCCAGCTGGAAGCGCGAGCTCTGCGTCTGGGTGGCGTCCTCCGGCAGCTGATCGGCGTTGGCTTCCTTGAAGGAAGCCTTCTCCGCCGTGATGCGAGACAGCTCGCTCTGAACGCCGTTCATTTGCGACCCAAGGAAGGCCGTCTCGGCGGTGAAAACTTTGAGAGCCTTGTTCACCTCGGATTTGACGTAGCCCTGCAAATGCGCGCTGAGAAAGTCCTCGGGATCCGGGTGGCCGCGGTGAAACCAAGATTCCTTGTACGAGGCGCGAAACAGATGATCGCCGAGCGGCTCGAGTGCCAGCCGGCTCGAGACGGCCTTCACCTGCTCGGGATCTGGCGCGCTTCCCGAGAGCTTCGTCAGGCTCTCCTCGACCAAGCCCGAGCTTCCAAAGGCCCGCTCCGCCCCCGCAAAGAACTGAAAGCTATCCTCGTCGCGGTTGTTCCGTTCCACCACCTCGGTCATTACCCGAGGGAGAAGCTTGACCTCACTCACCGCCACCGGCACTCCCGGTAGGAGCCCTGCGCTCAGGGCCCCTACCCCCACGCCGCCGAGCAGGAATGCGGCAATCACCCGCCGATAACGATGAAGGAACCGTGCTGCTACCAAGAGCTTTTCGAAGATCTCGAGCAGAGACGGCGCAGAGTCCTCGTCATTGACCGGCGTCTCCCGGTGAACGTAGGTGTTAGCCCTGGCCGATCCGCCAAACCGGGAGAGAACCTGGTTTGCAGCTGGCAGAACGGCCAGAGTCGCGTCGATGGGCCTGTCCAGCAGGAAGGTGAACTCCAGGCCGGCCACCGCCACCTTGTCGCCGCTGCGCAGCTGACTGCGCTGGATGCGC
>Ga0170475_102092530_pt1 | contig 11899 bp, 9 predicted proteins | sample Soicark_Litter_5_FD_111474 | JGI IMG/M metagenome (GOLD analysis project Ga0170475, IMG submission 111474) | Avena fatua rhizosphere microbial communities from Hopland, California, USA. Combined Assembly of 48 SPs | reverse complement strand
CGCAGGACCCCCAAAAATTGGCTAATATCAACGACAAAGGGCCGGGCGAACCGGGCTCCGACATACGTCCCGTTTCCATCACCGATGAGATGAAGCGCAGCTACCTTGATTACGCGATGAGCGTGATCGTGAGCCGCGCGCTGCCTGATGTGCGCGACGGCCTAAAGCCCGTGCACCGGCGCATCCTGTACACGATGTACGAGAACGGCTTTACGCCGGACAAGCCCTATAAGAAGTCGGCGCGCATCGTCGGCGATACGATGGGTAAATACCATCCACACGGCAATCTCGCGATCTATGATGCGCTCGTGCGCATGGCGCAGGCCTTCTCGTTGCGGCTGCCGCTGATCGACGGCCAGGGCAATTTCGGCTCGCTCGACGGTGATCCCCCGGCGGCCGATCGCTATACGGAATCCCGGCTCGACAAGGCGGCCATGGCGCTGCTCGACGATCTCGACGAAGGCACTGTGGACTTCACCACGAACTATTCGGCCGAGTTCACCGAGCCCTCGGTCCTGCCGGCGCGCTTTCCCAATCTGCTCGTCAATGGCGGCGGCGGCATCGCCGTCGGCATGGCAACCAACATTCCGCCGCACAATCTCGGCGAAGTGATTGATGCGTGCGTCGCGCTGATTGATCGGCCGGACATGACCATTGCGGAACTGATGGAGATCGTGCCAGGGCCGGATTTCCCGACGGGGGGCGCGATCCTCGGCCATGGCGGCATCCGCTCGGCTTACGCGCTCGGGCGTGGTTCGATCATCATGCGTTCGAAGATCGAGGTCGAGCAGATCCGAAAGGAGCGCGAGGCGCTGATCGTCACCGAGATTCCCTATCAGGTGAACAAAGCGCACATGGTTGAGCGCATCGCGGAATTGATCCGGGAAAAGAGGATCGAAGGCGTCTCGGATCTGCGCGATGAATCCAATCGTGAGGGCATTCGCATCGTCTTCGAGCTGCGCCGCGATGCGGTGCCGGACGTTGTCCTAAATCAGCTCTGGCGCCACACCGCGCTGCAATCGAGCTTCGGCGCCAATATGATCGCGCTGAATGGCGGCCGCCCGGAAGTTCTAACGCTCAAAGATATTCTGCGTGCGTTCATCGACTTTCGCGAGGAAGTCGTCACGCGGCGCACGAAGTTCCGGCTGGGTAAAGCGCGCGACAGCGCTCATGTGCAGGTCGGTCTCGCCATCGCGGTCGCCAATATCGACGAGGTGATCCGCTTGATCCGCACGTCGCCGGACGCGAGTGCGGCGCGCGAAGCGCTGATGGGCCGCTCGTGGCCGGCGCGTGACATGGCGCCGCTGATTGCACTCATCGCCGATCCGCGTCACGCGCTCGACGACAACGGCGAGATACGCCTCTCGGAGACGCAAGCGCGCGCAATCCTGGATATACGCCTGCAGCGCCTCACCGCGCTCGGCCGCGACGAGATCGCTGAAGCTTTGAACAAGCTTGCCGCTGAGATTGAGGATTATCTCGATATTTTACGCTCGCGCGCGCGGCTCTTCGGCATGATCAAAGACGAGATGCTTGCGGTGAAAGTCGCGCATGCGACGCCGCGGCGCACGCAAATCCTCGATGTCGAAGACGAGGTTGAAGACGAAGATCTGATCCAGCGTGAAGACATGGTCGTGACCGTGAGTCACGAGGGCTACATCAAACGCGTGCCGCTTTCTGCTTATCGCGCACAACGGCGTGGCGGCAAAGGCCGCTCCGGCATGCAGACGAAGGAAGAGGATTTTGTCTCGCGCCTCTTCGTAGCGTCGACGCACACGCCGGTTCTGTTCTTCTCGTCCAAGGGCCAGGTCTACAAAGAGAAGGTCTGGCGCCTGCCGCTGTCGGCCCCGCAGGCACGCGGCAAATTCCTGCACAACATCCTTCCGTTGAGCGAAGGTGAACGCATTACCACGATCATGCCGTTGCCTGAGGACGAGGCGCAGTGGGAGAAGCTCGATGTGATGTTTGCGACCACGCGCGGGACAGTGCGTCGCAACAAGCTCTCGGACTTTGCCGATGTGCGCCGCTCCGGCATTATCGCGATGCGGCTCGACGAGCGCGAGGCGATCGTGGACGTTCAGATTTGCACCGAGAACGACGACGTTCTGCTGACCACAGCAGGCGGCATGTGCATCCGTTTCCCCGTGACGGATGTGCGCGTGTTCCAGGGCCGCACGTCGATGGGGGTGCGCGGTATTTCGCTCGATTCCGGCGACAAGGTGATCTCGCTATCGATCCTGCGACACGTCGAGGCGACGCCGGACGAGCGCGCCGCCTATCTGAAACGCGCGCTCGCGGTTCGACGCGGTCTCACCAATGAAGCCGCGGAGGCCGAGCTCGAGGCGGAGATCCAGGACCAAGCGGACCTCGAGGAGGCCGCCGGCGCGATCGAGCTCGGCGAGCGGCGCTATGTCGAAATGTCGGAGGCCGAGCAGTTCGTGTTCACGGTTTCCGAGCGCGGCTTCGGCAAGCGCACTTCATCTTACGAGTACCGGATCACCGGCCGCGGCGGCAAAGGCATCGTCGCCATGGACAATGCGGCAAGCAGCCGAGATCGCCTGGGCACGATCCGGCCGCGCATCGGGCTGCTGGTTGCGTCCTTGCCGGTCGAGCATACCGATCAGCTGATGTTGGTCACCGACCGCGGTCAACTCATCCGTGTGCCGGTTGACGGCATCCGCCTTGCCGGGCGTAAGACGCAAGGCGTCATCGTGTTCAACACGACGGACGGCGAACGCGTCGTCTCGGTCGAAAGGATCAGCGAGGAAGAAGGACCGGAAGTGGAAGCGGAGGAGACGGAGGCTTAGCGCCCGACGCGGCTCTCCGCGTTTAGATAATCGAGGCAGATCGACTCGGGATCGCGCTCGCCAGTCTTCCGCTGCTCGCGTATTTCGGCAACGCGCTTCGGCGACAGTCCCTCGAATGTGCGGCCGGCCTCTACATGCGAGCGGCAGCGGGCGAGCGTCGCTTTATTGACAACCGCACGCGGGACGAAGTCGACCGCCTGAAAGCGATCGTTCACCGGCGGCTTGGGCTTAGCGATCGGGTTGGATCGTCCCTCCGGCGCCATCGTTGAGATGGGCGCCTGCACGTCGACGACCTGCGCTGCCGCGGGGCGTTGGACGAACGACAGCGCCCGCCCATTAATCAGGATGGTCGCTGAGAGAAATCCAATGCCGGCAAGCGCGCAGACGACCGCGATAAACACGATCCGGCTCCAGCCGGCGCCATCGGGGGCGCTCGGGCGTCCCGACCTCCTCGCGCATGGGTCTGACGGACTGCATCGAAGACTCGCGGTGCAAAGCGGCAATTTCGGGTGCCGAGGTTGCGAAGCGGTGAAGATCGAGCCCGGCATTGCAGCGATCTCCTCGAATGGCGAGCGAGAGATTGCCGGCTGCGGACATGGAAGCTAAGCATCGTCCATGACTGAGCGCGTCGCCCTCTATACCGGTTCGTTCGATCCACTGACCAACGGCCATATCGACGTGCTGCGAAATGCGGCAGCGATTTTCGATCGCATCATCGTGGCGATCGGCGTCCATCCCGGCAAGACGCCGATGTTTTCGCCTGAACAGCGCGCCGATCTGATTCAGGCCGCCTGCAAGGGCCTCCTCGAGGCGGAGCACTGTGCCCTCGATGTCGTGACCTTCAGTGGCCTCGCTGTCGCGGCGGCGCGGGAGCATGGGGCGGCCTTTCTGCTCCGGGGTCTCAGAGATGGCACTGACCTCGACTATGAGGCGCAGATGGCCGGCATGAACGCGACCATGGCGCCTGAAATTCGCACAATCTTCCTCATGTCCTCGCCTTCGGTTCGTCACATCACTGCGACATTGGTCCGTCAGATCGCCTCGCTCGGGAGCGATGTAACGAGCTTCGTCCCCAAGGAAGTGGCCGAGGCACTCAAGGGAAGGACCGGAACCCGCTCGTCGGATTAGCGAGTTCCGGGGGCAAGGTGTTGAATGGATAATGAAGATCGCCGCCGCTTTCTGCTGAGCTTGCCGGCCGTTGCCGCGGCGATCGCCGCCACCCGGCCGGCTTCTGCCCACGGCACTGACCCGCAAAATACAGTCTATCTCGACACCAAGGACGGCCGCATCACCATCCGGCTGCGGCCCGATCTCGCGCCAAAGCATGTTGCTCAGATCAAATCGCTGGTGAAGCGCCATTTCTACGATGGCGTCGTCTTTCACCGCGTGATCGACGGCTTTATGGCGCAGACCGGCGATCCGACCGGCACTGGAACGGGCAAATCCGACCTGCCGAATATCAAGGCCGAGTTCTCGAACACGCCGTTCAAGCGCGGCACGGTCGGCATGGCGCGTTCGAGCGAACCGGATTCGGCGAACTCGCAGTTCTTCATCTGCTTCGACGACGCCTCCTTCCTTAACGGCAAATACACCGTCATTGGCGAGGTGACCTCTGGGATGGATGTCGTCGACAAGATCAAGAAGGGCTCGAAGGCCAACAACGGTTCGGTCACGAACCCCGACAGGATCGTCAAAATGCGGCTCGCCGCGGACGCGGCCTAAGAGCCTTCCTCGCAGCATTTTTGTGGTCGATTCTCAACCTGAGCGGTTGGCGCGCCGCTCAGGTTTACCTTGTACCCGCGCGTCCCTATATCAGCGATCGGCCAAATTCTTGGAGCTGTAGAGCTCATGTCCGGTACCGGAAACACATTGACGCTCGAGACGACCCAAGGTCCACTCGTCATCGAGATGCGTCCCGACCTCGCGCCGAAACATGTCGAGCACATCAAGAAGCTGGTCGGCGAGGGATTCTACGATGGTGTGGTCTTTCACCGCGTCATCGAAGGCTTCATGGCACAGACCGGCTGTCCGCAAGGCACGGGCACCGGCGGCTCGAAATATCCGAATCTGAAGCAGGAATTTAATGCCGAGCCGCATACCCGCGGTACCGTCTCAATGGCGCGGGCGCAGAGTCCGGATTCGGCGAATTCGCAGTTCTTCATCTGCTTCACTGACGCGCGGTTTCTCGACAAGCAATATACCGTGTGGGGCAAGGTCACGTCAGGCATGGAGAATGTCGACAAGATCAAGCGCGGCGAACCGGTGCGCGATCCCGACAAGATCGTCTCCGCCAAGGTGACCTGATCCCGCCGTCCATGAGACGGCGATGCGTGTCGATCTCTTCGATTTCGAACTTCCGGAAGAGCGGATCGCGCTGCGGCCGATCGTCCCGCGCGACGCGGCGCGCCTGCTCGTCATAGACGCCAAGGCGAACCGTTTCGAAGATCGCACGATCCGCGATTTGCCCGATCTCCTGCGGCCGCAGGACGCGCTTGTCGTCAACGACACGCGCGTGATCCCGGCCCGCCTCGAAGGTATTCGCGTGCGCGGCGAGTCCATCGCGCACGTCGAGGTGACGCTACATCAGCGCGAGAACGACAATACATGGCGGGCTTTCGCGCGCCCGGCGAAGCGGCTCGCGCTCGGGGAACGCATCCGCTTCGGCGAGACATCGGAAAGCATGGCCTGCCTGCTCGCCGCGCTCGATGGGACGGTGGTCGCCAAACATGAGGGCGGCGAGGTCACCCTCGCCTTCGATTTGACGGGGCCGGCGCTCGAGGAGGCGATCGCTAGCGTCGGGCAGATGCCGCTGCCGCCCTACATAGCGTCGCGCCGAGCGACGGACGCGCAGGATGAGCGCGATTATCAGACGATGTTTGCTGAGGAGCCTGGTGCTGTCGCTGCGCCAACTGCCGGCTTACACTTCACATCAGAACTGATCGCCGAGATCGAAGGACGCGGCGTCTCGCTGCATCATGTCACGCTGCATGTCGGCGCAGGCACGTTCCTGCCGGTCAAGGTCAAGGACACGCGCGACCATAATATGCATGCGGAATGGGGAAGGCTATCGAGCCAAACCGCCGACGCGCTCAATGCAACCCGGGGACAGGGCGGCCGCATCGTCGCGGCCGGCACGACGGCCTTGCGCTTGCTTGAATCTGCTGCTGACGAGAGCAGTGCGATCCGCGCCTTCTCAGGCGAAACTTCGATCTTCATCGAACCGGGCTATCGCTTCCGGGTGGTCGACGCGCTCATCACGAACCTTCATCTGCCGCGCTCGACCTTGTTCATGCTGGTGGCAGCCTTTGCTGGCCTCGATCTGATGAAGCGGGCGTATTCGCATGCTGTCGAGCAGAAATATCGTTTCTACTCCTATGGCGACGCATGTCTTTTGCTGCGATGAGCGAAGGCTTCTCTTTCCAGGTCCAGGCGATGGACGCAGCCGCGCGCACGGGCGACATCGTTACGCCGCGCGGAAAAATCCGCACACCAGCCTTCATGCCGGTCGGCACCGCCGGCACGGTGAAGGCAATGTATGCCGACCAGGTGCATGCGCTCGGCAGCGACGTGGTGCTCGCCAACACTTATCATCTGATGCTGCGGCCGGGCGCCGAACGCGTCGCTGAACTCGGGGGCCTGCACACATTCATGCAGTGGCCGCATCCGATTCTCACGGACTCGGGCGGCTTTCAGGTCATGTCGCTCGCGAAGTTGCGCAAGCTCGACCAGAGCGGCGTCACTTTCCAATCGCATATCGATGGCTCGACTCATGTGCTGACGCCGGAGCGCTCGATGGAAATCCAGCGGATGCTCGGTGCCGATATCCAGATGCAGTTCGATGAATGCGTGAAACTGCCGTGCAGTGATGCAGAGGCTGAGCGCGCGATGCGATTGTCGCTATGTTGGGCGGAGCGCTCGAAAGCCGCGTTCGTCGAACAGCCGGGCAGGGCACTGTTCGGCATCGTGCAGGGAGGCGCTGAGGCGGCTCTGCGCGTCGAGAGCGCGCGCGCTCTCACCGACATGGATTTTGATGGCTACGCGATCGGCGGTCTCGCCGTTGGCGAGCCCCAGAGCGTCATGCTTGCGATGATCGATACTGTCATTCCACATTTTCCGCAAAGTAAGCCGCGTTATCTCATGGGCGTCGGCACGCCGGATGATATGATTGAGGCGGTCTCACGCGGCATCGATATGTTCGATTGCGTCATGCCGACCCGGGCCGGGCGGCATGGCCTCGCCTATACGCGCTACGGCCGGATCAATCTGCGCAATGCTAAGCACGCGGATGATGGTGCGCCGCTCGATCCTGAATCCTCATGTCCCGCCGCACGCGATTATTCGCGCGCCTATTTGCATCATCTCGTCAGATCGGGTGAGATTCTCGGCATGATGCTGCTTAGCTGGAACAATCTAGCTTATTACCAGGAGCTGATGGCGGGTCTACGCGACGCGATCGCTGCGCGCCGGCTCAGCCATTATGGCCGAAAATTAAGGGCCGGCTGGTCCAGCGAACGCTGATCGTGGTCCCAATAAAAGAAAGAGCGGGGTAGAACCTTTCGGCCATCCCCGCTCTCGGCATCCGTCCCTGACCGACATCTATCCTGCTGCTGTTAAGGCAAGCAACGCTAACTCCGCGTCTTCAGATAGGTCCGGCGTCCTCCCAGACTTGGACTGCAGCTACAACGGCACACTGGCCGCGGCCCCTTTTCGGAAAGCGCTGAAACCTAACTTAGGTGAAGTATCTTGTCACGTGAAATCAGAGCAGTTTGACGCGATTCCTGGCAACATTGCCCAAAAGTATAGCCCCCGCCCCGCCGGCTGCGCTCAGCTTGTCTTTTGCGCCTCGTTACGTTTGTTAGCTGCGCGAAATCGCTTCCGGCGGATTCGCCCAGTCCGGACATCCGATGCGTCTTAGCCGCTACTTCCTGCCGATCCTGCGCGAGACGCCGAAAGAGGCCGAGATCATCTCGCACCGGCTGATGTTGCGCGCCGGGATGATCCGTCAGGAAGCCGCCGGTATCTACGCTTGGCTGCCGCTGGGCTTGCGCGTGCTCAAGAAGGTCAACGCCATCGTGCGCGAGGAGCAGGATCGCGCCGGCGCCATCGAGCTCCTTATGCCGACGATCCAATCCGCCGAGCTGTGGCGCGAATCCGGGCGCTATGAGGCCTACGGCAAGGAAATGCTTCGCATCTCCGACCGCCATCGGCGCGACATGCTGTTCGGGCCGACTAACGAGGAGATGATCACCGAGATTTTTCGGGCGTATGTACGGTCGTATAAAGACCTGCCGCTCAACCTGTATCACATACAATGGAAGTTTCGCGACGAGGTGCGTCCGCGTTTCGGTGTGATGCGCTCGCGCGAGTTCCTGATGAAGGATGCCTATTCCTTCGACCTTGATCAAAAGGGCGCCGAGCATTCCTACAACAGGATGTTCGTCGCCTATCTCCGGACGTTCGCCCGGATGGGATTGACTGCGATCCCGATGGCCGCCGAGTCAGGCCCAATCGGCGGCAAGCTGAGCCATGAGTTCATCATCCTGGCCGAGACCGGCGAAAGCGAGGTCTTTTGCCACCGCGACTATCTTGGCTTCGAGACGCCGCCCCCGACGATCGATTTCGACGATGAGGCGGCGTTGGCTGTTACGGTAGCGAAGTGGACCTCGCTCTACGCCGCCACGTCGGAAATGCACGAGGCGGCCAAGTTCGAGGTGCTGCCCTCGGAGGCACAGGTCTCCGCCCGCGGCATCGAGGTCGGCCATATTTTCTACTTCGGGACCAAGTATTCGGAGCCGATGCGCGCAGTGGTGAACGGGCCCGACGGTAAGGAGACCCCGGTCCATATGGGTTCGTACGGGATCGGCCCCTCGCGGGTTGCCGCGGCAATCATCGAGGCAAGCCACGACGACAGCGGCATCGTCTGGCCGGAATCGGTGGCGCCGTTCCATGTCGGGATTGCCAATCTGAAGGTCGGCGATGCTCGGACCGACGCCGCCTGCGCCGATCTCTACGCCAAGCTCGAGCAGGCCGGCCGCGAAGTGCTCTATGACGAGCGCGACGAGCGCCCGGGCGCTAAGTTCGCCACGCTCGATCTCATTGGACTGCCGTGGCAGATCATCGTCGGTCCGAAAGGTCTTTCTGAGGGCAAGGTCGAGGTGAAGACCCGCAAAACCGGCGAGCGCCAGATGCTTTCTGCTGACGATGCCGTCCACCGTGTCGTGGCTGGGAGTCGATGAGCGTCAGCGCCGCATTCGACCAAATGGCGGTTCAACCGGAGCCCGTACGTACACGCCCTTTCGCCGGCTTCGAATGGATGCTCGCTTGGCGATACTTGCGCGCGCGTCGCTCCGGCGGATTTGTGTCAGTTATCGCGGCCTTGTCGTTCCTCGGCATCGCGCTTGGCGTGGCGACGCTGATCGTCGTCATGTCGGTGATGAACGGCTTCCACAAAGAGCTGCTCGACAAGATCGTCGGCATCAACGGCCACCTCTTCGTGCAAGCGGCCGATCCGCCGTTTTCCGATTACAACGACGTCGTGAAGCGCATGTCTGGCGTCCCTGGCGTGACATTGGCTATTCCGATGCTCGAAGGCGCAGCCGGCGTGTCCTCGCCGTACAATCAAGCGGGCGCGCTGCTGCGCGGCGTGCGCGAGGCCGATTTGAAGCGCCTCCCCGGCATCGCCGGCAACGTTCGCGCCGGCACGCTCGACGGCTTCGATGCGGGTGCCGGTGTGGCGATTGGGCAGCGCATGGCAGAGAATTTGAGCCTGCGCGTCGGCGACACGATCACTTTGCTTTCAGCCAAAGGCGCCAACACGCCGTTCGGCATTGCGCCGCGCATCAAGGCTTATCCGGTCGTCGCTATCTTCCAGATCGGCATGTCGGAGTTCGACGGCGTGTTCGTCTACATGCCGCTTGCCGATGCACAGAGCTTCTTCAACAAAGACGATGAGGTGAGCGTCGTCGAGGCGTTTGTCTCCGATCCCGACCAGATCGATACCGTCCGCGCCAAGATCGACAATGTCATGCCGCGGCCGATGCTGATGACCGACTGGCGCCAGCGCAACAAGACTTTCTTCGATGCGCTGAATGTCGAGAGCAACGTCATGTTCATCATCCTCACCTTAATCGTGCTTGTCGCCGCGCTCAACGTGATCTCCGGCCAGATCATGCTGGTGAAGGATAAGGGCAAGGCGATCGCCATTCTGCGGACAATGGGTGCGACGCGCGGCGCGGTCATGCGCATCTTTTTGATGAACGGCGCCTCGATCGGCATGGCCGGCACAACGGTCGGCTTTCTGCTTGGCGTTGTCGTCGCGCGCAATGTCGAGACGATCCGCCTCGTTCTGAACCGCCTGCTTCACGCCAATTTTTTTCCGGCCGAATTGTATTTTTTGTCGCGATTGCCATCCGTTATAGATCCGCGCGACGTCGCGCTCGTCATCGTAACGACATTGATCCTGACGGTAGTCGCGACGATCTATCCTTCCTGGCGCGCCGCGCGGATCGATCCGGTCGAGGCGCTCCGTTACGAATGAGCGTGCCGGCCCTGAGGCTCTCGCAAGTCGAGCGGCACTATAGCCAAGGCGGTGCCCGGCTCGACATCCTTTGTGGCGCGGATATCGCTATCTGGCCGGGTGAGGCGGTAGCCCTGGTGGGGCCATCCGGCGCCGGCAAGTCGACGCTGCTTCACGTCGCGGGTCTGTTGGAGAAGCCGGATGGCGGCGAGATTTTCGTCGAGGGGACCAAGACCGCTTACATGTCCGACGATGCTCGGACCGCCCTGCGGCGCGTGACGATCGGCTTCGTCTACCAGTTTCATCATCTCCTCCCGGAATTCTCAGCCGAGGAGAATGTGATCCTGCCACAACTGATCCGCGGCCTCGGCCGCGCCGAAGCTCAGCGCCGGGCAGGCGAGCTTCTTGACTATGTGGGCCTGCTGCCGCGGCGCACTCATCGGCCTGGGGAACTCTCCGGCGGCGAGCAGCAGCGCATCGCCATCGCCCGTGCGGTGGCCAATGCACCCCGTGTCCTTCTTGCGGATGAACCGACCGGCAATCTCGATCCGCATACGGCCGAGCACGTCTTCGACGCAATGATGGCGCTTGTCCGGGCGACGCGGCTTGGCGCGTTGGTCGCGACCCACAACATGGATCTCGCCGGCCGGATGGACCGGCGCGTCACGCTGCGCGATGGCAAGGTGGTGGAGCTGACCTAAGCCGCCGCGGAAGGCAACTGGCCGAGTTCCTGGAGCCGTTCTGTCAGGTCGCGCAGCTGCGCCCGAAGGTCGGCATTCTCCCGCTCCAGCCGGCGAAGGTCGCCATCCGCTCGACCGGCTCGGCATTTGGCGCAACGCCGATTGTCCCTCCGCCTCGCCAGACCAGCCGGACGCGATAGGTGCGGCCCTTGTGAGGAACCTCCAAGTCGAATTCGCCGGGTACGGAGAGGCCATCGCCAGCTCGAGCCGTATCCCGTGGGGCGGAGACATTCTTGATCACGCAGTCAATTGTCGAACTGCCCCCATTGAAGATGATTCGTGCCCGAAGCAGGCTGGTTCGGATCGGCGATTTTCCGGCATCGGCGTCCCTAGGCTGCTGCTGGCAAGAAGCGCCGATGATGGGCCGAAGCCCTTAATCCATTGTGACTGGCCACACCTGCGCGGCAATGCAGTCATGCAACGGTGCGATCGAACGGTCGGGCGCGTTCATGTGCGATGCACAACTAGGGGGCTGGCATGCTCAAGGTTGCGAGAACAGGCCTGCGCGCCGCCGCTGTAACGGCCGGGCTCGGCATATTGGCGATCGGGATCATTATCGCCTGAGCTCTGCATCCTCTCACGCTGACGCCGAAATTCCCGACAATATCGGCCATTTTTTCCCTCCACACCGAGCGCCAAGCCTGGTCCTTTCGGACAAGGCGGGGTCGTTTGCGCTTCTGGAGGATCACAAAATCTGCGCGGATAAGCACGTATCCGAGATGTCACAGGTCTTGGTTCTTTGCATGTCCAGGGGCGACTAGAGCCCACCGCGCGGCCCTGGCGGCTAAAAGCCCCGAACAGGGAGATCTTCGAAGAGCGCCAACCGGCCAGGGCGG
>Ga0170475_103741943_pt1 | contig 11915 bp, 6 predicted proteins | sample Soicark_Litter_5_FD_111474 | JGI IMG/M metagenome (GOLD analysis project Ga0170475, IMG submission 111474) | Avena fatua rhizosphere microbial communities from Hopland, California, USA. Combined Assembly of 48 SPs | reverse complement strand
GTCGGCTGATTGGGATCGTCGTCCATCATCGATCAGCGCAGGAACGCCTCCGGCAATCCGCCGTCGACCGGGATCACGTGGCCCGTCGTCTTGGCGCTCTGTTCGCCGGCCAGCCAGCAGATCGCGTTGGCGTTGTCGATCGGCAGGATGGGACGGCGGGGGATCGTCCGCCGCGCGTAGAACTCGGCGAGCTTATTGCGCAGATCGTCGGTCGACTCGGATTCATTGAACTCGATGTTGTACTTCTTCAGTGAGACGATGACCCGATCGCGCGGGAACATCGACGAGCCGGCGATCACCGTCGCCGGCGCGATGCCATTGACCCGGACGACGGGACCGAGCCCGATCGCGAGTTCGCGAATGAGATGGTTGATCGCGCTCTTGCTGACGTCGTAGGCCTCGCTTCCGCTCTTCGGCACGACCGCGTTCGCCGAACTCGTCAGCACGATCGACGCCGGGAGATTCTGTGCCTTCAGAACCTTTCCTGCTTCCTGGGCGAGAACGAAATTCGACGTCAGGTTGATCTGAAGCGTGCGTCCCCAGACATCTTCGGCGGGGACCGACGGGTCGGGAGTCGGGAACAATGCGGCAGTGTTGATCACGCAATCGAAGCCGCCAAACTGCAGCACCGCCGCCGTCAGTCCTGCGGCGATCGTATCGCGCGCGGTCAAGTCGATCGACGCGCTCATCACCATCTCGTCCGAAGAGACGCGCGCCGCGTCCGCTTTCGTCTCCTCTGCTCCGGCGGCGTTCGCATCCGCGACGACGACGTGGCCACCGCGTTTCGCAATCTCGAGCGCGACTTCGCGGCCGATGCCGCTGCCCGCTCCGAGGATCACCGCAACCTTGCGGCTGAACTCCTTCTCGGACGGCATCCGCTGGAGCTTGGCCTCTTCGAGCGCCCAGTACTCGATGCGGAACGCTTCGGTGCGCGGAAGCGCGACATAGTTGTGAAACGACTTGAAGTCCCGCGCCTGCTCCGGCCGGCGCACCTGCGGCAGTGGGCCCTCGACAGGAGCCTCATCCTCGAGCGCGTTCGCGCCCGCCATCACGTGGATCGCGTTCACGAAGAACTCCGACGTGATGCGCGCCTCGCGTTTGTCCTTGCCAAATCCGAACAACCCGAGGCCGGGCACGACGACGACCGATGGATTGGAATCCCGCAGCTTCGGCGACGAGGCGTCGGCACACGCGGTGTAGTACTCCGCATAGTCCTTGCGGTAGGTTTTCACCCGCTCGCCGATGCGCCGTTCGAGCGCGGCGCCATCCTCCTTCTCGGGATCCCACGGGATGAACATCGGGGAAATCCGAGTCCGCAGGAAATGATCGGGACAACTCGTCCCCATCCTGCAGAGATCCTCCGCCCATTGTGAATTGGCGAACGTCAACGCCGCGTCCGAACTGTCGACATGGGCGATGACGCGCCGATTCGACGACACGATGCCGCGCAGATACGGCAAGGTGGCGGCGATGATCGATTCGCGATCGGACACGGACCCCGTGACCGCCGGTCCACCAAAGAGCGGCCTGGTGCCCCGCGCGTGATGCTCGCCGATGAACTCGCCCATCTCATCGATCGTGTGAACGCTGTTCAGGTAACACTCTTTCTGCGTATTGCCCCAGGTGAAGAGACCATGACCGCCCAGAATCAAGCCGTCGCAGCCGGGCGTGCCTTCGACCGCGCGCGTCAACATCAACGCCAGCTCGAAGCCTGGCCGCTGCCACGGCACCCAGATGATCCTGCGGCCGAACGTCTGATTGAATTCCTGCAGCTTGCGCTCGCCGTTGGCACTTGCCGCGAGCGCGATCGCCCAGTCAGGATGCAGGTGATCGACGTGCGGGAACGGCAGGAACGCATGAAGCGGTGTGTCGATCGAAGCGGCCACCCGGTTCTCGCCGAACGCGCAGAGCGGGTACAACGCGACCATCTCGTCTTCGAACGCTTCGCCGCGATATCGCGGGATCAGGCTGGTCAGCTTGTCCATGTAGAGGATGGCGAATCCGGAGTTGGTGATCGACCGCAGATCGCCGCCGCTCCCCTTCACCGCCATCACGCGCTGCGGCTGTCCAGTCAACGGGTCGGTCATCTCGAACTTCGAACTTGTGTTGCCACCGCCAAAATTCGTGATCCGCAGATCCGTTCCCAACAGGTTCGATCGGTAGCGCAACAGATCGAGCGGGTGCGACTCGAGCTTCGCGGCTTCGGCGTCGTCCCACAGATTCGTCAACAATCGCGGCGTTCGTCCCGAGACGGACGGGGCTGGTGACTGAGGTGTCACCGTTGTATTAGACACAGGTCATCTCCACGTAATCCTGAAAACGCGCGTACTGCGCGTTCCAGGCATCCTGACATTTGGGTTCGAACTGTTCCACCGGGAACGATCGATCGATGATTCGGCGCGCCTCGGCGAGTGAGCTGACCGCACCGGTGGCCAGCATCTGCATCGCGATGTTGCCAAGAGCTGTCGCCTCGACCGGTCCGGCGATCACCGTGCAGCCGGTCGCATCGGCGGTGAACTGATTGAGCAGACGATTCCGCGAACCGCCGCCGACGATGCGGATTTGATCAATCCGATCTCCGGTCAGCGATTCAAGCGATTCGATCACGACGCGGTACTTGAAGGCGAGACTCTCGAGAATGCCTCGGGCGAACGCGGCAGGCGAATCGGGCACCAGTTGACTGGTCTGACGGCAGTAGTCGGAAATCGCGGACACCATATCGGCCGGCTGAAAGAATCCGCGGTGATCGGGATCGAACAACGACTGAAATGGCCGATCGTGATCGCCGGCGGCGGACAGCAATCCGTCGTAGCCGTAGTCGTGACCGCTGGACGCCCACGAACGACGGCACGCCTGAAGCAGCCACAGCCCGCCGATGTTCTTCAGCAGCCGCGTCGTCCCACACACGCCGCCTTCGTTTGTGAAATTCAGATCGCGCGCCCTCGGTGTGATGATCGGGGCGTTCAGCTCCGTTCCAACCAGCGACCAGGTTCCCGAGCTGATGAACGCCGTCCGCCCCGAGGCCGCCACCGAGGCGACCGCCGAACCGGTGTCGTGCGTCGCCGGGGCGACGACTGGAGTTCCCGCAAGCGCGTCGCATGCTTCTGCCCTGAGCGGACCGACGATCGATCCCGGTTCGATCATCGGTGGCAGGATCCTGGTCGGAATGCCGAGATCGGCCAACAATCCGCGCGCCCAGTCGCGCGTTCTCGCGTCCACGAACTGCGTCGTCGTGGCCATCGTGAACTCGCCGCGGAGCTCCCCGGTCAGCCAGTAATTGAGTAGATCAGGAGTCGTTCCGAACGTTGCCGCCGAGGCGACGAGCGCCGGGTTCTTCTGACACGCGGCATAGAGCTGATAGAGCGTGTTGAAGACGAGAAACTGAATGCCGGTGATCGAGTAGATCTCTTCCCGCGAGACCCGCTGCCAGACCGCCTCCATCACGCCATCGGTGCGCACATCGCGATAGTGATACGGCTGTTCGACGAGCTGGCCGCGCGCATCGAGCAGCGCGTAATCGCAGCCCCAGGTGTCGACGCCGATGCTGTCAGGCTTGCGATCCGCCGCGCGCTCGAGGCTGCGGCAGATTTCGGTCCACAAGCGATTGATGTCCCAGCGCAGCGATCCGTTGTCGCGCACAGGTCCGTTCGGGAACCTGCAGATTTCATCCAGCGACAACACGCCGCCACGCAACTGCCCGAGCATCGCGCGACCGCTCTCGGCGCCGAGATCGATGGCGAGAAAGTGTGCACTCATGCGTACGAATATTGTGGCGGCAAACGACACGCCTTGCGATGGTCGCGCAGCCGGGCCGCGCGGCCGTGACAGCATACGCCGTTCTTCCCCACGCGCGGAAAAGTTTCGCTTCGCATGTTCGTTTGACAGTTCACAACGGTGCCAAGCGGAGAGGCGTCCATGGTCTTACGTCGATCTGAGCACATAAGGCCGAAAAAAGGACGCGAATGTGTGGCAGACGCGTGGAGACATCAGCACCAACCTCGAATCCTGGCGACGTAACCGTATCGCAGCGTGAAACGTTTTTGTGTTTACCAGAATGTCACCAGTTGAGACGGCTCTTTGTAAACGATTGCAAGGACGAGTATTTGCGCTACTTCCGACGTTTGTCACGCCGAAAAGGCCTACTTCTTTATATGTCTATTTGACACCTTTCTTATGCAGGCGTAGCCTCTCGCACCACCCGGAGTTGTGGGCGTCCGCAAACGGCCGTCCCGCGAATCGGGTTCTACGAGGCGGATGGAAATCGGCGCGCGTTCAGCGCCGGGAGGAGTGCAACGTGATATCTCGTCTTTGCAGGATCGTTTTCGCGTCCGCGCTGCTCGTCGCGTTCGCCGGGACGATGAGTTCCGTGCAGGCGCAGGGGTTGACCGGCCAGATTTCCGGCACGGTCACCGACTCCGGCGGCGGCGTGCTTCCTGGCGCGACCGTCGTTGTCAAGAACGCGGGCACAAATGGCACGCGCGAAACAGTGACGGGCGCGGATGGCGCGTTCCTGTTTCCGGATTTGCTCGCCGGCAAATACGACATCACCGTCACCGTCAGCGGCTTCAAGACGTACGAGCAGAAAGGCATCAACCTCGGCTCAACTGAGCGGGTCGCTTTGCGTGCGATTGCGCTCGAAGTCGGAGGTGTCGCCGAAACGGTAACGGTCCAGGCCGAAGCGGTCACCGTGCAGACGAGCACCGCGGCGCGGTCAGGATTGATCACCCGCGATAACATCGAGGACATCTCGCTCAAAGGGCGCGATTTCGCCGGCATGCTCAAGCTGCTGCCAGGCGTGATCGATACCAGCAACCGCGAGGCGCCGGGCTGGGGCAGCATGGGCGGCCTTTCTATCAACGGCCGTGCCGGCGGCTTCAACTTCTCCTATGACGGGATCACCAACAAGGACACGGGATCGAACAGCGGCAACTACGCGGCGCCGGCGCTCGATTCCATCGCCGAGGTTCGCGTGCAGACGTCGAACTTCCAGGCCGAGTACGGCCGCAGCTCCGGTGCGACGATCACGGTCATCACGCGCAGCGGCTCGAAGGACTTCCATGGCAGCGCGGCGTACTACAAGCGCGACGATTCGCTGAACGCCAACGAGTTCGCACGGAAGACGGCTTGCACCGCGGGCCAGACGATCCAGTGCAGCCCGCCGCTCTATCAGTTCGATAATGAGGCATGGACGCTCGGCGGTCCCATCCTGGTTCCAGGAACCGACTTCAACAAGAGCCGCAACAAGCTCTTCTTCTTCTGGTCACAAGACATTCTGCAGCGGACCGATCCCGGAAACCTCAACGAACGGCGGATGCCGACCGCGCTCGAGCGCAAGGGAGACTTTTCGCAGACCTTCGACACGCAGGGACGGTTGATCTGGGTGCGCGACCCGCTCCTCACGGGCGCGTGCAGCACGACATCGGGCGGCCCCGCGTGCTTCGCGAACAACATCATCCCCACCAATCGCATCAATCCGATCGGTCAGGCACTGTTGAATGTGTTCCCGCAGCCGACCTTCGCGCAGAACGCCAACGGCAACAACTACTCGTTCCAGACCGTGCAGGACTGGCCGCGCAACGACCAGGTGCTCCGCATCGACTACAACATCGCGCCGAAGACCACGGCGTACGGCCGCTTGCAGTACGGCTACGAGAAGCGCGCCGGCGGCGTGTCTCTGCTTGGGTCCTCCGGCGGCTGGCCGCAGATGGCCACGAAGTACGAAATCGATACGGTCAGCTACGTGAACACGCTGCTGCACACGTTCAACAACACGACGTTCTCGGAGTTCACGATCGGCGTGAACTGGTCGCATCAGTACACGACGCCGTTCGATCAGGCGGCACAGGACAGCAACGACCGCCGTCTGGTGCTGCCGGGGCTGCCGCAATTCTTCCCGGACGCGAATCCGCTGTTCCTGCTGCCGCAGGCCTCATACGCCGGCGGCACGTCGGGGACCGCACCGTCGTTGGGCTACGAACAGCGCTTCGGATTCTACGGTTTCAACGCACCGTTCAACGTGTCGGGCAATTTGACCAAGCTGAAGGGCGCGCACAACCTGAAGACGGGGATCTTCGTCGAGCGCACGACGCGTCCAGCGCAGCGTTCGTCGGCGTTCAACGGCACGATGACCTTCGATGCCAACGGTGCCGGCTCATCGAACCCCGCCAACGCGAACGTGGGCTTCGCGAATGGATTGCTGGGAACGATCACGCAGTATCAAGAATCGAATGCGCATCCGTCGGCCCACGGCGAGTTCATGAACACGGAGTTCTACGCCCAGGACAACTGGCGCGTGAAGCGCAACTTCACCGTCGACGCAGGCGTCCGTTTTTATTACATCACGCCAACACAGAGCCAGGGCGATAAGGTCGCGCAGTTCGAGCCGAACCAGTGGAATGCGGGCAAGGCGCCGCTGCTCTATCAGCCCACGCTGGTGGGCACCTCACGCATGGCGAAGAACCCCGTGAGCGGAGAGGTCCTCCCGGCCGTCTATATCGGTCGTCTGGTTCCGAATTCCGGCGACTTCATCAACGGTACGGTCACGTACGACGGCACGACCCAGCAGACGTCGCCGTTCAAGGCCGCGCCGCGAATCGGCTTCGCGTGGGACGTGACCGGCGACGGCAAAACCGCGGTCCGCGGCGGCGCCGGCGTATTCTACGATCGGTACCAGGACGATAACATTCTCGACCTCGTCGAGCTGCCTCCGCTCCTACTGACCTACACAACCAACTACACCACCATCCCAGAACTCCTCGCCAGTCCGCTTACCGCCACACCGACGGCGGTACGGCGGATGGAGGATTTCACCCACCCACCGGTGGTTTACAACTGGAGCCTTGGCGTTCAGCGTGATGTCGGCTGGAATCTCGTTGGCGACGTCGCCTATGTCGGAAATGCGGCCCGTGATCAGCGAGTCGATCGGGCGATCAACGGGCGCCCCTACGGCTATACCTATCAGCCATCGAGCCTTGATCCGACAAATGTCATCAACGGTCAGGCGCAGCCGCTTCCCGACGATCTCCTTCGCCCGTATCAGGGCTATGGGGGAATCACCAACCGCGAGTTCAGCGGGTATTCCGATTATCACTCGATGCAGTTTTCACTGAATCGCCGCCGGAGCTCGAACGGATTGTCAGTGGGCGCAGCGTACACGTATCAGATCGTCAATAAGTCGCTCCAGGCCATCGATCCGTTTGTGTCCGACAATCGCGCGCGCAACTACAACTCGGGCGGTAACCCCGGGAACGGCCGGCGTCCGCACACACTCGTGATCAATTATGCCTACGAGATACCGAACCTGAGCCGCAAGTGGGACAACATCGCCACCAAGGCGATCTTCGACAACTGGCAGATTTCAGGTATCACGTCGATTCTCAGCGGAACGTTCACGAACCTGACCTATAGCTACACGAACGTGCCGAGCGGCGCACTCTCAGGCACCGGCGCGATCAACGGCGGCGCAAGCCGGCCCGACATCGTGTGCGATCCCAATATTCCTCGTAGCGAACGTACGTTCGAACATCAGTTCGACGTGTCCTGCATCAAGCCGCCCAGTGACCAGTATCGGCTTGGGAATTCGACCAACGACGAGTATCTCTTCCCGGGCTTCATGAACTGGGATATCTCCGCGTTCAAGAACATCCCGATGGGCGCGGCGCGTCGTCTACAGCTCCGCGTGGAGGTTTACAACGCGTTCAACTCGAACCAGTGGACTGGCGTAAACCGGAACGCGCAGTTCGACTACACGACCGGCGCGCTCACCAACCCGAACACGGTCGGACGTCTGGACGGCCAAACGCAGAGCGCACGCCGCATCCAGCTCGGAGCGCGGTTCACGTTCTGATCGACTAGCTGCCAGCTCCCAGCTCCCAGCGCTTGCTGGGAGCTGGCGGCCGGCTGCTGTAGCGAAGGCCAACCGCCCGCCGCCAATCGCCAACTGCTAACCGCCAACCGCCAACCGCCAACCGCCAAAAGACTACAATGCCGCGATGCGCGCGGCTCTCCACGATCTCCGGTACGCCCTCCGCACCCTGACCCGAAGCCCCGGCTTCTCGCTCGCGATCATTCTCACCCTTGCGCTCGGCATTGGCGCGAACACCGGGATGTTCAGCTTCGTCAATGGCATCCTGCTGCGGCCGCTTCCCTATCAGCAGGCGGATCGGCTGGTCCTCGTCGACGCGGAGCGTGACATCAGCGGTGTGCGCGCGCCGGTTCGCAGCTACTTTCCGCTCGCCGATCTCGACACCTTCCAGCGAGCCCCCTCATTCCAGTCGGTTGCGTTCTACGCCACCGATCAGGGCGTGATATCGACGGATGTTTCAACCGAAGCAATCGAATTTGCCACCGTTTCCGACTCGTTCTTCGACACCCTGCGCGGTGAGTTCAGGCTGGGGCGGCAGTTCGATCGCTCAGAAGTGAATGCGCCGTCGCTGGTGATTAGCGAGCGCCTCTGGCGCAGCGCGTTTGGATCATCGCCGGAGGTCATCGGCCATGCCGTCATTCTGAACTCCTCCCGCGGCGACGGGGCTCAACGCGCCAACTGGCGCCGGCTGCCGTTTACCATCGTTGGGGTCGCAGATCGCAGCGTCCAGTTTCCGAGCCCGCAGACGGACGCCTGGACGACCGCTGGATTCGTGCGGACCGTGAGTCCGCGGTGTTGCTCGTTTTCGCCGATTGCCCGGCTGAAGAACGGGATCAGCAATGCGCAGGCAGGCGCCGATGTGGCGACGCTGGTGCGGGAGTTGAGCGCGGCAAACAAGGGTTACAGCGGGCTACGCGCGAGAGTCGAAGGCTTGCACGACACGCTGGTCCGCTCGGTGCGATCGACGCTCGTCATGTTGTTCGCCACGGTTGCGCTGGTGTTGTGCGTGACGTGCGCGAACGTCATGAACCTGCTCATTGCGCGGAACACGGGACGGGCGCGCGAAATGGCGGTTCGACTGGCGCTCGGCGCCTCTCGCAGTCAATTGATCGTGCAATCCATGATCGAGATCGGTCTGCTCGCGGCGGCTGGAGGCACCGCGGCCATCCTGATCGCGATCGCGATGGTGAACACGTTGTCGCGCCTGAAGCCGGTGGACATTCCTCGGCTCGACGCGGTCCACGTGGACGCCTCGGTACTTGCATTCACATGCGCGATGGTCGCCCTGACGACACTCGCGACTGGACTCATCCCGGCCCTGCAGTCCAGCAGGCCTGAAGCCCTGCGTGTCGGCGGCGCCGGCGCTTCGCAAAGCACTGGCGGAAGGCGCATTCGTCGCGCGCTGACGATCGGCGAACTTGCTGTGTCCGTCGTGCTGCTCGTCGGCGCGCTGCTCCTCGACCGCAGCCTCGTTCGTCTGCTGCATACCGATCTGGGCGTCGAGGTCGATCACGTCGTGACGGCGTCACTCGGATTGTCCTTGAACCGGGATCTCAGCGGCGTGGATCAGGTCGGACTCGTGAGTCGCATTGTGGACGATGTGCGGACGTTGCCAGGGGTGAGCGTCGCCGGAATTGGAACGGTCCTGCCCCCTGCCGACAGTCGCATTGTCCTCACGCTGCGAGGAGAGAATGCGGTGTCTTATCAGGCCGCGGCGATTCCGGCCACGCCGGGGTACTTCCCGGCCTGGGCGTGCGTCTTTTGCAGGGACGGTTCTTCAGCGATGCCGACGACGAGAACCATGCGCCGGTAATGATCATGAGCGCCGACGCCGCGCGCCATTTTTTCGGAGACGGCGATCCGCTCGGACGCACGCTGTCGCTTCCTGTCTTCCGTGACGGCGCAACGCACAATGCGACCATGACGCTGGTCGGAGTGATCGCCGACATCAAGTATTCGGGTCTTCAGCGCCCGGCGGACAACGCAATTTTCCGGCCTTTCGCTCAGCAGCCATGGCCGAACGTATTTTTGATTGCCCGCACGCAGGGCGACACACGCACCCTGACGGGGACACTTCAGCGGCGGCTTGCGCAGATCGATCCCGCCGTCGTGGTTTCAAAGGTGAGCCCGCTGGATGCGGTCGTGCTCGACGCGGCGTCACAGCCGCGATTGCGGACGCTGCTGACGACCAGCCTGGCGACCCTCACGCTGGCGCTCGCCGCAATCGGGTTGTACGGTGTGATTTCACGGTCGGTCACACAGCGACGAAATGAATTTGGCATTCGCATGGCGCTCGGCGCCACGTGGACCGACATCACCGGAATGGTCGTCGGCGAAGGAATGGTGCTGGCGCTCGCTGGGATCGCATTGGGAATTTCTATCAGTTATGCCGCGGGGCACGCGCTCGCCTCGTTTCTTTACGGCGTCGCGCCGACCGACCCGATCTCCTTCGCGCTGGCGTCCGCGGCGCTGCTGCTCTTCGCGTTGATCGCGAGTTATCTTCCTGCTCGGCGGGCGAGCCACATCGATCCCGCTGTGGCGCTACGGACGGATTAGCTCTCAGCTCTCAGCTCTCAGCTCTCAGCTTCAGCAGCTGACGGCTTCTGCTACTATCCGACCCGATGAAGAACTGGGTCGGCGTCGGCGTGATCGTAACGACCGGAAGCGTCCTCTCCACACAAGGCCAGCCGCCCCGAGACTGGATCGATGCAGATACCGGACACCGCATCGTGCGGCTGACTGATGCGGCCGGCGGATCGACGTTGTACTTTCACGACAACGCGTTCTCGCCGGAGGGAGGCACGTTGATGTTCAACACGCCCAACGGCATCGCGATTGTCGATGTCGCGAAGATCGGTAGCCCAGAGGTGAAGCCGGAGATCGTCGGGAAAGGGCGCGGGGGGTATTTCGCGCGCCGGCGCCGTGAAATTTATTTCACCGATCCCGCAGGCGGCCGTGACGCGTCGATTCACGCGGTGAACATCGATACCAAACACGTCCGCGAGGTTCCTCACGCGCGTGGGCTGGTCAATGCCGACGAGAGTCTCGCGGTCGTTAAGAACGCCAGCGCGGTGGATGCAGAAGGGCAGTACCCAAAACCTCCAATTCGGGTTCCTATTCCGCAGTTGCAGCGAATGTTTCCTGGAAAACAGATGGAGGACCTGACCGCCGACCAGCAGTATTCCGTGAAGAAGGAAGACGGCCTGGCGCCGCGCGCGCTGAATCCGGGCCTGCAGTCTTTTCTCTTCACCGATCTGAAAAGCGGCGCGGTCCGCGAGACAGGGTTCCAATATGGCGATCTGAACCACATGCAATTCAGTCCGGTGGACCCGAATCTGCTGCTCTACTGCCACGAAGGCACCTGGCACGAGCTCGATCGGACGTGGACGATCCGCACCGACGGCAGCCAGATGCGTCTGATGCACAAGCGGGCGATGGATATGGAGATCAACGGGCACGAGTGGTGGAGCTGGAATGGAAAGACGGTGTGGTTCGATCTGCAAACGCCGCGAAGTCAGGAGTTCTGGATCGCGGGCGCCGACATGGCGAACGGCCGCGAACTGCGGTATCACATCGAGCGGGACTGGTGGGGCGTGCACTTCAACAGCTCGCGCGACGACACGGTGTTCGCGAGCGACGGCGGCGACCCGTCACAAGTCGCGTACTCGACCAATGGCCAGTGGATCAATCTGTTTCGCGTGCAGCCGGATGGCACCGTCAAGCGCGAGAAGCTCGCCAACATGGCCCGGCACAACTACGTCACCGGCCGCGGCGGGGTCGAGCCGAACGTCCACATCACGCCGGACAAGCAGTGGGTGATCTTCACCGGCCAGTTCGCGGCGGGTGAGCGGCATGTGTACGCGGTGAGTGTGGAAAAGTGATCTTAATTGAGCATGGATCATTACGCCGATACGAGCCCACGACAAAACGTCGAAGAATCGAAGAGTCGAAGATTCGAAGCTGCAGTACGCGTCCGCCGCCGCCGGCCTGACGGCCGGCCCACAGGGGGTCCGGAATCGAAGAGACAAACAGCTCACGATCAAGTGCTGCT
>Ga0170475_100880723_pt1 | contig 11923 bp, 9 predicted proteins | sample Soicark_Litter_5_FD_111474 | JGI IMG/M metagenome (GOLD analysis project Ga0170475, IMG submission 111474) | Avena fatua rhizosphere microbial communities from Hopland, California, USA. Combined Assembly of 48 SPs | reverse complement strand
GCGGCAAGGACTTCTTTCGTGGCGACAGAGGTCTTATAAGGTCGTCAGGAGATTAATCCTGGCATTATGCACAATTCGTACTGACTCATGCTGATTAATTTCCTATAACCATCTTCGAAGAGACTTTCCGGAAGTGGTTCTGAAAAGTGGCGGGGAACGGCGCCCGCGCCTGGGGGTACCTACCCCAGAGACCCGGGGGCTCTCGCTAGGGCTGCGCTGCCGCCCCATCGGCACGCAGCTGGAAATCTCGCCGGGCAGGCACTATGACCTGCCGCGCGTTGGTGCGCTGGGGATGGAATTCGCGGCCATGTTCGCGGAACACCATCGAAGTGCGAGGTGTGAGAGCCGACCAAGTCGCCAACACGGGGGACCCGGGAAACCGGCTCTCTTTCATGAAGCTTCATGATCGGTGATCTCGGGTCCGCGTGTCCTCTCTTAAGCTTCGTTTCTCGTACGTGTTGGCGTGCGGCGGCGTTGACGCGCGCCCGCAGAAAAGAACAGGGGCGGCGGCTTGAAGCGCGCACCCCACTGCCGCATGTTCGAGGCAAGTAACGAGATGCCACGGAGGAACGCGATGAGCGCAGTCGTACAGCCGAAAAATTCGGGCAAAGCGGCCCGCGCGCATTTCCAATGGGATGATCCCTTCCTCCTCGACGAGCAGCTCACCGACGATGAGCGGATGATCCGCGATACCGCCCGCGATTACGCCCAAGACAAGCTCATGCCGCGCGTCACAGACGCCTTCCTCGAAGAGAAGACGGACCGCGCGATTTTCGACGAGATGGGCGCGCTCGGCCTGCTCGGCGTCACCATTCCCGAAGCCTACGGCGGCGCCGAAGCGAGCTATGTCGCCTACGGGCTTGTGGCGCGCGAGGTCGAGCGCGTCGATTCCGGCTATCGCTCGATGATGAGCGTGCAATCCTCGCTCGTCATGTATCCGATCAACGCCTACGGCGACGAGACGCAGCGCAAGAAATATTTGCCGAAGCTGGCGTCCGGCGAATGGGTCGGCTGTTTCGGATTGACCGAGCCCGATGCCGGGTCGGACCCCGGCAGCATGCGCACGCGCGCCGAGAAAGTGTCGGACGGCTATCGCCTGACCGGCACGAAAATGTGGATTTCAAACGCGCCGATCGCCGAGGTGTTTGTCGTGTGGGCGAAATCATCCGCGCATGGGGATGAGATCAGAGGCTTCGTTCTCGAAAAGGGAATGGAGGGGCTGTCGGCGCCAAAAATCGGCGGAAAGCTGTCGCTGCGCGCATCGATAACCGGCGAAGTGGTGATGGAGGACGTAATTGTGCCGGAAAGCGCGCTTTTGCCGAACGTGTCGGGGCTGAAAGGTCCGTTCGGTTGCTTGAATCGGGCGCGTTACGGCATTTCCTGGGGCGCGATGGGCGCGGCGGAAGATTGCTGGCATCGCGCGCGGGCATACACGCTCGAGCGCAAGCAGTTCGGCAAGCCGCTGGCGCAGACGCAGCTCGTGCAGAAGAAGCTCGCCGACATGCAGACCGAAATCGCGCTCGGCCTGCAGGGCTCATTGCGCGTGGGTCGCTTGTTCGACGAAGGCAAGATGGCGCCGGAAATGGTGTCGATCGTCAAACGCAACAATTGCGGCAAGGCGCTCGACATCGCGCGAACCGCGCGCGACATGCATGGCGGCAACGGCATCCAAGCCGAGTATCACGTGATGCGCCACGTCTGTAATCTCGAGACGGTGAACACGTACGAGGGCACGCATGATGTGCACGCGCTGATCTTGGGCCGAGCGCAGACGGGATTGCAGGCGTTCTTTTAAGGCGCGAAGGCGGGAATCCAGGCGCAACGTTGTCGCTGGATTCCCGATCACGCCTCGCGTGTCGGGAATGACACCTCACCCCTTGATGAACACGTAAATATCGACCTCGAGGCTGGTATCGTCCGTACTCTTTAAATCGGTGAGATATTCCTCGACGAACATGTTCTGCGCCTCGATATTCTTCTCGTCGAGATAGGCGGTGATGGCTTCGTAAGTCGCATCGATCTCGTCATAGGCGCCGCGATGCTGGAACTTCATCGCTTTTCCCGATGGCGACGAGCCGATCTGGATGTCCTTCGTCAGCTCGCTCTTGCCTTCCGGCGCTTTGTCGAGCGGGATCATCGCCTCGTAGCGAAAGCCCGCATCGTCGGTCTCGACGAACACGGTGAAGGGGTGGCCCGACGCGGTGAGCCCGGCCTTGCCCATCTCGGCTTTGATTTGCGTGAGCGCGCCGGTGATCGCCTTGAAGCCGTCATCCCATGTCGCATTGCCGCGCATGAGCGCGACGGGCCGGGCGGGGACTTCCACGGTCTGCGCGGCGTCGATGGCGGATTCGTCGGACTGCTGCGCGGTCGAAGGTGCCGCGGGAGCCGGTGCGGTGCTTGGTGGAGAGGCGGCGGGTGGAGTGGTCGGTGCGGGCGCGGCTGGAGCTGCCGGGGGCGTTTGCGCCAATACTCCCGCCGGGGCGAGGGCAAAGCAGGCGGCGCAAAAGGCTGCGGCCAGGGTTCCGCGCCGGAACCGCGAGGCAACCAAGGTGGAAATCCTGCTCATTTGCCGCTCCGCATCGTTCTTGCCCGGGCTCAGGGCACGAGACCGCGCCTGAAAGGACATAGTGGCGCCCGCCGCTTTCGCCTATATGAGCGCGGGACTGGGACCCGAATATGACTGGCCTCGCCAATCGCCCAATCGTGAAGATGAACGGCATCGGCAATGCAATTGCCGTGCTCGACCTGCGCGGCTCCAGCGACATCGTGAGCGCGGCCGAGGCTCGGGCAATCAATCGCGTGCGGGGACTCCGCTTCGACCAGCTCATGGTACTTCATGAGCCGAGCAGTCCTGGGAGTGCCGCGCGGCTCGTGATCTACAACAATGACGGCTCGGTTTCGGATGCCTGCGGCAACGGCACGCGCTGCGTTGCCTATCTCATCATGCGCGGAGGCACGGAGAGAAAGCTGCTGCTCGAAAGCGATGCCGGGCCGCTGCTGGTCACCCGCGACGGTGAGTTCACGTTCACCGTCGACATGGGCGCGCCGCGCTTCGGCTGGCGCGATATTCCGCTCGCGCGCGACGTCGGCGACACGAGGCTCGTTCGGCTCGAACCTTCGGTCAAAGGCGCGCCGGAAAAATTCGCGGCGGTGAGCATGGGCAATCCGCATGCGATCTTCTTTGTGCCGGACGTGGCGGCCGTCGATCTCAAGGCGGTCGGGCCGAGAATCGAGCACCATTCGCTCTTTCCCGAGCGTGCCAATGTCTCCTTCGCGCAAATCATAGGGCGCGATCGCATCGTGCTCAGGGTGTGGGAGCGCGGCGCTGGGGCGACTCTTGCCTGCGGCTCAGCCGCCTGCGCCACCCTCGTTGCCGCGGCGCGCGCGGGCCTCACGGAGCGCCGCGCCACCGTGGCGCTTCCGGGCGGCGAACTCACGATCACCTGGCGCAGCGACGATCACGTGCTGATGACCGGCCCGGTCGAATTCGAGTTTGAGACGCGACTCGACCCGGCCGCCTTCGCGGAAGTCGCCGCGTGAGCGCGCATTCCCCGGTTGAGGTACTGACCTTCGGCTGCCGGCTGAACCTCGTTGAATCCGAGGCGATGCGCCGCGCTGCCGTAGCGGCTGGCGAACGCGATCTTGTCATCGTCAACACCTGCGCGGTCACGGCCGAAGCCGTCCGCCAGGCGCGCCAGGCGATCCGGCGCACCGCCCGATCACGTCCGCAAGCGCGGATCGTCGCAACAGGCTGCGCGGTCGAAACCGAGAGAGCGCCGTTCGCGCAGATGCGCGAAATCTCCGCCATCGTGCCGAATGCGGACAAGGGCGCGGCAAGCACCTGGGGCGCCCCCGCTCTGTCGGCCACCGAGGCCGGTATTGCCGGACACACGCGCGGCTTCGTCGCCATCCAGAACGGCTGCGATCATCGCTGCACGTTTTGCATCATCCCGTTCGGCCGTGGCGCCTCGCGTTCAGTGCCCGCGGCGCAGGCGGTGGCGCAGATCGCAGGCCTTGCTGCGTCAAGCCACCGCGACGTGGTCCTCACCGGCGTCGACCTCACCTCCTGGGGCGCCGATCTGCCCAACACGCCGCGGCTGGGCGAATTGGTCACGCAAATTCTGACTGAGCTGCCGGAGCTGCCTCGGCTGCGGCTTTCGTCACTTGACGTTGCCGAAATCGATCCGCTCCTCCTCAATACGCTCGCGCGCGAAAAGCGCCTGATGCCGTATCTGCACTTGTCGCTTCAGGCCGGCAACGATCTCGTCCTGAAGCGCATGAAGCGGCGGCACTCGCGCGCCGATGCGATCCGCGTCTGCGCGGAACTCCGCGCCCGTCGCCCCGACTTGGTTTTTGGGGCTGACCTCATCGCCGGCTTTCCCACCGAGACCGAGGCAATGCACGAAGACTCGCTCAGCCTCATCGAGGAGTGCGGGCTCACCCATATTCACGCTTTTCCGTATTCCCCGCGCCCGGGCACCCCTGCCGCGCGGATGCCGCAGGTCGCGCCGGAGGTCGCCCGGGCCAGGGCGGCGCGGCTGAGGGACGCGGGCGCCGCCGCCTTCCTACGCCATCTCGACGCCCAGGTCGGCCGCCGCATTACCGTGCTCGTCGAACGCGGCGGTACGGGCCGCGCCGAGGACTTTACCCCCGTCCACCGGCCCGGCGGCGAGCCGGGCACGATGGTTTCTGGCGAGGTGAGCGGCCATGACGGGCGCGCATTGCTACTGCATCGGTCCAGCTAGGCCGGGCTTGAATTTTTGTTGCAGCGCAGCATATTTCCTCGAGGAGGAACGCCAGCCGGGAGACAGCATTCCGCCGAATGGCAGGAGAGCCCCTATGAGCGACCAGGCGATCCGCACTGGATACATCAGAAAACTCTGGCCGAGCGACGAGTCGGCCTTCCGCGACCACCTACTCCGGCTTGACCCGGAGAGCCGTTACGACCGCTTTGCCATGGGCGTATCGGACGACTTTATCCGCAATTACGCGGAGCGCTGCTTCACCCTCCAAGGCTCTATCTTCGGCTATTTTGTCGAGGGCGAACTGCGCGGCGCTGGCGAACTCAGGATGATCGGCGACGATCACCGGGTCGCCGAGGCCGCCTTCAGCGTCGAGCACGACTGGCGCCGCCACGGCGTCGGCAAGGAGCTGATGTCACGCATCGTCCGCGCCGCGCGCAATGCACGGGTCGAGACGCTCTACATGTCCTGCCTTGCCACTAATCGCGCGATGCAGAACCTCGCCAAGCATTTCCAGGCCGAGCTGCATTTCGAGAAGGACGAGGTGACGGGCAAGCTCGTTGCGCGCCGCGCCCCAACGCCGGTGACGCAGTGGAAAGAAATGGTCGAGGATGCGACGAGCTTCGCGACCGCGATGGTCGACCTGCAGAAGCGCACTTGGTTGCCGCGCCTCGGCAGGTAAATACGCGCTACGCCGCGTCCTCGTTGGCGTCCATTGCGGGATCGTTTAGCCCGTATTCTTTCATCTTGCGATAAAGTGTCGAGCGGCCGATGCCGAGCCGGCGCGCCATCTCTGACATCTGGCCGCGGTAATGCGTGAGCGCGAATTTGATCGTCTCCGCCTCCAGCATCTCCAGCCGGCGCACGTCGCCGCTTTCGTCGAGCAGCCGCAGCACGTTGGGATCGCGGATTTCGACGCGCACGATCTCGCGCGCCGGCGCCGACGAGATCGGCGCCGGCGCCGGCAGCGGCGGCACGCGGACGTCGAATCCGTCGACCTGCGCCGCGATTTGCGGAAACTCCGCCACCGTCAGTTCGTCGCCGTCGCAGAGCACGATGGCACGGAAAATCGCGTTCTCCAGCTGGCGCACATTGCCCGGCCAATCGTATGACGAGAGCAGGCTCAGCGCCTCGGCACTGATACCGCGAATGCGCTTGCCCTCTTCGGCCGCGAAGCGCGCGCAGAAACGCCGCGCCAGATCGCCGATGTCGCCGCGGCGCGCCCGCAGCGACGGCATCGTGATCGGGAACACGTTGAGCCGATAATACAAGTCCTCGCGGAAGCGTCCCTGGCGCACGAGCTCGATCAGATTCTGGTTGGTCGCCGAGATCAGCCTGATATCGACCCGCACAAAGCGCTTGGCGCCGATCGGATCGATCTCGCCCTCTTGCAGGGCCCGGAGCAGCTTTACCTGCGTCTCGAGCGGCAACTCACCGATGTCATCGAGAAACAGGGTGCCGCCATTGGCTTCCAAGAATTTGCCGGTGTGCTTATCGGTCGCGCCGGTGAAAGCTCCCTTTTCGTGCCCGAAGAGTATCGATTCGACCAGATTCTCCGGCAGCGCGCCGCAATTCACCGTGACGAAAGCCTTGCCGCGCCGATCCGACGCGCCCTGGATGGCGCGGGCGACAAGTTCCTTGCCCACTCCGGACTCACCTTCAATGAGAACCGGAATGGTCGAGCGCGCAGCGCGCTCGCCGAGCCGGATGATGCGTGCCATCTCCTCGCTTTTGGAGACGAGGTCCTTGAAGCCGAGCGTGCCTGAATTGCGCCGATTGATGCGGCGGATTTCTTCTTCGAGCGCATCGGCGCGCAGCGCATTCTTGATCGAGACCTGCAGGCGCTCGGCGCCGACCGGCTTCACCACGAAATCATGCGCGCCGGCGCGCATCGCGGAGATGACCGCCTCGATCGAACCATGCGCGGTCTGCACGATGACGGGCACGCCGATCTTGCGCTCGCGCATGCGGCCGAGGACGCCCATGCCATCGAGATCGGGCATGACCAGATCGAGGATGAGGAGATCGATCGACGTCTGGCCCGCGGCTTCGAGCCGCGCCAGCGCCGCTTCGCCGCTGTCGACTAGTTCCGCGGCGTAGCCGAAACGGCGCACCGTGGCTTCGAGGAGGCGCCGCTGAACCGGATCGTCGTCTGCGATGAGGATGGTCGAGATCATCAAGTCCCGGCGGGCGGCGCGCGGACCCCGCGCTTTGCATTTCCGCATGCTCGTTGATCAGGGTAAATGCGGTGTTAATGCGCCTGCGAAGGCGGTTGATCCGGCATGCCGGAACGCCGATATAGGCGTCTTCCCCTCCTCTAAGAACGTGCGAAATCAATGCACTCCCCACGCCTGCTTTCTTCCTCTTCCCTTTCGTTTGCACAGCAAGCGACGGCGGAGGTTCTGGCGCCGTCCAGCCCCGATCTTGGGCCGCTGCCGGAATGGAATCTCGAGGACCTTTATCCCTCGATCGACTCGGAGCTCTATTCCGCCGATCTGGCGCGCGCCGAGGCCGAATGCAAAGCCTTCGCTGCGGAATATCGCGGCAAGCTCGAAGAAGTCGCGCAGTCCGAGGACGCCGGCACTGCGCTTGCCGTGGCCGTGAGCCGCTATGAAGCGATCGACGATTTGCTCGGCCGCATCATGTCGTATGCGGGCCTGATCTATTCCGGCAATACATCCGATCCGATCCGCGCCAAATTTTACGGCGATGCACAGGATAAAATCACCACCGCGTCCACCGATCTTCTGTTCTTTCAGCTCGAGCTCAATCGCATCGACAGCGGGGTTTTAGATAAGGCGATGGAAAATGGTCCGCTCGCGCATTGGCGGCCGTGTCTTGAAGATATCCGCAAGGAAAAACCCTATCAGCTCGAGGACAAGCTCGAGCAGCTCTTTCACGAGAAATCGGTCACCGGCCACGGCGCCTGGAACCGGCTGTTCGACGAGACGATCGCGTCGCTGCGTTTCAATGTGGAAGGCAAGGAGCTGACGATCGAGCCGACGCTCACCTTGATGCAGGACCCGAATGAAGAGGTCCGGCACAAGGCGTCAGATGCGATCGCCGCGACGCTCAAAGCAAATCTGCGCACGTTTGGGCTCATCACCAATGTGCTCACCAAGGACAAGGAGATTTCCGACCGCTGGCGCGGTTTTCAGGACGTTGCGGATTCACGCCATCTCGCCAATCGCGTCGAGCGCGAGGTGGTCGATGCGCTGGTGAAAGCGGTCGAAGAGGCGCATCCCAGGCTCTCGCATCGCTATTATGCGCTGAAAGCTAAATGGTTCGGCAAGGACAAGCTCGATCATTGGGACCGCAACGCGCCGCTGCCGTCGGTGCCGGCGCAGACCTATGCGTGGGAGGAAGCGCGCAAAACGGTGCTCGACGCCTATCGCGAATTCTCACCGCGGATGGCGGGAATTGCCACGCGCTTCTTTGACGAGAGATGGATCGATGCGCCGGTGCGGCCCGGCAAGGCGCCGGGCGCCTTCGCGCATCCGACGGTCCCGTCGGCGCATCCTTATGTGCTGCTAAACTATCAGGGTAAGCCGCGCGACGTGATGACGCTCGCGCATGAGCTCGGCCATGGCGTGCACCAGGTGCTTGCCGCGCCGAACGGTGCGCTCATGGCGCCCACACCGCTGACGCTCGCCGAAACCGCCTCCGTGTTCGGCGAGATGCTGACCTTCCGCGCGTTGCTCGACAAGACCAAGGACAAACCGCGCCGCCGCGCGATGCTCGCGGCCAAAGTCGAGGACATGCTGAACACGGTCGTCAGACAGATCGCGTTCTATTCGTTCGAACGCAAGCTGCACTCCCGCCGTGCCGAAGGCGAGCTTACGCCCGAAAACATCAGCGACATCTGGATGAGCGTGCAAGCCGACAGTCTCGGCCCGGCGATTCGGCTGGGTCCGGGATACGAGACGTTCTGGGCTTATATTCCGCACTTCATCCATTCGCCGTTTTACGTCTACGCCTATGCGTTCGGCGATTGCCTGGTGAATTCGCTTTATGGGGTCTATCAGAAAGCTTCGGACGGTTTTGCCGAGCGCTATCTCGACATGCTTTCCGCCGGCGGCACGAAGCATCATTCCGAATTGCTGGCGCCGTTCGGCCTGGATGCGCGCGATCCCGCCTTCTGGCAGATCGGGCTTGGCATGATCGAAGGGCTGATCGCCGAATTGGAGGCGATGGAGGACAATTTGCAATGTAAGCCGGCAAGCATCTAACTTGACCTGTCACACTGCGCCTTTCAGTTTGCTGCAACTTCGTCCGGAAATAATCTCACAACTAGTCCGGTATTGGGCGAGAGCCAACCATCATAATTGAGCTGAATATTGTTGCGGCCACCACTCTTCCTCACCTCATTTGGACGCGGCATAAACAACTCAGCATCTATTCTGTAACCCTCGGCCTGAAGATTTATAGAAAGCGATGAGCTGGATATATCATCCGCCAAGTTACGACGCGGAAGTGCCGCAAAGTATAAGTCATCCCTAGCGTGACTCGCACGCGATCATAACGCTGGAATTGCTCAAGTGAAATGCCTCCGATCAAATTGTTCAATTTGCCGGCATCCGCAGCGGCGGAATCGTATTCGAAGAGAAGGGTGTCGGCTGGATCGAATGGAGCCTTGGCCGTTATTTTGGCCCGCAGTAAAACCTGGCTGGCATCTGGAACCCAAGAAACCGTCTTTGGCATTACGCCCGCGTTTTTGCAGCACGTAAAATCATCATTATCGGTCACCTCCCACTCGTCTCCTTTCGCACGGATGTCAATGTGAGCCGATACGCCTTCACGACATGGCGCGGAAATGAATTCCTGGAGCTGGTTCTGTAGTGCGATAGAAGACTATCGGAGCCTCCGATTTCCGGATTCTTGAATAGCGCTCGCAGCAACTTGGTGTGCAACCCTCGCAACGTGCCCTCGTCAAGCGCTTTGAGATACTCTTGATCGATTACGATATCGCGCAATCTCTCTTCAAAATACTGCGCCAGTGCACAGCGTCGATCACTACACTGATCAAGCCAGTGATTACCACGGTTGAACCAGCAATCTTAAGCAGCTCGGTTGTGAGTGATAGCGCGTAATATCCTGCCGGATACTGCTCCCGTGGGACACTCTCAAGAAGCTGGCTGAAGATAGCTCCGGTCAAGATTGCCACCGCACCACTTAATAGCAGGTAGCGCCACCGCGCCTTTAGCTGAGAAACGCTCCGCCACCTGAACATACTCGCAACTCTTGCATGACTCCTCAGAAAAGCACGTCCTGAAATGTGTTTGCAACTTCAGCGCTAGCTTATCAGCGCCTACACCGCCGCTACCTCCGGCTCCCAATGCGCGGCGCTGGCGCCGGCGAGCGCACGCACACGCTCTTCGTCCTTGGCGAATTCCGCAGCCTCGCCGGAATAGACGACGCGACCGTCATCGAGCACGTAGGCGCGATCGGCGACCTCGACCGCTGCGCGGACATTCTGCTCGACGAGCAGCACCGAAATTCCCTGCTGGCGCGCCGCCGCGACCACACGAAACACTTCCTGCACGATCAATGGCGCCAAGCCCTGCGATGGCTCGTCGAGCAAAAGCAGCTTCGGATTGAGGAGGAGCGCCCGGGCGATCGCCAGCATTTCCTGCTCGCCGCCGGAAAGCTGCCGCCCTTTATTGGTTTTGCGTTGCGCGAGGCGGGGAAAGAGCTCGTAGATGCGCGCGATCGTCCACGGACCTTTGCGATCCATCGGGACTTTCAGATTTTCTTCGACGCTCAGATTGGGAAATATCCGGCGGCCCTCCGGCACATAACCGACGCCGAGCGCCGCGATGCGATAGGGCTGCCAGTCTGTTGTCGCATGGCCGAGTATGCGCACAGCGCCCTCGCGCGCATGCGTGAGCCCCATAAGGCTGCGCAAGGTCGTCGTCTTGCCGGCGCCGTTGCGCCCAAGCAGGGTGACGATCTCGCCTTCCCGCACGTCGAGGCTGACGCCATGCAAGATGTGACTCTTGCTGTAAAAAGTGTGGAGGCCCTCGGCCTGCAGCGCCAAAGAGCGTGTATCGTCGTTCACGCCGCGGCCTTTCCGAGATAGGCGGCCTGCACCGCCTCGTTGGCGCCGATCTCACGCGGGGTGCCTTCGGCGAGCGGTTCGCCCTCGGCCAGCACCATGATGCGATCGGCGAGGTGGAAGACGACACGCATGTCGTGCTCGATCAGAAAGATCGCAAGCTTCTCTTCGCGATGCAACTTTCGGATGAGCTGCGTGATATCGTAGGTCTCCTGGTCGCCCATGCCGGCCGTCGGCTCGTCGAGCAGGAGCAGGCGCGGCCTCAAGGCTAGCGCCATCATGATTTCGGTCGCGCGCTGATCGCCGTGGGCGAGTTCGCCGACGAGGCGGTCGGCTTTCTCGGTGAGGCCGCCCATGTCCATGAGCTCGACGATGCGGCCCCGGATCTCCCTATCGGCGTCGCGCGACAGCCACGGGTTCAGCCGGTTGCCCGCGGCGACTTCGACCGCGACGCGCAGGTTTTCGCGCACGGGTAGTTCGGGGAACACCTCGGTGATCTGAAAGGTCCGGGCCATGCCGCGCCACACGCGACGAGCCGGCCTGAGCGCGGTGATATCTTCGCCATCGAAAATGATGCGGCCGGAGGTTGGAGTGAAAAATCCGCTGATCAGATTGAAGAAGGTCGTTTTGCCGGCGCCGTTCGGGCCGATGATGGCGCGCAGTTCGCCGGGCTCGACCACCATGGAGACGTTGTTCACGGCGACGAGACTGCCGAAAGTCTTCGAGACATTTTCGACGCGAAGCAGGCTCATGCCGCGGCCCTCCGGCGGATGATGCCGAGCACCCCGCGTGGGAAGAACAGCACGACCAGCACAAAGAACAGGCCGACGAAAGACATCCAGTTCTGCGTCTGGCTGGAGAGATAATCCTGCAGCACGACGAAAATTGCGGCGCCAAGCAGCGGTCCCCAGAACGAGCGCATGCCGCCGAGCACCGCCATGATGACGAAATCGCCGGACTGGCTCCAGTAAAGCGCGCGCGGATCGACGAAATTGTTGAGCAGCGCATAGAGCGCGCCGGCAAGGCTGACGAAACAGCAGGAGATCACCCAGGACATCCAGATGTGCTGGTCGACCGGAATGCCGAGGAAGCGCGCGCGCCGCTCGTTTTCACGGATGGCAAGCAG
>Ga0170475_118864638_pt1 | contig 11926 bp, 9 predicted proteins | sample Soicark_Litter_5_FD_111474 | JGI IMG/M metagenome (GOLD analysis project Ga0170475, IMG submission 111474) | Avena fatua rhizosphere microbial communities from Hopland, California, USA. Combined Assembly of 48 SPs | reverse complement strand
CTGAGAGGCTGAGAGTATTTCGATCATGCCCGCTCATCACGCCAAAAGCCCCCTGCTCGTCGTTGCAAATGCTCGCCATACCCAAGCTATGGCTGCGCTTTGCGTCTAGATCAGGCGCCTTTTGACATGCTGCTCGGACACGTTCGAAATACTCTCAGCCTCTCATTCCCGCTTGGCGGGACAGCGCGCAGCGCAAGGGCGCCTCAATGAGTGCTGATGCCCCCAAGTTCTGCACTCAGTGCGCGACAGAGCTTGCGCACATCTCACAGGAAGAAGACGGTGGGCCGAAGGTCCGCTTGCGCTGCGCTGCCTGTGGTTGGACGCACTGGAACAACCCCACGCCCGTCCTCGCCGCGGTGATCGAGCTCGCTGACCGCGACGGACAGGTGCTGCTAGCGCGCAATTCGGCGTGGCCGGGCAAGTTCTTCGGGCTCATTACCGGCTTTATGGAGGCTGGCGAAACGCCCGAAGGTGGGATCGCGCGAGAGGTCGCCGAGGAGACTTCGCTGGCGGTCGATTCGCTGAAGCTGATCGGCGTCTACGACTTTCAACGCATGAACCAGGTGATCATCGCGTATCACGCGGTGGCGCGCGGTGAGATCAAACTATCGCCGGAGTTGGCCGAATACCGGCTCTATCCGCCCGAGGAATTGCGATGCTGGCCCGCGGGCACAGGCTACGCGCTCGCCGACTGGTTGAAGTCGCGTGGGCACACGCCACAATTCATGGAACTGCCGCTGAGAGGCTGAGAGTATTTCGATCATGCCCGCTCATCACGCCAAAAGGCCCCTGCTCGTCGTTGCAAATGCTCGCCATAGCACGAGCTATGGCTGCGCTTTGCGCCTGGATCAGGCGCCTTTTGACGTGCTCCTCGGGCTCGGGCACGCTCGAAAAACTCTCAGCCTCTGAGACCATCACCGAAAGAGGACACCACGCGATGAACGCGAACAAGGAAATCGACACTCGCGGACTGAACTGTCCGTTGCCGATTCTGAAGGCCAAGAAGGCATTGGCCGAGATGACAAGCGGCGAGGTCTTGAAGGTTGTGGCGACCGACCCCGGGTCGGTGCGCGACTTTCAGGCCTTTGCCAGGCAGACGGGAAATGAGCTGCTCGAACAAAGCTCGGGAAACGACGAGTTCGTGCACTTCCTGCGGCGCAGGTAGCACTTTGGATTTGGCCCGGAATAAGTTCCCGTTTTGGGAATTGCGGACAAGCAAAGGTCCGCGCACCCCGCCGTCGAAGGCGCCGGCAAGTTACAAATCGAGCGTCAAATTTCCAGGTTCTTCAAATACTCCCGGAATCCCTTGCCCAATTCCGGATGCTGCAATGCGAGCTCCACATTGGCCTGCAAGAAACCTTCCTTGCTGCCGCAGTCATACCGCTTGCCTTCGTAGCGGTATGCAAAGACTTTCTCTCGTCGCAGCAGCCCCCCAATACCGTCCGTGAGCTGAATCTCGCCCCCCACGCCGCGCGGCTGGTTCGAGATCTCGTGGAACACGCCCGGCGTGAGGATGTAGCGACCAGCCACGCCCAGCCGAGACGGTGCCGCTTCGGGAGCGGGCTTCTCGACGATGCGGCTCACATCCATCAACTTCTCGTTCACGTGCGTGCCGGCGACGATGCCGTAGCGCCGTGTGTGTTCGGCCGGCACTTCCTGCACTGCAAGAATGGACGCACGCCATTCGTCGAACTGCTCCACCATTTGCTTGAGAACCGGAGGTTCCCCCACCATCAGGTCGTCAGCCAGCAAAACAGCGAACGGGTTGTTGCCCACCAAGCGCTGTGCGCATAACACGGCGTGACCGAGGCCCAAGGCTTGTGCCTGGCGCACATAGATGCATTCCATGTCGTCGGGCTTGACGCTTCGAACGACGTCGAGAAGCTCTTGTTTACCCGCTTGTTCGAGGGCTACCTCGAGTTCGAAAGTCATGTCAAAGTGGTCTTCGATGGGGCGCTTGTGTCGGCCCGTGACGAAGATCATTTCCCGCACGCCAGCTGCGTAAGCCTCTTCGACGGCATATTGAATCAAGGGCTTGTCAACAACAGGCAGCATCTCCTTCGGCTGGGCTTTCGTGGCAGGAAGGAAGCGCGTGCCAAGACCGGCCACCGGAAAGATCGCTTTGTTGACAAACATTTTTTTCAATCTCCTGGGAATGACTCTGCCGTGCAATTCTGGCATGAGCAAATGACCCTCAACTGGTGCCATTCGTAAGCATGGACTTGCTGATCGTCGAGCCGCTGGAGGGCGAAGTCACGCAGTGGCTGAGTGCCCGCCATTCGGTGCAATACGCACCGGAATTGGCACGCGACCAGCGTGAGTTCTGCAAGGCGCTTTACAACGTGCGCGCGTTGATCATTCCGCCGTCGGTTTCCCTTGATCGGAAGGCCTTGTACTACGCGCCCTTGCTGCGAGTGGTGGGCCGTGTGAGCGCGGGCATCGAGAACATTGATCTCGATGCCTGCACGCGCGCGCGAGTCGAAGTGGTGCGCAGCGTCACCGCAACGGCGAAAGCGGAAGCCGAATTCATGATCGGCGCGTTGCTGTCTCTTCTACGCCGCGTCCCGGTCGTTGGGGCCGACGGTTTGCAGGTGGGGCGCGAACTCGGGGCCTGTACCGTGGGCATGATCGGGATGGTGCCGTCGGCGCGCTCAATGGCGCAGTTGCTCGCACCCTTCGGATCGAAGGTCGTCGGGGTACGACCCTTCGCTGCATGCTTCGGACCCAGTCTGGGACCGCTGGCGCGTCACGCCGGTGGGTCTGCGTGAACTGCTCGAAACCTGCGATGCAGTGTGCATGCTGCTCCACTATTTCACCCGGTACCACGGCCTGCTGGGCGAGCGGTTCCTGCCGCATTGCAAACCCGATCAGGTCATTGTCAGCATTGCGAATTCGAACCTGTTCGATGAGCATGCACTGGCGCACGCGCTGAACAGCGGCCGCGTGGCCGCGGCCTGGCTCGACAGCGTCGAGCCGGGCGTGCTCGACGAGGGCCGGCCGCTTGCCGGAATGCCATCGCTTCAGGTCACACCGCGCGTGGCGAGCACCACACGCGAATCGCGGTTGCGCAGCGCCTGGGCGGTGGTCAAGCGCATCGATGAACTCTTGAGCCTCACGCCCGCGGCGCAGTCGGATTTCCAGCAGACGACGCCAGGCGTTGTACTTGATCAAGAAGCCGGGACCGTGTCGCCGTGAACTCGACGACGCGCTGCTTTTCCTGATCCACCACCGCCGCAGGAGCCCGGGCCACGAAGGATTCGTTGGAGAGCTTGGCGTTGGCCTTGGCGATTTCGCTTTCGAGGCGCGCCGCTTCCTTGGTCAGGCGTTCAATTTCAGCAGGAACGTCAACCTCGACGTGCAAGGCCAGGCGCACGTCACCTGCCACCGCGACAGGCGATTGCCCCGCCGCCGTCACGAACCCCCCCTCGTCTTTGAAGAGCGTCACGTCAGATGCCTTGGCCAGCGTCTTCAAGAGCGGTGCAGCGACTTCGAGGAACGTCGAATCTCCGATTGCGTACAGCGGCACGCGTTCGCTCGGCGACAGATTCATCTCGCCGCGCAGGCTTCGCGTGGCATTGAGCAGGGCCTTCAGTCGTTCCATCCACGCGTCGGCGTGCGAATCGATCTTCTCGAGCTGAGCCTTCGGGTAGGCAGCCGCCACGATACCGAATCGGTCGTCCCCGGGCTTGCGTCCTGCCACCGGTGCCACGCGTTCCCATAACTCCGCCGTGATGAAGGGGGCGACGGGGTGCAGCAGCCGCAGCGTTGCTTCGAGAACGCGGATCAGCGTGCGCCGGGTCGCGCGTTGCTGCGCTTCGTTGCCGGTCTGGATCTGCACCTTCGCGATCTCGATGTACCAGTCGCAGTATTCGTCCCAGATGAACTGGTAGATCGCGTTCGACACATTGTCGAGTCGATACTCAGCAAAGCCTTTCTCGACCGCGGCCTCCACGCGCTGCAGCTCGCTCGAGACCCATCGGTCGGCGGGCGAGAAGCTCATGTAGCCATGGAACGGCCCGCCCGGTGCGCATTCTTCCTTCGAGTGCTCCTTCAGTCCGCAGTCATGCCCCTCGCAATTCGCAAGCACGAACTTGGTGGCGTTCCAGAGTTTGTTGCAAAAGTTGCGATAGCCCTCGCAGCGCTTGGTGTCGAAGTTGATGTCTCGACCGAGGCTCGCATAGCTCGCCATCGTGAGACGCAAGGCGTCCGCGCCGAAGGCCGGGATGCCTTCAGGAAACTCCTTTTCCACCCGCTTGGCCACCTTGGGTGCGGTCTCCGGCTTGCGCAAGCCGGTGGTCGACTTGCGGATCAGCTCCGGCAGCGGCACACCCTGGATCAGGTCCACCGGATCGAGCACGTTGCCTTCGCTCTTGCTCATCTTCTGCCCATGCGAATCGCGCACAAGGCCATGGATGTAGACGTCGCGGAATGGCACCTTGCCGGTGAAGTGCACCGACATCATGATCATCCGGGCGACCCAGAAGAAGATGATGTCGAAGCCGGTCACCAGTACGGTCGACGGCAGGAAGAGATCGAGCTCCCGGGTCTCTTCGGGCCAACCCAGCGTGGAGAACGGCACGAGCGCCGACGAGTACCACGTGTCGAGCACGTCTTCGTCGCGTGTGAGCTGCGGGCCGGCGGCGCGGCAGCTGTCGAGCAGGCGAAGCTGCGCATCGTCATTCGCGGCGCGTGCTGCGGCAATGCGGTTGTCGAGTTCGAGCCGCCATTTTTGCGCAGCCTCGTCCTCATCGCGACCCACGTAGACATTGCCTTCCTGGTCGTACCAGGCCGGAATCTGATGTCCCCACCACAACTGGCGCGAGATGCACCAGTCCTGGATGTTCTTCATCCATTGGTTGTAGGTGTTGACCCATTGCTCAGGCACGAATCGCACGCGGCCGTCCTGCACCACCTCGATGGCCTTCTCCGCGATCGAGCGGCCGTCGCGGCCTGGCTTGCTCATCGCGACAAACCACTGGTCGGTGAGCATTGGCTCGACCACCTGGCCGGTACGTGCGCAACGCGGCACCATCAATTTGTGCTTCTTTGCTTCGACGAGGAAGCCTTGTGCTTCGAGGTCGGCGACGACCTTCTTGCGTGCGACGAAGCGGTCGAGCCCGCGATAAGCCTCAGGCGCGTTCTCGTTGATCTTCGCGTCGAGCGTGAGCACGCCAATCACCGGCAGCCCGTGGCGGATGCCCACGGCGTTGTCGTTCGGATCATGTGCAGGCGTGACCTTCACCACGCCGGTACCGAATGCGCGATCGACGTAGTCGTCGGCAATGACAGGAATCATGCGATTGCATAAAGGCAGCATCACCTTCCTGCCGACGAGCGCTGTGTAGCGCTCGTCTTCCGGATGCACCATCACCGCGGTGTCTCCGAGCATGGTTTCTGGCCGCGTCGTCGCCACCACCACTTCGCCCGACCCATCGGCCAGCGGATAGCGGATGTGCCACAGGAAGCCATCTTCTTCCTCGCTCTCCACCTCGAGGTCGGACACCGCGGACTTGAGCACAGGGTCCCAGTTCACCATGCGCTTGCCGCGGTAGATGAGGCCTTCCTCGTAGAGCTTCACGAAGGTATCGGTGACCACCGTCGAGAGCTTGTCATTGAGGGTGAAGTACTCATGCCCCCAGCTCACGCTGTCGCCCAGGCGGCGCATCTGCTGAGTGATGGTGTTGCCGCTTTTCTCCTTCCACTCCCATACCTTGGCGACGAAGTTCTTGCGACCGAGGTCGTGGCGCGAAATGCCCTGTTCCTGCAGCTGCCGTTCGACAACGATTTGCGTTGCGATGCCCGCGTGGTCAGTGCCCGGCAGCCACAGCGTGTTGAAGCCTTTCATGCGGTGGTAGCGCGTCAACGAGTCCATGATGGTCTGGTTGAACGCATGCCCCATGTGCAGCGTGCCTGTGATGTTGGGCGGTGGAAGCTGGATCGAGAACGAAGGCTTCTTCTCGTCGAGCGTGGGCTCGTAGAGGCCACTCTTCTCCCACAACGGCGCCCAGTGGGCTTCGATGGCAGCGGGCTCGAATGACTTGGCTAGTTCGCTCATGAAAATCAGGCCATTCGCGGGCATATGCCCGCGAAAGACAGTTGGCTTCGGGAAGCCGTCGATTGTAGGCGTGCAGGCATACCTAGAATCGACGCCGTCTCTCACTCGGCAGGCCTGCGCGGCGCACACGGACATGACGGCATTGGCAGGTGGTTTCAGGCTCGCGGCCTTGGTCATTGCGGCGATGTGCGCAGGATGCGGCGGCGGAGGCGCTACAAGCCCGCAGTCAACAAGTGCCAGCTCCGGTTGCGACGTGACGTCACAAAACGCCTGGCTTCGCTCCTACATGAGCGACTGGTACTTCTGGGCCGGCGCATCGCCCAACCCCGATCCGTCGGGGTACCTCGACGTGCCGGGCTACTTTGACGCCCTGCGCTTCACCGGCAACGGCGTCGTGCCGGCGGACCGCTGGAGCTATATCGAAGACAGCGTGGCCTACAACCAGTTCTTCGGCGACGGCAAGTCGATGGGGTTCGGATTGTGGTTCAACACGAGTGCCGACGGACAGTTGCTCAAGATCGGATACATCGAACCGCAGTCGCCCGGCGCGGGCGCCGGCTTGAAGCGTGGCGACGTGGTGGTGTCGGTCAACGGACGCAGCTTTGCCCAGTTGCAGGCCGCCAACGACTTCAGCGCCCTGGTTCCGGGTGTTCCCGGCCAGAGCGTCACGCTCGAGATTCAAAACGGTGCCACGACCCGCTTCGTGACGCTCGTCGCAGCCACCTATGACCTCGTTCCCGTCACAGCAAACAAGGTGCTGACGCTGCCAGACGGCACCCGCGCGGGCTATGTGTCGCTGAAGGACTTCGTGCCGGTGGCAGAAGCCCCGCTGAATACTGCTTTCGCCACATTCCGGGCGGCGGGTGCGACCGAAATCATCATCGACCTGCGTTATGACGGCGGCGGCCGCTTGTCTACTTCTGCCTTGCTGGCCTCGCTGGTTGCCGGCGGATCGAACGGCGGCAAAGTCTTTGTGTCGCCCCGAGCCAATGCGGCGCATCCCTCGGCCAATGACGTGTTCAACTTGTCGAGCGTGCCTGGCGCCAATTTCTCGCGTGCCGTGGTTCTTACGAGCAGGCGCACCTGCTCAGCAAGCGAACTGGTGATCAACGGACTCAAACCTTACATGAACGTCGTGACGATCGGCGGCGCCACCTGTGGAAAGCCTTTCGGCTTCTCGCCGGTCCAGTCCTGCGGCAAAGTGTTCAGTGCGGTCAACTTCGAGTCCTTCAATGCATTGGGCGAGGGCAGGTACTACTCAGGCATTCAGCCGACGTGCCCAGTCGTCGACGACATCGCCGGCGAGCTCGGCGATCCCGCCGAGAAGCTCACAGCTGCTGCAATGAGCTATCTGCAGACAGGCGCATGTCCGGCGCAGACGATGAGTGCGCAGTCGCTCGGGTCCCAGGCGCGCCGGATGCTGCAGATCGGGCCGAAGCGCGAGGGCGTGGTCATTGACTGAGAGGCTGAGAGGTTTTTCTCCGCATGCACTCAACTCCCGTTCGGGATCTCACATGAACAAGTGCTCGCCCGCGTTGTCCCCGCCGAGCACGACGTAATTCACCTTCCGGATGTCGGCCAGCTTCGTCCCGCCCGAATACGAGATGGAGCTCTGCACGTCCTCGCGCATTTCGCGCAAGGTGTCGGCGAGCTTGCCCTTCACCGGCTCCAGGATGCGCTTGCCTTCGACGTGCTTGTACTCGCCCTTGTTGAAGTCCGACGCGCTCCCGTAGTACTCCTTGAAGATCTTCCCGTCGACTTCCACGGTGCGGCCGGGCGACTCTTCGTGTCCAGCGAACAGTGAGCCGATCATCACCATGCAGGCGCCGAAGCGGATGCTCTTGGCGATGTCGCCGTGATCGCGAATGCCGCCGTCCGCAATAATTGGTTTGGTCGCCACACGAGCACACCACTTCAGCGCCGACAACTGCCATCCACCCGTGCCAAAGCCTGTCTTCAAGCGTGTGATGCATACCTTGCCCGGACCGATGCCGACCTTGGTTGCGTCGGCCCCCCAGTTCTCCAGATCGATGACGGCTTCAGGCGTGCCCACATTGCCGGCGATGACGAAGGTTTTGGGCAGCTTCTCCTTGATGTGCGCGATCATCTTGCGCACCGTCTCCGCGTGGCCGTGCGCGATGTCGATGGTGATGTAGTCGGCGCCGATGCCCTCGAGCGCCAGGCGGTCGATGACGTCATGGTCCGCCGGCTTCACGCCTGAGCTGATCGACACGAACAGCCCCTTGTCTCGCATGTTTTTCGCATACGCCACGTTGTCGAGATCGAAGCGGTGCATGACGTAGTAGTAGCCGTTGGCCGCCAGCCATTCGGTGATGGATTCGTCGACCACGGTTTTCATGTTGGCCGGCACCACCGGCAGCTTGAAAGTGCGGCCGCCGAACTCCACCGACGCGTCGCATTCGCTGCGGCTCTCCACGCGGCATTTACGCGGGAGGAGAAGTACGTTGTCGTAGTCGAATATTTCCATGCTGAGTTCCGCCTCTGAGACCAGACGTTGAATGCAGGGCCGGCTCAAGTTTGAACTGCAACACCTCATCCCCACATGAGGTAGTGCAATAGAACAAACAAGGAAGTACGAGCGGCTTGATGCGGAAGAGGGGGCCGACGAATTCTGCGCGCGGCCGCGACGGATTTCACCTCGGGCCAAATCCTAGAATGCGCGGATGACCAGTATGTTCCCTGATGAGCTGCCGCAAGACGAGCCGAAAGCGCCCACAGCGTTGTTGGCCAACCTGAATCCAGAACAATATGCCGCGGTGACCTTGCCGTCGCGCCCGGCCCTGATCCTCGCCGGCGCCGGGTCGGGCAAGACGCGCGTGCTCACCACGCGCATCGCCTGGCTCATCCAGACGGGGCAGGTGTCGCCGGGCGGTGTGATGGCCGTGACCTTCACGAACAAGGCTGCGAAGGAAATGCTGACGCGCCTGGGCGCCATGTTGCCCATCCCTGTGCGCGGCATGTGGATAGGAACCTTCCACGGTCTGTGCAATCGATTCCTGCGCGCCCATTGGAAGCTCGCAGCCCTCCCGCAAGGCTTTCAGATTCTCGATTCGGCCGATCAGCTCTCGGCCGTCAAGCGCGTCATCAAGGCGATGAACCTCGACGAGGAACGTTTTGTTCCCAAGCAAGTGACCTGGTTCATCGCTGGTGCCAAGGAAGACGGCCTGCGCCCCAAGGACGTCGAGGTCCGCGACGAGCAAACCCGCACCATGGTGAGGGTCTACGAGGCCTACGAAGAGCAATGCCAGCGCGAAGGCGTGGTCGACTTCGCCGAGTTGATGTTGCGCACCTACGAACTCATGCGCGACAACGAGGCATTGCGCGAGCACTACCAGCGGCGATTCCGTCACGTGCTGGTCGACGAGTTCCAGGACACCAACCGCCTGCAGTACGCATGGCTGAAGATCTTCTCGGGCACGCAGACAGCGGTGTTCGCCGTGGGCGACGACGACCAGAGCATCTACGCCTTCCGTGGTGCGCAGGTGGGCAACATGACCGACTTCGAGCGCGAGTTCCGCGTCGAGAAGGTCATCAAGCTCGAACGCAACTACCGGTCCTTCGGCAACATTCTTGATGCTGCCAACGAACTCATCTCCCGCAATTCGCGGCGCCTGGGCAAGACCCTTCGCACCGAGGCCGGCCCAGGCGAGCCGGTGCGTGTGTACGAATCGACCAGCGACTTCGGGGAGGCGCAATGGTTCGTCGAAGAGGCGCAGCAGCTTCACCGCGACGGCATGGCGCGCAGCGACATTGCGCTCCTGTACAGAAGCAACGCGCAAAGCCGTGTGATTGAAAGCGCGCTGTTCAATGCCGGCATTCCATACAAGGTCTACGGTGGCTTGCGCTTCTTCGAACGCGCTGAAGTGAAGCATGCGCTGTCGTACCTGCGTTTGATCGAGAACGCGAACGACGACACCAGCTTCCTGCGTGTCGTGAACTTTCCGACCCGCGGCATCGGTGCGCGCAGCGTCGAGCAGTTGCAGGACGCGGCCCGCACGAGCGGCCGCAGCCTCTATCAAAGCGTCTGCGCGGTCACGGGCAAGAGCGGCGCGAACCTGCAGGCTTTCGTCGCCATGATCGATGCGATGCGCGAAGCGACGCAGGGCCTCACGCTGCGCGAGATCATTGAGCACATGCTGCATGCGTCCGGGCTGGTCGACTTCTACAAGACTGACAAGGAAGGCAAGGACCGTCTCGAGAACCTGGAAGAGCTGGTGAATGCGGCTGAAGCATTCGTGACGCAGGAAGGATTCGGCAAGGATGCAGTGGCGCTGCCGATCGACGAGCACTCGGGCACCTTTGCCGCGGGTGCGGGCGCCGTGGCTGCGGCGATGGAGCAGGTGCCCGACGCTGAGACCGGCGAGATCATGTCGCCGCTCGCCGCTTTCCTCACGCACGCGTCTCTCGAAGCCGGCGACAACCAGGCGCAAGCCGGGCAGGACGCCATCCAGCTCATGACGGTTCACTCTGCCAAGGGGCTGGAGTTCGACGCCGTCTTCATCACGGGGCTCGAAGAGGGTCTCTTCCCGCACGAGAACAGTGTGTCCGATGTCGACGGGCTCGAGGAAGAGCGTCGCCTGATGTACGTCGCGATCACGCGTGCCCGCAAGCGGCTGTACCTGAGTTTCAGCCAGACGCGCATGCTGCACGGCCAAACGCGCTACAACATCAAGAGTCGCTTCTTCGACGAACTGCCGGCGGCGGCGCTCAAATGGATCACGCCGCGCAACCAGGGCTTCGGCTCAGGCTTTGCGCGCGAGTATCAAGCGGCGTGGTCACGCGGGTCGGGCCTGGGATCGATCGTCGGCGCCGGCAAGGTCGAGGAGCGTGCGCCGTTCGCGCCCAAGGCGCCGAGCCACGGCCTGCGTGCAGGGCAAAGCGTGTTCCACAACAAGTTCGGCGAAGGCGTGATCGTCACGCTCGAAGGCAGTGGCGAGGACGCGCGGGCGCAAGTGAACTTCGGCCGGCACGGGATGAAGTGGTTGGCGCTGAGCGTCGCGAAATTGACGCCGGTGGCCTGAGAGGCTGAGAGTATTTCGATCATGCCCGCTCATCACGCCAAGAGACCCCTGCTCGTCGTTGCAAATGCTCGCCATAGCCCGGGCTATGGCTGCGCTTTGCGCCTGGATCAGGCGCCTTTTGACGTGCTGCTTGGGCACGCTCGAAAAACCCTCAGCCTCTGAGTTTCGCGAACAACCCCATCGTTCCCGCCCGTTGCTTGTGGTCCGATCGGCGTGCCGATCCCGTCAAGCCCCAGTACCTCAATGCCAGTTCGACGCAATCACAGGCAACAAGCTGCCCTGGTAGTTCGTCGGCAACGTGGTTTGTCCATCCGCCGGCGGAGAAAACGAGGCCATCGCGTTCACGAGCTTCTGCACGTCGGCCGCCAGCAGCGTCTTGCCATCGGACAGCACGAAAGTCTCGATACGGTTGGACGTGCTGCCGTACCAGTTCTTGATGAGGATGTCGTCGCCAGTGCCGATCACCTTCACGTCCAGATCGTTGCCGAGATGCTGGAGCCACAGCTGGTCTGCTGTCACGCCGGCCAGGACCTGCAGGCGGTCATTGCCCCCTGAGTCCGTGACCACGTCTTGTCCCTGGTCGCGACCCCACTGGTAGGTGTCGGCGGAGGTGGTGGAGGTGTCCGTCAGCACATCGGCCCCCAGGCCACCGGCGTAGGTGTCGTTCCCTCCTGCGCCGCTGAGCTGATTGGCCGCTGCATTGCCTACCAGCACGTTGGCAATGGAGTTGCCAGTGCCATTGATGGCAGCGTTGCCCGTGAGAGTGAGGTTCTCCACCGTGATGCCCAGGGTGTAGCTGATGCTGGCCTCGACCCGGTCGGTGCCCTCG
>Ga0170475_129624835_pt1 | contig 11928 bp, 7 predicted proteins | sample Soicark_Litter_5_FD_111474 | JGI IMG/M metagenome (GOLD analysis project Ga0170475, IMG submission 111474) | Avena fatua rhizosphere microbial communities from Hopland, California, USA. Combined Assembly of 48 SPs | reverse complement strand
GTGCGGTGCTTGACTGGTACTCGACGAGCTACTCGACGAGCCCGGTGCGGTCGATGGACTCGACGAAGAAGCGCTGGGTGAACATATAGATCGCCAGCGGGGGCAGGATGACCAGGAACACGGCCGCCATCACCAGGGCCTCGTTGAACAGGTCGCCGGCCTGGCCGCCGGTCACCTGATCGAGTGACGGCGAAAGAACGGACAGACGCATCGGGAGCGTGAAGTGCTCCATGCGGTTGAGGTAGATGAAAGGCTCGAAGAAGTCATTCCAGTGCCACACGACGCTGAACAGGAAGACGACCACGATGGCAGCGGTGGACAACGGCAGCATGATCCGCCACCAGGTGCCGAAGGCTGAAGCGCCGTCGATGCGGGCCGCCTCCTCAAGCTCCCACGGCTGGGTCTTGAAGAACTGCCGGAACACGACGACGAACAGAGCGCCCTTCAAGCCATGCCCGAAGAAGCTGGGGACAATGAAGGGGTTGTAGGAATTGATCCAACCCAGGTTCTTGTACAGGATGAACAGGGGCACGATGATCGTCTGCGGGGGCACGAGGAAGGTAAACAGCACCAGGGCAAACAAGGCGTCGCGCCCGGGGAAGCGGATACGGGCGAAGCCGTAGCCGACGAACGCGCAAGAGATCGTCTGTCCAATGGCGGCGCCGAGCGAGATCCACAGGCTATTGGCCAGCGAACGGGGGTAGTTCATGGCCAGGTAGGCCAGTGGATAGTTGACCCAGAAGAACCCGGAGGGAAACCACACGATAGTCGGGTCAGTCAGATCCTGGGCCGTCTTGAGCGACGTCGCCAGGATATAGAAGATCGGCACGAGGAACACGAAGGCGATGTCCACCAACACGATGTAGGTGAAGGCACGCTGAAGAAACGTGATCGTGCGCCGCCGGAACACCTGCGTGTCGCGCAGCCACTGGGGGCGGTTCTGCACCCAGCGCTGCGTGCGTGACTGGCCTTGGACCTGGACTGGAGCTGCAACTGCCATTGCTTTCCTCCTCCTACGTCAGGAGCTGCGGTCGCCGGCGTAGAAGACGTATCGGTTAGTGACCCTGACCACAACGGCCAAGATAATGAAGACGATGGCGAAGTAGACCCACCCCAGGGCAGCGGCGTAGCCGAGGCGGAACCCACCGGCGAAGGCCGTCTGCTGGATGTACTGCAACACCTGGTTGAAGGTGTCGGTAAAGGAGTCGACGATGGTATAGACCAGGTTGACCAGAATGACCGGCGACAACAGCGGGAGGGTCACTTTCCAGAAGCGGTCCCAGTCCGTTGCCCCGTCCACACGTGCGGCTTCATAGAGGACCGGCGAGACGCTGTTCAGGCCGGCAAGGAAGATCAGCATCTGCACGCCGGTCTTCCACAGCACGAAAAGTAATCGGTTGAGGATGCCTTCGACACCCGACGCGGCATCTGGCCCCAGGTACTGGAAGGCCAGCTCCTGGATGTTCACCCCCCGGCTGAGCACGGCGCCACCGACGCCCTGGTCGAAGAGCTGCTGGATGACCTGGGCCGAGCCGATGACCAGGGGCAGGAAGAAGACGGCGCGAAAGGCGGTGACGCCCCTGATCTTCTGATTGGCCAGGATGGCGCTGAAGAGGCTGAAGATCATGATCACGGGGATGTCGAGCAGGTTCTGCTGCAGCGTGTCCTTCAGCCGGGGCAAGAAGCGCGCGTCGATGAAGAAGGCTTCTTTGTAGTTGTCGATGCCCCGGAACTTGAGGTCGGAGAGCGACGTCGCCTGCAGCTCGTGGAACGACAGGAAGAAGCTCTGGAACAGGGGCCAGGCCATGAAGATCAAGAAGCCCAGGGCCCAGGGCGAGACGAAGAAATAGCCTTCCAGCGTGCGCTGGAAAGAAAGGCTCATGCGCCGGCGCGAGACCGGGGGCATATTGTTCGAGTCGCCTGCGCCGCCGGCGCCACCCGCACCGGCGGCGCCCCCGGCCATGGGTTTCGAGGGCTCATTGCGTCGAACGCGCATCTTCATCGGACTGTGGATCCTCCCCTCGCTGATGACCTACGGCTGCCCACTACCGCCCACCTGGCTTACGCAGGACATACCCGAAGGCGTCGACGTGCCCCTCCGGCCCATCATAAGGCTGCGGATTGTAGTTGACGAAGACCTGCGAGCCATCGTCATAGGTCACCCGAACGACGCGGCTGGCCAGAAAGTCATGTGCCGTCACAAACTTCGACGAGAGATACCCGAACTCATCCCTCATCTTCTTGTACTCCACCGAAGCCGGGTCGATCCACTCCTCGTACTGGCCACTGTACAGGCGATTGAAGCCGGTGCGGATGAGGTCGGCCGTCGGCTGGTTGGTCAGCATGTAGACCGGCTGCATGCCCCACTCGATCTGCCGCAGGATCTCCGTCTTGGGGTCGTTGCGCAGGTTGACCGCGTAAGTCGTGCGGACGGCCAGTCCCTGTGTCGCGATGTGGTATGCCGGCACGGGGATGTCGCCAAAGGCGTCGATGCTGTCCACCGGGGCATCGTAGACACGATCGGTGTGCCCGAGGACATAGTCGCTCGACCCCTGGATCATGGCCTGGCCGAGGACGGCGCGCGAGCGATCGGCCATCTTCATGTACGTGTCGGCCACCTGATCGCGGCTGAGCGGGTAACGCTCGTTGGTATCGGAAGAGACGATCCCGCCCATCAACAAGAAGCTGACGCCGTCGGCACCCATCTTCTTATGGGTCGGCAGATCGCGCTCGAGGTAGTTGTCGCGGGCGATGATCGGATTGATCAGATAGAAGCCGATGCCCCGGCTACCCATCTGATTGAGCTGGAATACGGGCAGCTTGTTGACACCCCGCATGGTGTCGAAGCGCGTATTGAAGCCATAGCTCCAGTTGGGCCAGATATTCCGCACGAAGGGGATCTGGCCGATGATGCCACCCGAGGAAATGGTGTAGCCGTACAGGAAGTTATCCTGGAGGAAGACCCGCAGGCCGTTCTTGTGGGCGAAGTCGGTCAGCTTGCGTAGACCATCATTCCCGCCAAGCTCCGACTCTGCCGGGTAGCGTCGAGGCCAGTACCCGCGCTCCCCACCGTCATTCCAGCCGATCAGCTGGACGTCGAAGTCCTTGATTCCCCGATCGAGAAATCCCTGCATGATCTGCTGCGACTGCTCGAACGTCGTCATCGGCACGAACTGGTCGTTGAACGCCGAGCGACGCAGGGCACCCATGTACAGGTCGATCAGCGGACGAGGCGCCTGATCGGGCAGCTTCTTCAGCCCGCGCGACTTCATCAAGTAGTCGCGATAGGCCTTGGCCATGCCGGCGTAGTTGGCATCCTGGCCATTGAGCAGGACGTAGCGCACCTGGCGCTCACCGGGGATGAGGTTGTCCTCGATACGGTTGACGAACAACGTCCGACGGCGCGGAATGGATGCCTGGCGCCGATAGATGAACTCGGTGGAAGCCCGGTTGGCGTTGGTGATGTACCCGGCGAGGTAGGCGTTGACATTGGCCTGGTACTGGCCCTTGGTGATGATCCCGGCATAGGCGGCCTGGCCGTCCTTGAGGCCCCAGATGGGCATCCTGGGGCGGTCATTACGGAAGGTGCCACCACCACCACCACCACTGCTGGTGCCACCGAAGGCCTGGGCGCCGGCGTCGGCGCCGTAGATGCCGGCCGAGTAGCGCTGCCGGTACTGGGGGTACTCCGGCTTGAAGGAGACGATGGCCCCGGACTCGTCCGGGATCAAGAGGTAGCCCTCACTGCCGACCGGCGCCGCGCCGAACAACGGCAGCAGCTCCAGCGTCACCACCATGAAACAGGAGGTGCTGACCGGTGAAGAGCAGTCACCGCCTTCTTTGATGGCGCCATCCGGAATGGTCACCTGCAGGTAGGCCATGGTCTCGCCAGGCACGTCCTGCCGGGGCTCTTCCTTGATGGCGTACTCGACGGTGATGTTGAGCTTGAGCTTCTCGATGTTGTAGACGACGCGAATGCCGTCCTGAATGTTCGTGATGTTCAGATCGGGCTTCTCCGACGCGGAGCTGGCCAGGTTGGTCATCTGGCGCCGGGCGTTGGTGTAGTTCAGCTGAAAGACGGCGTCGTCGAGGATGGTCTTCTGGTCGCTGACCGCTGCCAGCGGATTGCTCGTCCACAGCTTGCCGCTGCGCTTGTCTTCGACAATCAGCTTGGAGTCCGCCCGATTGACGTACATCCGCAAGTTGGCCGTCTCCGAAACCGGCTCGTACCCGCCCGGCACCTGCGGATTGGGCGCCGAGAAAACGGCGGGGGTAAACGACTCCGCCGGAGCCGCCGACACGGCGCTGGCGGCGACCTGATTCGTCGCCGCTCCCGCCGGCGCCGAGCCGAGCAGGACGGGCATGAGCAGCGCGAGACTCGCCGTCAGCGACAACAACCGACGCCGCATTGCCAACGTCTCCTTCTTCATCGCGGGTGCACTAGCTACGTGGGGAAACTGCATCGTCAGCCTCTAGCGGGTCGTCAACTCGTAGAACAGCTCGTAGAAGAACTCGTACGTGTTGGTGGTCAAGGCATAGACCAGTGCCACCAGGGCCCAGATGAGGATGACGGTGATCAAGGAAAGGACGTAGGTTGCCATCGTTCGTCGCAACGTGAAGTCATGAATGACCCGAATGTGTGTGATGAATAGATAGATGACCCAGAAGTTGATAATCCAGCTAATACTGTAGAACAGCGACCGCTCCGAGAGCGTGGTCACATTGGTCAACAGGAGCGAGGCTGGCCAGGAGAAGGCAATGTAGGGGGACAAGGAATAGGCCGCCGAAACGCAAATGTCCTTGAAACCGCCTTCGCCGTAGAAGATCATGGCGATGGCGTAATGGGCAAGGCACCAGGTGACGAAGGGGATCAAGATCCGCAGGGCTTCCTGAATGATCGAAGAGTCTTCAGGATTGCCGTTGTAGATGAAATTGGTCGTTCCCAGGGTGAACGTCGACGTCACCTGCTGCATGATCCGCTCGAGGTTCCAGCTCGTGCGGTCGACCGCCTGGAAGATGTAGTGGAACGACATGAAGGACATCAGCAGCATGCGCGCCGCGATGGCCAGCACGAGCATGAAGGCCACCGAGCCCCAATCGCCGGTGCGCTTCAGCTCCCAGAACGCCTCCGACGGATGGGTGAGCACGAAGAGCATCTGGCGGAACCACTTGGTGAGGTACCACCGAGCGCGTCCGGCAACTACCCGCGCGCGCGCACTGGCGCCCGTGCGTGGTGCGCCACGGGCCGTCCGCCGCCGACGCGGAACGGCCGGGGCTGCGACGGCTGAAACCGGCCCGGCGGTCATGCTGGCCCTCCCTCGGACTCAAGGTTCAAGCTCATCAGGCGCTTCACCGTTCGCGAAATGACGGTGGTCATCACCCAGATGGCGAAGATGACCAGTGGCAACAGCCAGCCGAAGTTGACCCGCAAGAAGTCGTGGCGCCACTCACCAAAGGCCTGCGAGTAGCCGTCCTTGTTACGGGCGATCATGTACTCGCGCATGGCCGTGTTGTAGTCGCCGCGCTTGAAGTACGACTTGCCCAGGCCGGTATGTCCAAGCTCGTAGAAGCTGTTGCGCCGCAGGACCTCTTCCCAGACCTTGGAAGCCTCGTCGTAGCGTCCGTCGAAGTACAGCTTGCTGCCGTCGTGCAACAAGGCGGCGAACTCCGTCGGTCGGAACGACTGCACGTTGTTGCGGTTGGCGTCCAGCACGAAGATCCGGCCATCGCGCCCGACGGCGAGGCTCTGCGGGAGCTCGAACTTGCCCCGCTGTGCGCCTCGTCCACCGAAGATGGCCAGGAGATTGGCCGACTGATCGTACTGATAGATCCGCCCACTGTTGAAGTCCAGCGCGGAGACGATGCCCTGGTTGTCGACGGTCACGTCGACGAACTGGGGATTGACGATCTGCGTTCCCCGGCGCTCTTTCTCGCCGAAGACCTTTTCGTCGGTGGTGTAGACATTGTTGCCGATGGAGTTGAGCTTCTTGATCTGGTCTTTCTGCGACAGCGGAGAGACCGTATAGATGAAGCCTCGGGGGTCGACGTAGACATTGGCGTGGTGCGTCGGCAGCACCTTGGAGATCTGCTTCTTCTGCGCGTCGGTGGTGAAGGTGCGGATAAACAGGCGCGCGACATCGAAGGTCAGGCGGTTGGCGCCGAAGAAGCCCCGGAACTCGCCGTCGCTATCCAGCAGGAAGATGCCCCGGTAGTCGCCCCCACCGTTGAGGACGTAGATGTAGCCCCGGCGGTCGATCACCAGCTTGTTCGGCTGGTAGACCTGATCTTCTTCGAGCAGCCGTGAGCGGGGCTTGCCGAGGGCTTTGACGAACGAGCCATCCTGAGCGAACTGCACGATCCGTCCGTTGCCCCGGTCGGCCACCCAGATCTCATCCCGGTCAGAGATGTAGATTCCTTCCGGTGCGTTCAGCTTGCCGTCGTTCTCTTCGGTACCGAACTCGCGGATGAAGTTCCCGTTCTCGTCAAACTTGACCAGCCGGTTGTTGCCGGTATCGGCGATCCAGATATTGAACTTGTTATCGATGAAAATATCGGCCGGGTTCTTGAACGTCCCCGATGCCTTGTACATGCCGTCGATCTCGAAGTCGTAGATGTACGGCATCGGCGACCGCAGCTGCATGTTGTCCTTGTCCAGCGTCCAGGAGTATTCCCGGTCGGCAAAGGCTGAACCGGCAGAGCTGAGAGCAATTCCGCAGCTCAGCAGAACGGCGGCACCAACTTTCAGCCAGCGCCCGAAGCGTGCCAGGTAAGGGCGAACCGGTCGAGTGCTCGTAGCCATGGCCACCGTCTCCTTACCCCTTGATCCCGGAGTGCGCCAGCGTCTGGATCACCTTTGCCTGACGCAGAAGGAAGACCAGGATGGTAGGCGCGCTCATCAGGAAGGCAGCGGCTGACTGAGCGCCGAGGCGGGCAACCGACGCCGGACCATTGGTCAGCGAGATCATGGCCACCGAGACCGTCTTCATCGCCTCGCTACGCGTGAACACCAGCGGGCTGAAGGAGTCGTTCCAGTGGGCGATGAAGCCGAAGATGAGCAGCGTGTTCCATGCCGGGGCGACGTTGGGCATCACCACGCGCCAGAAGATCGTCCACTCCGACGCACCGTCGATGCGTGCCGCTTCGATCAGGGCGATGTCGATCGAGTTGTCCATGAACTGTTTCATCATGAACAGGCCGAGAGAATAGGCCAGCGCCGGCACGATCAAGGCCCAGTAGGTATCGATCATGCCCAGCTTCTGCACCACCAGGTACTGCGGAATGCGCGTGACCTGGGGCGCAAACATCAAGGCGGCGATGACCATGGCGAAGATGATGTTCGACCCCGGCAACCCGCGCGCCTTGGACAGCGGGTAGGCGCACATCGAGCAAAACATCACTTGCAGCAGCACCGTCGACAGGGTCACGAAGACGCTGTTGAACAGGTAGCGAGAAAAGGGCACCGCGAGCGCATTCGTCGCCAGCAGCAGATCCTGGAAATTGTCCAGCGTCGGGCGCCGGACGAAGAACGGCGGCGGAAACAGCAGCAGCTCTTCGAGTGGCTTAAAGGCCGTCGAGATGACGTAGACGATCGGCAGCACCGAGAAGAAGGCCAGCGGGATCAGAAACAAATACTGTGGTGCCGGCCAGCGAGGGCGTATTCGCCGGCCAAAGAAGAAAAACGACCGCGGCAAGGGACGCGAATGGACAACGGCTGCCATACAAGATGCTCCTCAACACCGTCCGGTGTTCTAGTACTCGTTCTTGGAAGAAAACAGGCGCATCAGGATGCGACCGAGCCCAAATGTCCACAGGAAGAGGATCACCGCAACCGTAGCCGCGTAGCCCATCTCGAAGCGGATGAAGGCATAGTCATAGAGATGAGAGACGATGGTGTGGCCGGCGTAGAGGGGACTTGGCAGGCCCGCCAGCGCGGTGGCGACTTCGAAGACCGAGAAGCCGGCGACGACGGCCATAACCGACCCGAACAGGAGCTGAGGCTTCATCATCGGCAGCGTGATGTAGAAGACCTCCTGGAAGGGGTTGCTGATGCCGTCCATCTTGCCGGCCTCGTACAGGTCGGTATTCACCGTCTGGAGCCCGGCCAGGAAGACGAGGAACCCGGTGCCCATGCCCATCCACAGGGAAACGAACATGATCACCGGCATGATCGTGGCCTGCTCAGCTAAGAACTGATAGGGCTCGTTGATCGCGCCGATCTTGAGCAAATAGTAGTTGAGGTAGCCGTAGCGGTCGCCGGAGAAGACGATCTTCCATACCACGCTCATGGCGATCGCGCCGACGATCGACGGGGCGTAGAAGCACAGCGCCAGAACGGTTTTGAGCTTGAGCGGATTGATCAGCCAGGCAAAGAAGAAGGACAGGAAGAAGCCCACCGGTCCGGTAATGATGGCGAACTTCAGCGTATTAGCAACCGCGATGAGGAACACATCGTCTTCGAGGAACAGGAGCTTGTAATTGCTCCAGCCGATCCAGCGTGGTGGCTCGAGAACGTTGAAATAGGTGAAGGAGAGGTAAATTGCCACCAGCACGGGGGCGATGATGAAGACGGTGAACACCGCCAGGAACGGAGTCATGAACAGGTAGTAGACGCCCCACCTCTTCCAAAAGAGGGACAGGGCCGACCGACGTTCGACGGTTGCCTGTGCCGCTGGAACGAATACTTCCGGTCGAGTTGCCATCGGATCACATCCTCCTTGCGCGCTGCGACGCTACCTACCCGCGAAACGCTGCCGGCGCCGTCATGGTTCGCTCACCTGCACACACGTGAAGGCTCAGTATAGAGCAGTCCATGACGGCGACCGGGACTCAGCCCCCGCGTCGGTACATCGTGGGGTCGACCTTCACCCCGAACTCCTCTTGCTTCTTCGCCAGCTCCTTGTTGATGTCGAAGATGGCGTCTTCGAGCGACTCACGCGGGTTGATCCCCTGCAAGACCACTCGGTTCCAAGCGTTGAGGACGTGCCGGCCGGTGAAGTAGCCCCCCAGGACGACCGGAGGCTCGCGGAACCAGCGCCACTGCTCCAAGATGGAAGCAATGTCCCGGCGGGGCCAGGGCAGGGCCTGAAGCGCCTCGAGGTTGGCCGTGTTCCAGCGGGCCTCGACGCCGATAAGGGCCTCCAGCTCACCGCCGAAGCGCTGCTGGGCGTCCTTCGACGTCCACCACTTGACGAAGTTCCAGGCGTTTTCCTTGTTCTTGCTCTGGCTGAAGATGACCACGGCCTGGCCGGTGCCACCGCTGGTGCGAATGACGGTGCCGGGCTGCTCGCCCGCAGGGCAGGGGATCATCATCCCGGTGACGTTGGAGATCTCACCGCAGCGATGGCCCGGCATCGGCCGCATCTCCCAGCGACCGGTCAGCTCCGGCGCGGCTGTCGAGAGCTGAATGTAGACGAAGTAGTTCGAGACACCCATGGGCTGCTCGCCCGTGCGCATGCGGGTGAAGAAGTTGGCTTCGCGCGGGATCTTGTAGTTGCTGTACAGCTCGGTCCACTCCTGGAAGCCGGCGAGGGCTTCAGGGGAGGTCAGGGCCGATCGGCAGAAGCCACTGGTGGTGTCTTCGCACTTGTAATAGTCGCCACCGTTCTGGAACAGGAAGGGTGTGAAGCCGACCGAGCCTTCGGTGACGGCGACGCCCGTCGGCGGCGGGTAGTACAGGTCGAGGCCGGCCTGCTGCAGCTTGAGCAGGGCGTCGTAGACCTCTTCCCACGTATCCGGCGGCTTCACGCCCAGCTCGTGAAGGACGTCCGTTCGATAGAAGAGCATGGCGAAGTCCTGGGTCTCCGGCAGCGCCCAGTCGCCGATCTTGTCCGTAAATGGCACCTTATAACGGAAGGGCACAAGGGCGCCGGGGCGAAAGCGCTGGGCAATCTGCGCGTAGTCCGGGAACTCGTTCAGGTTGACCAGGCCCTTGCGTACGGCGAAGTCGACCGGGAGCTGCGACGGCACGCCGACGGCGACGTCAGGTGCTTCTCCAGCCGTCGCGGCCAGCAAGAGCACCGAGCCGGCCCCTTCGCCGAGGTTAGCCGGTGGAATGACGTGCAGGTTGACCTTGATCCCCGTGTTGGGGGTGAAGTCGTCCTCCGTCATGTCCTTCATGATCTGGCCCCACTCGGTACCGCGACCGACCCAGATCTCTAGCGGCTTCTCGTCCTTGCGGTAGGTCGAGCCGAGACCGGTGTAGTCCCGGAAGAAGGACATGGCAAAGGTCTTGGTGGACGCGACGGTCTGCTCGACCATGTTGGCCTGCGCCCGCGGCAGCTTGGCGTCAGGGGAGTGCACGATGATCCACTCCACCTGGAGCGGATGGTTCTGCAGGTTGAGCAGCCAGGCCGCCAGGATGCCCTGCGAGCGGGTGAAGTCGTCCAGCAGACGGTGGATATCGTGGGGCTTGTTCACCATCGTCTGCACCTGGGATTCGACGACGCGGAAGTTCGAGGAAGCGTCGTTCGCCGATCGACCGATGTCCTCCATCCGCTTGGCCTGCACTTCCAGGCGGTCGACGATGGCCTGCAGGCGGGGCACCAGCGTGGGGATCTTCTCGTGCAGGTCCCACTCCATGTTCACGTCCGGCTGAGCGCCGGTGATCATCAGCATCTCCCGGCTCATGGCGCTCATCTCGGAGAGCGTCGTGTCCAGGACACGCTGGGTCTCGGACATGAAGCCGAGCGTGACCTCCATCTGCAGCAGATGCTCACCCTTGGAGAGGTAGAAGAGGTACGGCTCGGTTGGCTTGCCTTCGACGACCGCCAGCTGCTCCGGACGCATGGTTTCCAGGCGCCACAGGCGATCGCTGCGGAACAGGATGTTGCCCATCTCGCGGAAGGGCACCTCGCCGTCCAGCTTCAGCGTGCGGATACGCGGCCGACGCCCGGCCCAGCCCTGCCAGACGTCCATGCTGATGTTGTAGAGGCCGTCTTCGGGAACGGTGACCTTCCAGCGGATCCACTGGCCGGGAAGGCGCCAGCGCCACCCGCCGAAGGAGTTGAGGCGGAAGAGCCCATCGGAAGTGGGCGAAGCCAGTGCGTCGAAGTTCACTTCGGCGCGGATGGTCGGATCGGCCTTGAGGAAGCTCTGCTCGGCTTCGAACTTCACCTGCTTGTTGCCGGTGACGGGCTTGTAGCCCTTGCCCTGCCACTCGGCCAGCTTCTGCTGGTACGTGGGGATCACGTGCGGCGCGTGGAGCGAAATGGTGTGTAGGGCGATGGTCTCGCGCACCGTCTGGAGGCGCAGCTTGTGCGTCCCGGCGGTAAAGGCGAACTGGAACGGCACGTCGTAACGGCCGTCGGCATCCTCGATCGTCTTGGATTCCCACTGGGGAACCTCGACCTGAGGCGGCCGGACGTCGTTGGTCTGGTTGTCCCGCTTGGGAGGCCAGAAGGAGTCCTTCCAGACCCGCTGGAAGACGACGCGCTTGGCCTCACGGAAGGGCAGCACACCGTCGATCAGGAGATCGCGCTGGACGGAGGCCCGCTTCCCCGGGATGGGGTAGTAGTCGACGGTCATCTCATAGAGGCCGGTCTGTGGAATGTCGACGTCCCACTCGACCCAGCCGTCGTCGTTCGTCCACAGCAGCGTCGGCCCGGCCTTGCCCTGGAAGTTGTCTTGCACCTGCAAGCCTTCGAGGCCGCCACTGGCGGAGTAGCTGGGGGCCGAGATGCGTACGTCGACGCCGGTGACCGGCTTCAGTCCCTGCTTGTCCCAATCGGCCTTGACGTTGGCGTAGATGGGCTGGCCAAACAAGTCTTCCGGCGTCAGCTCTTCGAATGGCTTCGCCTGTGCTGTCGTTCCCTGGCCCACAACGGGGGCGGCGTTCTGCTGCCCGGGGTCAGAGTCCGCGGCATAGGTGGGAGCGGCCGGCAAAGCCGGGAGCAGCATGCCGGCGACAAGCAGCGGCGCCATCGCCCGCTG
>Ga0170475_109443731_pt1 | contig 11929 bp, 8 predicted proteins | sample Soicark_Litter_5_FD_111474 | JGI IMG/M metagenome (GOLD analysis project Ga0170475, IMG submission 111474) | Avena fatua rhizosphere microbial communities from Hopland, California, USA. Combined Assembly of 48 SPs | reverse complement strand
GCCTGGTCGGGGTAATCGGGCAGGTTATATCCCTTGGCCTGCAGTTCCGTGATGGCGGACTTCAGCTGCGGAATCGATGCGCTGATGTTAGGGAGCTTGATGATGTTAGCTTCAGGTTTCTTACAGAGTTCACCAAGTTCGGCCAGTGCATCTGATGTCCGCTGCTTTTCGGTCAGCCTTTCTGGAAATGCCGCAATGATTCGACCCGCGAGAGAGATGTCTCGAATTTCCACCGTCACACCGCATGGTGCGGTAAATGCTTTTATGATCGGCAAAAAAGCGTAAGTCGCCAATGCGGGCGCCTCGTCGGTGTGGGTATAAACAATCGTAGAGTTCGTATTTGTCATGCCGTTGTCCGTTCGTAAGATGATGGTCCTGAAAGCCGCAGAACTATGCACTATCCGCCAACCGGTAGCTCTACGTCAATTGACATTGCCGCAAATCGCGTGATAGTTTCTCGCGTTTCATCTTTGTAGCGCGGCGTAACCAAACGGGAGACATGTAAATGGGAAGACGGAAAGTTACTGTTGTCGGCGCAGGCAATGTCGGCGCCACCACTGGCCAGAGAATAGTAGAGCAACAGCTCGCGGATGTTGTTCTCATCGATATCGTTGAAGGCGTGCCGCAGGGAAAGGCACTTGACCTGATGGAATCCGGACCGGTTGAGGGCTACGACTTCAGGCTGACCGGTACCAATAATTACAAGGATACGGCAAATTCCGACCTTGTTGTGATCACCGCGGGAATCCCCCGCAAACCCGGAATGAGCCGCGATGATCTTCTTCGCACTAATTACGAAATCGTCAAAGGTGTCACCGAGCAGGTCGTCAAAAATTCTCCGAATTGCGTCATCATCGTCGTCAGCAATCCTCTGGACGCGATGGTGCAAACGTCATTTCGGGTAAGCGGTTTCCCGAAGGAACGAGTGATCGGGATGGCCGGTGTTCTCGATTCCGCCCGGTTCCGCACGTTTATTGCGATGGAGCTGAACGTGTCCGTGCAAAACGTTCATGCGTTCGTTCTCGGCGGCCACGGCGACACGATGGTTCCCTTACCGCGCTACTCGACAGTTTCCGGAATTCCAATCACGGAATTGCTGCCGAAGGAAACGATTGACCGGCTGGTGCAGCGCACGCGAGATGGCGGAGCGGAGATCGTGGGACTGCTGAAAACCAGTGCGTGGTACGCGCCGTCGTCTGCTGTGGTGGAGATGGTTGATGCCATCCTGAATGACCGGAAGAAGATTCTCCCGTGCGCGGCTTACCTGGAAGGGGAATATGGAATCAACGGTCTCTACGTAGGCGTGCCCGCCAAACTGGGGGCGAGGGGCGTCGAGCAGGTGATTCAGATCAATCTGTCGCTTGAGGAGCGTTCTGCGCTTCAGAAGTCTGCAGCGGCTGTTAAGGAGCTTGCCGCAATCATAGGAGTTTAGAAAACGGAACGCGGGCTAAAAGCCCGCGCCTGCGTTCCCGCCCCACCGTTGAGGCCGACCTAGGTGCGGAATTTCAGCCCGCGTTTTGTTTTGCTAGCCGCTTGAGGCCGACTAGTAGGCGCCCGCTTTTAACCCTGGTTTGGTGGCCCCACTGTTAAATGCCGATTGGTTGGCGCCTGCTTTTATCCCGCGTTTTCGTTTGCCACCCGCAACCTTGAGGCCCCCACTGGTACGCGGGCATAGAGCCCCGCGTTCTCTCTTCCGCAATCTCAGCTTGTCTGCTGGGCGAGTTGTGTGACCACGGCGTCATTGACCTTGATGTCTCCGCTCGCCTCCATCTTCTTTTTCACTTCCTGCATGTAGGCGCCGAAGTACTGTTCGCGTTTTGAGGGCAGCAGTTCATTCCGCAGAGTGGCCGAAGCGGTTTTCATCGCGTCCGGCTTAACGTCCTGACGTTCTTTTACCGCGAACGCGATTGTCTTGCCCGCGACGCTCACCGGTGTTCCCACTTTGCCGATGGGCAGCGTGAACATATCTTTCTCCAGATCGTTGATCGGGCCATAATCCGGCAGATTCGCACCGCGCGTCAGCAACTCGCTGGTCTTGATTTCCCCACCGACCGTTTTCGCTATCGATGCGAGGTCTTTTCCACTCTTAACGAGTTCCTGAACCTGATTTCCCTTTTCAGTGGCAAGTGTCTTGGCCTTCTCTGCCTTGACGTCCTCGAGAAGTTTCATTTTTGCTTCTTCCAATGAAGCAGGATGCGCCGCAACGATTTCCGTTAAGGTCGGAATCGCATAGCCCATCGAGACGGCAATCGAGGTTCCGACCTCGCCCTTGCTCATCGTAAAGACGCGACGCTCGAATTCATTGCTCAGTTCGGGGCGGGACTCGCCTTGTTGCATCAGCGGAGTTTCCTTCACCTCGACGTCGTACTTCTTTGCGACAGCATCAAGGTCTTTGTTCGTCACCAGGTCTACGGCCGCTTGTTGTGCCGTATCGCGCGCCTTCTGCTCCGCCTTTAGAGTTGCAAGAACCGGCCGGATGGTTTCTTTCATTTCGTCGAAGGGCCGTTCGCGCGCTGCTTCCTTTTCATTCACCTTGATGATGTGAATTCCGAACTGTGTATCCACAAGATCGCTGATGTTGCCGGGCGCGAGCGAAAAGGCCACACGCTCGAATTCCGGAACCATCTGGCCGTGCGTGAAAAAGCCCAGATCGCCTCCGGCGGCTGCCGAACTATCTTCCGAGTATTGTTTGGCGAGCGCGGCAAAGTCCTCGCCTTTTTTGGCGCGGTCGAGGATCTGACGCGCTTTTTCGCGAATCGGCGCGATTTCCTCGGGTTTCTTCCCCTGGGTCTTAAAAAGGATGTGTTGGGCTTTTACGCGCTCGGGCAGGGAATATTCAGCCTTGTGCTGCATGTAATATTGCTGAAGTTCGTCATCGCTGACATTAATGGTCGGCCGCATCCGGAGCGTATTCACGAAAATGTACCGCGCTTTTCGCTTTTCCGGAATGTTATATCGAGCTTTGTTCTTTTCGTAGAAGTCCTTTTGTTCCTGCTCGTTTACGTTGACTTTGTCGAGAAGCTTCGAACTATCGATGACAAAGTAATCGATTTTTGCCTTCTCATTCCGCCGTTTGTATTCGTTTTCGACTTCCTGGTCGGTCATGCTCACGCTGGCCGTCAGAAAATTTTTGAGTTTATCTGCTAAAACATCGTCGGCAACACTGGACTCAAACTCGTCAACAGTGAGATTGTTCTGGGCGAGGATCGTTTGGTACTGAGTATGGCCAATGAAATTGCCGCCTTGTTGGAACACGGGATTCTCGAGGATCTTCTGTTCGACCTCCTCGGGAGACACGCTGAGACCCACCCGCTTGGCTTCTTCACTGATGACGCGCCGCATCACGAGAGAATCCATGATCTGCCGTTCGAACCGAAACGCTTTCAGCATTTCGGGACTGATCTGGCCGCTGATCCGGCTCATGTAATTGTGATAGGCGCTTTGGAATTCCTTCGCGCTGACGGTCTGACTTCCGACCGAGGCGACATCGTTTGTCAGGCTGACGTTCCCGACTTCGTCAAACGGGATGTAGAGAGTCACCAGAGTTATGCTAAAAATCAAAATGAGCAACGCCCAAACCCATTTGAAGTACGCCCCACGGCGCCTGAAGAAATCCAACATAGACAGGTCCTCCTAAAGACCGGCGGATCACGAGCGGCTGCCAGCGCAAGCGACAAGGTGCAGCCATCAGTTAAGCGATTATGCTAGCAGAAATTTCCAGAATTCGGATTGTGGATTTCGGCTATGATGGAGCGGATTTTCGGTCTCAATCCCTCCGCCTACAGGTGTTGATCGGATTAAATCTCCTGGAACAGAACAATCTCGAACACAATAAGGAGTCCAAAAAACTTCCATGAACTTCCGCCCGCTGTTTAGCTTGTTTTCCAGCGACTTGGCGATCGATCTGGGTACCGCAAACACTCTGGTCTATGCCAAAGGTCGTGGGATTGTCGTCAACGAACCATCCATCGTTGCCATAAATAAGGTAACGAATCAGGTCGAGGCTGTAGGTAAAGAGGCGAAGGATATGCTCGGCCGCACTCCCGGAAATATTGTTGCTATCCGACCTATGAAAGACGGCGTCATCGCCGACTTCACAGTTACGGAAAAAATGCTCACATACTTCATCCAGAAAGCGCACAGCCGTAAGGTCCTCGTCCATCCGAGAATCGTTATTGGCGTTCCTTCGGGTATCACGCAGGTCGAGAAAAGGGCTGTTCAGGATTCCGCTTATCGTGCGAAAGCGAGCGAAGCTCACCTTGTCGAGCAGGCAATGGCCGCTGCGATCGGCGCCGGGCTTCCGGTAACCGAGCCGTCGGGCAACATGATTGTCGATATCGGCGGCGGCACGACGGAAATTGCGGTCATCTCCTTGTCGGGTGTCGTTCACGCGCGTTCCGATAAAGTTGCCGGCAATGAAATGGACGAGGCGATCATCCAGTACATTAAAAGGAAGTACAACCTTTTGATTGGGGAACGCACTGCTGAACAGGTGAAAATGGATGTCGGGTCCGCGTATCCGCTCGAACAGCCTCGAACGATGGAAATCAAGGGCAGAGATCTCATGGAGGGCGTGCCGAAAAGCGTGATCGTTTCGGACGAGGAAATCCGGGAGGCACTTGATGAATGTATCAATATCATCATCAACTCTATACGCGTCGTGCTGGAGCGTACCCCGCCGGAGCTGTCGGCGGATATCGCCGATCGCGGTATCGTTTTGGCCGGTGGCGGAGCCTTGATCAAGAATCTCGACAAACGGATTCGCGAAGAAACGGGACTTCCGGTGACCCTGGCCGAAAATCCTCTTTCGTGCGTTGTGCTCGGGACCGGAAAGATGCTGAGCGATTTCGACCTGCTGAGGAAGATCGCGATCAACTAGTTTCCTCATGAGTAGAATTATTGCTACGTCGAAGAGGTCCGGCTATATTGCGCTGGCCATCGCGCTGGTGATTCAGACCGGATTGATTTCGATTCAGGCAAGCCGCCGCATCGATACGAGTTTCGTGCGCGCGTGGATTCTGGACTCGCTGGCTCCCATGGAAAAGCTAGTCGATCGCTCATTCCTTGGTGTTGCGTACGTCTGGGATAACTACTTCGTACTCATCGGCCTCCACAAAGAAAACGATCAATTAAAGGCGCAGTTAAACGACTTGCGGATGAAATACGACCGGCAGGAGGAGGACCTCGCGGAAGACCAGCGGTTGCGTGGGATGTTATCGATGCGGGATACCATCACAGGCAGAACGGTTGTCGCGCGAGTCGTCGGCCGCGATCCAACGCGCAGTAATGCTACGGTCACGATCGATAAGGGACTTTCGCACGGAGTGAAGCCGGATTCCGCCGTGATGACGGCGGATGGAATTGTGGGCCGCGTCATTCACTCCAGCAATTTCTTTTCGATCGTCCAATTGATCATCGATGCCCAGAGTGCCGTTGGCGTGATGGAACGATCCACTCGGAAGCAGGCCATTCTGAGAGGAAACGGCGGCCATGATCTCGATTTGGAATATACCGATGATGATACCGACATGAAAGAAGGCGACGTGTTCGTTACTTCGGGATTGGACCGTATCTATCCGAAGGGATTACCCGTAGGGGCGATTGGTTCCGTCCGTCCACGTAAAGGCGCCGCGCTATTCAACACGATTGTGGTGCGACCCAGTGGTGATATCGGCCGGCTTGAAGAAGTGATCTGCATCGTCGATCCACCAGAAACCGTCGACGTTTTTGACCCAACTCGTCCCACAGCTCCATAGAATTATCCAAATGGCGAGAATTACCAGCCTGGGGATTGTTGGCCGATTAGCGGTCGTCCTCGTTGCCAGTGTCATCACTCAGGGAATACTGGCGCTCAAGTTAAGAGTCTTTGGTTATTTCGATTTGCCTCTGATCTGCTCGGTTTACTATGGCTTTGTCTTGGGTAACCCGATTGCTTCCATAGTGATAGGAAGTTCCGTGGGCCTCATGCAGGACAGCCTTTCGGGTGCTGCGCTCGGCAGCAATGGCTTCAGCAAGACGCTGATCGGTTTCGTCGCGGCCTCGGCCGGCGCCAAATTCAATGTGGATCAGGCAATTACACGCGTTTTTGCTCTATTTTTATTTAGTATTGGCGATGGCCTACTGGTTAGTATCTTAGGGCTCATGGCAGGTAGGGGAAGCGCGACTAATAGTAGTGACGTTGGCAATTGGCTACTATCAGCAACGTTCAATACACTTTTGGGTCTGGCATTATTCGGCTATCACGATCGGTGGAGCGATGCTACAACGTGACGAACAAGAACTGTTGCGATGGCGCGTAACGTTTATCGGTTACGTGATCGTTGCTGCATTGCTGGTTCTTGCTTTCGGTTTCTGGAATCATCAGATCATTCAGGGAACTCACTACGATCAACTGGCCGAACAGAATCGGGTCCGGTACGTTCCACTCGTCGCACCCCGCGGCAGAATCTACGATCGATATCATCGTCTTCTCGCTGATAACCGCCCTTCTTACAACATCGTTCTTATTCGTGAAAACAGTCCGCACACCGTTCAGCAAACGGTCGGCATGCTCGGTCGGGGGTTGGACATTCCGGTCGAGAGCCTGCTTGAACGAATCAATCGGCGGCGCCGCGAGCCGACGTTCCGTCCCATTCTGTTGAAGGAAGATGTAACCGTATCGGATATCGCGTTTGTCAAAGCGCACCGCTACGAGTTGCCTGAAATCAGCGTCGAACTGCAGCCGAGACGGCGGTACACGGGTGGGGAACTTGCGGCGCACGCATTGGGTTACGTAGGGGAAGTCACCGAAGCGCAGTTGATGACGCCCGAGTTTGTCGATTTTCGTTCGGGTGATCAGATAGGCCAGACGGGTCTGGAGCGCCAGTACAACAGCGTCCTTCGCGGGCAGGATGGTTTCAAACGTGTGATCGTTAACAGCTTTGGCCGCGAAATGGGAAAGCTGGAGGAACAGGAAGCCACCCCCGGCAACGATCTTTTAACGACGATTGACCTGGATCTTCAACGCGCCGCCGAGGACATGCTCGATGGAAAATTAGATCCGGAACATTATCCCGGCGAACACATGGGAGCCGTCGTCGCGCTCGACCCACGCACCGGTGAAATACTCGCGATGGTCAGCAAGCCTGCCTTCGATCCGAATCTTTTTGCGACAAGAATTTCGGGTGCGAATTGGAGCAGTTTGATCAACGATCCTGGAAAACCGCTGCAGAACCGCGTGATCCAGAGCCATTTTTCACCCGGATCCGTGTTCAAGGTTTTCATGGCAGCTGCCGGGCTCGAGACCGGAGTTCTCAACCCACTGGAGAGTATTTACTGTCCCGGACACGCGACGTTCTACGGTCATACGTTCGCGTGCGATAAACGAGAAGGACACGGAACAGTTTCTGTATACGATGCCATCCGAGAGTCCTGCAATGTGTTCTTTTATACGGTCGGGGACCGTCTGCGTATCGATCGCATATCTCAATACGCAACGATGATGGGTTTAGGACGAAAGACTGGAATCGATTTAGGAAACGAAGATCCCGGATTGATCCCATCCACGGAATGGAAGCAGCGTGTTCTTAAAACGAAATGGTACGCGGGTGAAACGATTTCAGTTGCCATTGGGCAGGGCTATGTCGGTGTGACTCCGATGCAGGCCGCATGGGCGATGGGCGGACTCGCGATGAGCGGCCGGCTCAAGCAACCGCATCTCGTCAATCCGCAGGAACTGATTAAGATCGGATTTCCGGGCGGCCGGGTTCTTGAGGAGGAATATCCGATCCACGAAGAGACCGTCGACATCGTGACCAAAGCCATGTGGGGTGTTGTTAATGAAGGCGGAACCGGGGTCCGCGCAAAGATCGAAGGTTTCGATGTCGCCGGAAAAACAGGCACGGCTCAGGTTGTCGGCAAACAATCCGGACTGAAGGGAAAAGATTTCAAGGACAACGCCTGGTTTGTCGGTTTCGCACCGTACCGGAATCCTGAAATTGTCGTTGCCGCATTTGTCGAACACGGAGGCTGGGGCGCGGAAGCCGCAGCCCCCGTGGTTCACGCCGTAATGGAAACGTATTATAAGAAGAAGACCGGACAGTTTAGCGACCAGATCACAACGATCGCACAAAGGTGAGCGGCCGTGCGAAAAACCGATCTCAAAACTTCAATACCCTCGGTTGTTGTAAACCGCCGCTACAGTTGGAACGCCATTAATAAATAGATGATTGAACAACTCGAGTCGAAGCGATTCTGGCACGACTTCGACTGGTATCTGCTCGGCGCCTGTCTCCTGCTGTCTCTTATTAGTCTTACAGAGATTTACAGCGCGACGATGAACGATCCGACGCAGAATTATTTTTTGCGGCAAGGCGCGTGGGTATGTGCCGGAATTTTTGCCGCATTTCTGGTTGCTGGAATTGATTATCACGTATTATCCGAACACATACCCTGGCTATATATACTGTCGATCGGCGTGCTCATCTACACGCTTGTGTTGGGGCGCACTGTTGCGGGTTCCAAAAGTTGGATAGCATTCGGCTCCGTCACGTTTCAGCCGTCTGAGCCCATTAAGATGGTGGTCGTCATCGCGCTGGCTCGATACTTATCTGAGTTACGAAGCAGCAAGTACATGACCCTGTCGCAGATCCTTAAGGCTGCATTCATATGTTTGCTGCCGATGTCACTTGTTGCCTTACAGGGCGATCTCGGCACATCGCTTACGTATTTGCCAGTGATCGCAGTTGGATTGTTCATTCGCGGTATCCGGCCCGCAGCACTCGTCGCGTTGGTTTTGGCATTCGTTCTGGTGCTGCCGGTCTCATGGTTGTTCCTGAAGGACTATCAGAAAGAACGCATCCTGACGTTCGCCCAACCGGAACGCGATCCGCTTGGGAAGGGGTATCAGGTCAATCAATCGAAGATTGCTATTGGTTCGGGAGGCCTGTTAGGAAAGGGACTTTTTAACGGGACTCAGAACCAGCTGGGTTTCTTGCCGACGCGTCACACCGATTTCATCTTTTCGGTCGTCGGTGAAGAACTTGGTTTTGTCGGTGTAATTGGTACGCTTGGGCTGCTGGCGTTTATCATCTTCCGCTCGATTTACAACGCGCAGACGGCACGGGATAACCTTGGTTTGTTCATTGTGATGGGTGTTGTGGGAACCTATTTCTTCCACCTCATCGTGAATGTCGGAATGGTCATTGGATTCATGCCTACGACCGGCATACCGTTGCCATTCCTGAGCTATGGGGGATCGTCCGTGTTGACGGCCTTCATTGCTCTTGGCCTGGTTATCTGTGTTCGCCGCTGCCGCTACGTGAATTAAACGGGGCATGCTATAGTGCGGACCAGGCGCGAATTAATGGTGTAGGTGCATGGGCGTGGTTGCCCGGCACTGAACGCGTCAAAAGATTGCAGGTTTTTTGCCCGTAGCGCTGCAGCGCAGAGTTGAGCCTCCGCCGGATGACCGGCGGCAATTGGCTCCTCCGGGCACAGGAGTTTCCCATGACAATACGTAATATCTGCCGCGAGGCAACGTGTGTCGATGTGTACCTGTGCGCTGACAGCGACGGCCACAGGAGCGTCGATGCAGAAAGAGTTGATCATTTCAACAACTTCCCAGGAAACGAAAATTGCGATTCTGGAGGACGACGAACTCGTTGAGTTTTATATCGAGCGTCATCGATCGCAGGGAATTGTCGGTAACATCTATAAAGGTAAAGTAACGAAAGTCCTTCCCGGCATGCAGTCCGCATTCGTGGATATCGGCCTGGAACGCGACGCATTTCTGTACGTTTCGGATTTCTTCGAGGACACCGAGGAATACGACAAGATCGTTTCGACTGTCGAAGAAGAGGTCGCGCAATTACAGGAAACCTCAACCCGGCTTCCGACGCCTCTCGCCCTTCCTCCGGTCGCACCAACGATTGCAGCCCCTCCAGTTGAAGTTGAGCCGCCGACGGAATACCCGGCTTCCGCCGTCGTTCTGCCGGGAGAAACAATCACGGGCACAGCAGATACGGCAAAGGTCGCAATGCCTCCCGCACCATCAGAAGATCTCGGCCGCGGACCTCGCCGGCGGGATAGAGACAGAGATCGCGATCGTGATCGGGACCGCGGCCGCGACCGTCGCGGAAAGAAACCCAACATTCCGTCTTTCGAAAGTAAGTCGTTCGAACCACCCAAACCGGACGATCGTGTATACACCAGTGACATCGACGCTCTACCCGGCGAATCACTGTCGAGGTTGCGCCGCGGTTCAACGGAAGCCGCTCCGATCGACGATCCGGATGCCAACCTGGGCGCCGTCGCTGAAGAGCCGCCGCCGATTGCTGGGGAATCGGAAGCCAGGGCCGAGGGCGAAGCTCCTGCCGAGGCGCAGCCTGAAAAGAAATCGGAAGAGAACCTCGACAAGACGGAGAATTCGTCTGCAACGGCACGCATCACGGATCGATCCGACAACTACCCACTCGCGCATCGCACGTCGCGCCGCCCGAGACGCGGACGCGGAGGCCCGCCGCCCGGTAAACCGGAAGAGATCCGGGGCAACGGGCATTCGCCGAAAGGCAGTCCGATGATTTCGGAATTGCTGCGTGAGGGCCAGGAGATTCTTGTTCAGATAGCGAAGGAACCGCTCGGTAAAAAGGGCGCTCGTATCACTTCGCACATCGCCTTGCCTGGGCGCTATCTCGTCTACATGCCGACGGTAGACCATGTCGGCGTCTCCCGAAAGATCGCTTCCGACGAGGAACGATCGCGGCTGAAACGCATCATTCATGAAAACAAAAATGGGCTGCCCGGAGGGTTCATCGTCCGGACTGCGGCTGAAGGCCGCGGCGAGGAAGAGTTCATACAAGACATCCGGTTTCTGGGAAACCTTTGGGCCGATATTCGATCGAAGAGCGAAAAGAAGTCGGCGCCCGTATTGATCCATCGTGACCTGAACCTCGTGCAGCGGTTGCTGCGAGACCAGCTTTCGCAGGACTACCGCGCCATTCGCATCGATAACGAAGCGGAGTTTGCAACCGTTCTCGATTTCGTCAACAAGTTCCAGCCGGCGCTGGTCAATCGCGTGAAGTTGCATCTGAAAGACACACCGATTTTCGAAGAGTACGGCCTGAATACGGAGATCGATAAAGCGCTGCGGCCGAAGGTGTGGTTGAAATCAGGTGGGTATATCGTTATCAATCAGACCGAAGCGCTGGTTGCGATCGATGTGAATACCGGTAAGTATGTCGGGAAATCCAATCGGCTCGAAGATACGATCGTCCGCACGAATCTCGACGCTGTACACGAAGTGGTGCGGCAAATTCGGCTGCGCAATCTCGGCGGCATCATTGTCGTGGACTTTATCGACATGGAGGAGAAGAAAAATCGACAGCGTGTCATGGCCGCGCTCGAAGAGGCTCTGCGAGTCGATCGCTCTCCATCAAAGGTGCTTCAGTTCAATGATTTTGGCCTTGTCGCAATTACCAGAAAACGAACGCAGCCTTCCCTCGAACGCACGCTGTGCAAGCCGTGCAGTTACTGCAACGGCTCCGGCTGGTCCAAGTCTCCTGAAACGATTTGCTATGACGTGCAGCAGGAGCTCAAAAAAATGGCGCACATGCTGGAAGGAAAAGAAATCACCATCCGGCTCAATCCCGAAGTGGCGAAGGTGCTCAAGAGCGGCGAATTTGTTTCGATTCCCGAACTGGAAGAGTGGACCAAGAAAGACATCATCGTGAAATCGGATCCGCTGCTTCACGAGGAGCATTTCGATATCTTTTAGATTCGTATGAGCAGGGGAATTGCTCGAATTGGGAAATGGGCGCCAAATAATCGATGATGGCGCCCATTTCGCGTAGTTCGAGCCATTTCGCAGCTAAGGAGATTCCGTGAAGGAACAAGGCCCCTTTGACGTTGCGATTATCGGAAGCGGTCCGGGCGGGTACGTTGCGGCCATTCG
>Ga0170475_110319389_pt1 | contig 11936 bp, 22 predicted proteins | sample Soicark_Litter_5_FD_111474 | JGI IMG/M metagenome (GOLD analysis project Ga0170475, IMG submission 111474) | Avena fatua rhizosphere microbial communities from Hopland, California, USA. Combined Assembly of 48 SPs | reverse complement strand
TGACGGGCAAAGCCTGGCGCGGCTCCTCGCTTTCGTTTGGAGACTTCGGGCTCAAGGCGCTCGAGTGCGGCTGGGTCACAAACCGGCAGATTGAAGCCGCCCGTATCGCGATGACGCGGTTCATCAAGCGCGGCGGCAAGGTCTGGATTCGTGTGTTCCCGGATAAGCCGATCACGAAGAAACCGCCAGAGACCCGTATGGGGAAAGGCAAGGGTGCGCCCGAGGCTTGGGTGGTAGTTGTGAAGCCGGGCAAGATGCTCTTCGAGATGGAAGGTGTCCCGCTGGCTGTCGCGACGGAAGCCATGCGGCTTGCATCCATGAAGTTGTCTGTTCCCACCAAGTTTGTTGCGCGCAACGTACCCGTTGAAACGGTGAAGGCCGCCGAGTAGCGAGGGGAAACAGCATGAAAGCAGAGAAGATCAGAAGCCTGGACGCGAACGAAGTGCAGCGTCAGGAGCAGGACGCGCAGGAGCAGTTGTTTCGTTTCCGGTTCCAGATGGGCATGGGTCAGTCTGAGGGGCTGAAGCGGTACCGGATCTTGAAGAAGGATCGCGCCCGCATGTTGACGGTTCTCAATGAGAAGCGTGCTGCGGGGGAAGTTCCGCAGGCGATAACGCCTGCCGCGGCCAGAACCGCCGGCAAAGTGAAGACAGGGAAGAAGAGTAAGTAAACAGCGATGGCGGCGACGACAGAAACAACAAAACCAATAGGCCACAAGAACGAGAAGGTGGGCGAGGTGATCTCGACCAAGATGGCCAAGACGATCGTGGTCGAAGTAACGCGCCGTGTGCCGCATCCGGTCTACAAGCGGATCGTGCAGAAGCGCAAAAAGTTTTACGCGCACGACGAGGAAAGTGCCGCAAAAACCGGTGATATCGTGCGCATCATCGAATGCCGCCCCTTGAGCCGATTGAAGCGGTGGCAGCTCGGTGATATTTTGCGAAAAGCCGTTCAGGTGAGTGTCGAACATCCTGCGTTGAAGGAAAGCGCCGACACCCGCGTGAAGAAAACGTTGAAGAAAAAGAAGTAGCAGGGGCTGCTGCCCTGGCTTGAGATCGCGATCGATCTCGCCGGGCAGCTCCTGCGCCAAGGGTTTTTAGGAGAAACGTCATGATTGGGATGCGAACCATGTTGGAGGTGGCCGATAACAGCGGCGCGCGCAAGTTGCAGTGCATCTTGCCCCGCGGCGGCGACCTCGGGCTTCGCGCGGGTTTAGGCGATGTCATTACGGCGAGCGTCAAGGAGGCAGCTCCTGACTCTGCGATCAAAAAGGGAAAAGTCGTTCGCTGTGTGGTGGTCCGGATGCGGAAAGAAACGCGGCGCAAAGACGGAACCTACATTCGCTTCGACTCGAACGCTGCCGTGCTGATCAACGAAGTAGGCGAGCCGGTTGGGACGCGCGTGTTCGGCCCGGTTGCTCGTGAACTCCGCGACAAGCGCTTCATGAAGATTGTGTCGCTCGCTCCGGAGGTGATTTAACCATGGCCAAGGTTGCTTATCAACGCAGGCAGGAACGCGGCGAGCGGGAACCCGTTCGTATCAAGCTCCGAAAAGACGATCTGGTGCGTGTCATTGCCGGACGGGATAAAGGTAAGACGGGCAAAGTCCTCGAAGTGCACCGCCAAACCGGCAGAGTGACGGTTGAGGGTGTCATGATCGTCAAGCGTCACACAAAGCCGAATCCTTCGAAGCAGATTAAGGGCGGCGTGGCCGAAAAGCCGATGCCCATTCACGTTTCGAACGTGATGATTCTGACCCCGGGCGGAGTACCGACCCGGATCGGCTACAAAACGGAAACGCTGGGCAGTGATGTCCGCCGGGTTCGAATCGCTCGCAAGGGCGGGGAAGTTCTGGATAAGAAGTAATTAGGTATGAGGCCGTTTGGAATCGGCCGGGAATACAGACATGGCACAGAAAACGGATAACAGCGCGGGCGGCGGAGACAAGAAAGCGAAAGGCGCAAAGCCTTCCGGCAAGGGTCGCGAGAACGTTGGATCGGGCGCGGAGCTTCGGCCTGCAGAAGGTCGGCCCAAGAGCGGCGGCGGAAAAGCACGCCTGCGGGAACATTACACGAAGAACGTAATCCCAGCGCTTCGGAAAGATTTCAACTACAGCAACCCGATGGCGGTTCCGAAGGTCGAGAAGGTCTCGATCAACATCGGCCTCGGCGAAGCCACTGGCAATAGCAAGCTGATGGACAGCGCTGTTAATGAGCTGAGTGCGATTGCCGGGCAGAAAGTGGTTGTCACAAAAGCGAAGAAGTCGATTGCTGCTTTCAAACTGCGCGAAGGTATGCCGATCGGCTGCATGGTGGCGCTGCGCGGCGATCGTATGTTTGAGTTTCTCGATCGCCTGATGAACGTAGCGCTCCCGCGCGTTCGCGACTTCCGCGGTGTTTCGCCTAAGTCCTTCGATGGGCGGGGCAATTATACGTTAGGCTTAAGAGACCAGCTGATCTTCCCCGAGATCGACTACAACAAGGTCGACAAAACCAAAGGGATGAACATCAGCATCACCACCACCGCGAAGACGGATGCAGAAGGGCTTGCACTTCTCCGGCAAATGGGAATGCCGTTCCGTCAGTAAGGGATTTGAATGGCAACAACTGCAAAGATCGCTAAGGAAGTAAAGAAACAGTCGGAGATCGACCGCGCCCGGGCCAAAGGCGGACAGGCGAAGTTTGCCGTGCGCTTGCGTAACCGCTGCAAAAACTGCGGCCGCCCTCGCGGCTTCCTGCGTAAGTTTTCTCTCTGCCGGATCTGTTTTCGAAAGTTCGCGCTCGCCGGGGAAGTCCCGGGCGTCACGAAGGCGAGCTGGTAATCAACGCCCCGAGGGCGGTACCGCCCTGTAAAGAAAGATTAGAAACAATGAAAGGTGCTGAAAGGAAGTAATGACAGCAGACCCCATTGCCGACATGCTGACTCGCGTCAGAAATGCGCTCATTGCGCGTCACGCGAAAGTCGACGTACCGGCTTCGAAACTGAAAAACGAGATCGCCCGCATCCTCCGGGAAGAAGGCTACATTCTCAACTACAAGCTGACCGAGGAAGGTTCGAAGCGGTTCATTCGCTTGTACCTGAAGTACATGCCTTCCAATCTCCCGGTTATCTCGCGCCTGGAGCGCGTTTCGAGGCCCGGATGCCGCGTCTACGTCGGCAGCAAAGATATTCCCCGCATTCTTGGCGGTTTGGGAATCAACATTCTCACGACCCCCAAGGGCGTGATGACCGGGTCCGCTGCGCGCAAAGAAGGCGTGGGCGGCGAAGTTCTCTGTCAGGTCTGGTAAGGAATCATGTCACGAGTAGGTAAAAAGCCGATTCCATTGCCGAAAGGCGTGAAGATCTCGATTGGCGATCGGTTGGAAGTAGAAGGGCCAAAAGGGAAGCTGACGGTTCCCATTCCGGAAGGCGTTCGTGTCGAGCAGAAGGACGGGACCCTCGAACTCGTTCGCGACAACGACAAGCTCGCTGCGCTTCATGGGCTGACGCGAGCGCTTGCGGCCAACGCCGTGACGGGCGTATCAACCGGATTCACGCGCGAGCTGGACATCGTCGGTACCGGTTACCGTGCGGATGTGAAGGGCAAAGTGGCGACATTCTCGCTCGGCTATTCTCACCCGATCGAGTACATCCTTCCAGCGAGCGTCGATATGCGGGTCGACAAACAAACGCACGTTGTTCTCAGCGGGCATGACCGGCAGGAACTCGGTCACGTTGCCGCCCAGATTCGTGCGCTCCGTCCGCCAGACCCCTACAAGAACAAGGGTGTTCGCTACACGGGCGAAGCGTTGCGTAAGAAGGCCGGCAAGACGGGAGCGGGAGGTAAGTAATGCCCAGGGATTCTAAAGCGGAAATCAGACGCCGCATTCACAAACGCATCCGCAGCCGCGTCGCGGGAACCGATTCGCGCCCCCGCTTAGCGGTGTTCCGGAGCGTGAAGCACATCTACGCGCAGATCATCGACGACGGTAAAGGCCACACGTTAGCGGCGGCAGGGTCGAACGAGAAGGATGTTCGCGGCAAGGGCGGAAACGTCGATGGAGCGAAGCTGATCGGCAAGCTGGTCGCCGATCGCGCCAAAGAAAAGGGCGTCACCCGCGTGGTTTTTGACCGCGGCGGTTACCTTTACCATGGCCGGGTAAAAGCCCTGGCCGATGCAGCCCGGGAAGCAGGACTGGAGTTTTAATCAATGGCATTTAACCCCCCCGCCAAGCGGATCGACACGCACAACCTGAACCTTAAGGAACAGGTTGTCAGCATCAACCGCGTGACCAAAGTCGTCAAGGGCGGCAAGAATATGAGCTTCTCGGCTCTTGTGGTCGTCGGTGATCCGGGCGCGAAAGTCGTTGGCTACGGCACTGGCAAGGCTAAGGAAGTTCCTTCAGCAATCAAGAAGGGCATCGAAGCCGCCAAGAAGAATCTCCGGAAAGTCAACGTTCTCGAAACCACTATCCGGCACCCTGTTCTGGGTCGGTTTGGCAGCGGTCTCGTTCTTTTGAAGCCGGCACCTCCCGGAACCGGTGTTATCGCTGGTGGACCGGTGCGCGCCGTCATTCAGGCTGTCGGAATTCCGAATGTCCTGACGAAGTCCATTGGGTCGCACAACGCTCATAACGTGGTGAAGGCCACGATCGCCGCTCTCGAGCAACTCTGCGACAAGAACGCGATCGCCGAAATGCGCGGCCTTGCGATCGAGAAACTGTAGCGAAGGAAGTCGGCATGGCTGAAGGCAAAATCAAGATCAAGTTAGTGAAAAGCACCATCTGCACGCCGGAGAAGCACAAGAAAATTGTTCGCTCGCTCGGGTTGCAGAAGTTAAACCGCGTGGTGGAGCGCCCCGACACACCTGCCTTCCGTGGCATGGTGGCGAAGGTGCCCCATCTGCTCCAGATTGTCAAAGAATAGGTAGTAAGCGAGAAACAGAAAGCCGAGTACGCAGGTCACAGTGCCTGCGTGCGTTCAAGGTACAGCGAAATGAATCTCAGTAATCTGCGCCCTCCAAAGGGGCAAAAGCAAAAGCGGCAACGAATCGGCCAAGGTATGGGAAGCGGACGGGGTAAGTACTCCGGCCGTGGCGCCAAGGGTGCCAAGTCCATCTCCGGCTATAGCAAATTGCGCGGCTTCGAGGGTGGCCAGATGCCTTTGCACCGCCGCCTGCCGAAGCGTGGCTTCACCAATATTTTCCGGAAAGAGTACGCCATCATCAATGTCGGCGCGCTCGAGCATCTCGAAGGAGACAGCTTCACGCCGGAGTCTCTCCTCGCTAGCGGCGTTATCAAAAAGCTCCAGGACGGGCTCAAGGTGTTGGGCAGCGGCGATCTGACACGGAAGATCACCGTGAAGGCGCATCTCTACTCAAAGTCGGCTCTCGAGAAGATCAGCAATGCCGGCGGCAGCGCTGAAACGATTGCGAAACCGGCAAGGTCCGGGGAATCGGAAGAGAAGTAAGGATGGGAGAGTGACCGGCTCATTTGGCCGGTCCAGCGGCTTACTGCCATGACCAAGTTTTTTGAAGCCCTTGCCAACGTGTTCCGTATTCCGGACCTCCGGAAGCGGGTGCTGTTTACGCTCGGTCTTTTAGCTGTGTATCGCGTGGGCGCGTACATACCGACGCCCGGCATCGACACCACGCGCTTCCAGGAGTTCTTCACCCGGAACGCGGCGGGTGGGTTCCTGGGCTATTTCGATCTCTTCAGCGGCGGTATGTTGCGCCGTATGACGATCTTCGCGCTCGGTATCACACCCTACATCACCGCGTCCATCATTCTGCAATTGCTGACTGTGGTCGTTCCGACCCTGGACAAGCTGCAGAAGGAAGGCGAACTCGGTCGGCGCAAGATCACACAGTGGACGCGCTATTTAACCGTTATCCTCGCCCTGATCCAGTCGGCTGGTATTGCGCTGACGCTGAAAAACATCGAAGGCAACTTCGTCCTTAATCCCGGCTTCGGCTTCGTCGTGCTGACGATGCTGACCTTTACGACCGGTACCGCGTTTATCATGTGGCTCGGTGAGCAGATCACAGATCGCGGAATCGGAAACGGAATGTCGCTGATCATCTTCGTCGGCATCGTCGTGGGGCTTCCCGGAGCTATCCGGAATATTTACAACAACACTTTCGTAACTCACCAGTGGCACCCGCTGCAGATGGTCATCATTCTGGCGGTGATGGTTGGCGTGGTCGCGTTCATCGTACTTGTAGAGCGCGGAGAGCGCCGTATCCCGGTGCAGTACGCCAAGCGTGTTGTCGGACGCCGCATGATGGGCGGACAATCCACTCACCTGCCGCTCAAAGTGAACGCAGGCGGCGTGATCCCGATTATCTTCGCATCATCTCTGCTAGCTCTGCCCCAAACCGCGTTACAGGCAACTTTCGTTAAGAACAGCCCTTGGCTCAGCGGGATGTTCGGTGCGCTCGGAAGCTCAGAGCCGCTCTACTATCTCGTTTACGTTCTGCTGATCGTTTTCTTCTGCTTCTTCTACGTGTCGATCATTTTCAACCCGAATGAAGCAGCGGACAACATGCGGAAGTACGGCGGGTTCATTCCCGGTATCCGGCCTGGCAAGAACACGGCCGAATACATGGACAAGATCCTGTCCAAAATCACGGTCGTTGGCGGCCTGTACCTTTCCATTCTGTCGCTGATTCCGATGATCATGATCTCGGGAATCAAGCTTCAGCGCCTTCCGATCGTCGGAAACTTTATCGACGCTCATTTCCCGCGATGGCTGCTGGACGGTCTGGGCGTCACGTTCTTTTTTGGTGGAACTTCGCTACTGATCGTAGTCGGAGTCGCCATGGATACGGTCAATCAAATCGAAGCGCAATTGATCATGCGGCACTACGAAGGGTTCACCCCACGTGCGGGTAGGATCCGGGGACGTCGAAGCACGACCGCATAAGGCATTGACAGTACCTACTCCAGAGTCGAGCGTGCTCGCGCCGGCCATCATATTGTTCGGGTCGCCGGGATCCGGAAAAGGAACCCAGGCGCGGTTGCTCCAGACCTGCCTGCGGGGGCCTCATATCTCCACGGGAGACATGCTCCGGACTCATATCGCGTTAGGTGACCGGATCGGGCAGGAAAGCGAACGGCTGATCAAATCGGGGCGTCTCGTTCCGGACGAGCTTGCCAACGAATTGATTCGAGAGCGGTTGCAGGAGCCGGATACTCGTTCCGGAATCATCCTGGACGGCTATCCCCGGACTACCAACCAGGCGGAGGTGCTCCTCGGCTTCCTCCCGGTTTACGGATTTCGCCCTGCCGTGGTACATTTAATGGTTGACTACGAAATTATCGTAGCTCGCCTAAGTGGTCGACGGCAGTGCCCGGTCTGCGGAACCCTGTACAGTTTAAGAACGAAACCCCCTAAGAGCGCTGGAATCTGCGACTTAGACGGAACATCGCTCGTGACGCGGGAAGATGATCGCGAGTCTGTGATCCGGGAGCGATTGGGACAGTACGAGGTACAAACGCGGCCGCTGCTTGAATTCTTTCGGAACACGGGCGTCCCCATGATACAGGTGGACGCTGCCAATGCGGCGCCGGAGGATATCTCGTTGCAAATCCTGGGCGAACTGTCGGCGGCTGGCATCATCGCGAAAATCGATTTCAGCTGCGTAGAGCCGGGGCGAGCGTAAGCGTCAGTTGGGTGAAGGCGTCATGATTGTGCGGAGAAGTTCGGCGGAGATCGAGAAGCTGCGTAAAAGCGGGCTGCTCGTATACCAGATTCTCCAGGAGTTGAAGCCGCTTGTAGTTGAGGGCGCCACGACAAGCGATCTTGAATTGGCGGCGGAGAAGTTGATCGCCGATGCGGGAGCGAAGCCGGCCTTTAAGGGCTACTACTCGCAGGCCTCCGGGACCAAGTATCCGTACGTGCTGTGTACCTCGGTGAACGAAGAAGTGGTGCACGGGATGCCCTCGGCGAAGCGCAAGCTGAAACGGGGCGATATCGTTTCGATCGACACGGGTGTTCTGCTGAACGGTTATTTCGGCGACTCTGCTACCACGGTGGCAGTCGGCGAAGTGAACGACTCAGTCAAGCGCCTTCTTAAGGTCACGGAAGAGAGCCTGGAACTGGCCATTGACCGGGTCCGGGCGGGCAATCGACTGTTTGATGTTTGCGGCACGGTAGAGAAGCACGTTGTTTCAAACGGGTTCTCGATCGTGCGTGAGTTTGTTGGACATGGGATCGGGACTTCTCTTCATGAGGAGCCGCAGATTCCGAACTATGTGGATCGGCGGGGCGAGAATCCCCGGCTGAAACCGGGCATGGTTCTGGCGATCGAGCCCATGGTCAATGCAGGGAAGCCGGAAACGAAGGTTCTTGGTGATCGCTGGACGGCGGTTGCGAAGGATGGTTCGTACTCGGCGCATTTCGAACATATGGTGGCAGTGACCGATAACGGTCCCTGGGTTTTGTCGCGGCCGTAAAGGTCGGGGCTGGAATTGTGGTTTCTGACGGTGACGCGAAGGGTGCGGAACGAACTGCGGAGGGCTTGGTAAGAGAGTTGCTGCCGAGCGCCCTCGTCCGGGTTGGGCTGGACGGAGGGCATCAGGTGATTGCTCACTTTCCCGGCTCCGGACGTGCTAATTTCACACGTCTGCGTGTAGGCGACCGGGTGCGGGTGGCTCTTTCAGTTCAGGATCGTACGCGGGGACGCGTTGTGGAGTTATTGACGAAAGGACGAATGCCATGAAGGTGCGGGCATCTGTAAAGAAGTTGTGTGATAAGTGCAAGGTGATTCATCGCCACGGTGTCGTGCGCGTCATTTGCACCAACCCGAAGCACAAGCAGCGGCAGGGCTAAAGTAGAAGGATTTTGATATGGCGCGTATTGCAGGTGTAGATCTTCCCAATCGGAAGCGGGCAGCTATCGGGCTGACTTATATCTACGGAATCGGAAGAACCCGATCGTTATCGCTTCTTTATCGGGCGCAAGTCGACCCTGATAAGAAAGTCCAGGATCTCTCGGAAGAAGAGGTTAACCATCTCCGAAACCTGATCGAAGGTGAAGGCGCGATCGAAGGCGATCTTCGTAAGGAAACGTCCATGAACATCAAGCGATTGATGGAAATGGGCTCCTATCGCGGTCTGCGTCATCGTCGTGGCTTGCCGGCCCGGGGACAACGTACCCACACTAACGCGCGCACCCGTAAGGGACCGCGCAAGGGTACCGTCGCCAACAAGAAAAAGGCTACGGGCAAGACGTAATCCGGGGAGAGAACAATGGCGAAAGCAGCTGCAAAGACAACCAAAAAGAAGAGCTTCAAGAAGAAGGAAAAGAAGAACGTTCCGTACGGGACTGTTCACATTCAGGCTTCCTTCAACAACACCATCGTTACTTTCACCGATCCCATCGGAAACGTGCTCGCCTGGTCGAGTTCGGGTTCGCTGGGCTTTCGTGGGTCTCGAAAGGGTACTCCGTTTGCCGCCCAGCAGGCGTCACTGACGGCGGCCAACAAGGCCAAGGAATCCGGCCTGCGTACCGTGGAGGTACGAGTGGCTGGTCCCGGCTCTGGTCGTGAATCAGCGGTTCGTGCGCTGGCGACCGCCGGCATCGAAGTTCGCGCTATTAAGGACGTTACACCCATGCCGCACAATGGCTGCCGTCCGCCGAAGAAACGTCGCGTTTGATTTTTTCCGCCCGGGACCTGATTCGGGGCGGAGTGTTTGTGAGTAAGCGGGAAGAAGGTCTGCCGACCGTAAACCGCACCTGACCAAGCTGCGAGTGAAGCTCGCGAGCTATGTAACTGGAGGTTATTGGATTGGCAAGGTATAGTGGCCCGGTTTGTCGGCTTTGCCGGCGCGAGGGCATGAAGTTATTTCTGAAAGGCGAGCGTTGCCATTCAGAGAAATGTGCGATCGAGAAGCGAAACTTCGCTCCCGGTCAGCATGGAAAAGATAAGAAGACGAAGATCGTCGGTTACGGGCTGCAGCTTCGCGAGAAACAGAAGGCGCGGCGGTACTACCGGGTTCTGGAAGGTCAATTTCGGAATCTTTACGAGAAGGCCGTGAATCAAAAAGGTATCACCGGCGAGCTCATGCTTGGCATGCTCGAGCGTCGGCTCGATAACGTTCTCTACCGGATGGGTCTAGCAACCAGCCGCGCACAGGGCCGGCAACTCGTTCGACACGGCCACTTCAACGTAAATGGCCGTAAGGTCAATATTCCCTCCTACACAGTCAAACCGGGCGATGTTATTGATGTTCGGCAGTCAAGCCGCGAGAATGCTGCCATTCTGTCTGCGCGCGATGCCACAGCCCACACGCCCAGCCCATCGTGGCTGGAAGTTGACCGTGAAGCGCTACGGGCCCGGGTGCTCCAACAGCCCAAGCGTGAAGAGTTAGTGCAAATTCAGTTGAATGAACAGCTCATCGTCGAGCTGTATTCGAAGTAAGCTTCGAGCAATCGACGAGAAGGAAGAACTATGTTTAAAGGTTTTCAGAAGCCGAAGCGTTTAGTTGCTAATACCGAGTCGCTCACCGAGCGTTACGGTCAGTTCTCCGCACAACCGTTCGAGCGTGGCTTTGGGCCAACGATCGGAAACGGTCTCCGGCGTGTATTGTTGAGCTCGATCGAGGGTGCCGCGATCACAGGCGTCCGCTTCGAGGGTGTATCCCATGAGTTCAGCCCGATTCCGGGCGTTGTCGAAGACGCAACGGACATCATTCTGAACCTCAAGCAAGTTCCTTTCAAAATGATGGGTGAAGGGACCCGCATTGCCCGCCTGCACGTTGACGGCGCCGGCGAGGTGATGAGCAGCCAGATCGAAACCGATCAGGACGTCGAAGTTCTGGATCGTAATCTCCATATCGCAACAGTCGGTGAAGGCGGAAAGCTCGATATCGAAATGCGAATCAAGAGCGGCCGCGGCTATGTCTCGGCTGACAGGAACTACGATGAAGATCTGCCGCTCGGCTACATCCCGATCGACTCTGTTCATTCGCCAGTTCGAAAGGTCAACTATGTCGTCGAGGCAGCTCGTCTCGGCCAGAACACCGATTTCGACAAACTTGCAATCGAAGTCTGGACCAACGGCGCCATCTCTCCGCAGGATGCAATCGGCCAAGCGGCTAAGCTCCTGAAGGATCACATGACGATCTTCATCAACTTCGAGGAAACTCCGGAAGTTGCGGAAGAGCCGGCAGAGCGCGCGGCCAACCAGATGAACGAAGTACTGAATCGTTCAGTGGAAGAACTCGAGCTCAGCGTTCGTTCTTATAACTGTCTGAAGAATGCAAACATTCAGACGATCGGCGATCTCGTTCAGAAGAGCGAATCGGAGATGTTGCGCACCAAGAATTTTGGCCGCAAGTCTTTGAACGAAATCAAAGAAATCCTCTCCGGCTTGGGCTTGAACTTCGGCATGAAGTTTGATGCGCAGGGCCGCTTAGTGGGCGGAGCGCCGCCGGCCTCTGCCGCTGAGTACGCTGCGGCTGACGATCAGTTTGCGGCGTTGAGGAATAACAATGAGACATCGGAAAGCTGGGGTTAAACTCAAGCGCGATGTCAGCGCACGGCGTGCACTGCTTCGTGGTCTCGTGACCAACGTCATCGAGGAAGAGCGCATCACGACCACCGTTCCGAAGGCGAAAGCCGCGAAGCCGCTGGTTGAAAAGATGATCACGCTCGCCATACGGACAGTCTGCATGCGCGCCGCCAGGCCGCTGCATTCCTTCTGAAGCCGGAAGCGGTGGAGAAGCTGTTCGACAAGATAGGACCTCGGTTCAATCAGCGCAACGGCGGTTATTCGAGGATCGTGAAGCTGGGATGGCGCAAAGGCGATGGCGCCGAAACTGCCAAGCTGGAACTGGTCGGTTCGGAGCTGGTGAAGCGAGCGGCGGAACGAGCTGCACGGCGTGAAGAACGGCTCAAGCAGATTCGCGAAGGCAACGAAGAGGGCGGCGAGTAAGTCGTTTTCAACGAGTAGGC
>Ga0170475_110185115_pt1 | contig 11940 bp, 4 predicted proteins | sample Soicark_Litter_5_FD_111474 | JGI IMG/M metagenome (GOLD analysis project Ga0170475, IMG submission 111474) | Avena fatua rhizosphere microbial communities from Hopland, California, USA. Combined Assembly of 48 SPs | reverse complement strand
GGCCTTCACGCGCTGGGTCTCATCCGCGCTGCGCTGGTAGTTCTTGCGGCTTTCCAGCAAGGCGGTCTGGTCGATGGAGCCCGCGGCAAACGCTTCGCTGCCGATCTTGAAAATATTCAAGGCCGAGCGGGTGACGCTCTTTTGCGCCTCCAGGCGCCGGGCTGATGTCTTGAGGTTGACCAAAGCGCTTTCCACATCCCGCACAGACTGCAATACGGTGCGGCCATATGTCTCCACCATTTCTTCATAGTAGGACTGGGCAAAGGCCTCCTCGCCCTTCTTCACGCCGCCATCAAAAATCGACACCGCCAGCGCCGCTGCGGTGCTCACCAAAAAGTTCTGTGGTTGGAACAGGGCGGCCCAGGTAGTGCCGCTGTAACCCGCTTGCGAACTCAGGTCAATGGGCGGCAACAGCCGCGCACGTGCCACTTCGATGTTGGCATGCGCCCCGCGCATGCGCGCCTCCATCATGCGGATATCGGGCCGCCCCAGCAGCAATGCGGACGGCAGGCCGACATTGACCGAGGGCAGTTGCAAGGCATCCAGGCCCTTGTCAGACAGCACCAGGTCGCCCGGTAAGGCCCCGACCAGCCGCGACAGGTTGTTGCGCAAATCCTCGCGCTGGTTCTCCAGCACCGGCAAGGCCGCCTGCTGGCTGAACACCACGGCGCGTTGCTGCTCCAGGTCGTCCCGTGTTGCGTCGCCCAATGCGGCACGCCGCTCCACCGTGCGCAGTATTTCGTTGGCCACCGCCTCGTTCTCACGGGCAACCAGCAGGCTGTCACAGACCGACAGGTAGCCGATGTAGAGCGACACCACCGTGCCTATGGTGTTGCGCTGCGTGTTTTCGCGCTCATGCACGGCACGCTCCAGCTGCATGTCGGCCGAGTCCACCTGCGCGCGCTGCTCGCCCCATACGTCCAGGCGGAACGTGCCTGCCAGCGCCAGCTGGGAGTTTTGTTGCGGATCGCTCGTGGTGCCCCCGCTCTGCACAACCGCCCGCACCGGCGCGGTAACGGTGGGCCAGCGTGCGCCCCGCGCCTGGTCCGCACGGATCTTGGCCTGCGCAACCTGCAGCGTGGCAACCCGCAGCTCGGAGTTGTGGGCCAGGCTGCGGTCCACCAGGCGGTTGAGTTCCTCGCTGCCGTATTGGGTCCACCACTCGCCGCGTATCGTGTCGACTGCCCCCGACCCAGCCGGTGCCAGTGCATTCTGGTAGGCATTGGGCAAGGCAGCCACAGGCATGTCCATCTTGGAGCCGGTCGTGCCGCAACCCGCCAACAGAGCCGCGCAGATGGCCATACACAGCGCCGAGCGCCGGTGGCGCGCAACAGGAAGAGGAACGGCAGTCAGGTCAACGGGTTTCATTCAAGGCTCCCGGATGGATTCTTTGGCAGCCTTGGTCAGCGGCCACAGCAAATAGGACAGCACGGAACGCTTGCCCACCAGTATCTCCGCGCTCAGCGTCATGCCGGGCAGCACTGTGGCGCCGGGCGGCAGTTCCTGCAGATGGGATGTACCAAAAGCAACCCTGCCGGTGTAGTAGGCATCCATACCTGCGGCAGCGCCTTGTTCACGGCGGAAAGCATCCTGGCTGACGGTGCGCAAAGTGCCCTCCAGAATGCCGTGCTTCTGGAACGGGTAGGCGTCCACCTTCACACTGGCCTTGGAGCCGAGCTTGATGTAGCCGATGTCCAGCGAGTCAATCTGCACCTCGGCCTCCAGCTCGTTGCTGATGGGCACCAGCGTGAAGAAGGGTTCGGCCTCCTTGATGATGGAGCCGGTGGACAGCTTGGCCACTTCCAGCACCACGGCGTCGGCCGGTGCGGTCAAGATCACGCGGCTTTGCCGCAGGTTGGCCTTTTGCAACTGGTCGCTGACGGCATCGCGCTCACGGGAGACGGCCAGCATCTCTTCCAGCATCTTTTGCCGCCAGCCGGTCTCGTAGGCCGCCTTTTCCGCCTCCAGCGCGGAGAGTTCGCGCCGGATCTCGATCTGCCGGTTGCGCGCCAGCTCGGTGTTGCGCTCAGCTTCCATCAAGCGGTCCCGCACATCCAGCAAGCGGCTCTTGACTGCCAGCTTCTTGCTGACCAGGTCATCGGTCATGACCTCCATTTCCTTCAGACCTCTGACCCGCGCCTGCTGCGCCTCTTCGTCGCGCCGCGCCGTCTCCAGCGACGAACGCAGCCGGGCGATCGACTCCGTCTGCTTGCGCATTTGCGACTGGTAGCTGGACTGCCGCTCCTTGGACAGGCGGGACTGTATCTTGCTGTCCGGCGACTCCGTCCCCGCACGCTCCATGCGCTCGCCGGAGAGTTCCGCATCCAGGCTGGCCCACTGGGTGTTGAGACTGTTGAGCTTGTTCTGCAGCTGCGAGCCGTCCGCCTGCGCAAAGGTGGGGTCCAGCGTGGCCAGGCGGTCGCCCTTGTGCACCACTTGGCCGGGGCGCACTTCAATGGTCTGGACGATAGACGTCTCCAGCGGCTGCACCACGATGTTGGGCAGCGGCGTCACCAGGCGGCCACGCGCGGTCACGATCAGATCCACTTCGGACAGCCAAGCCCAGACAAAGAAGCTCACCAACGCACCCAGCAACAGGTGCAAGGTGATGCGCGCCACGACCGGCAGCGGGCGCCGCTCGATCTCGTCGGCGTCGGGCAGGAATTCAATGGCCGTCTTGCTGGACGCGCCCTTGGATTCGGAGGCTACAGGTGGCTTGTTTGCTGATGCCATAGCTGTTGATAAACGGGGCTGCTGACCAGCAGCTCTTCGTGACGGCCACTATTGGCCAACTTACCCTGCTGCATCACCAAAATGGAGTCTGCATTGACCAGAGTGGACAGGCGGTGCGAGATCATGATGACGGTGCGGCCCACCGCGATCTTGCTCAGGTTGCGGATGAAGATGGCCTCACTCTCGGGGTCCAGTGCGCTGGCCGCTTCATCCAGAATCAGCACCCGGGGCTTGAGCAGCAAGGAGCGTGCAATCGACAGGCGCTGCTTCTGGCCCCCGCTGAGGTTGGACGCGTTTTCTTCCAGAATGGTGTCGTAGCCCTGCGGCAGGCGCTCCACAAACTCATCGGCCCCGGCCATCTGGGCGGCGATCACAATCTCTTCAAACGAGGCGCTGGGTTTGGCGATGGAGATGTTGTCCCGCACCGAGCCGCGGAACAAAAAGTTTTCCTGCATGACGATGCCCACCTGGCGGCGCAGGTGGGACAGCTCGATCTCCCGCGCATCCACCCCGTCAAACCGCACAATGCCCTCGCCCACCGGGTACATGCCCTGGATGATCTTGGTCAGCGTGGACTTGCCCGAGCCGCTGCGCCCCACGATGCCCACCACGGTGCCGGCCTTGATGGTGAAGGTCGTTTTGTCCAGCGCCGCCACATGGGCACCGGGGTAGCGAAAGGTCACGTCATCAAAGCTGATCTCCCCGGTCAGCGTAGGCCGCAGCCCGGCGCCGCCGCCGCGCCCCTCGGACGGCCGGTTCATGACCTCACCCAGGATGCGCACCGACACCGCCGTCTGCTGGTAGTCATTGATGAGCCCCACGATCTGCGTCAACGGCCCCATGACTCGGCTGGAAAACATCTGGAATGCAATCAGTGCGCCCACCGTCAACGACTGGTCGAACACCCCCTGGGCTCCCACCACCACCACCACGATGGGCAGCAGCTTGCCCAGGAACTCCGTAATGGCATTGCCGGTCATGGCCGTCTTGGCAACCCGGAAGTGCGAGGTGATGGTCTGTGCCGACAACTGGTCCCAGGTACGCCGCTGGGCTGGCTCGATGGCCAGGCCTTTGACGGTGCGCATGCCGTGGATGGTTTCAACCAGCAGGGCTTGGCGTGCGCCTTCAGCGGCATTGAGCGTGTCCAGCTGGCGCCGGTAGGTGGGCAGCAGCACCGCGATGATGAGCGCAATCATCACCGCAAACACCACCACGATGGAGCCCAGCTTGGCGGAGTACGAGAACAGCAGCGGCACATAGATCAGCAGCGTGAGCGTATCCAGGCAGGTGAAGAACAGCCGCCCGGTCAGGAAGCCCCGCACGCTCTCCAACTGCTGCATGACGCGCGCCACCACCCCTGCCGAGGTGCTGTCAAAGTAATCAATGGGCAGCGACAGCAAATGGCCAAAGGCACGCCGGGTGATCTGCATGTCGATCTTGTTGGTGGCCGCCAGCAGCAGGATCTGGCGCACGTAGGAAAACACCGTCTCAAACCCCAGCGCCACCAGAATACCGGCCGCCAGCACCCACAGCGTGGAGACACTCTGGTGCACCAGCACCTTGTCGATCACCAAATGGAAGAATATGGGCGAGGCCATGGACAGTATGCTCAAGGCCACGGCGGCAATGGCAATGTCCCGAAAGGCCGCCTTCTGTTTGATGATTTCCGGTATGAACCAGCGGAAGCTGAAAGGCTGCTTGGGATCGGTCAGCGCATGGCTGTGCTTGAGGAAGATGACTTGGCCGCTCCAGCTCTCGCTGAACATGTCCTTGTCAAGATAGTGCACCCCGGCCTTGGGTATCAGGGGGTTGAGAACCGCCACCTCCCCCTCGGCCCCGCCACCGCCTACGCGCACCCCGACCACGATGACAGCCTTGCCGTCCTTGAGCAGGCCGATGAACGGGAACACGCCTTCCTGCGCAAACAGGCCTTTCCAGTTGAGTTTGGAGAGCTTGCCTTTGAGCCCTATGCCGGCAGCCATGCGGATGACGAGCGCCGGGCGCGGCTCCTCATCCGGCAGGGCATGTTCCTCAATCAACCGCTCAGGGTTGACCTGCAGACCATGGTGCTGCGCAATGGCAGTAAGACACTGCACAATGGAATGCGATTTTTGCTCGGCCATAGAACAGAGGTGCCCTTGGGGGAAAACGTCGGTGGGTTCCAGTTAAGACCTGTCCATGGTCCCACTTTCAACGCGCACTAAAGCAATAAAAAGGCCGTGGTTCAGGTCTTATTTTCGTGCGCGCCCAGCCACTCTTTGATGCGGCGGTCGGCTTCGGCCATTTGGGCTGGACTCAGCGCCTTGCGGGCGCGCACGCGGTTGGTTGCCGCCGCCTTGTCGCCCTTGAGCGCGGCCAACTCAAACCATTTACAGGCTTCAATGGGGTCCAGCGCAGCGCCATCCCCGGTAGCGTAGGCCAGGCCGATACGCGATTGCGCCACCGCCAGACCGCTCACTGCAGCTTGGAGCAGCAGCTCGAATGCTTTGGCCTCGTCTTTGACAACACCCAGCCCCAGGCGGTAGGCCTGACCCAGGTTGAAAAGCGCCTCGACATCGCCCTGCTCGGCGGCCAACGTCCACCAGGGAATGGCCCGCTCATATTTGTTGGCCTTGGCAAATAGGGCGCCCAGAGTAGCGCTGGCGGGGGCAAAACCGGCATTGGCGGCGCGTTTGCACAAGGAGGTAGCCTTTTTGGCGTCCGGCTCCACGCCCGGCAAGCCGGTGGCATACAGCTCGCCCAGATTCCACTGGGCCTGTGGGAAGTTCTGCGCGGCCGAGCGCTCATACCAGTGAAAGGCCACGGCCATATCTTTCTTCACCCCCAGGCCTGCGGCAAAGCAGCCAGCCAGCGCACATTGTGCAGCCGCCTGTTCCTGCTCGGCAGACAGCTGGTACCAGCGCACGGCCTCGAACCAATTCTGCGCCACACCCTGGCCCAACCGGTAGCGCTCCCCCATGGCGTACTGGGCATCCGCCTGCCCTCCTGCCGCAGCCCGTTCAATTGCCAGCGTGGCAATATTCACGGCATCCTCTTTCAGGAGTTTGCCAATGGCATACAGCGCCTGGGCGTTGCCCTGCTGTGCCGCCTGGGCAAACCAGCCCAGCGCGCTGATGCGGTCCTGCTCGATACCCACACCGTCCAGTTGCATGTCCCCCAGGGTCCGTTGGGCTGGCGCATGGCCCTGCGCCGCCGCCTTGCGGTACCACTGCACAGCCTGCTCCCGCTCCGAGGGGTCCAGGGCACGCGCCAATGCAAATTGCGCCCCGGCATGGCCCGACTCGGCTGCCTTTCTATACCAGGCTCGGGCCTGCTTGCTGCTTTTCTCTACACCAATGCCCAGATCGAACATGGTGCCCAGATCAAAAAAATCCTCGATCCGCCCATGCGTGGCATATTGGATCCACCGATTGTCGGAACTGCGGCGCTCGCGTGCGGCCGGACGGCTTTTGGCACCACTGCCGGTACGCCCAAGGCCCTCGGTGTCCATGGCATCCAGCGCCAGCTGTGCACCCGGGTGCCCTTGGGACGCTGCCTCGCGGTACCACTGGCGGGCCAGTGGCATATCCTCGCGCACGCCACGGGCCTGCGCATGGATCTGGCCCAACGCGAACTGGGCGACCGCCTGACCTTGTTCCGCCGCACGCTGGTACCAATGCAAAGCCAGTTCGTCGTTCTGGGCCACGCCCACACCGTGGGCATAGCTTTCAGCGATGCTCAGTTGGGCTTCGGCCAGACCCCGCTCAGCCGCTTCGCCGGCGAATTGGAAGGCGAGCGTGGCTTGCTCGATGGCCAGTATCTTTGCCAGCTTGAAGGAGGCTTTGTCGCTGCCGTGCTCATGGGCCTTGATAAACCAGGACAGCGCCTTCTGCTCATCCTTGGGCGTTCCCTGCCCACCGGAATACGCGCTGCCCAGCAGGAACTGCGCGGCGATGTGCCCCTTCTCCGCCGCTGTCTTGGTCCATGCAAAGGCCTGCGCCACACTTTTGCCAACCCCCACGCCGGTGGCGTACATCAAAGCCACGTCGTATTGGGCCGCAGGGTCACCAATGCGCGCCTCCTTGAGGCGCCGGGTGAAATTGCGCTTGTCGCGGGTGGGAGGGCTGTCGTTCATGCTGCAGGAAGCGCCGCTACCAGTTGCTGCAACCGAACTTCAAGGTCACGCACGAAAAGCGGCGTGTCAAACAGCACGCCGTGGGCTCGCACCTCGGCCAACTTTTCGCGCAAGGCAACGCACTTTTCAGGGTGGGTCGCCAAATCGAAGGCGGTTGCCTCATAGTCGGCCAGGGTGTAGGTAATCAGTTCCGGCAGGCCCGCTGCGGTCAACAGCGCGCCAGCCATTCTGGCGCCAAAGGAACGGCCGGTGAGCGTGACGATGGGGCAGCCCATCCACAAACAATCGTTGGCCGTGGTGCCGGCATTGAATGGGAAGGTATCCAGAAACAGGTCCGCAATCAGGTAGCGCGCCAGGTAGTTTTCCGGCGATACCCGCGTGGCAAATACCAGACGGTCTGGCGAGAAACCCCGAGCCTGCGCCACCTCGCGCAGGTTTTTCTCCGCCCAGGGGTTGTCCGCCAACAGCCACAGCACGCTGCCCGGCACCTTGTGCAACAGGTTCAACCACGCGCCAAAGACTTCGGGCGTGTACTTGTAGCTGTTGTTGAACGAGCAAAACACAAAACCGTCTTCCGGCAGTCCGCAACTGGCACGGGTGGGGCGCTGGCCCTGCACCCGCTTGCGGTCACTGACCTGGTAGATATGGGGCATGTACAACGGTTTTTCCGAGTAGTACTGCGTCTCCGATGGGGGGATCAAAAATTCGTCCGCAATCACGTAGTCAATGGAAGGCAGCCCCGTGGTGGCCGGCAAGCCCAGGTAGGTGATCTGTATTGGCGCGGGCCTGTAGCCCAGCATATTGGCACGTGCACCGGAAGTCTGCCCCTGCAAATCAACCAAGATGTCAATCTCGTGCGAGCGGATCAAGCGCGCGGCCTCCTCGTCACTCAGCGTATGAATGGTAAAGAAGTGGTCCATGGCCTGCTTCACCCGCGCCCGGGTGGCACTGCCGTCTTCCGGGCTCCAGCAGAAGCCATACACCTCAAAGGCATTGCGGTCATGCAGTTCGAACAGCTGCACCGTCAGCAGGGACACGGGGTGCAGGCAAAAGTCCGACGAACAATAGGCAATGCGCAACTTGGAATGCCCGTAGCGGCTGCCATGGGTCAGCGATGGCAGGTTCTTGGCCAGCTTGGTGTCCACGAACTGCTGCGCCGCATGGAGCTGGTCGCGCGGATCGTCCGACACGCTGAGCATGGCCAATGCCGACGTAGCCTCGCGCATGGCATGTTCGCTGACGCCCTCCACCTGCGCATAAACGGGCCAGGAGCATTGCTTCTGCCGCATGAACACCCAGTGGTGCAGCACGTCGGGCTGGTTGGGGTCCAGCAGCAGGCTTTGGGTCAGGGAGGCAATGGCATCGGGATATTTCTTGGCGGTTTCCAGCACGCGCCCCAGATGGTTCAGTGCCAGTACCACCAGCGGCAGGTTGGCCTCATCGCGCGGGCCGTTCTTGACGATCCATTGCCACTCGGCCATGGCCTGGTCCACATGGCCGGTGCGCTCGAACAGCAGGCCCAGGTTCAGATGCGGATGCAAAAACGCCGGGGACAAGGCAATGGCCCGCCGGTAGGCCGCCTGCGCGCCCACCAGATCGTTCAAATTGCTCAGCGTGGCGCCCAGATTGAAATTGACCGCGTGGGCATAGGGCGACTCGGTGCGCGACAGCCAGGTCTGGTAGAGCACTACCGACAGGGGGGCGGCACCCAGCGCCTCCAGCTCTGCCGCGTAGGTGATCAATTCGGGAAAGCCAAGCTTGCCATTCCAGGCAAGCAACACATTCGAAGCAAACTGGTCAGTTCCGGCCATCCATCGCCACCCGTGAGTTAGTACATGACAACAGCAGCGCCGTCAGCAAACGCCCCGGCACCCTTTCGAGGGCCGGGGCGCATGGGCTGAAAAGCCTACTTGCCCGAGGCGAGTATACCGGCGTCCGGCTTGTGGTCCAGCGAGGTTTTGAGAACACCCGGTGCCGCCGCCACTTGACCAGACGAGGCTGACAGCGGCTGGCCGTTCGCATCGAACTGTTTCAGGGCGTCGACCATTCCCAACACCGCCGGGGCTGAGGTGGCCGCTGCCGGCGAGCCCGCTGCCGCTGGCGCCGCTTGCAGGGCCGGCTTGGTATCACCAGCCGCCTGCGCACCGCCGCTGCTGTAGGCCGCCATGGCATCCACCATGCCGCCAACCTGCGACCGCATATCGCTGGGCGCGGCCACACTGGCAGCAGCAGGGGTGGTGTCCGCCGCCGCAGCTGGCGGCACCGCCAGGCTCACCGGCGCCGTGCTGGCCACCGGCGGTGGTGCTACAGGCGATGGTGTTGCCACCGGCGATTGCAGTGCCGTCGGCGAGGCCGCTGCCGCCTGCTGCGCGGTCTCGCTGGTTTGGAACCAGACGTCGGCCATGTTGTGCGTAGCGCCATCGGACGTGGTGTAGCTCGAGGTCAGGCCAACCAGGTTGCCGTTGCTCACGTCGGAGCCGGCTTGCGCCGTCAGATCCATTTGGGTGATGCCCAGCGATTCGAGGCTGTGCATTTCGCCCGACTGGCTGACGCCGTCGCCGTTGCCATCCACCCACACCATCAGGTTGGAGAAGTTGTCATCTGCGGAACCGATCTTGCCATCGTGGTTGGTATCCAGCTCGGCCAGGGCCTCATATCCGTTCTTGGCTTTCTGGCCATTGGCAAGCGTGGTGCCTTCACCGAACAGCTCGGTACCGCCATTGATGGATCCGTCATGGTTTCTATCCATGACCAGCAGACCGTCGCCGCCGGCCACCCAGCCTGTGTTGACATTCTTGCCGACACCGAAGATGTCGAATTGCACACCCTTGTCGATGCTCTGCGTGGAGATGCCATCCCCATTCAGATCCAGGATGATTGGAGTACCCATGGCCAGATGGCTCACCTGGTCGGTCGTAAAGGCCGCATGCTGCGTGCTGGTCAAGGCTTCCACCTGGCCCGTTGACAGCGCCGTCACCTGATCGGTGGTTAGCGCCACGATCTGGTCGGTTGTCAACGCAGAGACGTTGGCGGTCATGATGGACGCGACCTGATCCGTCGTCAAGCCTTTGCTGACCTGGTTGGTGGTCAGCGCTGCCAATTGGTTGGTCTTCAGCGCGGCAACGTCTCTGGTTTCAATCGCGGCGATCTGCGCAGTCGCCAACGTGGACACCTGGGCCGTATTCAGCGCAATGATCTGCGATGTCGACAGCGCCACGATCTGGTCGGTCCGCAGGCCGGCGCTGTCCTGTGTCGTCGTCATCGCGGCAATGCCGGACGTCGTGATGGCCGCAACCTGATCCGTGGTCAAGCCCTTGTTGATCTGGTTGGTGGTCAGTGCCGCCACTTGCGCCGTCTTCATGGCTGCAATGTCCTTGGTCACCACGGCACCAATCTGGTCAGTGGTCAGCGCAACAACCTGATCGGTGGTCATGCTCGAGAACTGGCCCGTTGTCAGCGCAGCGACCTGATCGGTGGTTAGCCCCTTGCTGACCTGGTTGGTGGTCATGGACGCCACACCAGCTGTGGTCAGCGCAGCAACGTCGCGGGTTTCCATCGCAGCGACCTGATCGGTGGACAAGGCCGACACCTGGGCCGTGCCCATGGCTGCGAATTGGCCAGTGGTCAGCGCCACAATCTGGTCGGTGGTCAGGCCTTTGCTGATCTGATTCGTGGTCAGCGCTGCAATGCCAGCTGTGGTCAGCACACCGACCTGGTCGGTGCTCAGGCCTTTGCTGATCTGGTTGGTCGACAACGCAGCAACCTGGTTGGTCTTGAGCGCCGCAATGTCCTTGGTCGACAAGGCCCCCACCTGATCGGTCGTGAACGCCACGATCTGATCGGAGTTCAGGCTCTGGATCTGGCCGGTGGTCAGCACGCCAACCTGGTCGGTGGTCAGGCCTTTGCTGATCTGGTTGGTGGTCAGGGCGCCAATGCCTCCCGTGGTCAGCGCTGCGATCTGGTCGGTGGTCAGGCCTTTGCTGATCTGGTTGGTCGACAGGGCCGCTACCTGGCTGGTCTTGAGCGCCGCGATCTGCGCGGTGGACAAGGCCACCACCTGGTCGGTGCTCAGGGCCACGATCTGATCCGTGGTCAGCGCAGCGATGTTGGCTGTCGTCAGCGCAGCAACCTGCGACGTTGTGAAGCCTTTGCTGATCTGGTTGGTGGTCAGCGCAGCAATCTGGTTGGTCTTGAACGCAGCAATATCGCGGGTTTCCAGCGCGGCAACCTGATCGGTTGTCAGTGCAACGGCCTGATCGGTCGTCAGCGCCTGGATCTGCGATGTCGTCAGCGCCACCACCTGATCGGTCGTGAAGCCTTTGCTGATCTGGTTGGTCGTCAGTGCCGCCACGCCAGCCGTGCTCAGCGCCGCGATCTCATCGGTCGACATGCCTTTGCTGATCTGGTTGGTCGACAAGGCCGCCACCTGGGCTGTCTTGAGCGCTGCAATGTCCTTGGTTACCAAGGCCCCGATCTGATCCGTGGTCAGCGCCACGATCTGGTCGGTGGTCATGTTCGCAACCTGGCCGGTGGTCAGCGCCACCACCTGATCGGTGGTCAGGCCTTTGCTGATCTGGTTGGTGGTCATCGCGGCCACGCCGGCGGTGGTCAGGGCTGCAACATCCTGTGTTTCCATGGCCGCAACTTGGGCCGTTGCCAAGGCCGCTACCTGAGCCGTGCCCATGGCTGCCACTTGGCCGCTGGTCAGGGCCACGATCTGATCGGTGGTCAGGCCTTTGCTGATCTGATCCGTGGTCATGGCCGCCACACCGGCGGTGGTCAGGGCCGCAATCTGGTCGGTCGTCAGGCCTTTGCTGATCTGGTTGGTCGACAGTGCCGCAACCTGGTTGGTCTTCAGGGCTGCCACATCCTTGGTCACCACAGCGGCCACTTGGTCGGTCGTCAGCGCCACCACCTGATCGGTCGTCAACGCTTGAACCTGTGCGGTCGTCAAGGCCACGATGTGGTCAGTGGTCAGGCCTTTGCTGATCTGGTTGGTGGTCAGTGCACCCACTTCTGCCGTGGTCAGGGCCGCTACTTGCGAGGTCGTCAGGCCTTTGCTGACCTGGTTGGTCGACAGGGCTGCAATCTGG
>Ga0170475_128435357_pt1 | contig 11944 bp, 8 predicted proteins | sample Soicark_Litter_5_FD_111474 | JGI IMG/M metagenome (GOLD analysis project Ga0170475, IMG submission 111474) | Avena fatua rhizosphere microbial communities from Hopland, California, USA. Combined Assembly of 48 SPs | reverse complement strand
GTGGAAGCTCATCCGCATCAGTGACGGCGGAAAATACTTCTCCGACGCCATGCTGCTGAAGATCCCCATCCTCGGCAGCATCCTCGGCAAGACGTCCATCGCCCGATTCACGCGTACGCTCGGCACGCTGATCAGCGCCGGCGTACCGATCCTCGAAGCGATCAACATCACCAAGGAAACCTGCGGCAACGAGGTCTATTCCCGCGCCCTGCTGAAGGTGCACGACGCCATCCGTGAAGGCGAATCGATGGCCGAGCCGCTGAAGGCGACCAAGGTCTGCGACTCGATCGTGGTAAACATGATCGACGTCGGCGAAGAGACCGGCGACCTCGACAAGATGCTCATCAAGGTCGCCGACAACTACGACAGCGACGTCGACGTGCTGGTGGCGTCGCTGATCAGCATTCTCGAGCCGGTGATGGTGGTGGTGCTCGGCGTGATCGTCGGGTTCATCGTGATCGCGCTGTTCATGCCGATGATCAGTTTGATCGAAGGTATTACGAGCTCTGGCGGGAAGAAGTAACCGGTGCCAGGTCGGCGGCGATGGCCGAGATTCCGTTAGCGTCTAGTTTTGCCTGATGAGGCCCTCCAATGACTGAACGTTTCTCGCGATCCACTCCAGTTCGACGAGGCTTTACGCTGATCGAATTGCTGGTGGTGATCGGAATTATTGTATTGCTGATGTCAATTCTTCTGCCGGTGGCAGGAAGAGTGCGCGTGCAAGCGCAATCAACCCGGACCTGGGCGACGCTTGCCGGGATCGCCGGTGCGATTGAGCGCTACTATAACGATGAGAAGACTTACCCCGGGTTGTTTACGAATCAACAGTTGGCCGCTGGCGTCACTACGCTGAAGTTCCTTCCCATGGCTCCTCCAGGGGCCGGCACTGAATTGACCGGCACAGAGAACATGGTTGCTTCCCTTGCGGGTGGGATTGAGCCAGACCCCGCCGGAACGACCGGCGCCCCTGACCGGGTCATCCTTGACAGTAACACGACCATCGGCAAAGGGCCCATGAATTTCTCGCCATCGGTCATCTACCGGACGCGGCGAGGCGCCTACATCGAGACAGGGAGCAGCCTGTTCCCTTCGCAGCCATTTCTCGCCAGCGGATATGTGGGGGGAAACGCTGACATGATCGGCAGGCCGCCGACGGCCGCCGCCAACAAGGACACCGGGTTCCCGGAATTCTACGACAACTATTCCTCGCCGCGCCCAATCATTTATTTGCGCGCCAACGTTGGTGCAACTGGCGATATGTGCACGACGAATAAATCGCCGGTCCAGAGCGCAACAAGGTTTTATAAGTACTCGATTTTCGAGTTCAACTACTACAAGCGTGCAGCCATTGGTGATTTCACCGGCGATTTCAATTTCAATCCGGCTGTGAACCCCGATAATTACAATAACCAATATGAGTACCTTGGCAGCCCCAGTACTTATGATGGCACCAGCGCCGCATCGCGGCTTGCGTCACCCCCACGCGGCCAGGACAAGTACATCCTGATCTCTGCTGGAGCCGATGGCATTTTTGGGACCAGAGATGACCAATTCTATGCTGGTAACTAAGCCACAACCCCGGGATCGCGTTCGCCCAGTTCAGCGGCGCATGACACGCCGTGGATTTACGCTGGTCGAGATGCTTGTGGTCATCGGGATCATTCTGCTCCTCATGGGCATTCTCCTGCCGGCGATCAACCGTGCGTATGTGCAGAGCGTTCGTTCACGGATATTTGCAGATCTGCAGTCCATTGGAACGGCGCTGGAAGCATATAAGCAGGATTTCGGAGATATTCCGCGGGTAGTGACTCAGGCGGGCGCGACTAACCGGGGCGATTCCGTTCTTTGCCGTGCGCTCATCGCGCCCGGCAACGAGGCCGCTGACGGGGCCGATGGTCCGGGCTTCCGTATTCATCCGCGCGTCGGAACCACCCCGCAGGGCAAGGTATTTGGCCCGTATCTGAGCCCCGAAAAGTTCAAATACGACCCCACGAACCTCTGGATCCTCGACCGCAATGGGAAACGGATCCTCTATTTTCCAGGAAACAAGAGCGCGAACACTAGTGTACCAGGTGGCTACATTGCCGCGTTCCCTTATACAGGCTCCACAAGTGCGGTGAAGCCCATGTATAATACCAACGACATAGACATGTCGCTGTTCGACTATGGCGGGGGCAATGCGGCGCGGGGTCTTGCAAAGTTCCAGGCACTCATGGGCTGTGAGTTTGCCGGAGCGAACGCCGGCGCCGCTGGCCCCAGTTCCGTCTTCACGGGGGAATACCTCCTCTGGTCAGCAGGCCCGGATGAAAAATATGGACTTGTGGAGGACCCGAGCACGCCCGCGTTCAGTGCAACCAAGTGCGATGATGTCGCGAACTTCCCTAGGTAGTCCGGGCACACCTCAGCGCACGCGCGGTTTCACGCTCGTCGAAATGCTGACGACGATGGTCGTTCTAGTCATTGTCCTGGGACTGATGGTGAGCCTGGCCCGCTACGTACGAGAACGTTCGTCGCAGGCGCTTTCGAAGAAGCTGCTGCGGCAACTTGATGTGGCAATGACCGAATGCGTCGCCCGGCACGGAGGAACGATTCCTGCGACGTCCGCGTTTCCTCCGCCACAGATTGAAAGCAGCACCGGAGGGCGCGCCTTGGAGACTCGCCCGTTCGATCGCGGGTTGCTCCGGGACGCCGCGCTGCTGAACAACCGCGGTGCAGTGCGAGCACTGGAAGCCGAAGGAGAGGTCGCCAGGCAGGCCCTTTCTGACCTCCCCGCTTCGATCTACCATGACGGCACGTTATACGACGCCTGGGGCACTCCCATCGTGTTCATGGCGACCAAGCATCCGTTGGTAGGGACGGCCCCGCGAAGCAAAACGTACTTTTTCTTTTCCGCCGGACCCGACCGCGACTACCTGAGCCGATTCGATAACCTCTACAGCTACGAGGAGATGGCCGGCGAGCGGTAGGACGTCGGACGAAATCCGCAACTTCAGCGTGGCCCGTCAGTTATGCGGTTGCTGGGGATGACGGACGAAGGAGTCAGCCCGGTGGACAGCACGAATGATTTAGCACACGAGGCATTGATGCGATATCACGCGAACCGAGCACAATTCAAACTCATGACTCAGGGTTCTCACCCGAATAGTCGCCGACGGCTGGGCTTTTCGCTCATTGAGCTGTTAGTTGTGATTGCGGTGATATTGATCCTGATTTCCATTGGAGTCATCGGCTATCGCCATGTCGAGCGCAGCAACGCCGAGCGGCAAACGAAAACGGTATTGGCCTCTGCTGACTCCTTTGTCCGAGAGATGAACTCGATCGGTTCGCTCACGATGCTCGAAGGACCTGCGGGCCTCAGCCCGGCACCGATCTTTACGCAAGGCGCTGTTCTCAATGGGATCAGTAACTCAGCATGGGACAATCCCGGCAACGTCAACTTCGGCAAGCCCGGGCGCGATGCGGTAATCGACCAGCAGCCGCCGAAGCCGACGGGGGACAGCATTCAAACGCGAGTAATGCGGTTCCTCCTGTCCAATCCCAAGAACAAGACCGCTATGCAAGCCATGCCGAGCGGAGCTTCACTGACGATGCCCGCGGGCTATGCCGTCCCATTCCTGGCAGATGCCTGGGGGAACCCATTGATCTATGTGCCTTCAGGCGGCCTGGGGAAGGTAAACTTCACCAACGGCGCTACGAATCAGACGGTGACCAGCTCGGGACAGCTTGTCGATCCCCAAAACAGGGGTTTCTGGGCGTCGGCTGGTCCGGATGGTGACTTCACGACCGGTGATGACAATATCTATTCGTTCCAGAAGTAGCTCGGTCTTCGGAATGGTTTGAACGAAGGTTCCCTTACTGTGATGCTCATGAGATTCGCCGTCTCCACTCCTGAACCTCGATGCCGCCGCTTAGGGTCGGCCGGTTTTACGTTGTCCGAGTTATTGATCGTGATGGCGATCATCGTACTCGTAGCTGTTCTGGCCCTTCCTGCATTCAACCTGATCTCGGGCAATCGAAGTGCGGAGTCCGCGGAGAACAAGATCTCAGCCTACCTGGCCTCGACGCGATCCGAGGCGGTTGGTCTTCAGGAACCACGTGGCGTTATCTTTTTCACTGACCAACTCACCAATCGCACCACGTTGGCCCAGGTCTTCTTCCCTCCGGGGCAGAACGTCGCTCCAGGCCAGCCTCAGGAACTCAATCTGTTCGGCAATCGAGACGAGATGACGTTGCCAACCGGCGTGGGGATCCAGGCCATCCCAAATGGCACCGGCGCCGGGGGCACCGTGCCGGCATACCCCTGGCCCGTCTATGCGGTGGTCATGTTCGACGGCGATGGCCGACTGATGATGGAGCCGTTCAACATCAATGCGGGCACTGCCCTGGCCAAGCGGCTCCCAACCTCGGGGGCGAATGCCGTTACGCCAATCCCGCAGACGAATAAGCTTCCGAACATCGGCTTCATCATGTTTGACACCACGGCCTACCAGGGTCAGCAAAACGCCAACCGGGCGAACTGGCTACGGGACAATGCCGTTCCTTATCTTATTAATCGCTACGCTGGAACACTTTTGCGCGGCGAATGATTATTCGGACAGGGACACCAATGGATACGACAATAGTTGCCATTCAAGCATGCACTCGCGGAAGACGCACGGGGTTTACTTTTATTGAGATTCTGTTCGCGGTCATGATCCTTGGAATTGGATTCATCATGATTGCCGGGATCTTCCCCGTCGCGATTAGTCAGACCGCAACCACCCAGGCCGATACGATCGGCGCAGCCGTCTCCGCACATGGAACGAACTCGGTCATCAGCATCGGGGCAGGGTTGAGCTCTATTCCGCCGACAGGTCAGGTCATCAGGTTTCAGGATGCCGCCTGGGACGCGATCAAGGGAAACCAGATCTTCCCCGGCGATCGAAGGTTTGCATGGATCCCCCTTCTCAAGCGGGACCCGCCGGACTCATTGGGCCTTCCCCCCACCACGGTTCAGCTCATCATTATCCCAGTCCAAGTCAGAGGCCGCACGGAGTTCACTGCGCGTGACCTGATACAACTTGGACCGGCTGCCTCAACCACAGGAAACCGCGCTCATGGCACGCTGATGCCCCTCCCGATCCGCGCCAGACTCCAGGAAGGCGGCAACAATCCTGATACTGTCACGTTCACAAGGCATCCGGACGACCCAACGGCGAACGTCAACGCGGCCGCCTCTTATCTCAACGCGGCGGCTCCGGGAGCTGTGCTGGTTCTAGCCGGCGCAACGATCAAAGATGCGGGTGGGCGGCCCGTCGCAGGCCGGGCATATCGCCTGGGTAATCGACTCAGCACGACGGCCAACAACACAAATCTTCAGTTCGAGCTGCTTCGTGGCAGCGACCTCGTGGTAGAGCCCGGGCAGAACGGCGTCTTCAACCCAACCGGACCCAATGGCCTTCCCGGTGGAGACGACATTTCACAGGAGCCCCGTTCACCCACGACCCCAACCGCCTTGGTTGATACTGATGCATTTATCGTTGGCCAGGGTTACGTTGACCCAACGGCGGCCCCTGGCGCCCTGCGATTCGGAAACGGCAACATGGCGCTCGGCGTTTACATGACCTATATCCCTGCGGCGAATTAGACGTGCGGGACGCTGCGTTAGCTCTTCAAGCTGGAACACCCTATGTCAACCACGGCAATCAACATCTCGCCCGGTATGACGCGCTGGCCCGCTCAGGTGCGCCGCGTTCGCTCGGCTTTCACGCTGACGGAAGTGCTCATTTCCGTGGCGCTCGTCCTGGTGATCATTCTCGGCGTGAATCAGGTATTCAGCATGACTGGCCGCGCCGTTGGCGCGGGCCAGGCGCTCTCCGACATTACGCGCACGATGCGCAACGTTCAATCGGTGATGACCGAGGACCTGGGAAACGCCGAGATCGACCGGGCGCCGTTTTTTTACATTGACTCCGGCGTCTCGCTCGGTTTCCGGAACAAAGAGGATCAGGCTCGCGATATCGACTTCAACATCAACGGTACCCGCGCCGCTACTGAAGATGCCATTCGCACGATCGATCGCAACGGAAACGGGCGTGAGTCCGTTTCGGACGCGAGCGATTTCACCCCCGTCTCTTTCATGACCGTACGGACGCACCGTACGGATCAGATGGGCTTCTTCACTCGCTCGACCGGTCGACGACAAACCGGGAATGGCAATTCCTTCACGTCGGCGCTTTCCTCAAGCGAGCAATATGTGATCTACGGATATCTGCTTCAACCGGCGGATACGACGACTGCAATTACGGGAGCTGGTCGCGGACTCGGGCCGGGATCCAGCGGAACTGTTCTAAAGCCCATCAATACCACCGGGGCGGACGCCAACCCGAATAACTATTACGCCACCAGTTGGATTCTCGGTCGCATGAAGTTCCTCCTCAGAGAACCGCAACTCGACGCGGCAAACAGGAAAGTGATCCTGGATGCATATACCAATCAGCCGATTTTTTACTTTGGCCGAGGCACCACTGCGACACCCGCCACGTCCATGGCGCCATTTTCACTAAATTCGCGGAGCACAAACGGCACGACCACGAATGCTGATAATATTCAGTGGTCTTACTATGATGTCATTGGAAGCAGCTTCGCCACGTACAGTCAGGAACTAGAGACATACATCAATGCTGTTCCGGCCCGAGATAATCCAGTCAATGCGCAATACTGGGTCAATAACGTTGATTTCCGCTTTACCGGTTCGCCCCTTCCGACACGGCCGTTAACCCGCCAAGGCGTTGCTCGAACTGTGCCATGCTTTGTTCCCCACTGCACGCAGTTTGCAGTCGACTATGCTGGCGACTTCGCGCCGCAGGATGGCGTTATCGATTTTAAGACCGACACTGTAACCGGTACTCGTTCCATCCGCTGGTACGGCTTCCCACGCGACGAAAACGGCGACGGAAAGATCATTGCAGCGGATGACGTCGTGCCCCTTCGAGATATCGTTGGCAATCCCTCCAAGTTTGAAGGAGATATGACCTCGTTGCCGGTCCCGGTACCGCCGACCGGGAGCACTGCTCCTGACTACGGCCAGCCCAACGCCGTTGCCCTGAACGCAAGGTATCGCGTCGCATGGGGTCCGAAGGAAAAGGAAGCCAACCTGCCGCGCCCGAAGCTGATTCGAATCACGATGGCCATCGATGATCCCGCCGGGCGCATCGGCGGCGAGCAGTTCATCCAGTTTGTTGTCGAGCTGCCATAGTCGTAACGCCGAGACTGCCTGACCTCAATATAATCCCACTGCTGTACTTTGGTGCGGCGGATATCGCTTCACCATCGGGAGACACGATCATGACGCAAGATCCCCTCATTGTTTCGCCAACGGCGCCGCCTCAGGCGCGGACAACCCGATTCGGCCGCGTGCGGCGCTGGCTGACCGGCCGGCGCGGTGGTTCGGTGCTTATCCTTGTCGTCGCACTGCTTGTGCTGCTTGCGCTGATCGGGACTGCGTTCATCACCACGGCCGGGGCCGACCGCGATTCTTCAACCCAGCATGTCTATAACACCGAGATTGACCTGCTGGTCGCGGGAACGAAGAACCTGGCGGTCCGCCAATTAACCACCAGCGTTCTCACGCCACAGCCGCCGTATGACTACCGGACGCCGGCGTTCCCGCCGGGAACCCCGTCCTTCCATTCAGCGATTCCGAAGTCCCGGATGACGGTGCTGGAATCGACGGCGCCCAACTATGGGAAGCCGTGGCTGGAATACTCGAACGTTGACTACGCTCCGTGGAATCCCGCTCTGGCGGATCGATATCCGGCGCGCCCGCCGGGTGCTCCCGGCAGCCCGCCCGAGTGGCGCTACATTAGTGCTAATCCGCTGGCGCTGACGCAGAATCTGACAACCCCGACGCTGCTGTACACCGATCCCCCGCCGCAGTGGGTGTATGGCTCCCCTCCAACTCCGGCCACGTTTACGCTGCCACAGTTCTCGTCGCCCTTTGTGGGAACAGACGTGAATGGCCAGGTGATCGTGAGCAACTACAGCTCGCGGGCGCGAATGCAGCCGTGGTATGCGACCGTGAAGGTTAATAACGTCACGCGTATTTATCCGGCGTTCAAAATCAATGATCCCAACGATCCAAATTTCGGCAAGATCGTGCTAGCTGCCGATGCTGACGGCGATGGCATTCCCGACGCGGGGTACTTCGAACTGCCCGTCGGCCAGATCAACGGCTTGCGTTACTTCGCCGGGTTCCGCGTCATTGACAACAATTCCGCGCTAAACGTCTCCGTCGCCTGGGAAAACTTCCGAAATGCGGAACCGAACGACGCGCTCCTTCCGACGGATGTCTTCCCGACGAACGTTGATCTTCGGCGAATGGTCGAGGGACTGTACACCGCCAAAGGCGACAGCGTAAATGATGTTGGCCCGGATCCCGATCCCAACCCGTCCGTCGTCAATGATTCACCATTTGATAAGCTGAACTTTCGCCGTTTCGGCGCTACGAGCGTTGGTCTCGGTTCAGACGGGGCCTTTACATACGCCACTCGGTTCGACGCCCTTTGGGGACAGTTGGGTGCCAGGCTGGACAACCCCAGCTTCAACTCCAGCGCCGGCACGAAGTTCGCCCCCCTGGGCGTGAGCGAATCGGTCGCATTGGCGCGAAGGTTCTGCCTGAGCGATCCAACGGGAAGCGCTGGCGGCGTCGTCGAAAATCTGCTGCCCGGCTCCTTCCGGATGACATCGGTCGTGCGGCAACCCTTTCAGGCCGACCAGGCGTTTGGAAGTGCCAGTAGCTGGTTCGAGAGCATCTTCGATTATGACAACCCCGCCTTCTCCCGGGCCCGTACGCCCCTTCGACCCATGGTCACGGCATACAACCCGGTGACCAATTACACGCCTGGCTTTATCGGTGACCCGAGAGTGCCCTTGGCCGAGACCGAACGCGAAGGCAAGTATCAATTTCGCGGCGACTGGCCGGACTCCATTGACACCTTTGGCGCAAAAAAGTTCGCCCCGCCGACCTATCACGTTGGCGACTGGGTCACCTATAAGGGCAAAGGCTACGTCTGCATTCGCGTGCATAACTGGGCCTCGTTGGCGACCGATGGCCAGCCGATCACCTCGGGCCAGACTTACAACGCCGTCTCGCATCCGCCGGCATTTGTCTACTCGTCGAGTAATGATCGGCCGCCGCCTGGGAATCCGCAGTTGAAGAACGCCCCGCCCCAGGGCACGCCGGACTTTGCGTATTGGGCCGAGGCGCCGTGGATCAGCCAGACGGTCAAGACCAACATCAACACCGCGAGCTTTGGGCAGTTATTCGCGGCCTATATGAACATCATGGGCGACGCGCCAATGACCTACCCTGGTGGCACGCCGATGACGGCGCCGGAAGTCACCGGCGGGTATCCTGGGAATCAATACTGGTCGTTTGGCAATGTTAGACGGCCAACGCTCACTGTCCCAGTAGTGCCCCCCATGAACTCAAAGCAATCAGAGGCAATTCGCCAGCTCCGCGCCGCGATCGCGGCGGTAAACACCATCGACCTGCGCGATCAGGACGAGGATGTCACCAGTCGAAGCATCGTGCTCACCGACGTCGACGGCAACGAGATCTACCGTACAAGCGTTTATGGCAGCGAACGGCAGCCCTACCTCACCGAATCAATCGTTCACATTCCCGAAGACGAGAGCAAGCATTATGTAGCGATCGAGTTGTTCAACCCTTCTCCATTACCGCTCAAACTTGATGCGTTCCGGCTCTATTACCGAGGACGCGATCCCACGACTGATGGAACGCTGACCTTGATCCGCGACTTACGGACGGACGATAAGGAGATTCCGCCATTTGGCTATCTCTATATTGAGAACAGCAAAGCCAATCGTCCCGACGACATGACTACCGTCAAAGGCACTGACGTGTACGCGGGAAAGACTGTCATTGAGGTTCCGCTTCTGGAAGAGGTGCTGAAGCACGGCGGCACGCGCGAACTGTATCTGCTCCGGACCCGTCGTTTTGACGGGACCGTCACCTCCAACGACGTCGGCGTGGCCGATTCACCCAACCAGTTTAATGAGGCCAATCCCCTGGATCTGATTCCGGTGGACCAGTTGGAGTTCGTAGGCATGCTGCCGGAGATGAAGCCGTCACCGGCGGATCCCACGCTGGGAGTTCCCGTCCCGGTTCGTTATCACTACCGGCGGGCGACGACGTTCAAGGGCGACAGCTATGTGAACCGTTGGCATTGCGTCTACTCCGGACCCTACGATCCCTCGGCCCAAGCCGCTGCCAAACAGCGGCGACAGCGCGGCTGGATTCGTGATCCGCTGCCCGAGCTGCCGCTTGATCCTGATATTACAAAACAGAAGTTCAGTCTCCCCGGCTGGGGCGACAAGAAGGAAGCAAATACTGCCGAGGTCTGGGTTCACAACCTCGACAATAAGTTGAGCGAAGCCAATCGCGCGACTTTTCGCACGCGCACCCTGCAGATCGCCAACTTCGGCATGGGAGGGCCCTGGAAGCCGAGGATGCCTGATCCCTCTGGGAAACACGACGGAGATGCAGCATATTTCAGCGGAACGACGACCTCGATGTTCCCCCTTGGCGGCTTCCTGCGCGCTGGCGACGTCATGCAGGTTCCTTTCTGCGGCGGATACAAGCTCACGGGGAGTGGGATCGCTGAAACGTTCCCGGAACTCAACAGCATTTCCCTCGATGCCGCGTTCGCGGATGACGGTGACAAGGTTGACGACGACGAAAACGGCGGCGTCGGTGGCCATCCCGTCGAGCAACTCGGGCGCTTCTGCCCGATCTACAACCCTGCCAAGGGAATCGATGACATCAGCATCCCAGCGGCGGGGAATCGCCGTGTCGCCTGGGCGCGCGACCTGTTCGACTATTTCACCGTCATCTCGCCCCAGGATGACTATTCGCCAAATGTCGATCCGGATCAGTACATGTACCTGGACCCGGCAAGCAACCAATATCTGAAACGCAGCGGCGACCCGACGCTGCCCGGGAGCGCGCCGAAATGGGGCGTGCAGCCAGCTCCGACCTATGGTCCTCCGTTCGGGAAGCTGTGGACCGACAACGGCGTTCAGGTGAACAGTGTCATTCCGCCTGGCATTGCGAACGGACTATCGAAGGTCGCCGGCCGCGGGCTGGAAGACAATGTCGGTATTCAGGGAATGATCAACATCAACACCGCGAATTGGAAGGTGATCGCCTGCCTTCCGTTTACCCGAGACCGAATCACCAATGAAAACATCGCCAAGGCTATCGTGGCTTATCGCGATCATCCGACCAATGGGCGGCCGTTCCGCAGCCTGTTCGAATTGATGCTTATCCCGACCGTCCTCAATGCGATGGGCAATCCGGCCACCCTGAATCCGCAGTTTATCGACGGTGACATCACGCCGTTACCGGCTGAGATAGCCACAGTGAACCCATCCGCCACGGACGACGGCGTGATCGGCGATTTCGAGGCCCGCTATCTCGTCATTAACCGGATCAGCAACATGGTCTCGTTCCGCTCTGATTCCTTTACCGTTTATGTCGTTGTGCAGGGTTGGAGGAATGCCGGGACATCAAGTCCGGAGCTCGTCGTTCAGCGGCGTACGGCCATGATCGTGGATCGATCCCGCGTTCGAGCCGTGCTGCCGAACCCCGGCTGGGTCACTCCACCGGCCGATCCGCACAATCCCTCCGATCCGGAGGTGAAGTGGACTGGCGTGACGGTATCTAACCCAATAACCACCAACGTACCGCAGAACTAGCCGGTACGACGCCGATACACGCGGAGTGAAACGAACACCCCCGGCGGGAATCCCTGCCGGGGGTGTTGCATTTGACAGCGAGACGGCCACGTACCTGGTGAAAGAATGACGCCTGGCTCTTGCTGCTTTATTCTGCCTTCGTCACGTTTATTACCTTCTTCCCGTCCTTCTCCGAGCCGACGAT
>Ga0170475_111573443_pt1 | contig 11945 bp, 11 predicted proteins | sample Soicark_Litter_5_FD_111474 | JGI IMG/M metagenome (GOLD analysis project Ga0170475, IMG submission 111474) | Avena fatua rhizosphere microbial communities from Hopland, California, USA. Combined Assembly of 48 SPs | reverse complement strand
CCCCCAACCTCTGGACAACCTCGGATGGGTACTCGGTGCCGGGATCATCGGATTCGCCGGGAACGAGGCCGTGGCCGTGTACCGCATCCGCATCGGGCGGCGCATCGGATCCGCCGCGCTGGTCGCCGACGGCCTGCACGCCCGCACCGACGGGTTCACCTCCCTCGCAGTCGTCCTAGGCGTCATCGGGGTGTGGGCGGGGTTCCCCCTGGCCGACCCCGTCGTCGGGCTGCTCATCACCGCCGCGATCCTGATCCTGCTGTGGGGCACAGCCCGCGACGTCGGGCGCCGCATCCTCGACGGCGTCGATCCCGCGCTGGTCGACCGCGCCGAAGACACCCTCGGGCACGTCGACGGCGTGAACGACGTCACCGACCTCAGGCTCCGGTGGTCGGGCCACCGCCTCAACCTCCAGGCCGCCCTTGGTGCAGATCCGGCCACCACGGTGGCCGAGACCGACGCGCTCACCGCGCGCGCTGACCATCACCTCCGGCACACCCTGCCAAATCTCGGACGTGTCGACCTCACCGTCATCAGTTCCCAGCCTCATCGCACATGAACCCGACCGTCGGCTCCGGGACGTCTCCTGTCGCCTTGCCTGACGCTCAACGACAGCGCCAGACCAGCGAGCCGGTCAACGACAAGCCGTCGTCCCTCCGAACGACCGCCCACGTCGTCCCGTATTCGAGCGTTTCCGCTACACCGCGGAGCTCCGACCAGACGCAGTTGTGGCTTTCAGCGCTGGGTGGCGGGAATCTGTCGCCGCAATGTGGCGGTTGAGCTGGGCCCATGACATCGACGGGGGGCTACGGCCCAGAGGCAGCCATCGGCGGCGCCGTGATCATGTGTGCACCTTGCGGCTGACTGCGCTGCGGCGTTCGCGCGCAGGTACGGCGGATGCTTCAGGCGGTGGGGATGAGGTGACAGACCTGGGCGGGGGTGCACTGGTCAGGGTGCAGAGTCTTTGCCCGCGCGCTGAGCTGGCGCACCTGGGTTAACAGAGTCGTGAGCTCGGCGATCCGCCGCTCAAGATCGTGGGCGTGCTGTTCGAGCACTGCCGCGACGTGTGCGCACGGTGCGCCGGCGCTTTCGCGGGCAGAGACGACGTCGACGATCTCCGCCAGGGTCAGCCCGGCCGCCTGCGCGGCCTTCACGAACGCCAGCCGGTCGACCGCCCGGTGGTCATACTCCCGGTAGCCCGACGCTTGGCGAGCCGGCGCTGGCAGCACGCCGGCGCTCTCGTAGTAGCGGATCGTCTTGGTCGTCACGCCGGCCGTGGCGGCCAGCTCTCCGATGCGCATGGTCAACCGTAGACCTTGACCTTCCCCCGCACTGGAACGTCTACCGTCCGATGACCTGTCCGCGCGCGCGAGGAGAATGCCATGGACGAGTACGACCTGATCGTCATCGGGACCGGCGGCGCTGCGATGGCCGCGGGCATCGAGGCACGGTCCCGCGGCAACAGCGTCTTGCTCGTCGAGCACGGGCCGCTAGGCGGGACCTGCCTGAACATCGGTTGCGTGCCCAGCAAGAACCTCCTCGCCGCCGCCGGGCAGCGCCACCGTGCGGCCACGCACCCCTTTGAAGGCATCTCCACCAGCGCGGGCCCGGTCGCCTTGGACGGCCTGACGGAGCAGAAGCAGGCCTTGATCGACCGCCTGCGCCAAGCGAAGTACGCCGACGTCGCCGACGCCCACGGCTTCCCGATCCTGCAGGGCCACGCACGCTTCATCGACCAAGAGACACTGCAGGTCGACGGCCAGGCCCTGCGAGCACGGCACGGGTACGTCGTGGCCACCGGCGTGGCACCACACATCCCGGACCTCCCGGGGTTGGGTGACGTGGCGTACCTGACCTCCACCACCGCGATGGAGCAGCAGGACCTACCCGCATCCATGGTGGTGCTCGGCGCCGGGTATGTCGGGCTCGAGCAGGCCCAGCTGTGGGCGCACCTCGGTGTCGCCGTCACCATCGTCGGACGCTTCGCGCCCCACGCGGAGCCGGAGGTTGCAGACGTGTTGCTCGGCGTGTTTCAGGACGAGGGCATCACCGTGGTGCAGGAGCGCGTGACGGAGGTGCGGGCGACTCACGACGGCGTTGAGGTCCGGACCGGGAGCGAGAGGCGGCTGACGGGCCAGCGGTTGCTCGTGGCGACCTGGCGCTTCGCCGACACGTCCGACCTGGCTCTCATTGCGGCAGGTGTTGCTACTGACAGGCGCGGCTTCGTCGTCGTCGACGAGAACCAGCGGACCACCAACCCACGGGTCTTCGCGGCCGGGGACGTGTCCGGCGTCCCGCAGTACGTCTACGTCGCAGCCCAGACAGGACACGTCGCCGCAGCCGGCGCGCTCGGCCAGCCCTCAGCAGTGGACTATCGAGGGCTGCCCGGCGTCACCTTCACCACGCCCCAGATCGCCAGCGCGGGACTGACGGAGGACCAAGCTCTCGCCGCTGGGCACGCCTGCGAATGCCGCGTCCTAGGAGCGCAAGACATCCCGCGCGCCCTGGTCAACCAGGACACCCGCGGTGTCCTCAAGCTCGTCATCGACGCCGAGAGCCGCAAGATCCTCGGGGTGCACGCTGCCCTGGACGGCGCAGGCGAACTGATGCTCGCAGCGACCTACGCGATCAAGTTCGGCCTCACCGTGGACGACCTCGCCGACACTTGGGCCCCCTACCTAACGATGAGCGAAGCCCTGCGCATCGCCGCCGGCTTGTTCCGCTCAGCGCTGCCCACGAGCTGCTGCGCATAGGCACCCGAGCCGGCGCGTCACGGCTCGTGCGAGCCCGCGCCGACAGTGTCGCCCTTCAGCCTCAGGGCCACCCATAGGCCGCAAGGCCGACAGATGTACGACGCCCCGCCGTCCAACGCATGAAGAGCGCGGCGCGGCTTGCTGCGCCCGCAGCACGAGCACTCCCTCGAGTCCTGGCTCATCACGCGATGCTCCCACTCCCGCACCAGAAGACACAGGGCCAGGCTGGGTCAACGCGTCAGACAGAGTTGAGCCTGTCCCACTTCCTTGGAAGTGGGACGAGCGGTCCAAGACTTGTTCGAGCCGAGGCGGCACGGCTGACGCGCCGTGCCAGAAGTAGGTCCCGAAATCGCGTCCCGTTGGTTCCGTACAGAGACGACCTTCGGTACGTTGGGCCGGTGGAGTTGGGCTACGCACGCGTCTCGACGGCGAAGCAGGACCTTGACCGGCAGGTCGAGGCGCTCGTGGCGGCCGGCGTCGCACGGGACAAGATCTTTTTGGACAAGAAGTCCGGCGCGACCACCGACTGGCCGGGCCTCCGGGCGGTGTTGGAGTACGCCCGTGAGGGCGACGTCATCGTCGTGAACACCCTGGACCGCCTGGGGCGCACGGTGCGCGACACCCTCAACCTGATCCACGACCTCACCGACCGCGGCGTCGGGGTCCGCAACCTCGCGGACCCGATCAAGGTCGACTCCGCGAACCCCAGCGACCCGATGGGACAGCTCGCGGTCGTCCTGCTGGCCCTGTTCGCGCAGATGGAACGGACCTACACCGTCGAGCGCGCCGCCCACGCTCGAGCTGTTGCCACAGCCAAGGGCCGGCGGATTGGCCGACCCGTCCTGGTCGACGCTGACAAGCTCGCCTACGCCGCCCACCTGCGTGAGGCCGGCCACTCCATCGCGGAGATCGTCGCCAAGACGGGGATCGCCCGCACCAGCCTGTACCGCCACCTGCCGCCTCGGGCCGTCGAGCACCTCACCGCTGCGCCGGCGACCGAGCAGGCGGCAGCGGAGTCCGCGAGGTAGCAAGGAGACAGCGATGGTCTCGGCTCGGTTGACGGCCAGCAGAAGGCCTTGCTGCTGTGCCAGCACCTCCAGGACGGAGTGCCGCTGACCCGCCTGGCTGAGCACGCTGGCATCCCGGAGCGCACGCTGCGCCGGTGGGCAACGACCTACCGGGCCGACGGGACCGTCGATTCACTGGAACGTCGACGGCGCAGCGACGCCGGCCAGCGCCGGCTGCCCGACGACCTCATCGCGGCCGTCGAGGCGTTGGCTCTACGCCGGCCCGCCCCGACGACCGCGTTCGTGCACCGCCGGATCGCTGACATGGCGCGCGACCGCGGGCTGGCTCCGCCGAGCTACTCCACGGTGCGCGACATCGTCACCAGCATCGACCCAGGTCTGCGCACCCTTGCGACGGGTGGCGACACCGCCTATCGGGATCGGTTCGAGCTGGTCTACCGGCGCTCGGCGGCCCGCCCGAACGAACAGTGGCAGGCCGCCCACACGCTGCTCGACGTGCAGATCCTCGATGCCCACCGACGCCCGGCACGACCGTGGCTGACGGTAGTGCTGGACGACTACTCGCGTGCCGTCGCCGGCTACACGCTCTTCCTCGGCGCGCCGAGCGCCGAGCGGACGGTCCTCGCGCTGCACCAGGCCGTCATCGCGAAGGGCAACCCTGCCTGGCCGGTCCAAGGCCTACCCGACGTGCTCTACAGCGACCACGGCAGCGACTTCACCAGCAGCCGGCTCGAGCGGGTCTGCCTCGACACCCACGTCAGCCTGATCCACTCCCGGATCGGGGTCCCGCAAGGCCGCGGCAAGATCGAGCGCCTCTTCAGGACCATCACCACCGAGCTGCTGCCGCACCTGCCGGGGTACATCCCGCACGGCACCGGCGGGCAACCCACCACACCGCCGCAGCTCACCCTCGCCGAGCTCGACAGCGCAGTCGAGCTCTTCGTCGTCGAGGAGTATCACAGCCGGCCGCACTCCGAGACCCGGCAGCCGCCCGTGGTCCGCTGGCTCGCCGACGGTTGGATCCCTCGCAGCCCAGCCCACCCGGAGGACCTCGACACGCTCCTGCTCACGGCGGCTACCAGCCGCATCGTCCAACGTGACGGGATCCGCTTCTCCGGCACCCGGTACATCAGCCCGGTGCTCGCCGCCTACGTCGGAGAGAGCGTCACCATCCGCTACGACCCCCGCGACGCAGCCGAGGTCCGCGTCTACTACTGCGATAAGTACCTGTGCCGGGCGATCGCACCTGAGCTCGCCCGCGAAGCAGTCACGCTGGAGCAGCTGCAGGACGCTCGCGTCGCCAGACGGCGGGCGCTGAAGAAGGAGCTGCGCGAGCGTCGGAGTCTGGCCGACGCCTTGCCCGCGGATCACCACTACGCCGTGGTGCAGCCCGCGGGCTTGCCGGGCGTGGACGGGCAGCGTCCGCCGGCCGAGCCGCCCGTCCCTCGTCACAGGCTGCGGACCTATGCCAACGACTGAACCTGCCCCCGACCGGAGCATCCTCGGCAAGAACGACGACGGCCGGCGCTTCCTGACCAGAGGACTGGGTGAGCTTGTCCCGCCGGCGCCGCGTGAGGAGCAGGTCTCCTTCTTGGTCACGAAGGAGCACCGGCGGTTCGCAGAGTTCGCCGACACCGTGCGACGCCACCGCCACGTCGGGCTGTGCTGGGGGCCGCCCGGGGTTGGCAAGACCCTGTCTGCTCGCCACTACGCCGGCACGGATCACTGGGCGCGTTGGCAGCACACCCTCACCAGCGGCACCGATCCCGGTGCCGTGCCCGAACGCGTCCTGCAGGCGCGGACCGCGTTCTGGACGCCCACGGTCAACGCGAGCACCCGCGAAGTCGACCGGGCCTTGCCCCGCGCGTGCCAGGAGATCTCCTACGCCGTCGACTACCACCAGTACGGCAAGGTCGACCCCTTCGTGCACCCGGCCTCAGCGGGCTCTGCGCTCACCGAGCTGCTCATCATCGACGAAGCCGACCGGCTTAGAACCGTCGGGCTGGAGCAAGTCCGCGACTACTACGACCGACACCGCCTCGGCGTCATCCTGATCGGCATGCCCGGGATCGAGAAGCGCCTGGCCCGTTACCCCCAGCTCTACAGCAGGATCGGCTTCGCCCACGAGTACCGATCACTGGGGCCCGACGAGCTCACCGCCGTCCTCACCCGCCGCTGGCAATCAGATAAGCACCCGGACGAAGACGACTTCGCTCAGGCCGCCGCCATCACCACGGTCGCCCGCGTCACCGGCGGCAACTTCCGCCTCGTCGACCGACTCCTCACTCAGATTGAACGCATCCGCCAGATCAACCACCTCCCGACGGTGACACCGGAGGTCGTCGAAGCGGCCCGCGAGGCCCTCCTCGTCGGGCACTGAGCGAAGGTGCCCGGACACAGAGCACAGGTGATCTACGGCCACATATCCCTGTGGGCCACATCGTCGACGAGCGGCCACGGCGGCCCGACCGGAAACGACCAGTTCCGGTGCGTTGTCGCTACTCGACAACTCGCCGGATACGCCGCTGTGCTCCGAGACCCCTGTGACCACGTCAGCGCCTCACAAGTCCAGCTTGAGCGCGCTCTCGCTTCAGGGGCTGGTGCGGCAGGGCCCACATGGGGTCACGGTTGCTGACCTCGCGAGCGGGTCTCCCGCCTGCCGCCCTCTACTCCTGCCGCTTCGGCTCACGCCTCGGGTGCCCAGCCGCACCTGTTGTCGGGATGGGCCGCAGTATCCCCCGCACCTGTCCCACCGACTTCACCCGAGCCGCCGTCGGGGTCGGCAAGGACGTCGAAGATCGCCTGCGGTGAGGCGGGCAGGGTTCGGTGCGCTGAGATCCGCTCGGCCATGGTGGTGTCCTTCCCCGTCTTCATTGCCCTGTCTTCATCGGCGGCCGGTGGCCGAGGCGAACCCCAGCCAGGTGTGCCGGTTCCGCCACCAGCACCAGCCGACCTTCGGAGCGTCTCTGCGTGCCGGTCCATCGTGTCCGGTGCCGCCGCTGATCCACAGCGCCGGCGTGCGGGCGTCGTAGCCCTTGGGCTTCGGCTTCCGCGAGCCGATGCACATGAAGCACCGGTTCGGCACGAGGACCTCTGGCTCCTGGAGCAGCCAGCTGATGCCTTCGCTGATCGTCAGCGGCGTGCGCCCTCGCTGAGCGATCGCGGGAGCCGCCTCCTCAGGGCTCCAGTTCAGCATGTCGTCGCCTCGGTCGATCCCGGTCACCACGTACAGCGGCCGGTCCGGGATCACCAGGTCCGGAGTGGGGCGGAACTCGTCGAGGTCGGTCATGTCGTGGACGACGAAGCCCTGCTTGCCCTGCCTGCTGAGCAGGGGTGCGAGCGTGCTGGGGGGCGCCAGCGCCGGGTGCACGGCCAGCACGCCGTCGGGGTGGCCGTCCACCTCGGCCACCCACCCGGCGAGGTCGGCCGGCGTGACGTCGGCGATGGCGGGCAGGTCGAGGTCGATCAGGTGCTGGAGCTGATCTGTCAGGGTCATCGGTCTCCTTTGACGTCGGATGAGGCCAGGACTTGCCTCAGGGTGGAGGGGGTCTGTCGAGGCGTGGGTTCCTATGGCCGAAGTCCTCCTCGGGAGCGGGGGGTCTGCTGCACGGATAGGTGACACTGACCTGTGGTGCCTGTGGGCGCCGCTGGAAGGATGTGCACCGTGCCCAGGCCCTATCCGAAGGAGTTCCGTGAGGACGTCGTGGCGGTCGCTCGCCGCGGGGATGCTCCGATCAAGCAGGTTGCGCACGACTTCGGGATTGCCGAGTCGTGTCTGCGCAACTGGCTGCGTGACGCCGACGTCGAGGACGGCAACCGGCCTGGGGTGACCCGGTCGGAGTCAGCTGAGTTGCGGGAGGCGAACCGCCGCATCCGGCTGCTGGAGCAGGAGAACGAGATCCTGCGCCGGGCAGCGGCCTACCTGTCGCAGGCGCATCTGCCGGGAAAAGGCTCTACCCGCTCGTGAGTGAGCTCGCCGCAGACGGGATCCCCGTCGCGGTGACGTGCCGGGTCCTCAAGCTCGCCAGACAGCCCTACTACCGCTGGCTCGCCGCGCCCGTCGGCGCGCGCGAGCTCGAGCGGGCGCACCTCGCGAACGTGCTGTTCGACGCCCACCGCGACGACCCCGAGTTCGGCCACCGGCTACTCGCGGACGAGGCCCACCGGGCCGGTGTGCGGGCGTGCGACCGCACGGTGTGGCGGATCTGCTCGGAGCACGGCTGGTGGTCGGCTTTCGGCAAGAAGCGCACCCGGACCGGCAAGAAGGCCGGACCGCCGGCGCACGACGACCTGGTGCTGCGCCAGTTCCGGGCCGACGGCCCGAACCGGTTGTGGCTCTGGGACATCACCGAACACGGCACGAGCGAGGGCCGGCTCTATCTCTGCGCGATCAAGGACGTGTTCTCCAACCGGATCGTCGGGTACTCGATCAGCGACCGCATGACGTCCCAGATCGCGGTGGACGCCCTGGTCAGCGCCGTGCAACGGCGTGGAGATGTCGCCGGATGCGTCGTTCATTCGGACCGAGGCAGCCAGTTTCGAAGCCGGAAGGTGGCCCGCGTCCTGGGCCGCCATGACCTGCTCGGGTCGATGGGGCAGGTCGCTTCCGCAGGCGACAACGCCGCCATGGAGAGCTTCTTCTCGCTGCTGCAGAAGAACGTCCTGAACCGGCGCCGCTGGACCACCCGCGACGAGCTCCGCCTGGCGATCATCGTCTGGATCGAAAGGACCTACCACCGTCGTCGACGTCAGCACCGTCTGGGTCGCCTGACCCCGATCGAGTACGAGACCATCAACACCCCTCAGGTCGCACTCGCCGCCTGAGACCCGCTGTCACCTACTCGTGCAGCAGACCCGGGTGACGGTCGCACGGCTGGGCGACGGCGGTGTCGAGGTCGCGGTGAACCGGCCCAGCGCCATCTCGACGTACCGGGTGAGGTGGATCCGCCGCAGGAACGCCTCGTCGTGGCTGGCGACGAGCAGCGCGCCACGGAAGTTTTCCAGCGCGCTGACGAGCTGGTCGATGCTGGCGAGATCGAGGTTGTTGGTCGGTTCGTCGAGCATCAGCAGCTGCGGGGCAGGCTCGGCCAGAAGCAGTGCGGCCATCGCGGCACGGAACCGCTCGCCACCCGAGAGGGTCGAGGCCTGCTGGTCCGCGGCGCGTCCTTGGAAGTGGAACCGGGCCAGGCGTGCCCGGCGCCGGTTCTCGTCCGAGGCCGGGGCAAAGCGTGCGACGTTCTCGACGACCGACAGGCCGTTGTCAACGATGTCGATCCGCTGCGGCAGCAGCCGGGCCGGCACGCGTAGCTCGCACACGCCGGCCGGCTCCAGCTCGCCCGCGATGGTGTGCAACAAGGTGCTCTTGCCAGAGCCGTTGGCGCCTACCAGGGCGATCCGCTCCGGGCCGCGCACCTCCAGACTGCCACGCACGCCGTTGCGCAGCTCGACGTCCTGCAGCCGCAGCACCACGCGACCTTCCGGCAGCTCGGTGCCGGGCAGGTCGATCCGGATCGGGGCATCGTCCCGGACTCCGTCCTCGGCCTCCGCGAGTCGTTCTCGCGCCGAGGTCAGGCGCTCCTCGTGCATGATGCGGTGCTTGCCCGCAGACACCTGGGCCTCGCGCTTGCGGGCGCCCATGACGATCTTCGGCTCACGCTTGGTGTCCCACATCTTCTGGCCATCCCGCCTGCGCCGGTCGAGCTTGATGTGGGCCGCCGCGAGCTCGCGCCGCTGACGTCGGACATCGGCCTCGGCGACGCCGACCGCCCGTTCCGCGGCTTCCTGCTCCAGCGCCAGCGCCTCCCGATAGGCCGCGAAGTTGCCTCCGTACCAGTCGATCTCGCCGTCGCGCAGGTCGCCGACCTGGTCGACGTGTTCGAGCAGCTGCTCATCGTGGCTGACCACAACGAGCGCGCCGCGGAAGGACCGCACCGCCTCGACGAGCCGGGCCCGCCCGGACCGATCGAGGTTGTTCGTCGGTTCGTCGAGCAGAAGGACATCTGGCTCGTGCAGCAGCTCGGCCACCAGCCCGAGCAGGACGGCTTCGCCGCCGGAGAGCTCACCGATCCGCTGATCAAGCCCGCACTCCAGTCCGAGGCGCTCGAGCAGCGCGTGCGCCCGGTCCTCGATGTCCCAGGCGTCGCCGATCGTCTCCAGGACCGGTTCCGAGACGTCGCCGGCCTCGACGGCGACCAGGGCTCGGCGTACGTCGGCGATGCCCAGGAGCTCGTCGACACGCGCATCGACGCGCAGGGGCAGGTCCTGGCGCAGGTAGCCGAGCGAGCCGGCACGCCGGATCGAACCCCGGTCTGGGCGAAGTTGGCCGCTCAGGAGTCGGAGCAGGGTCGACTTGCCAGAGCCGTTGCGACCGACGATGCCGACGCGGCCGGCGTCCACGGCGAAGGACAGACCGGCGAAGACGGGCGTCCCGTCGGGCCAGGCGAAGTGGAGGTCGGAGACGGAGACGGCGGACAATCTAGTGGACATGGCTGCTCCTGAGACGCGTGAGGACGGGCACGACGGCGATCGGGGCGGCGTCTCAGAGGAGCGAGGGCGTTCTCCGTTCGGGCGATCAGGGAGTCGGGGCGCGCAGGCCGGTGCTTCGGCGTCGGCCGACCCGCACGACAGCATTATACGTCGTACACTGTACGTTGTAAACCGTAATTGTGCGAGAATGTCCCAGTGACCTCCAACAGCACAGGAACCGGGCAGCCCAGCCGCACCCTGGCGCTGCTGTGGGGCGAGCCGTCGACGGCGAGGCGGCGCAAGGGCCCGGCGCGGTCGGTCGACGTCACTCAGGTGGTCGACGCTGCGCTGGTGCTGGCCGACGAGCACGGCCTGGCCGCAGTCACGATGCGGGCCGTGGCCGAGCGCGTGGGGGTTTCGGCGATGTCGGTGTACACCTATGTGCCCGGCAAGCCGGAGCTCCTAGACCTGATGGTCGACGCCACCTACCACCGGATGGCCCGCCCGACCTGGGGCGGCCAGTTGTGGCAGGACCGGCTGACCCTCGTCGCGGAGTCGAACCGCGATCTCCTGACCACCCATCCGTGGCTCACCGAGGTGGCCGGTCTGAGCCGCCCGCCGGTGGGGCCGGGGGTGATGGCGAAGTACGAGCACGAGCTCGCGGCCTTCGACGACACCGGCCTCTCCGACGTGGACACCGACGCGGCGCTGACCTACCTCCTCGGCTTCGTGCAGGCGCACTGCCGCGCGGCACACGACGCCGCCCGGGTCACCACCGACACGGCGATGAGCGATGCGGAGTGGTGGGCCACCAACCAGCCCATTCTGGCCCGCGTCCTCGACCCCGGCGCCTACCCGCGCGCCGTGCGCATCGGTGCGGCTGCCGGCGAGGCGCAGGGCAGCGCGTGGAACGCCGACCGGGCCTGGCGGTTCGGGCTTGCCCGCACGCTGGACGGCCTGGCCGCCCTGATCCGCGACGGCACGTGAGGCACGCGCTCATCTGTCGAGCGGCCGCGACCACGGTCGCCTGCCGGCGTGCCCGGGCGGCCGCCTCGATCGGCGTCGACGTCGGGGCGCTCATCGGCGGGCCTCGCGCAGCTGACCGCAGATCACGTGCAGGGCCAGCAGGTCGAGCAGCTGCACGTCGTCGCTCGTGAGACCGGCGGACGGCTGCGGCGGGCAGGGGTCGCCAGAGGGGATGATGGGCATGGGAGTCCTCCACTTACCTGGGGGTTCCTCGCCCCGGCGGTGTTAGCGCACCGTCGGGGCACTGTTCTGTTGTCCTGGGTGGTCGATGCTCGTCGACCGCTTCGTGCGGGCTGTCTCTTCCTCCTAGCTCGTCTCGGTGACGGTCACGGTGTCGCCGGCCGTGACGCGGGTCAGGGCCCCGGCGGGGACCTCGAGCAGGGCGTCGACGTCGCCCGGTGACGTCCATCGCGGGCACGTGTCCTGGTCAGGCTCGGTGCACGGGTCGAGCGTCAGGACGTCGAGCACCTGGCCGTCGCTGATCCACGCGACGTCGAGCGCGGTCGCCATGCCGGCCATCCACACCTGCTGCTCGCCGGCGTGGGCGAACGTGAACAGCATCCCCGTGCCCGCAGGCAGCGCCTCGCGATCGCTGAGGCCGGCTCGCTGCTGGTCGGCGGTGCGCGCCAGCTCGACGTCGAACCGCGCGGAGCCGACCGTGACGGTCGCGGTG